>LXNI01000403.1_pt1 | contig 51100 bp, 42 predicted proteins | sample 809091 | NCBI WGS metagenome assembly LXNI01 (sample SAMN04870527, study PRJNA318959) | sponge metagenome | biome: 01000161; feature: marine sponge reef; material: water | host: Sarcotragus foetidus | place: Greece: Milos, Mediterranean Sea | collected 2013-05-29 | depth 5-7 m
CCGGGTCGGTCAATTCGTCCGAATTGACCTTATTTGACCCGGTGATCCACGCCTCGCGGCACGGTACACGTGGATGGCCGGGTCGCGGTTTGTCCTCCGGCCGGCGAAGCCGGTCCGGTGGGCCCGGCCTTCAGTCGGCCGAAGCCGACTTTCGGACGGCGTAGGCCAGCCATGACGCAATCATTTTATGCCTCATCGCCGCAACACTCCTATGGTGGCTCAATTGAGTCCGGACCCTAGAGGGTAGGAATCTGCTGCTCGGCGATTGCGTGCTAGGCTTGCCAAGCCATATTAGAGGAACGATCGGCCGCAACCGGCTGGAGGCAGACCGCCATGGACAAAGCCGTCGACGACTTCATTCATGCCGGGACCCTTTCGGAAATCAAGGCCCGGGGTATGGTCCTGGTCCGGGGCGGACCGACGCCCATTCTGGTGGTACATGACGGTGAGCGTTTGTTTGCCCTCGATAACCGTTGCCCGCACCTGGGCTTTCCGTTGAACCAGGGGTCGGTCGAAGACGGCATTCTCACCTGCCACTGGCATCATGCCCGGTTTGATCTGTCCAGCGGGTGTACCTTCGATTTGTGGGCCGACGATGTTCCCACCGCCGAGGTCACCATAGACGGCGACGAGGTTTGGGTTTCGAGCCGGCTGCAACCGGCGGGCGGTGCCGGCCGTTGGCGTCAGCGCCTTCATGATGGTATGAGCCATAACATCTCGCTGGTGATGGGTAAGGCGATCCTGGCCGGCCTGGATGCCGGCGCGAGCCGCCAAGACATCGTCGCCGCGGCAGCCGATTACGGTGTTCGTAATCGCGACGGTTTCGATATCGGCATGACCATCCTGACGGCGCTCGGAAACATCATCGACCGCTTGCCGGAGGACGAGGCGTTTCTGGCGCTGTTCCACGGTGTACGCCGGGTGGCGGCGGATTGCGCCGGAGAGGAGCCATATCAATCCTCCGGACCGCTTCTCGATGCCGATTTGGACGGAAAGACCCTCAAACGTTGGCTGCGCCAATGGTCCGACGTCCGGCACCGAACCGCCGCCGAGCGGACGCTGGAGACCATGATTTCGTCGTCTCAGCCATGGGGAAAGATTGTCGACAGCGTAGCGGCTGCGGCAACCGACCGGCATTACGGGGACACCGGCCATAGTCTGGACTTCGTGAACAAGGCTCTCGAAGCGGCTGAGCTGGTCGGCCATGACGAGGCCCTGGCGATCCTTCCCACGGCCATTGACCAGATGGTCCGGGCACGCGGGGGCGAAGAATCGGATTCCTGGCGGCATCCCATCGACCTTGTTGCCCTGGTGGATGCGGCGTGGGAGAGAGTGCGCGGGCGGCTTCCCGACTCGGGTGGGGCAAGTGCGTACAAGGCGCACGCCAATTTGGCCGGGCGACTGCTCGACGATGAGCCGGACAAGATCATCTCGGCGCTGGAACAGGCTGCGGGCGAAGGGGCGCGGGCAGCCGATCTGGCCCAGGCGTTGGCCTACGCTGCCGCGCTCCGTCTGGCCCGTTTCGGGACGGCGAACGAGTTTTCGGACTGGGACACGGCGCACCATGTCTTCACCCACGCCAATGCCCTGCACGCAATCCTGAAGCGTCTGGATGAAGCCGGCGATCCGTATCCCGATGCGACGGCCGGCGTCTTTGCCGGCGCCATGGCCCTGTACCTCACCCGGTTCCTGAATATCCCACCGGCGGGGATGCCCGGTGAGGATGGACGTCCCCTCGACGATTTGCCAAAGGCGGCGGACGAGCTCCTCGATCAATTGCTGGCGGCCTTTGACCGCCAGGCCCGGGTAAGCGACGCCGCGCGGCTGACGTCCCGCTATCTGCTTCTCGGTCACGATCCGGAGAAGCTGATAGTCGTTCTGGCCCGTGCTTTGTTGCGGGAGGATGCCGGTTTCCACGCTTATCAGAACCTTGAAGCCGGTGTCCGCCAATTCGATACCTGGGGCCCCGGCGATGAAGGCCGGCACATATTGGTCGCCGTGGCGCGCTTCCTCGCCGCCCATTCACCGACTGAGCGGGCCGGGTACCAGACCGCCGATATCGCGCTCCGGCTTCACCGGGGCGGAGAATTGCATGAAGAAGAGGGCGCCTGACCGGCGTGACCGGGGAACGGCCTATGCCTTTGGGATGCTTGCGGGAGCGGTACCAGCGGATACAGTGTTAAACTAGTGGTACAGGAAAATTTCTTTGGGGGCACCCATGGATCAGTTCGCCGCGGCCGCTGAGGCCGACGCCATCACCGCCGATCTCGTCTATTCAATCGATACCGGAGTCAAGCCGGTCAACGAGACCATGGAAGAGGGCAACCTCAAGCGGGTCTACAAGGGTGAGTTTGCCGAACATGAGATGAAAATCTCCAACGGGCGGCTGGTCCCTGATCGGTTTGACCTCGACGTCAACGGTTTCGAGTTCGTCGATCATCCGACCCGAATGAATGACTTCTTCGACGCCGACGAGTTGACATCCGTCTACTATCCGGAGGTCGAGGCGTTGATCAAGGAACGGACCGGCTGCAACTGGGTTCACATCTTCGATCACACCCTGCGGACCGGGGATCGGGAGGAACAGGAGGCCAAGCTGATCCGCGAGCCGGTTCTCCGGGTGCACAACGACTATACGGAATGGTCAGGGCCGCAGCGGGTCCGGGATCTGATGCCCGACCGGGCGGAGGAGTTGCTCAAGCACCGTTTCGCCATCGTTCAGGTGTGGCGAGCCATCAACAAGCCCATCGAATCCAATCCGCTGGCGATCGCCGATGCGCGGAGCTTGACGGAAGCTGATCTCATCGCCTCGGAGCGCCGGTATCCCAACCGGGTGGGGGAAACCTACCAGGTCCAGCACAACCCGGATCATCGGTGGTTTTACTTCCCCAAAATGACCCGGGACGAGGCAATCGTGTTCAAAGTCTACGAATCCGAGACCGATGGACGGGCTCGATGGACGGCACACACGTCGTTTGACGATCCGACAACGCCGGAAGGCGCGCCGCCCCGTCAATCCATCGAGATGCGCACCATAGCCTTTTGGGCGCCTGCGTAAATCTGGCGCGGGGCCTTCCGGGCGCCGGAGAACCAACTCGCCTCTAGGGTCCGGACTCAATTAAGCCACCATGGGAGTATTGCGGCGATGAGGCATAAATTGATTGCGTCATGGCCGGGCCCGGACCCGGCCATCCACGTGTACCGTGCCGCGAGGCGTGGATCACCGGGTCAAATAAGGTCAATTCGGACGAATTGACCGACCCGGTGATGACGACTTGCAGGTGAGTGAGGAGAGGAGGGTTGGCGAGGCGAATGCCGAGCCTACCCGGCGCTGGGTGAGGGGGAATTTCCATATCACCCTCACCCCGGCCCTCTCCCTCAGAGAGGGAGAGGGAGTAGTTGCGTTGCCGCTTCGTGTCCCCTCGCCCCCGTCAGGGGGAGAGGGCGCAAAAAGGAGAATCCCCTAATTGAGTACAGACCCTAGTACGGCTGAGTGTCGACCAATTCGGAATAGGCCGGGCGGTTCTGGAGCCGGGCGTACCAAGCTCGTATGTTTGGAATGTCCGGGAAATCATCCCGCCGCGTCGGGGTCCTCCGGCAACAGGGTTCCCGGACCGTATTTGCGGGCCAGGTAACGGACAATGGCGAGAGATTGGCTGAGGACGAGCCCGTTTTCGGCCAACGTCGGAACCAGGGCGAAGGGATTCAGTTGCCGATAGTCCGGCGTATCGATGCTGCCGATGGTCCCGTCGGCGTCGACCCGGTCGACCTCGAGGCCCAACTCGGCAGCTGTCCATACCGTCTTTTGCACATTGATGGAGGAGGCGCGTCCGCAAATGGTGATCATCGGGCTGCCTTGATAATTGTCGCGGAAATCGTATCCCCATACGGACCCTATGGACAGGCGCGCACGCCGCTTCATAATGCACTCAGCCAATTGACCGGATCAGGGAGGAACACATGGCCGGAACCGATATCAAGCTCACCTCAAGCGGCGGCGGGGAATTCGATTCCTACGTGGTCACACCCGATGGCGGTCCGGCGCCCGGGATCGTCATGGTGGCGGATGTTTTCGGGGTCGGCCCGAGCCTCAAAGCGATTTGCGATGAGCTTGGCGAGGCCGGTTTTGCCGTATCCGCGCCGGACTTTTTTTGGCGCACCGATTTGCCCGGCCCTTTGGAATTGGGTGACGAGCGGGCCCGGGAGCGAGCCCAGCCGCGCTATGATCTGATCGAGAAGGGTGTCGAGGACGTGGCGGACGCGGCTAACGATCTGAAATCCCGCCCCGAGTGCAATGGAAAGGTGGCCGTGGCCGGTTTCTGCTATGGCGGACCCTATGCGTATATCGGTCCGGCGCGGATGGGCCTCGATGCCGGGTTTTCCTATCACGGTTCCGCCATGCAGGATTGGTACGATGACATCGCTGGTATCAGGGCGCCCGTGAGTATCCATTTCGGCACCGACGACCAGGCGGCGCCGCAGGAGGTGTTGGACCAAATTCAGGATGCGGCGGATGGCAATGACCTATTGGAGCTTCATCTCTATCCGGATGTGAAACACGGCTACACGTCCCGGCATGCGCCGGCGTGGGATGCGGCGGCCTACGAAGCTTCGATGACGCGGACCAAGGAACTCCTTAACGCTCTCCGCTAGTTGTGGAATCGGAACCGCTGGAGGCGCGGGCTTTGGCCCGCGCCTCTTTGGTTTCCACCTGAATGAGCCACACGGCGCCGGCCACGATCACCGCCGCGCCCGCCCAGGTCCAGATGCCGGGAACCTCCTGAAAGACGAAATATCCGATTAAGGCTGCCCATATCAGCCGGGTAAAGTAGGCCGGCTCCACCGCCGTGATTTCGCCGAGACGGTAGGACCAGGTCATGAAACCATGGCCAAGGACGCCGAGCACGCCGATGACCCCCAGCATCCAAAGCGCGTCCATACTCGGCCAGCGCCACACGAACAACGACGGGATGAAGCTGAATACGGTGATGAACAGCGTCAGGTAAGCGACGATGGTCGTTGGATCGTCCGTACGAACCAATAACTTGGTCATCACCTTGGAGGTTCCCGCGCCGATGCTGGAGGCGACCACCAGCAGCATGCCGATGCTGATGGCCTCAAAGCCCGGCCGTATAATGATCAGCATGCCGGCGAATCCCAAGCCGACGGCCAACCATCTTCCGCCCCGGCTGGGTTCGGCGAGAAATAGAATGGCGCCCAGGGTGGCGAAGACGGGCAGCATGAATGAAATCGCCGTTGCCTCAGCCAACGGGACAAACAGCAGCGCCCAAAACCAGCACACCATGGATGCCGCGTGAATCAGGCCGCGGCCTGCATGGAGCTTGATGTTCCGAGTGTGCCAGAGACGTGTCCCCTGGCGGAGCATGAGAGGGGTTAGCGCCACCAATCCGAAGAAGTTGCGGAAGAAAACGATCTCAACCGGGTGCAGTTCGTTACCGATCTGTTTGACGAAGCCGTCGACGCTGACCATCGCTCCCATGCCCAGGGTCATGGCGGCAAAGCCGAGAATGTTGCTGGTGAATCGCGGCTTTCCGTCCGCGCCGGAAGCCTCGGGATGCCCGGTGTCAGCCATGAGGCCGGCGGTGGATCGCCTATTCCTTGGGCTTCAGATTGAGCGACGCGGAGTTCATGCAGTACCGGAGGCCGGTCGGCGCCGGGCCATCGGGAAAGACATGGCCGAGATGGGCGTCGCAGCGGCTGCAGAGCGCCTCGGTCCGGATCATACCGTAGCTGACGTCCCGTTCCTCGGCGACCGAGTCCCCGGTCAACGGCTGGAAGAAGCTCGGCCAGCCCGTGCCCGATTCATATTTGGTATCGGAATCGAACAAAGGTTGATCGCAGCAGATGCAATGGTAAATGCCCGGCTCTTTGCTATGAGCGTAGATGCCGGTGAAGGCCTGCTCGGTCCCCTTCAGGCGCGTCACCTGATACTGCTCCGGCGTCAATTGGCTGCGCCATTCTTCTTCGGTCTTGATTAGTTTGTCGGTCATCGGTTCTCGGGTGCCCCATTACAGTCTTATGACGATCATAGACGCCGTCGGCGCCGGTTCCAATCGCAGGGATAACGGGTTGGCCATGCACCCGGATGGTATCTCCAACGCGACCCGGTCCCGTCGCCGCCTCGAGCATCGGATGAACTTGCCGTCGAGTTTCCGGCCTTTGGACATGCCGAACCATTTGGCGCCATATGGAGGCACAATTTCAGTCTTTTGGGCTGTGATCCCGGTCACGTGAACGGGCCCTTCTACACCTGTCGGGGCGCCGGAAGAGATGCTACCGTGGCGGAGGTGGATCAAAACGGGGTGGCCGGCGATCCGGTGCGTCCGGACCCGGCCGAAGCGCAGATGAGCCAGGGCTCTCCGGCAACGCGGGTGTTTTTTCAGACCGTCCGGGACCACATGCGGAAGACACCTTCCGGGCTGTCTCCGAACGACCCGTTGCGGGACCTCGTCGGCATGATGAGCACTCAAAAGCTCTCGGCCGTCGTGCTCGCCGATTCGGAGGGGGCGCCCCAGGGCATCGTGACGGAACAGGATGTGGTGCGGCGGATCGCCTTTCGGGCGGATGCCGCGCAGCGGGCGTCGGACATCATGTCCTATCCGCTCCGGACGGCGGCCGAAAGCGATCCCCTCTACGTGGCGCTGGCGCGAATGCGCCGCTTCGGGCACCGTCACCTGCCGGTGGTCGACCGCGAAGGCAAACTTTCCGGGGTGCTCGACCTGCATCGGGTAATGGCGACGGCGGCGAGTGATCTTGTCGCCCGCGTGGATTCCTTTGCCTACGAACGGACCCGTGAGGGATTGCGGGAAACCAAGGCCGCCCAAAGTGATCTGGCGGGCGAGTTGCTGGAAGAAGGCGTCAAGGCGCCGGAAATTCAGGCGCTGCTAACCCACATGAACAACGGGCTCTACCAGGATTTGCTTACGCTCAATGCGGCCGGGATGGAGAACGAGGGATTGGGCGCCGCCCCGCTGCAATTTTGCATGGTCATCATGGGCTCCGGGGGACGGGGCGAGAACTACCTGTCGCCGGACCAGGATTACGGCTTCATCATCGCGGATGCCGGCTCTGACGAAGTAGAGTCCGCCGATCCGTGGTTTGTCGAGTTGGCCACACGGTTGTCCAGAGACCTCGACGCGGCCGGCCTGCCGTTTTGCAATGGGGACGTCATGGCGACCAATCCCCTTTGGCGTCAGACACTTTCGGGATGGAAGGCGCAGGTGGACAAATGGAACGCAGCGACGACCAATCAGGCGTTTCTCGATTTCGATATTTTTTTCGATTTTCAGCCGGCATCGGGCGAGGTGTCGTTGGGCCGGGAGCTGCGCGGTTACGTCACCCGTCTTATGGACCATAACGAGCCGTTCCTGCGCCGGCTGTTTGCCGCTGACCGCGATCACGGCACGGCGCTCCGGTCCTTCGGCCGCTGGGCGACGAGCAGCGATGCGGGACCCGACAAGGGCAAGATGGATATCAAGCTTCATGGAACATTTCCCTTGGTTCAGAGTATTCGCCTGCTGTCTCTCCGCGAGGGAGTGACGGCGACCTCGACGCTGGCCCGGATGGACGGCCTCAAGAGCATCGGGATGCTCAACGCGGCGGATCATGAAGACCTGACGGCGGCCTACGTCTATTTGTCCAATTTGATTCTCTCCCGCCAGGTCGCCGAGGCGCGGGCCGGCGGATCGCCCAGCTATCACATTCACCCGAAATCACTCTCGCGCCGGGTTCGGCGTCAACTAAGGGATGCGCTTGAGACCGTCGAGGACCTTTTGACCCGGATCAAGTTCGAATTCGGCGGCGAGCTCTATTGATGGCACACTGCTTATGCTGACGGGGCACGGCGTTGGGGGACGAAGGGCATGAAAATATCCCGGCTCAGTACGCGCAGCCTCGCAGGCCTCTGGACGGCGGTTTTGGGCGTCGTCCTCGCCGCTGCCGCCTCCGCTGCCGCATGGCTCGTTCTTGGCGCGGGTCAGGGCGCCGACCAGGCGTTGCATCTGGTGGTCTGGATATTTGCGGTTACCGCCGTTATCTGTGTTTGCGCCTGGAGCTGGCTGAACCGCGAATTGCATCGCCGGGAGCTCGATGCCGGCGCCTTGCCCGAGCGGCCCGAGTTCTTTGATTACAGCCTTCTGGATTTGCCCCGGCACATGCAGGAGCTGGATGGCCGGACCCTGCGGTCGCTGGATTTCACGGTCTTCGATACGGAAACCACCGGTCTCAGGCCATCACAAGGGGACGAGCTGATTTCCATCGGCGCGGTCGGCGTCCACGGCGGCGAGGTGACCGAATCCCGCTCCTTTGACGAATTTATCAACCCGGGAATGGATATCCCCAAGGCGTCTATCCGTATCCACGGAATCACCGATGATGTAGTTGCCGGTAAGCCGGGTGCAATTTCAGTGGTACCGCGCTTCCGGGTGTTCGTCGGCGACACCGTACTGGTGGCCCACAACGCCGCCTTCGACCTGACGTTTTTGAAACTGAAAGAAGCCGAGACCGGCGCCCGGTTCGACCATGTGGTGCTGGATACGCTGCTGATCTCCGTGTTTCTCGATCGCGACACCGACGATCATAGCTTGGAGACCATTGCCAAGCGGCACGGGGTAACCATCGAGAACCGGCATTCGGCCCTGGGCGATGCGGTGGCGACTGCCCGGATTTTCGCCGCCATGCTGGAACGGCTGGAGGCCCGCGGGGTGTCGACCCTCGACCAGTTGATCCGGGCATGCGACGAGATGGTCGCCGTGCGGAAGCTGCAGGCGCGGATGTAGCCGTTTCGGACATCTCCGCCCGTGATATGGACGCCGGTAAAATTCCGTCCTACTCTTTCGTCAATGGCGAAGTGACGGCGGTTTGTTGGGAGGGCAAGTCAATGGACGATCTCGTCACCGGATTGCAATCCACCACCGAGTATTCGTTTTCGGTGCGGCCGGTCGGCGTCTTTCTGGGCGCCGAGATCACCGGAATTGATCTGTCGCGGCCGCTGAGCGCGGAACTGCAGGCCGAACTGTCGCACGCGCACGCGGAATTCGGGGTGCTGGTGCTCCCCGATCAGAAAATCTCCTCCGATGACCTGCGCCGGTTTGGCGGATATTTCGGCGAGCTGACCGTCCATCCATTCTCGAGCAGCACCGAGGACAACCCGGAGCTCATCGTCTACGACAACAAGGAAAACAATCCGCCGGCGCCGACCGACATCTGGCATACCGACGAGACTTTTCGCGAAGAACCGCCCATGGGCACCATGCTTTGCTGCAAGGAAATCCCCGCAGTGGGCGGCGACACCAATTTCTGCAGCATGGCCGCGCTCTATGACGGCCTCTCGGACCGTTGGCAGGCGTTCCTGTCGGGGCTCGAGGCGGTGCACGATTTTCTGCCGTTCAAGGACCTGTTTGCCGATACCCCGGAGGGCCGGGCCAAGCTCAATGAGTACGAAGAGGTCTATCGGCCCGCCGTTCATCCGGTGGTGCGCGTCCACCCGGTAACCGGCAGGAAAGCAATCTACGTCAACCCTCAGTTTACCACCCACATCAAGGGGATGGAGGCGGACGAAAGCCGGGTGGTGCTGGAGATGCTGTACAAGAAGACCCTCCGCCATGAATACCATTACCGGCACCGTTGGCAGCCCAACATGGTGGTGTTTTGGGATAACCGGTCCACGCAGCATTCGGCCCTGCACGACTACTATCCCAATCGGCGGCTGATGGAGCGTGTCACCGTCAAGGGGGATCGGCCGGTCGGCGATGCGCCGCCACCCGATGAATCGGAGACACGGCGTTACCTGATGCCGCCTATCTCGGCGTTCCGGAATTCCCGGCAGAAACGGCAGCACGAGCTCTAGGGTTGGGACTTAATTTAGCCGCCATGGGAGTGTTGCGGCGATGAGGACGGCGCGGGACAAGGTCCCTCGCCCCCGTCAGGGGGAGAGGGATGCGAAGGGTTGGCGAGCCTGCGAGCCATAGCCGTAGCCGGGTGAGGGGGAATTTCCATATCACCCTCACCCCGGCCCTCTCCCTCAGAGAGGGAGAGGGAGTAGTCGCGTTGCCGCATCGGGTTCCCTCGCCCCCTTCCCGGGGGAGAGGGCGTAAAAAGGAGAATCCCCTAATTGAGTCCGGACCCTAGGGCTTACATCTCGTAGGGCAGTCCGACATATTGTTCGGCGAGCGCCGCCATGGCGTTTTCCGAGCGCGCCACGTAATCCAGTTCATCCTCGCGGGTCCGCTGATCGAACGGATTGTCGTCCGGGAACAGGTGCAGCAGCCGGGTCAGGTACCAGGACATCCGCTCGGCCCCCCACACGCGCCGCAGCGCGGTTTTCGAATACGTGTCGAGCAGATCGTCCTTATCGTCCTTGTAGCGGCGGATCAGGCCCCGCGACAGGTACCAAACATCCGAAAATGCGAGATTGAGCCCCTTGGCTCCGGTGGGCGGCACGATATGCGCGGCGTCGCCGGCGGTGAACAGGCGCCCGTAGCGCATGGGCTCGGAGACGAAGCTGCGCAGCGGCGCGATGGACTTCTCGATCGACGGGCCGGTCTCGATGGCGTCCGCCATGTCCGCCGGGAAGCGCGCTTTCAATTCCTCCCAGAATCGGTCGTCCGGCCATTCCTCGACGGAATTGTCGAGCGGGCACTGAATGTAGTAGCGGCTCATCCGCTCCGAGCGTTGGGAGGCAAGGGCGAAACCCCGCTCGTGGTTGGCATAGACGATATCCGGCAGCGGCCGGGTTTCCGACAGGATGCCGAGCCAGCCGAAGGGGTAGCTCTTGTCGTAGTTCACCAGTGTGGACGATGGAATGCAGCGCCGGCTGACCCCATGAAAGCCGTCGCAACCCGCGACGAAATCACACTCGATGCGCTTCACGTTGCGGTTCTTCTCGAAGGTGACGAAGGGCTCGTCGGTAGTGAGGTCGTGGAGCGCCACGCTTTGGGCTTCATCGATGATCTGCCCGCCGTCCCGGTCGCGGGCGGCATAAAGGTCCTCGGTGATGGCGGTCTGGCCGTAGGCCATCATTTGCTTGCCGGTGTATTTGGCGGTGTCGATGAGGACCTTCTGCTCGCCCTTCCAGACGATATAGGCGCCGTCATGGGGGTGGCCTTCGGCGTCCATGCGCCCGCCGAGGCCGACATCGCGCAGGAGCTGTACCGAGCCCGCTTCGAGGACGCCCGCCCGGATGCGCTGCAGCACATGCTCCCGCGGGTGTTTCTCGACGACGATGCTGTCGATGCCGTCCAGGTGCAGCAGGTGCGAGAGCATCAGCCCCGCCGGGCCGCCGCCGATAATCGCCACTTGTGTGCGCATGATCTTCTCCCTGATTGGTCCAGGCTTCTTGAAGGGCCGTGCGGTATTGCCCCGGCAAAACGTGCCACATCCCGGGTTGGGATCACACCGGTTTTCGTGTTTCGCGCCCGGCGCCGGAAGTGCTGCGCTTCGCCGCGCCCGCGGCTGGATGGGCGAGGGGCAGGGCCCCTACAGAACCGCCGTGCCGTCGAGCTGGAACAGGCTGTCCTCGCCTTCGCAGGCCTGGAGCCGGATGAACGTGCTGGCGGGCGGGTTCTCGAGCAACGCCGGCGCGTGGGCTTCGTAAAACTCCGTTTCGACCCGCCGCATGACGGGGTAGTCCTCGAGCCGGGTCAGCATCATGGTCGTTTTGACCAAACCGTCGAGGCTCCCGCCGGCATTTTCGAGGGAGGCCTTGAGGGCGGTGAACGCCGCCTCGATCTGTGCCTCGATGCCGCCGCCGGCGCCAATGGCGGCGGAGAACAGCAACTGTCCGGCCCGGACGGCACCCGGATAAAAGGCGACCGGCCAGCCGGGGGGTGTGTCGCCTGCGACCCCGAACGCCTCTACCTCGACCAGGAATTCGGGCCGGGGCAGTTCCTCGACCACCATCAGGGTGCTGGCCGGCGGGTTGTCCACCAGGGCGGGCGCGTGCTCGGCGAAATAGGCGCGCTCGATTTTCCGGTACTCGGAAATCCGCGCCGGGTCCTTGATGAACACCACCGTCTTGGCGGTGGTTTCGAGGGATCCCCCGGTTTCCTCCATGCCGATCCGCACCTTGTCGAGGCAGATTCGGGTTTGTTCGGCGAAATCCATGGTCTCGACACGGACCGTGCCGTGGTCCAGGGCCTGACAGCCGGAGACGGCGACCAGGCCGCCGATGACCTGGGTGCGGGCGAACTTGGCGTGCTCCTTCGGTACGTGCGGGAATGCCAGCTCCCTGCCGCCCCAGAACTCCGGGTAATAGGTGACGCCCCAATCGGGGGCGGACCGGTCCTTCGCCGCGATCACCTCGTATTCGAGCCGGTAGTCGGGGTTGGCGAGGCCGGGCACCACCATCAGGGTCGCCGAGGGCGGCGTCTCGATCAGGGACGGCGCGTGATGCTCGTAATATTCGGTTTCGGTTTTTCTCACCTCGCCATAGTCGTCCAGGCTGCGGATCAGGAAGAACGTCTTGATGATGTTCTCCATGGAGCTGCCGGCTTCTTCCAGCGCCGCCCTCGTTTTGTCCAGCGCCGTGTTGACCTGGCCGGCGACGTCCGGAGGCGCCGGTGCGCCGGTCACGGTGTCCTTGCCGCCGCACCCCGAGACCAGGACGAGATTGCCGACGGTAACGCTCTGCGAGAACTTCGGGTGTTCCTTGGGCACCTCCGGATAGACGAGTTTCGTGCCTTGCCAAAATGTCGGCCGGTGGCTGACGGACCAATCCATGGCGGGTCCCCCTGAAATTGAGGGTAAATGATAACAGATGGATGGTGGGGGTGGGAGCCGGCGAGGAATTACCGCGCACGCCCGTCGCGGCGCTTCTTCTTTCCGTGAGCCTTGGATTTCCGTTTGCCGGCGGTGCGGGGCTGGACGCCCGCCTTGCCGGGTCTGAACGGAGATGGCCGGACGCCCGCCTCGGCCGCCGCGGCGGGTGAGACGCCGGCCTTGTCGAGACCCAGGTCGATGGCTTCAAGGCGCCGGATTTCATCCCGGAGCCGGGCCGCTTCCTCGAATTCCAGATTGGCCGCCGCATCCAGCATGCGCTTGTTCATGTCCTTCAGGTGGGTCTGCATATTGTTGCCCACTCTGTGGCTGTCTTCGCTGACCCCCAGATCGACGGTCACGTAGTCGGCTTCATAGACCGACTGCAAGACATCCGATATCCCCTTCTTGACGCTTGCCGGGGTGATGCCGCGGGCCTCGTTATAGGCCTGCTGCTTGGCCCGCCGCCGGTCGGTCTCGCCGATGGCGTAGTCCAGCGACTCGGTCTTGTTGTCGGCGTAGAGCAGCACCCGCCCGTCGACGTTTCGCGCCGCCCGGCCGATGGTTTGGACGAGGGATGTCTTGGAACGCAGGAAACCTTCCTTGTCGGCATCCAGGATCGCGACCAGCGCGCATTCGGGAATGTCGAGACCCTCGCGGAGCAGGTTGATGCCCACCAGCACATCGAACGCGCCCAGGCGCAGGTCGCGGATGATCTCGATCCGCTCCAGCGTGTCGATGTCCGAATGCAGGTAGCGGACCCGCAGGCCCGCCTCGTGCATATACTCGGTGAGGTCCTCGGCCATGCGCTTGGTAAGGGTGGTGACCAGCACCCGTTCCCCATTGGCGGCGCAGGTGCGGCACTCGGCCAGCAGATCGTCTACCTGGGCCTCCACCGGCCGGACGATGCATTCCGGGTCCACCAGACCGGTCGGTCGGACCACCTGTTCGACGAACACACCGCCGGTGGCTTCAAGCTCCCACGGGCCCGGCGTCGCCGAGACGAACACGGTCTGCGGCCGCATGGCTTCCCACTCCTCGAATTTCAGCGGCCGGTTGTCGATGCAGGACGGTAGCCGGAATCCGTATTCGGCGAGGGTCGATTTGCGGTTGAAATCGCCCCGGTACATGCCGCCCAGCTGGGGCACCGTGACATGGCTTTCGTCGACCACCAGAAGCGCGTTCTCGGGCAGATATTCGAACAGGGTTGGCGGCGGCTCGCCCGGCGCCCGGCCGGTCAGGTAGCGGGAGTAGTTTTCAATACCCGAACAATGTCCGGTGGTCTCCAGCATCTCGAGATCGAAGGTGGTCCGTTCTTCCAGCCGCTGGGCCTCCAACAGCTTGCCGTTCTTCTCAAACCAGGCCACCCGATCCTTGAGCTCTTCCTTAATCTTCGGGATGGCCTGCTGGAGGGTGGGGCGGGGTGTGACGTAGTGGCTGGACGGATAAACGGTGACCTCTTCAAGCCGCGCCGTTTTCTCGCCGGTCAGGGGATCGATTTCCCAGATCCCCTCGATCTCGTCGCCGAACAGGCTGACCCGCCAGGCCCGGTCCTCCAGGTGCGAAGGAAAGATCTCGACCACATCGCCGCGCACCCGGAAGGTACCGCGGAAGAACGCCGCGTCGTTTCTCGTATACTGAAGCTCCACCAGCTCCTTGAGCAGCGCCTTGCGGTCCATGGCCCCGCCGGCGGTCAGTTTGACCGTCATCTGGGCATAGGTCTCCACCGCGCCAATACCGTAGATGCAGGACACCGAGGCGACGATCACCACATCATTGCGCTCCAACAGCGCGCGGGTCGCCGAATGCCGCATCCGGTCGATCTGCTCGTTGATCGACGCGTCTTTCTCGATATAGGTGTCCGAGCGCGGTACGTAGGCTTCGGGCTGGTAGTAGTCGTAATAGGAGACGAAATACTCGACCGCGTTGTCGGGGAAGAACTCCTTCATTTCGCCGTAAAGCTGGGCCGCCAATGTCTTGTTCGGGGCCAGCACCAGGGTCGGCCGGTTCAGCGCCTGAATGACGTGGGCCATGGTGAAGGTCTTGCCCGATCCGGTAACGCCCAATAACACCTGGTCCTTGTCGCCGTCGCGAATGCTGGCCGTCAGCTCGCCGATGGCCTCGGGCTGGTCGCCGGCCGGCTCGAATTCCGAGACCACGTGCAGCGCTTCGCCACCCTCGAGAAGGGGGCGTCTTTCGGGGATGAAATCGATCCCGGCGTGGTCCAGTAGCGGCATGAATTTTCCTTCGGGGCCGATTATATCACGCGCGCCCCGGAGATCACGGGCGGCTTAGGACCTGGTTCTTTGAAATATGGCCGACACAAGCATCACCGCAAGAACCGCGAAAGCGATGGCCGCGGCGGTGATATAGGTTGACTGGAACCCGGACTCGAACCCGTCGGCCGCCGATCGGGTGCGGAAAATTTCGAACATCAGGGTCGCCGCGCCGACGTTGCCCATGGAACGGGTAACCTCGGCGAGGCTGCCGGCGACGCCCCTGTCTTCGGGCGGCAGGGTGCCGGTCACCAGATAGAGGAACGATGCCTGATAGAGCCCCAGCCCGGCCCCGACAAGGCCGATGGCCGCCGCGACGGCCAACAGGGACTGGCCCGGCCCGAGACCGGAAACCAGCCACAGGCCGGCACCGATGCCGATGGCGCCGAGGCGCATCAATCGAGGGGCCGCGGATTCGCCGGCCGTCGCCGTGTTGAGAATTTGTCCGGCAATCCATGCCGTCACCGCCACGCCGCCGGCATAGGCCGCGAGAACCCAACCGGCGTCACCGGCATCCACGTCGGCCGTCCGGCCGAGATAGAACGGCACCACCATCATGACCGAGAAGCTCGCCAGGTTAAGCAGCACGTTGGAGAGCGTCAGACCGGAAAACGGCCAGGAGCGGAAATAGCGAAGCTCGATGATCGGCGAAGCGCTTCTTAGTTGGTGGGCGACGAAGCCGCCGCCGGTCAGGATCGCCAGACCCCCAAGGGCGGTGCCGGCGGCCGCGGACATGCTCAGCGTATTCAGCGAGATGAAGATCAGGGCCAGGGCGGAGCCCAGCAGAACGGCGCCGGTGAGATCGAAGGTCTTCCCGGGCTCGGCCGCGCGCGCGCCTGAGAGAAATGCGGAGCCGAGCAGCGCCACCGCGGCCAATGGCGCCCGGTACCAGAACACCGCCCGCCAATCCCAAGCGTCGATCAACCAGCCGCCGACGACCGGCCCCAAGGCCATGGATCCGGCGAATATCATTGCATAAGCCCCAATGGCCTTGCCGCGATCGGCTTCGGAGAACAGTCCGATGGTGAGTGCCGGCGCACAGGAGAGGGTCAGGGCCGCACCGATGCCCTGTCCGGTCCGCGCCAATAGGAGGGCGAGGTAGGATGGCGCCGCGGCGTCCAGGAGCAGTGCGGCAATGCTGATGACCAGTCCCGTTCGGAAAATCCGCCGGTAGCCGTAGAGATCGCCAAGGCGCCCGCCGATCAACAAAAGGGCGGCGGAGCTCAATATAAAGGTGACGACCACCAGCCGGAGATCCGGTGCCGGCCGGCCGAAGCCGTCGGCGATGTACGGAAACGCCACGTTGACCGAGGAATCCAGCGGTACGATGACCGTTCCGGCGGCGATGATCCAAAGGCGCGGATTGCGAAGCGGCGACATAGTCCGGTCCACTATCTCCCCGCCGCTTCAACCGCACAATCTGTTATTGCAGCGGCGTGACGGCGGGCGTAGTTTGCCGCCGGTTTTTCTGACCGGTATTCGTGGCCGGAAGTCTGGGGAGTACACCAATATGTCAATCTTGGCATCTCGCCTCGATCGAATTCAGCCATCGCCCACCATGGCGGTGACGGCGCGCGCGCGCGCGCTTAAAGCGGAGGGCCGCGACGTTATCGGCCTGGGCGCCGGAGAGCCTGATTTCGATACCCCGGACCATGTCAAGGACGCCGCGGCGAAGGCCATGGCCGACGGCTATACCAAATACACCGATGTGCCGGGCTCGATTGAGCTCCGCACCGCGGTGGCGGCGAAATTTCAACGCGACAATGGTCTGACATATGAGCCGAGCCAGATTCAGGTGGCCTGCGGCGGCAAGCAAAGCATCTACAACGGCATCATGGCGACGGTGGAGGCGGGCGACGAGGTAATCATCCCGGCTCCCTATTGGGTGAGCTATCCGGACATCGTCCTCTTGGCCGACGGCATGCCGGTGTTCGTCGACTGCCCGGCGGAGAACCGGTTCAAAATGACCCCGGATCAGTTGGAAGCCGCGATCACGCCTCGGACCAAATGGGTGATGCTCAATTCGCCCTCAAACCCGACGGGCGGGGCCTACACCCGGGCCGAATTGAAGGCGCTGGCCGACGTCCTGCTGCGCCACGAGCATGTCTGGGTGATGACCGACGATATCTACGAGCACATCATCTATGACGATTTTGAGTTTTCGACCATCGCCCAGGTGGAGCCGGGATTGTACGACCGGACGTTGACCCTCAACGGCGTTTCCAAGGCCTATGCGATGACCGGCTGGCGGGTCGGCTATGCGGGGGGACCGCAGGAGTTGGTCTCGGCGATGAACAAGATTCAATCCCAGAGCACTTCGCATACCAGTTCCGTTTCTCAGGCCGCGGCCATCGCGGCCTTGGAAGGACCGCAGGACTTTTCGGCCAACAACAAGGTCTTCAAGGACCGCCGCGACATGGTGATCTCCATGCTCAATCAGGCGACGGGGATCGATTGTCTGACGCCCGAGGGCGCCTTCTATGTCTACCCGTCCTGCGCCGGCAACATCGGCAAGACCGCCCCGGACGGGAAGAAGATCGAAAGCGACGGTGATTTCTGCGCCTATCTGTTGGAGGCCGAAGGGGTCGCCGCGGTGCTCGGCACCGCCTTCGGTCTGGCGCCGCATTTCCGCATCTCATACGCGACGGCCACCGGATTGCTGGAGGATGCCTGCCAGCGCATTCAGCGGGCCTGCGCCGCCTTGTCGTGAGCAGCGGGTCTCGCCGCCCAAAAGACGAAATAGTCGATTTGTGCCGCCGTCAGGCCGGCCGGGTCGTTCGACCGAACGGGCAGGGCCGGATTCTTCTTGAAGACTCCGGTTTCAGGCCGCTAACCTTTCCCCCAAGGGCGTGCCGCGGCAACTCCACTCGTGTCCCGGCGAAAAGCGTCCGCCTGGAGCTTCAAAACGCCTAGACGGCTGGGAGGATCTACCCGTGGCAGACACATCTGAATTCGGTCCCCGTTGCGCGGCCCTTGTGGGCCCGTACCTGAGCGGCAAAACCTCGTTACTCGAAGCCATGCTGTTCAAGGCCGGTGCGACAAATCGCCTGGGCAGGATCACCGAAGGCAATACGGTTGGTGATTCATCTCCCGAGGCGCGCTCGCGGTCCATGAGCGTCGAAATGAATGTCGCCAGCTTCGACTACCTCGGTGATTCGTGGACTCTCCTGGACTGTCCGGGTTCGGTCGAACTCATCCACGACACGATCAGCGCCATGGCCGTATGTGATATTGCCGTGGTGGTGATCGAGCCCGGCGCGGACAAGGCCCTCGGGGCCGCGCGGCTGTTGCGCGGGCTCCACGAGCAAAGCGTGCCGCATATCATCTTTATCAACAAAATCCACGGCGCCGCGGCGAGCGTCGCCGAGAGCGTGGACGCGCTGCGCGGGGTCATAGACCAGCCATTGGTCTTGCGCGAAATTCCCATCAGGACAGGCGATGAGATCACCGGATATGTCGATCTCACGAGCAAGCGGGCCTTCGAATACACCGAGGGCGATCTCAAGGAGATCACGGACATACCCGCCGACCTCAATGATCGTCTGGAAATCGAACGGACGGTAATGTTGGAGGCGCTCTCCGATTTTGATGACGGCCTGTTGGAGCAGTTGCTGGAAGACGAGGTGCCCGAGGTCGGCGAGACCTACGACCACCTCGCGGCGGCAAATAGGGCGGGGAATCTTGTCCCGGTGTTTTTCGGCTCGGCCGAATCCGGTCACGGTATTACACGGTTGTTGAAGGTGCTGCGCCATGAGGCGCCCGGTATTGCGGCAACTCGCGGGCGGATCGGCATCGATGCCGACGGCGAGGCGGTTGCCCGGGTCTTCAAGACCTCTCACGGTTCGCAGACCGGCAAACGGTCCATCGCCCGGGTTCTGCGTGGGGAGGTCGAGGACGGCGCGACGCTCAGCGGCTCCCGGGTGAGCGGCATCGTCAAGCTGCGGGGCGCCGACCAGGAGAAGGTCGCCAAACTCACCGAGGGCGAGGTGGCCGCCCTGGGCCGGATGGAAGAGGTGCACACGGGAGATTTGCTGTCGCCGTCGGGCAACGCCGAGGGTCCGGCGTGGCCGGCGCCGCCGAAGCCCGTCTATGCGCTGGCCATCCATGCGGGCAGGCGGGACGACGAGGTGAAAATGGCCGGCGCACTGGCACGGCTCATTGAAGAGGACCCGTCACTGAGCTACGGCCCGAATCCGGATACCGGCGAGTTCGTGCTGCGCGGCCAGGGTGAAACCCATCTCCGAATCGCGCTCGAGCGGATGCACAACCGGAACAAGCTCGAGGTCGATGGCAACCTGCCTCAGGTGGCGTATAAGGAATCCATCAAGAAGCCCATTTCGCAACATGCGCGCCACAAAAAGCAGTCGGGAGGGCACGGCCAGTTCGGCGATGTTCATATCGAAATCAAACCACTGCCGAGAGGTTCGGGGTTCCAATTTACCGACTCGATCACCGGCGGTGTGGTGCCCAAGCAGTACATCCCGGCGGTCGAAAACGGGGTGAAGGAGTATCTCTCCCAGGGACCGCTCGGATTTCCCGTGGTCGATGTCTCGGTCGAATTGACCGACGGACAGTTCCACGCCGTCGATAGTTCGGACCAGGCGTTCAAGACGGCCGGCAGCATGGCCATGCGGGAAGGGATGCCGAAATGCGGCCCGGTCCTGCTGGAGCCGGTTTTTTCGGTCACCGTTTCCGTTCCGTCGGAGTTCATGTCGCGGGTTCAAAGTCTGGTTTCCGGGCGCCGCGGCCAAATCCTCGGATTCGAGCCGAAGGAAGGCTGGAAGGGCTGGGACGAGGTGAACGCCCACATGCCGGAATCGGAAATTCTCGACCTGATCAACGAGTTGCGCTCATCGACCCACGGCGTGGGCACCTTTGAATTCGAGTTCGACCGGCTGCAGGAAATAACCGGCAAGGAAGCCGATCAGGTGGTGAAAGCCCGGCAATCGGAGCTCGGCATCGCCGCCGAATAAGGGCGTTGAACAGCTTGCCGGGAGCAAAAAAAACACCGGGAAAGTAAACTTTCCCGGTGAGTTTAACAGGGAGGCTTCACGTCTGGGAGACGTAGGGTCCGAAGACCCTTGGAAATCCGGGCCGGGGGGCCCGGAGAGCGCCGGCTAACGCCGTCGCTGTTAAGAAAAGTAGTTGTTGCATTGCAAAATCGCCAGTGTGATTACCGCACATTTGCCATGCACGATATGCATGGCTTGTCAAATTCCTGCAAAAATTCCCTGAATTGGGAGTCCAATCAGCGGGATTCCATGACCTTCCGGATCAAGAAATCGCGGAATACCGCGATTCTGGCCGACTGGCGCAGCTCCTCGGGATAGACGAAATAGGCCTCGGTCGCCGGGCTTTGCAGTTCCGGCAGCACCCGGACCAGATTGGCCGAGCCTTCATCGAAGTAGTTGGGCAGGGCGCCCATGCCGAGACCCGACAGGACCGCCCGGTAGATGCCGTAGATATTATTCACCTGCAGCACCGGGCGGCGCGGCTTTCTTGGGTTTGCACCGGCATCGAGGAGGAAATTGAGGGTCGGCAGCAGCTCCCGCTGATCGCCGACCTCCTGGCCGAATGTGATAAGTTTGTGTTTGTCGAGATCCTCCGGCGTCTGCGGCATCCCGTGGGCCTTGAGGTAGTCGGGCGTCGCGTAAACGTAGTGGTTGATGGTCATCAGATGGCGCTGGATGAGCTCGGGGTGGGTCGGTGGCGTGAGTTCGATGGCGACGTCCGCTTCGCGCATGGAAAGGTCGAATTCCGAGTAGGTCAGGACGATGCTGACTTCAATGTCCGGGTAGAGATCGACGAATTCCCGAATCCGCGGGGTCAGCCATACGGAGCCGAAGCCGACGGTCGTGGCGATTTTGAGAGTGCCCGCCGGCTGCTCCCGGGAGTCGGTCAGCCGGGCTTCCGACATGGCCAGCTTGTGGAACACGTCGTGGGCGGTCAGATAGAGATCCTCCCCCTGCTCGGTAAGGATCAGCCCCCGGGCGTGGCGGTGGAACAACGGCACATTGAGGCCGCGTTCGAGGGCGCTGATCTGGCGGCTGATCGCCGATTGACTGAGATTTAGCGTTTCGCCGGCATGGGTGAAGCTGCCGGCTTCGGCCACCGCATGAAAAATCCGCAGCTTATCCCAGTCCATCGACATGGCGTTGGCGCCTCGTTCCGAACGGTTGAGAATTGACGCTCAGGAATAGCGCTTATTCGGCGGCGTCGGCAACCGCTTCTTGTTCGGCGAGGAATTTCTCCGTCTCGAGGGCAGCCATGCAGCCCGTCCCGGCCGCGGTGACCGCCTGGCGATAGGTATTGTCCTGCACGTCACCGGCGGCGAACACGCCGGGCACATTGGTAGCGGTCGAATCAGGCGCCGTAATCAGGTAGCCCTCGCCGTCCATGTCCAACTGGCCGCCGAACAGGTCGGTATTCGGCTTGTGGCCGATGGCGATGAAGACGCCGTCGAGGGTAAGCTCGCTCACCTCGCCGGTCTTGACGTTCTTGACCTTCACCCCGGTGACTTCGGGCGCCATGCCGTCGGTGTTGCCGGTGACCTCCTCAAGCACCGTATGCCAGAGTATCTCGATCTTGTCGTGGTTAAGCAGCCGGGTCTGGAGGATTTTCTCGGCGCGAAGCTCGTCGCGGCGGTGGATCAGGGTCACCTTGCTCGCCAGGTTGGAGAGATATAGCGCTTCCTCGACCGCGGTATTGCCGCCGCCGACCACCAAGACCTCCTTTTCCTTGAAGAAAAAGCCGTCGCAGGTCGCGCAGGCCGAGACGCCAAATCCCATGAACGACTGCTCGCTGTCGAGCCCCAGCCATTTGGCTTCGGCCCCGGTGGAGACAATCAGCGTATCGCACGTATAGACGGTGCCGGAATCGCCGACCATGCGGAACGGCCGCCGGCCGAGATCGGCTTCGACGATCGTATCGGCCATCATCCGGGTCCCGACATTCTCGGCCTGGGCCTGCATCTGTTCCATCAGCCACGGGCCCTGGACGACATCGGCGAAGCCGGGATAGTTCTCCACATCGGTGGTGATGGTCATCTGACCGCCCGGCTGCATGCCGTGGATCAGCACCGGCTCCAAACTGGCCCGGGCGGTATAGATGGCCGCGGTCAGGCCGGCGGCGCCGGAGCCCAGGATCATGACTTTGTTGTGGATGTGTTCGGGCATGGCGGTTCCAATCAAACAGGGTTGTCCGACGGCGAGGTTCCCCCGGACCTGAATTACGGCCCTAAAATAGAAAGGGCCCCACCTGTCCGCAAGGGAGCGCGCCGGTAAAATAGCGGTCGTCGGCGCACTGTCCGGTATGTGGCCGGTCGAATCGGTGCGCCAACATTTTTGGAATATTATTGCGCGGCAGCCGCGCGGGTAATAAAATTACTCTCACGTCACCGAGCCAAAATTTCCAACGAATTTCTCAACGGTGACCAGGGAGCAGCAGTAGATGTCGCGGGTCAAGCTCGACCAAATCGACCGTAAAATACTCGGCGATCTACAGGCCGACGGCCGCATGACCAATGTCGAGTTGGCCAAACGGGTCGGGATTTCGGCGCCGCCGTGCCTGCGCCGTGTCCGGGCCCTGGAAGAAGCGGGTTACATCCGCGGCTATCACGCGGAGTTGGAGCCGGCGCTGCTCGGCCTGAAGGAAATGTTCTTCGCCCTCGTCGGTCTCGACAGCCAGTCCCAGGACGTGCTGCGGGCCTTCGAGGAGATGACCGCCGGCTGGCCGGAGATCCGGGAGACCCATATGATCCGGGGCGGCGGCGATTTCCTGTTGAAGATCGTCGCCCGGGACAAGGAGCACCGGGACGACCTGACCATGCGGCTCACCTCCGCCGACCACGTCTCGACGGTCTCCACCTTCGAGACCATCCGCACCTCGAAGGACCTGCCGGGAGTACCGGTCGAGGACGAAGCCGCTGAGGCCGGGGCCGCCGAAGCGGCCGGCTAGGCGCTACTTATATTCAACCTTGAGAATTTCGTAGGATTTGGAGCCGCCGGGCGCGGTGACTTCCGCTGAATCGCCCAAACTCTTGCCGATCAGGCCGCGCGCCAACGGCGAGGTGATCGACAGCCGGCCGGCGGACGCATCCGCCTCGTGTGTGCCGACGATCTGAAAGGTCTGCTCCTCGTCGGTATCCTCGTCGACGATGTGCACCGTCGCGCCGAAGCGCACCGTGTCGCCGGAGAGGGTCGACGGGTCGATCACGTCGGCCCGCGAAATGACGTCTTCCAGTTCGGCCAGCCGGCCCTCGACGAAGCTCTGGCGCTCGCGGGCCGCGTGATATTCCGCGTTCTCCGACAGATCGCCGTGTTCCCGCGCCGCTTCGATCGCCTTGATGATCGCCGGGCGCTCCTCGGTCCGAAGCCGCCTGAATTCGCCTTCCAGCGCATCCAAGCCGTTCCTGGTCATCGGTATCCTTTCCATCTTTCGTCTTCCGTCTTAACGCATAGAGGAGTCAAAACGCCTCTCTCCCCGCGGCCCCTCGCCACGGGTGGACATTTTGAATGTCAGGAAGAAGCGACGATTAAGAATAGGATTGCAGGGGCGCGACTTCAAGCCCGCCGGACTTGCTGTCTCCCTGGCCGTCTTCCCGGCTCGCCTCGATGGCGTCGACCGCCGCCGCGGCGCCGGTCATGGTGGTGTAGTGGGGGACGTTGCAGAGCAGGGATTCACGGCGGATCGAAAATGAATCCGAAATCGCCTGCGCCCCGGCGGTGGTGTTGATCACCAGCTGTACGTCGCCGTTCATGATCGCATCGACGCAGTGCGGCCTTCCTTGCAGCACCTTGTTGACGGCGGTGAGCTCGAGCCCCTCATCGGAGAGAAACTTCTGAGTGCCGCCGGTGGCGATGAGATTGAAGCCCGCGGCCTGAAGCCGTTTCGCCAGGCCCAAGGTCGCCGGCTTGTCGGAATCCTTGACCGAAATGAAAACGGTTCCCTCCTGGGGCAGGCGGACGCCCGAGCCCAATTGGGATTTGGCGAAGGCGTGGGGGAAGTCCTTATCGATGCCCATTACTTCGCCGGTGGATTTCATCTCCGGGCCCAGCAAAATATCGACACCGGGGAACCGGTCGAAGGGGAACACGGCCTCCTTGACCGCCACATGATCGATGTCGAAGTCCTCCGGTACGCCGAGGCCTTCCAGGGTCTCGCCGGCCATCACCCGCGCCGCGATCTTCGCGATGGGAAGCCCGGTCGCCTTGGCGACGAAGGGCACCGTCCGGCTGGCCCGCGGGTTCACTTCCAGCAGGTAGATGGTGCCGTCCTGAATGGCGAACTGAACATTCATCAGGCCGATCACGTCGAGCGCGCCAGCCAGCGCCCGGGTCTGGCGCTTGAGCTCTTCGATGATGTCGTCGGAGAGCGAGTGCGGCGGCAGGGAGCAGGCGGAATCGCCTGAGTGAATTCCCGCCTCCTCAATGTGCTCCATGATGCCGGCGACGTAGACCCGCTCGCCGTCGCGGACCGCGTCCACGTCCACCTCGATGGCGTCCCGCAGGTAGAAGTCGATCAGCACCGGCGAGGAGCCGGAGGCCTGCACCGCCGTATCCATGTAGCGCTTGAGCTGTTCTTCGTCGTGGACGATCTCCATGGCCCGTCCGCCCAGGACATAGGAGGGCCGGATGACCACGGGATAACCGATCTCCGCGGCCGCCTTCCGTGCCTGTTCCAGCGAGGTCGCGGTGCCGTTGGGCGGCTGCCTGAGGTCCAGCTCGGCCAGCAGTTTCTGGAACCGCTCCCGGTCTTCGGCGAGGTCGATGGCGTCGGGTGACGTGCCGAGGATGGGAATGCCCGCATCCTCCAAGGCTTGCGCCAGTTTGAGCGGCGTCTGGCCGCCGAACTGAACGATCACGCCTTTCACTTCGCCCCGTGCCTGCTCGCCCTGGATCAGTTCGATCACGTCCTCGGCGGTCAGCGGCTCGAAGTACAGCCGGTCCGAGGTGTCGTAGTCGGTCGACACGGTTTCCGGGTTGCAGTTCACCATGATGGATTCGTAGCCCGCCTCCCGCATGGCGAAAGCGGCATGGACGCAGCAGTAGTCGAACTCGATGCCCTGGCCGATCCGGTTGGGTCCGCCGCCGAGGATCACCACCTTGGTCCTGTCCGAGGGTTCGCTTTCGTTCTCGCCCGGCTGAGCCGCGTTCCCCTCATAGGCCGAATACATGTAGGAGGTCTGCGAGGCGAACTCGGCGGCGCAAGTGTCCACCCGCTTGTAGATCGGCCGAACGCCGGCCTCCCGCCGAACCGTTGACGCCTCCCGCTCGGTCTTGCCGGCGAGGGCGGCGAGGCGCGCGTCCGCGAAGCCCATCTTCTTGAGTTTCAGCCAGCCGCCCTTGTCCTTTGGCAGTCCGTGGCCCCGCACCTCTTCTTCCGCCGCGACGATGTCCTTGATCTGCGCCAGGAACCAGGGGTCGATCCGGCAGGCCCGATACACCTCATCGACGGTCAACCCGGCGCGGAAGGCCTGGGCGACCACCAAAATGCGGAAGGGACGGGGCTCCAGCAGCGCCGCCTGGATGGTCTGTTTCTCGGTCATGTCGAGCTCGACCTCGTCGAGCCCGGACAAGCCGGTTTCCATGGAGCGCAGGCCCTTTTGCAGGCTTTCGGCGAAGCAGCGTCCGATGGACATGGCTTCGCCCACCGACTTCATCGACGTGGTGAGGGTCGGCTCCGCGTCCGGGAACTTTTCGAAGGTGAACCGCGGGATCTTGGTGACCACGTAATCGATGGTCGGCTCGAAGCTCGCCGGCGTCACGCCGGTGATGTCGTTGTCGAGCTCATCCAGGGTGTAGCCGACGGCCAGTTTGGCCGCGACCTTGGCGATCGGGAAACCTGTCGCCTTGGAGGCCAGCGCGGATGACCGCGACACCCGGGGGTTCATCTCGATCACCACCAGCCGGCCGGTCTCCGGGTTGACCGCGAACTGGACGTTGGAACCGCCGGTCTCGACGCCGATCTCGCGCAGCACCGCCATCGAGGCGTTGCGCATGATCTGGTATTCCTTGTCGGTGAGCGTCAGCGCCGGGGCCACGGTGATGGAATCGCCGGTATGGATGCCCATGGGGTCGACGTTCTCGATGGAACAGATGATGATGCAGTTGTCCGCCTTGTCCCGCACCACCTCCATCTCGAACTCTTTCCAGCCCAGGACGCTCTCCTCGACCAGCACCTCGCCCACCGGGCTCGCCGCCAGGCCGCGAATCATGATCTCCTCGAACTCGGCCTTGTTGTAGGCGATGCCGCCGCCCCGCCCGCCGAGGGTGAAGGAGGGGCGCATGATCACCGGCAGGCCGATCTCGTCGAGCGCCGTCCGGGCATCCCCGATGGACTTGCAGAGCCGGCTCTTGGGGCTTTCGAGGCCGATGGAGTCCATGGCCTCGCGGAACTTCAGCCGGTCCTCCGCCTTCTCGATGGTCTCGGCCCGGGCGCCGATCAGTTCGACGCCGTATCTGTCGAGCACGCCCGATTCGGCCAGCGCCAGCGACGTGTTGAGGCCGGTCTGTCCGCCCATGGTCGGCAACAGCGCGTCCGGGCGCTCCTTGGCGATGATCTGCTCGACGATCTCCGGGACGATGGGCTCCACATAGGTGGCGTCGGCCATCTCCGGGTCGGTCATGATGGTCGCCGGGTTGGAGTTCGCCAGGATCACCCGGTAGCCCTCGTCCTTCAGCGCCTTGCAGGCCTGGGCGCCCGAATAATCGAATTCGCAGGCCTGGCCGATGACGATCGGCCCGGCGCCGATGATCATGATCGAGGAGATGTCAGTGCGTTTGGGCATTAATTTCCACTAGAACTGGATTCCAATTGGGCAATTTTGCGCGTTTGGCGGAATAGGCAAGAATAGACATTCATAGGCATTAATAGACATTTGGCTGCCATTTTCGGACATTTCTCATCCAACCCAAGCTCACGAAGAACGGACAGTAATTGATATAGCTCGGGATCGAGGGTTCACCACCGGGAACACGGAGATCATAGAGGGGGGCCTCCGTGTCCCCTGTGTCCTCTGTGGTGAGTCACTTGGAGTCCATGAATTTCACGAACCTATCGAAGAGGTGGTGGCTGTCCTGGGGACCCGGCGAGGCTTCCGGGTGGTGCTGGACGCTGAATACGGGCCTGCCGTCGAGGCGGATTCCTTCGAGGGTGCCGTCGAACAAGGACGTGTGGGTCTCGACCACGCCGTCGGGGAGCGAGTCCCGCACCACCACGAAGCCGTGGTTCTGGCTGGTAATCTCGACACTCCCGGTCTCCAGGTCCTTCACCGGGTGATTGGCGCCCCGGTGGCCGTGATGCATTTTCTCCGTCTTGCATCCCAATGAAAGCGCCAGCATCTGATGGCCGAGGCAGATGCCGAACACGGGCGTGCCGCTCTCCACCACTTGCCGGATCATCGGCACCGCGTATTCGCCGGTGGCCGCCGGGTCGCCCGGGCCGTTGGAGAGGAACACCCCGTCCGGCTTGTGGCCCAATACGTCCTCGGCGGTGGCGGTCGCCGGCACCACGGTCACACGGCACCCGGCGGCGGTGAGGCAGCGGAGGATGTTGCGTTTGGCGCCGAAATCGACGGCGACCACGTGATGATTGGGTTTGTCCAAGGTGCCGTAGCCCCGGCCCAACGCCCAGGTGCTCTCCTCCCACTGATAGGTCTGGCCGCAGGTGACGGTCTTGGCGAGGTCCATGCCGTCGAGGCCGGGCCACGCCCGGGCTTCGGCAAGCGCCGCCGCCACGTCGATGTCGTTACCGTTGCCCTGGCCGTTTCCCTGGCCGTTCACCACCGTGCCGTTGAAGAAGCCCGCCTCCCGGATCTTGCGGGTCAGCGCCCTGGTATCGATCCCGGCGATGCCGGGGAGGCCGTGGGACTTGAGCCACTCGTCCAGATGACGGGTCGCCCGGAAGTTGGCGGGCCCGGTGATGTCGGCACGGAGCACGCAGCCCCGGGCCGCCGGGGTCACCGTCTCGATGTCTTCCGGGTTGGTGCCCACGTTGCCGATATGGGGGAAGGTGAAGGTGATGATCTGCCCGGCGTAGGAGGGATCGGTGAGGATTTCCTGATAGCCGGTGATCGAGGTGTTGAAGCACACTTCGCCGACGTTGGAGGTCTTGGCGCCGAGACCGCTCCCCCAGAACACCGTGCCGTCGGAAAGAATCAATGCCGCATCGGCGCCGTCGGGGGGGCCATCGGGCGTACTTGTGCTGGTGGGCGCGCCGCTTCCTTGGGGCGCGGCCTGACCGTCGGCAGGCGGCATTCTCAGGCGGTCTCTCTCGCGTCTATGGGCTGGTCCGGTACCGGAAACGGTAACGGAATCAGCGGTCTATCGATGGCTGTGGATCGGGCGGTCTGGCGGACCGGGCCCGGCGCTGGTTTGCCGGAAACGAGATACTGGGCGCCCCCGCCGTCACATCACGGCTGGAAGCGTTGCTTAAAGCATTGAAGCCATTGCCGTCAAGAAAAAAGCGCCGAAAAAAACGTTTAATATCAAATACTTATATTTTGCATGGGATTTGACTCCGGTTCCGCTTTTTGGCTAGTGTCTCGCCCTTCCGCAACAGCGAAAAGACTGCCCCCATGCTCAGGGCTCAGATCAACGACACCCTCAAGGATTCCATGAAGTCGAAGGATGTGGTGGCGACCTCGACCTGCCGCCTGATCCTGGCGGCGCTCAAGGACCGGGACATTGCCGACCGGTCCAAGGGCAACCAGGAGGGGATCGACGACGACGCCATCCTCCGCCTGCTGCAGAGCATGATTAAGCAGCGCCGGGAAGCCATCCAGCTCTACAAGGACGGCAACCGCACCGAACTGGCCGACAAGGAGCAGGCGGAAATCGACATCATCGAGCGGTTCCTCCCCGAGCAACTCTCCGAAGAGGATGTGGCCGAGGCCGTCCAGGGCGTCATCGACGAAGTGGGCGCCAGCTCGATCAAGGAGATGGGCCGGGTGATGGGCGCGCTGAAGGAAAAATACGCCGGCCGGATGGACTTCGGCAAAGCCAGCGGCATCGTCAAGAAAAAGCTGGGGTAGGGTTCTTTCACCGCATCGTGTCCCCTCGCCCCCGTCAGGGGGAGAGGGATGCGGAGGCTTGGCGGGCGGAAGCCCGGCTTAGCCGAAGCTGGGTGAGGGGGTGAGGGTTAGGGGCAAGGTATTGGCCATGCCTGATCGTAACACGTCCTGTGACACCCTTACCTCACCACCCTACGCCTGCGGCTTCGGGCGGCAGGCCCTCACCGCAACCCTCTCCCAGAGGGAGAGGGGGTCGATTCCCCTCGCCCCTTGGCCTGCTCCGCCGATGCAGCCTTCGGCTGCGAAGGCTGAAAGGGGGACGGCCAATAAGAGAACGGGTTGGGGGGGAGTGATTCGGCAAATTCATGATCCGGCGATTTGTCGCCACCCCCTGTGAATCGCAAGGAACACGGGGATAACTCGTAACTCGCGCGTACGCGGGGATTGGCGCCTGCTATAAAACCTGATGGCGTTTTCTCCTCAATTTCTGGACGAACTCAGGGCGCGCGTGGGCCTGGTCTCGGTGATTGGCAAGCGCGTCGCGTTGAAGCGCGCGGGCCGCGAGCATTCGGGCCTGTGTCCGTTCCACAACGAAAAGACGCCGTCCTTCACGGTCAATGAGGAGAAAGGCTTTTATCACTGCTTCGGCTGCGGGGCCCACGGCAGCGTCTTCGACTTCGTCATGGAGACCGAAAACCTTTCGTTTCCGGAAGCGGTCGAGCGACTGGCGGCGGAAGCCGGCATGGAAGTACCGCAGGATTCACCGGAGGAACGGGCCCGGAGCGAGCGCGCCAAGGGGCTCTACGACGTGCTGGAAGCCGCCGCCCTGTATTTCGAGAAGCAGCTTCGCATGCCCGAGGGCAAGCGGGCGCTGCAGTATCTCTTGGAGCGGGGCCTGACCGAGGAGACCATCAAGACCTACCGGCTGGGCTTCGCCCCCGACGGAAGGGGCGCCTTGAAGGCGGCGCTGACCAAGGACGGCACCACCGACGACAAGCTCCTGGAGGCCGGACTGGTGGTCCAGCCCGACGACGAAGAACGGGCGCCCTACGACCGGTTCCGGGGCCGGGTCATGTTCCCCATCTTCGACGGCCGCGGCCGGGTGATCGCCTTCGGCGGGCGCATCATCAATGCCGACCCCGGCTCCAACGCGCCCAAATATCTCAATTCGCCCGAGACCCCGGTGTTCCAGAAGGGCCGGCTGCTGTACGGCCTCTATCAGGCCCGGGCGCACGCCCGGGACTACCCCATCGTCATCGTCGAAGGCTACACCGACGTGCTGGCGCTGCAGCAGGCCGGGTTCCAGACCGCGGTGGCGCCTTTGGGCACGGCGTTGACCGAGGACCAGATCAAGCTGGTCTGGCGGTTCTCCCGCGAGCCGATTCTGTGTTTCGACGGCGACAATGCGGGCGAGCGGGCGGCGTCGCGGGCGGCGGAGCGCGCACTGCCCATACTCAACGCCGGGCACACATTGCGGTTTGCCTTCCTGCCCGCCGGTCAGGACCCGGACAGCCTGATCCAGACCCGGGGCCACGAGGCCATGGGGGACCTGCTGAACGGGGCGGTGCCCTTGTCGGAGGTCATCTGGCGCATGGAACGGGCGGGCAAGCCGTTGAACGACCCGGACGACCGGGCGTGGATCGAGAAGAAACTCAAGGACCAGGCGTTCAAGATCGCCGATGAGACGGTGCGGGGGCACTATCTCAGTACGTTCAAGGACCGCTTGTGGCGGGAAATGCGTAAAACCCGGCCGGCGACGGCGGCCGGCGGGACGAAACCTTCGTCAAAGTCGGTGCAAATCGACGAAGCGGCGGGTGCAGGCGCCAAAATCGACCGGATTTCCTTGCGCGAACGCATTCTTCTGGTGGTTTTGATCGCTCATCCGGAGATGATGGACGACATCGGCGAACAGTTGGGAATCCTCGACTTTACGAGCCCGGAACTTGACAAGTTGCGCCAAGAGGTCTTAAAGACCCTTGAACAGCGGTCCGACCTTGATTTTCAGGGTCTACATGACCACTTATGTCAAACCGGGTTTTCAGCGCTATTGGGCGGCCTTTTGAGCCGACAGGTATTGGACCACGCGACATTCGCCCGGCCGGACGAACCATTGGACATTGCCCGTAGAGGCTGGGACCAAGTGCTCAGGCTTTACCAGCGGGATCGGCTGCTGGCCGAGATCAAGGCAGTGGAAGAACGTCTTGGCAAAGAGCCGAATGACGCGGACTTCCAGCGCCTCGTGGAATTGAAGAAGCAGCAGCAGGTCCGGGAAACCGATCAGTTGGACGCCGGTCCGGCTGAAACGGGTTCCGGCACGGCGGCATAGTCCCAGCGGTATCGTCATTCATCTAGGGCCGGGCCCGCGGGACCGGCATGGGAACACGCTCCGGGATCCCCCGGGGCGACAGGATAAGAAAGCAAGCGGGGAAGTCATGGCAACTGCGGCAACCGCAACCAAGGAAAAAGCAGCTCCGGCAGGAGGTGAAAACCAGGAAGCGCCGCTTCTGGACACCATCAATGCCGAAGTGAAGAAGATGATCGCCAAGGGCAAGGAGCGGGGCTATGTCACCTATGACGAGCTCAACGCGGCGCTGCCCCAGGATCAGGTCTCGTCCGAGCAGATCGAGGACACCATGTCCATGCTCTCGGAAGCCGGGATCAACGTCATCGAGAACGAAGAGACCGAAGAGTCCGACGACGACAAGTCCGAGAAGGAAAGCGAAAGCGCTTCGGGGAACGTCGACGAGAACGATCTCGGGCGCTCCGACGATCCGGTGCGCATGTATCTCCGCGAGATGGGCTCGGTGGAGCTCCTCTCCCGCGAGGGCGAGATTGCCATCGCCAAGCGCATCGAGGCCGGCCGCGAGATGATGATCGGCGGCATCTGCGAAAGCCCGATGACCATCCGGGCGCTGATCAATTGGCGCGATGCGCTGGATCAGGGCCTGATGCTGCTCCGCGACATTATCGATCTCGACGCCACCTTCTCCGGTCCCAAGGTCGACCATACGGCGCTGCCGGCCATGTCCACCGAGGCCGAGGCCGCCAAGCGGAAGGAAGCGGAGGGGAAGGCCGCCGCCGGGGAGAAACCGTCCAACGACGACGACGCGGACGGCGGGAAAACCTCGCCGGAAGGCCGGCGCGAGGATGACGACGACGATGACGACGAGACCACCGTCTCCCTCGCGGTGATGGAACAGACCCTGCTGCCCGACGTCCTGAAGCAGTTCCAGTCGGTGGAGCAGACCTACGCCAAGTTGCACCGGGCCCAGGACAAGCGCCTGACCGCCATCAAGAAGGGCGAGAAGGTTAGCCCGGCGGCGGAGAAGCGGATCAACACGCTGCGCTCCGAGTTGGTCGGGCTGATGAAGGAGGTTCACCTCAACAACAGCCGCATCGAGTACCTGGTCAACCAGATGTACGACCTCAACCGCAAGCTTATCGGCTTTGAGGGCCGGCTCCTGCGGATGGCGGTCGCCACCAAGGTCAAGCGGGCCGACTTCCTCGAGCAGTATTACGGCAACGAGCTGGATCCCAACTGGGCGACCCGGGTCGGCCGGCTGACCGGCAAGGGCTGGAAGGACTACATCAAGAAGAACCGCCCGGAGATCAAGGAGATCCGCGCCGAGGTCGCCGAGATCGCCAATGAGGCGGGCCTGCCGATTTCCGAGTTCCGGCGCATCGTCTCGACGGTGCAGAAGGGCGAGCGGGAATCCGCCAAGGCCAAGAAGGAGATGATCGAGGCCAACCTGCGGCTGGTGATCTCCATCGCCAAGAAATACACCAACCGCGGATTGCAGTTCCTGGACCTGATTCAGGAGGGCAATATCGGCCTGATGAAGGCGGTCGACAAGTTCGAATACCGCCGGGGCTACAAGTTCTCCACCTACGCCACTTGGTGGATCCGCCAGGCGATCACCCGCTCCATCGCCGACCAGGCGCGCACCATCCGTATCCCGGTGCACATGATCGAGACCATCAACAAGCTGGTCCGCACGTCGCGCCAGATGCTCCACGAGATCGGCCGCGAGCCGACCCCGGACGAGTTGGCGGTCAAACTGGGCATGCCGGTCGACAAGGTCCGCAAGGTGCTGAAGATCGCCAAGGAGCCGATCTCCCTCGAAACCCCCATCGGCGACGAGGAGGATTCACATCTCGGCGACTTCATCGAGGACAAGAACGCCATCCAGCCGCTGGACGCTGCCATCCAGGGCAACCTCCGGGAGACCACCACCCGGGTGCTGGCCAGCCTCACGCCGCGCGAGGAGCGGGTGCTCCGCATGCGCTTCGGCATCGGCATGAACACCGATCACACCCTGGAAGAGGTGGGTCAGCAGTTCTCGGTCACCCGGGAACGTATCCGTCAGATCGAGGCGAAGGCGCTCAGGAAGCTCAAGCACCCGTCGCGCTCGCGCAAGCTCCGGAGCTTCCTGGACTATTAGCGCCATCCGTCACGAACAGGAAAACGGCGCCGGGATCGCTCGCGGCGCCGTTTTTTTCCGGGTCGAAGGGCGATGTCGGACTCGGCCCGTATCCCGCAGCCGCTTGGCCATGCCTTCGATGTTGAGGCCCAGCCGCCGCTTATAGGCGCCCCATGCCGAATATTCGGACATGGCGACGCCTTCTTGACCTCGTTCAAGGACTTGCCGGCCTTGAACTCTTTGGTCACCGCCGCCTGCAGCTTCTCGATATGAATTCGCATGCCGGTGGCGTCCTGTTTCTTGCCCGGGTTGGCGTCACCCGGCAGATTGATTATGGATTTTTATTCGGGCAAGGTCTGTGCCAAGCTGGCGGGAGGCTGGCAGGGGAGGCTGGCGATATGGCAAACGAATATGATCCCGATCTTCCATCGAACAAGCTGATTTTCGAGATTCGGCGCGACCCGGCCTTGTACACCGGATTCGCCGAGCGCATGGAAGACGTCATGGAGCAATATGGATTGAGTGACGCCGAGCGGGCGGCTTGGCGCGAGGTCGACGTGGTGACGCTGGGTGGGTTGGGGGTGCATTCCTATTTCCTGCCCCAGGTGACCCGTCTGGTGCACGGCGCGGCCGATAACGACAGTAATAGCGACGCCGCCCAGGCCTACAGGAGGTCCTTCGGCGATCAAATCGTCGAGCATAGGAAGCGTTCGTAGAGGAGGGAGAGATGGCGGAAATCGTATCGGTAATCGCGCTGGCCCATGCGCCCGGATGCACCGGCTGGCTCGGTTCGGCGCCAGACGACGAGCAGGATGAGATCGTCGGCGGTTACGCGAAGATGCGGGAACATCTCCAGGCCTCCAGGCCCGATGTGATCGTCGGCGTGGCCAATGACCACATGCTCAACCAGCCGCTCCACAACCCGCCCGATTTTTGCGTCGGCACGGCGGCCCGCTGGCGGGGCCCGGCCGAGTTCTTTAAGTCCTGGCTGGCCCTGGACGGCTATGAGGTCGACGGGCATCCCGGTGTCGCGCGCGCCTTGGTGGAGGCGGGAGAGGCGGCCGGCCTGAGCCTCGACAGCCGGGACGACCTGTTGTTCGACGACAATTTTTCGGTGCCGCTCCACTACCTGACGCCCGACTACGCGGTGCCGCTTGTGCCGATCCACATGAACTGCATCAGCCCGCCGGTGCCGACCCCGGAAATCAGCGTCAGGGCCGGCGAGGTGATCGCCAGGACGATCCGCGAGGACCTGCCGGACGGAATGCGGGTTGCGGTCATGGGGACCGGCGGCCTGTCCCACGAGCCGGGCGGCCCCCGCTACTTCACCCTCGATGAGGATTTCGACCGCTGGTTCATGGCGCTGCTCGAAGAAGGCGATCTCGACAAGGTGTGCCGCGAGGCGACGGTGGACAAGATGAACGCGGCCGGCGGCGGCGGCACCACGGAACTGCTGGCCTGGATGGTTGCCATGGCGGCGGCCGGCGGGACAAAGGCCCGGTCCATCTTCTACGTTCCCTCCGCCGAGATGCGCTGCGGCATCGGCGGCACGGTGTGGGACACCATTCACTGATGGACGCGAAGGTACGGGATACGGCGTCCGGCAACCCGGTGCTCGGGCTTCTCTCCGAGACCCGGGCGGCGCTGGCGGTCGTCGACATGCAGGTGGATTTTTGCGCCGCCGACGGCTTCGTGGCGGGCCTGGGTCTGGATCCGGCGCCGTGCCGGGCCATCGTCCCGGCATTGCAGGGTCTCATCGACGGCGCCCGGGCGGGCGGCATACCGGTGCTATGGATCTACGCCAACTACGATGATGCGCTGGTGCCGCCGACGTTCCTCCGGCGAAAGCGGGAGGCGGGGATCGAGCGGGGCTGCTGCATTCCGGGGACGCAAGGCTATGAGCCCTTCGGGGTCGAGCCGGCAAGCGGCGAGCCCCAATTCGTCAAGCACAGCTATTCGGCGTTCACCAACCCGGACTTCGAGGCGCACCTCCGGTCCCGGGGCATCGAGACCTTGATATTTGCCGGCGTCCAGACCAACGTCTGCGTCGAGGCCACGCTGCGTGAAGCCTATAACCGGGGCTTCCACGTGGCGGTCGCCGAGGACTGCGTCGCCTCCCACACCCCGGCCCTGCATGAGGCGACTCTGCAAAATACCCGGACGCTGCTGGGCAAGGTCTGTCCGGCATCCGACATTCAGGCCGCGTTCCAGGTTGGGAAGCGGCAAACCGTATAGCCACGGAGAACCGGAATGGCACTCGCTGAAACCATCGAACTTCACGATATCTCGGACATGATCGAGTTCAACGGCGGCAAACAGGTCCGCAAAAAGGTGCTCCAGTCGAAGGGCGCGGTTTGTGAAATTGTCTGTTACGTCCCCGGCCAGGCCACCGTGCTCCACAAGCACCCCATGCAGGACGAAATTTTCTACGTCATCGAAGGCTCCGGCACGATCACCTTCGAGGACCGGGACGACCTTCCGGTGAAACAGGGCAGCATCGTCTTCGTCCCGGCAGGCGTCATGCACGGCGTCGATGTTCCCGGACCCGACAATCTGGTGCTCATGTTCACCAAGGGACCCGGCGTCACGGGCAAGGCCGCCAAGGGCTTTATGCTGGGCGAATAACGCCGCGGGCCGGGCGCCCGAGCCCAGGTTCCCGCCCTTCATGCCTCAAGAATTTTCGCCGGCGCCGATTATGCGGGCCGTGCCGCCGGCCCGGCGAGCGGTGCTGAAATGCCGCCCGACGCCGGGGCGTACACGTCGACGATGGCGCCCGCATTGGTGAGCCTCCTGGAGTGCCGCGTCCCGCCATAGTCTTCCTTAGGCTCGCCGGCCCCCTGTCGTGGTTTCCGCACGGAAAGTTGTCCGGCCCCGCCAACCGCCGTGCCTGCACCGGCAGCGCCAAGCGGTTGTGCGCTTTGTTGGCCGGGCGCGCTTGGTATAAGCTCTGCCACCTCGGTGGGGCCTGTAGCTCAATTGGTTAGAGCCGGCCGCTCATAACGGTCTGGTTGCAGGTTCGAGTCCTGCCAGGCCCACCACTTTTTTCCATGCGAACCGACGACCAGAACTCGGTCTCCGGGAAAGCCCCGGTGTCTGGGGCTTGCGGCCGGCGTTGCCGCTGAGAGGTCGTCGGGCTGATGCAGGCGAAATACTACGCTAACAGGGCTCCTGAGATAGGCAGCCTCACCACGGTTGAACGACCACTCCGATGCTACACAGCCGTTTTTCTGCCGGAGAATCCGGAGGGGCCGACGGACGGAAGTAACCTCCTGTGTCTTGACTGGATCGCTTCGACAGTACAGCGACATTGGCGTCGTCTGCCTCTGGCGCTGACTATGCGCATAGGTGAAGGCACGAGTTGAGTGGCGACCTCGAACTCTCGGTCTTCATGCTGGGGCAACGAAGCGGCTCTTGAGAATTTGCGCCGCATCCATGAGCTCTAAAACGACCGAGCACGAGTGAGAATCTGGTTGCAGGTTTGCTCGCTTATGGCAGTATTTTGGCAAGAATATGTACACAAATGGGGGCGCTCTTGTTGAACGAGGAAACACTCTTTGACCACTTTTGCTTTGCGCAGGCTTCGTTCGAAAGCTCGCGCCACATCTATCGGCGAGAGCACGGTCCTGGCCAGGTGCGCCGGTTTTTCAACACGAGCTTCACGGCATTCGAGCTACGCCGGTACATGATGAACTTTTATTTCTCCAAAGGCTCGTTCACGATAACGGATCTTGTGCAAGTATCTGAATTTAGCCGGCCGACCGTAACATCCACCGTACATGAAGCGCTGGAGTTCGGTTACCTGGAGGAAATGCCGGAGGAGGGGGATCGTCGCCGCCGCGACTTTCGACCGACCAAACCGATGCTGGACGCCTGGCGCAACTACTGCAATGCGCTTCTGGTCAACGAGAAGTTCATACAGTCTTTGAAGCTTGCGCAAACCTTGATTTCAATGCGTGAACTGAAAGAGCCCCCAACCGACCAAGATATGTAAATTTTTTTACTCTTTTTTGAAGTGACCCTCTGTGTTGCGATTGAATGGCAGGGGGAGGTCATCTTCAGGAAAGCGCCCCCTTTGAAGAGCCGATAGCTCGGGAGGGGGCTTGCGCGAATGATAGAAGCGCCCAACGTGCGGTTTGCGCCCCACAAGGGTGGCCGACTAGCCTATCGGGAAGCGGGTTCCGGTCCAGCCCTTCTTTTTTTGCACGGCATGAATGGCAGCAGTCTGAGCTGGTCTTATGCCTTTCATGAGCTGGCCTCATCCTTCCGTGTCGTCGCCTGGGATGCGCCGAGTTTCGGTGAGTCCGATTCCTTTGGAGATCGCCCACAGGACTTTGTCCTGGCCGCCAAGTCCTTGATGGCCTTTCTAAAGCTGCCAAATGTGGTGGCCGTCGGTCATTCGATGGGGGGTGTCGTCGCCGCGGCGTTGGCCGCGGACGCCGAGGCCGACGTCGCCGGACTCGTTCTGTCGTCCGCACACCTTGGCTTTGGGCGCCCAAAGGACGAGCCGCTTCTGCCGCGCTACGCAAAGCGAATTGATCGCATGAAAACCAACGGCGTCAACGCAGAATACGGGCTGGAGCGCGCAAAGCGCAGCACCCCTGAAGGCACGCCACATGAGGTCGTCCGGTTTCTCGCGGATATTGCAGAGGGTGCCCGCGTCGAAGGCATTCGCGACGGCGGGCGCATGAGCCAGGAAGCGGACAACGCTCACGTGGGGCGGCTCGTGTCCCTACCGGTGCTTATTCTTTCCGGCGGCAAAGACAAAATCATCTCACGCGACATGCACGATGCCTTGGTCGCAGCATTTCCGGCAGCACAGCAGGTTGTGTTCCCGGATGCAGGACATGCCTCGTACGCCGAGTTTCCCCGGCACTTCAACGCTCAAATCAAGGAATTCGCATTGAACGCAACCAAGTGATGCGCGTTTGGCGTCACCATCACATCAACGACAATCGATTGAAAGGGAGAAAGAAATGACGAAATCGATCTTAAATCCAAGGGGATTTCTGTCCGCTTTGGCGGTGGGATTCGCCTTTTCAACCAGCCCCCTGATGGCCGCTGATCTGACCGTTGCCCTGGCCGCGGAGCCCACAAGCATGGATCCGCACTATCAGAACCTGACGATCAACAACTCAATGGCAACGCAGGTATACGACGCGCTTGTCTTGCAGGATGTGAACCAAAAGCTGATCCCTGGTCTCGCCGTGTCGTGGAGGCCTGTCAATGATCGGACTTGGGAATTCAAACTGCGCCCGGGTGTGAAATTTCACAATGGCGCCGCATTTTCGGCGGAAGACGTGGTGGCCACCATGAAGCGCGCGGCGAATGTGCCAAACAGCCCATCGAGTTTTGGGACGTTCATCAAGGGTAAGACCTTTGAAGTCATAGATGACCTGACCTTGCGTGTTTCGACCAAGAAACCCTATCCGTTCACGCCAAACGACATGTCGCGGGTCGCGATCATCGACTCGGCATTCGTTGACGCAACAACCGAGGACTTCAATACGGGTAAGGCGTCCTTTGGAACGGGTCCCTTCACTTTTTCCAAGTGGCTGCCCGGCGACACGCTCAAACTTACCCGCAATAAGGCGTATTGGGGCAGCGCCATGGAATGGGACAGCGTGACTGTTCGTCCAATCGGAGATGGAACGACGCGGGCCGCCGCACTCATCGCAGGCGATGTGGATTTCATCGAGCGGGTCGCGCCTTCGGATTTGCCCAATCTGGCAAAGCGCAGTGACGTGTCGATCTTCAAGTCAGTGTCCAACCGCTTGCTCTATTTGACGCTGCACATGACCGAAAAGCCGATCAAGCCCTATGTGACGGATCACGATGGCAAACCAATCGTCTCGCCGTTCCGGGACATTCGGGTACGTCAGGCCGTGTCCATGGCCATTCATCGCCAAGCGATTGCGGATCGCGTCATGGACGGCCTCTCTGCGCCTGCCGGGCAATTTTCGCCTAAAGGGTACATTGGCTATTCCGACAACCTGTCGCCTGACAAATACGACCCCAAACGCGCGAAAGAGCTCTTGGCGGAGGCGGGGTACAAAGATGGGTTCAAGCTGACGGTCCATGGTCCCGCGGGGCGCTATTCCAATGACACGCGCATCCTTGAGGCGATTGCGCAAATGCTGTCGCGGATCGGGATTGAGACTTCCGTGGAAACCATGCCGGCCTCTGTCTTCTTCAAGCGGTTCTCCCGCGGTGGGCCGAACAAAACACCGGAGTTCACGGTTGCCATGTCAGGCTACGCAAATGGCTCTGGCGAACCATCCCACCCGTTGCGGATCTTCATTCACACGAAGCAGAAAAAGCGTGGATATGGTCCGGGCAACCGCAATGGCTACAGCAACGCGAAAGTCGATAAGCTGATTGAAGACGGCCGCGCCTCGATGGACATCGCTGTCGGGGAAAAGGCCTTCATCCAGGCGACCGACATCGCGATGAAGGAATATGCGCTGGTGCCGATCCACCACGAGATCGCGACCTGGGCTGCCCGAGACGGCATTACATACGAGCATGGCGCCTTGGACAGCACGTTTATCCACAAGGTTCGCGCAAAAAAATAGGGTAAGCTGGGCCCGCCGCCAATGTGCGGCGGGCCAAACAGCGGAGAACCCGCTTAATGTTTGCCTTTGTCCTGAGACGTGGCATGCAAAGCGTTGTCGTTTTGTTTGTCATGTCGTTGATCGTTTTCACCATGATCAACCTTGTTGGCGACCCAGTCGACATGCTGGTCAATCCGGAAAGCCTGCCAGATGAGATCGAACGCGTGCGCCGGGATTTCGGCCTCGATCAACCTGTCTATGTCCAATACTGGAAGTTCCTGACGGGTGCGCTTTCCGGGGATTTGGGCAACTCGTTCATCTTTGGCCGCCCCGCACTGGCCCTTATGGCCGAGAGATTTCCGGCGACACTCGAGCTTGCTGTCGCCGCTCTGATCATTGCTGTCACGATTGGCTTGCCTTTGGGCGTCTACGCGGGACTTCGGCCTGATGGTTTGGGCGCGCGTTTCATTATGGGCCTGTCCGTCCTTGGAATCTCGATACCGACCTTCTGGCTCGGCCTGATGATGATCATCGTATTTTCGGTGATCCTGGGATGGTTGCCCGTCTCTGGCCGGGGCGAAACCGCCGTCTTTTTGGGCCTGGAAAGCAGCATGTTCACGTTGGATGGGCTGAAACACCTGGCTATGCCGGCCACGAACCTCGCCTTGTTCAAAATCGCCATGGTGATGCGATTGGCCCGCGCAGGCACGACTGAGGTGATGGCTCAGGACTTCATCAGGTTTGCACGGGCAAAAGGGCTGTCGTCGCGCCGGATCGTACGGGCACACCTAATGCCGAATATTCTTATTCCCATCGTGACCGTGTTGGGCATCGAGTTTGGGACGTTGATCGCCTTTGCGACGGTAACCGAGTCCATCTTTGCTTGGCCGGGTTTGGGCAAGCTTGTGATCGACGCCATCGTGAACCTCGATAGACCGATCGTGGTGGCCTACCTGCTGTTCGTCGTTGCCTTGTTCCTTGTCCTGAACTTGATCGTCGACATCATCTACGCCTTTCTGGATCCACGCGTGCGCTTGCAGGGAGATGAGGGATAACCGTTCAAATCACCATATCCGGCGCAAAGCCTTCCGCTAGCCGGTTGATGATGGCACTTTCGGCAATCCGCGCGCGGCCAACCTCTTTTGTTTCCGGTCTGCTGGTCGCCCTTATCGCCATTGCCGCGGGGTTTGCGCCCCTGTTTGCGCCGACGGATCCTTACGCCTTGGCTACGGTTAGTATCCTCGATGGGCGTCTCCCGCCCGGCGGGGAAATGTCGGATGGCACGGTCGCTTGGTTGGGCACGGACGGCGCCGGGCGCGATGTTCTCAGCGCAATTCTCTACGGGCTACGGACGAGCCTGATCGTGGCAATCAGCAGCGCCGCGATTGCGCTGACCATTGGGCTAGCCGTTGGATTGGCCGCCGCCTTTTACGGGGGCCGGCTGGACACCCTTCTGATGCGTGTCGTCGATATTCAATTGTCATTCCCGGCCATTCTGGTTGCACTGGTCATGCTGGCGCTGCTTGGCAAGGGCATCGACAAGGTCATTATCGCGCTCGCCATCGTGCAATGGGCTCTTTACGCCCGAACGGTTCGCGCCGCTGCCATGGTCGAACGGCGCAAGGAGTATTTCGAAGCCGTCACCTGTCTGGAGCTCAGCAACACACGCATCATCTGGCGGCATTTGCTGCCCAACAGCGTGTCACCACTCATCGTTCTGGCGACACTGCAAACGGCGCATTCCATCTCGATCGAAGCAACCCTCAGCTTTTTGGGAGTCGGCGTTCCAATCACCGAGCCGTCGCTTGGTTCTCTGATCGCCAATGGCTTCGACTTCATCCTGTCCGGTGCCTATTGGATCACCTTTTTCCCGGGCGCCATGCTGCTGGCCACGGTCGCCGCCATTAATATCTTTGGTGACCAACTGCGGGAAGTCATCAACCCAAGGCTCTCGAAATGACCGGCGACAAACTTTTGTCGATTCAAGGCCTCAGGACCGAGTTTCCAACACCGCACGGCCCACTGGTCGCCGTGAACGGCGTCGATCTCGAGGTCGCTCGGGGCGAGGTGCTTGGCATCGTGGGGGAATCGGGCTCCGGCAAAACCGTGTTGGGGCTGTCGGCGATGGGATTGATCGACCTGCCCGGCAAAGTAACCGCAGGACGGATATTGTTCGACGGACAAGACCTCACCCGCCACACCGAAGCGCAATGGCAAGCCATTCGCGGCAAGCGGATGGCGATGGTATTTCAGGATCCGGCCACCAGCCTCAATCCGGTTCAGCGCATCGGGGCACAGATGATAGAGGCCCTTCAGGCCCACCGCGACATCTCGAAAGACGCCGCGAAGCGCATCGTTCTAGAGGCAATGGTCAGGGTTGGCATCAGCAGCCCGGAAGAACGACTCCAGTCCTACCCCCATCAGTTTTCGGGCGGCATGCGGCAACGTGTGGTCATCGCCACCGCGCTCTTGAACCAACCAGATTTGATCATCGCGGATGAACCCACCACGGCATTAGACGTCACGATCCAGGCGCAGATCCTGCGCGACGTGCGGCGACTATGTCAGGACGCCGGGACGGCACTCATTTGGGTTTCGCATGATCTTGGCGTCGTCGCCCAGATCGCGCATCGGGTTGCCGTGATGTATGCCGGGCGTATCGTGGAACAAGGGCTGACAAATAGGCTCCTGAAAACACCCTCTCACCCATATACGGCAGGGCTGCTCGCGAGCATGCCGACAAATGCAAAACGCGGCGAGAGGTTGCGCTCCATCCCTGGGGGGCTGCCGCAATTGTCGAACCTGCCGGTTGGCTGTGCTTTTGCACCGCGCTGCGCGCAGGCCTCGGCGGCGTGCGACGTGCCGCCTGATCTCGTTTCGACATCGGCCGAACACGCGGTTCGCTGCGTTTCACCACTCAATGAGGCGGCTTGAAATGTCAAACGTCATTGAGCTCAGATCCGTGCACCGCAGCTTTGTCACCAAGCCGGATTTGGCGGACAGGATTGCAACTGCGTTTGGCGCAAAATCCTCAGCCCGATCCCTCCGCGCGGTCGATGGTGTTGATCTCGAAATCGCACAGGGCGAGGTGTTGGGCCTCGTTGGCGAGTCGGGCTGCGGCAAGTCCACACTTGGCCGGATCGTTGCCGGCATCCTCCCACAGGACTCAGGCGAGGTTTTTTTCAACGACCACCCGATTGTGAACAAGACCCGGCAAAAGGACGGTTCCGGTCTTGGCGTGCAGATGGTCTTTCAGAACCCGGCCGCCGCTTTGGATCCTCGTCAGCGTATCGTTGACACGATTACCGAAGCCCCAATTGCACATGGGTTGATCAAACGCTCCGAGGCCCGCGGGTTTGCAATCGAAGCTCTAAAGCGTGTGGGTCTGCGGGAAGACGCCTTAAACCGGTACCCGCATCAATTCTCCGGCGGCCAGCGGCAAAGGATATGCATCGCCAGAGCCCTCGCAGTAGACCCAAGCGTCGTGATCTGTGACGAAGCAGTTGCCTCTCTCGACGTGTCCATTCAGGCCCAGATCATCAACTTGTTCCTGGATCTGCGGGATGAGCTGAACCTGTCGTACCTCTTTATCAGCCACGATATCAGCGTCGTTGAGCATGTGTCCGACAGGATCGCCGTCATGTACCTGGGACAAATCGTTGAACTCGCGCCTACCAAGGAACTGCTCGAAAACCCTCAACATCCCTACACAAAGGCCTTGCTCGCCGAGGTTCCCGGGTTGGACAAGCGCCTGACAGACGAACCAGGACTGGAAGGCGAATTGCCTTCTCCCCTCTCGCCGCCGACGGGATGCCGTTTTCACCCAAGGTGCCCGATCGCGACGCAGGACTGCCGATCACAAGCGCCCGGGCTCGAGTTTACCGCGCCCGGTCATCAGGTGGCTTGTCTGTTGGCCGAGAAATATTCATAGGTGCACCAGCGGAACGTTCCTGGACATAGGCAACAGTGGCTACAAGAATTGAATCTCAAATGGAACTGACACGATCCGACATTGAGCAACTACTGAAGGTCATAGACAGCGCTCCATTCGATGTAATTCATATTGAATGGAAGGGGCTGAAACTCTCGTTGAAAAGAGGGGGCGAGGGCGGCGCATTCGATCCAACTGAGTTATCTCAATTTTCGACCACACCAACGTCCGCCGGCCAAGACCCGTCACCACCTCCCGTACAGGCCTCCGAGGCTGCGGGAACATCTGACTCCTCGCCCATGCCTACGACACCTGCCCCCGCCGTCGATACGGTCGATACCGGTTCCGGTGTTTCCGTCAGGTCGCCGACAGTGGGAATATTCTATCGCCGACCCGAGCCCAGTGCGTCTCCATTTGTGGAGGAGGGCGAGCGAGTGGAAGAAGGCGATACGCTCTGCCTCATCGAAGTGATGAAAGTCTTCACGGCAATCACCGCCGAGGTGTCGGGAACTCTGGAGCGAGTGCTCGTAGAAGACAATGCAATGGTTGAGCACGACCAGATACTAATGCTGATCACGCCCGATGATTGACCTCAGACGTCCAATCAACCGAATTTTGGTGGCCAATCGCGGGGAAATCGCCGCTCGCATTATTCGGGCCTGCGACTCTCAGGGGATAGAATCCGTTCTCGCCGTGTCCGCGGCCGACAGGGATAGTCTGCCGGCTCGGCAGGCAACCCGCGCGGTCTGCATCGGACCGGGGCCGGCCCGAGACAGTTATCTAAGGCCCGATCTGATCGTACAGGCGGCGCTCGGTGCCGAATGCGACGCAATCCATCCGGGCTATGGTTTCCTCTCGGAGCAGTCCTCCCTCGCGAGCCTTTGCGCGGAGCATTGTGTTTCGTTTATCGGACCCGACGCCGACACGATCGAACTCCTCGGAAACAAGCTGGCGGCACGCAATATCGCCGAAGAGAGCGGCGTACCTCTGTTGCCCGGCTCGAAAAAGGTCGCTGAGCCTGATGAGGCGCGATCGGCAGCTGCCGAAATAGGTTATCCGATCCTGATCAAGGCGGCCTCCGGCGGCGGTGGCCGTGGTATGAAAGTCGTGCGGAGCGAAGCCGAATTGGAAAGCGCCTTGGTAACAACGGCAACCGAAGCCGAGGCTGCTTTTGGTGACGCCACGCTCTATGTCGAAAAGTTCGTCGAGGATGCCCGCCACGTCGAGGTTCAGGTCCTCGGTGATGAATCCGGCAACGTGGTCCATCTTGGGGAACGGGATTGTTCGCTTCAGCGTCGCCACCAAAAGGTCATTGAAGAGGCTCCAGCGACGAATATTCCAGATGCAGTGCTCGACCGCATGCGGGCAGCGGCGATCGGTATCACCGAGAACGTTAAGTATGTAAATGCTGGCACCGTTGAATTTCTCTATGACAAGAAAGAGGAGAACTTCTATTTCCTCGAAATGAATACCCGGCTACAAGTCGAACATCCTGTGACGGAAATGGTGACCGGAGTCGATATCGTGGCCGAACAAATTCGTGTAGGCCGGGGAGAGAATTTAGGCATTTCCAGGGACGCGGTGGTGCTGTCCGGCCATGCCATCGAAGCGAGGATCACCGCTGAAGTGCCGGAGGAGAACTTTCGTCCTTCGCCAGGTAGGATAGCGGCCTGGCAAGCCCCGGTCGGTGACGGCATTCGGGTTGATACCTACTGCGAGAGTGGGAGCCTTGTACCGCCCTTCTACGACTCTATGATTGCCAAAATTATCGTGCATGCGCCGGACCGGCTCCAAGCAATCAAAAAGCTCTCATGCGCGATTGAGGATCTCGTCGTCGAGGGAATTGCGACAAATAGAGAGTTCCTTTTGTCGCTGCTTGCGGACGAGAAATTTGTTCAACAACAGCACAACACTCGCACGATTGATGACATGTTGACGCGATGGCAGGACCACGATGAGTCCTAGTTGGGAGTTGGAGGTTTGAGGCAAATCAAGTTTGTGGATACGACGCTAAGGGATGGTCATCATAGCCTTTGGGCAATGGGGATGCGGACCGGAATGATGGTCCCTGTGGGTGAGCAGCTTGACGAGGTCGGCTTCAAATCAATTGAAGTGTGTGGAGCAGGTCATCTCAGGAAATGCATCCGGGAATTAAAGGAAAATCCATGGGATCGAATGAGTCTCATGGCGGAGAATATCCGGACGACACCGATCGCCTTCATGATGGCCCCAACCGTCACCGTGTTCGACATCACGCCATATTCCGTTCTCAAAGTTTATGTCGAACGGCTGGCTGCCCACGGTATCAATCGTTGCCAAATAATCGAGTCGTCCAACGATTTCGAAAACCGGATACCGGCCGTCTTGGAGATGATACGCGCAGAAGGAATGCAGATCGTTATTGGTCTGGTCTATTCACTTTCCCCAAAACACACCGACGATTACTACGCGGCCAAGACGGCACAAGCAGCGGCGTTTAATCCCGACGCGATCTTTATCAAGGATCCTTCGGGGCTTTTGACTCCCGAGCGGACCAAAACGCTCGTACCAAGCGTATTGTCACATGCCGGCAATGTCCCGGTAGAGTTTCATGGTCACTGCAATACAGGCCTTATGCAGGCGTGTTATGCGGAGGCGATGGAATTGGGCGTCGAAACTGTCCATACCGCAATTCCTCCACTGGCCGACGGTTCCTCACAGCCCTCGGTCTTCAATGTCGAGAATAACGCACGCCTGCTCGGTCTGGAGCCGACCATCGATGTCTCGAAACTGGAGCCGGTTTCCGAACACTTCATGGAAATCGCGGAACGAGAGGGATTGGCGATCGGCGCTCCCCTTGAATACGACCTCAATCAGTATGTCCACCACGTACCAGGGGGTGTCATTTCACACCTCAAGCACCAGCTCAACCAGATCGGCGTCGTCGACCGGCTAGAGGAGGTGCTGGTTGAGGTGGGCAAAGTCAGAGCGGAACTCGGCTACCCAATCATGGTTACGCCGTTTTCACAGTTCGTGTGTTCACAATCTGCGCTGAACGTAATTTCAGGTGAGCGATATAAGCAGATCACAGATGAAATTATTCAACTCGTAATGGGACACTGGGGAAAAGAGGCCGCTACGGACATCGATCCTGAGGTGAAGGACCGAATCCTCAGCGCTCCGCGTGCAAAACGATTTGAGAACTGGGAAGTTGAGGAGTTGGGAATCTCCGAAGTGAGGCAGAAGCTCGGTGGACCGGATTTGTCAGACGATGATCTCATACTCCGTTATATCGCGCCCTTGGGGGAAATCGAAGAGATGTACGAGGCGGGACCGCCCCGAATGTATACGACCGGTGAAAGGCCAATGGTAAAGCTGGTTCGAGAACTTCTGAATCGCAACGAGTTCTCTGCTATCGCCGTCCAGGCTGGCCAAGACTCCATTCAATTTCAGTCTCCGCAGGCCAAGAGGTAGCCTCTCGGAGTTGGCCGACCACGTTGCGGCACAGACAAGAGCGCTCTGCACCCATGGCAGCACCGACCGGCTCTGCATAAGCTCCAAATAACCCTTGCCGACAGGGAGCCGCCCACACATGGCCAGAAGCGGCCACTTAGGCCGGACCGCCACCGAGAGACCGTCGCTCGGCGGGTTTCCGGCCCCAAATTGCCAAAAGTCTCTGGGCGGTTATTCCGGCCACCAATCCAGTGTACGGGGATCGGGGAAGGTCATGATGGCTGTTCGGGGCCAGGTCCCCAATTGCGCTTCGGGTCACCGGCGCGCTTCTCGATCGCCTTACCCACCACGTCCATATTCTCGAGATGAACGGCGAGAGCTACCGGCTCAACCAGAGCAAAACCCGCAGAAAACCCGAAAAATCAGCCTGACCTACCTTGCCTCGCTTGCCCCCGTGGGTCCACAGATCCCTCCCACGCGCGCCACCGCCTCAGCCAGCTGAGAGGCATGCCGCGCCGTGCGCGGGTCCCTCCTATGGGCTACCGGGACAAGCCTCAAATACCGAGTGGCCCCCTTTTTTACGCCGCTCCAGTGGTCCCTTTTTGCTCCGCCGTTGACACATGAGACCGGGCGCACAATCATAATACGGACGGGATCGAGGAACGGAGGGCGACATGCCAGCGAGGGCACGCATCAGGATCGTATCGGCCTGCCTTTTCGCAGGCCTGATTGCCGGCAGCCCGGCCTGGGCCGGCTGCATGTCGCAGTCGCTCGGCGCCATCACCGTTCACAACTGCAACGGCAAGATCACCACCTCGCAGACCGTGGGCGCTACCACGGTGCATAGTTTCGACGGCAGGATCGGCCTGTCGCAGAGGATCGGGGATACCGCCGTGCACAGCATCGACGGCAAGACCGGCACGTCACAGACCGTTGGGACCACCACGGTGCATAATTTCGACGGCAAGGTCGGCTTCTCGCAGACCATCGGCGGCATCACCGTCCACAGCGGCCCGCTGTTCGACGGCCGCTGAGCGTGGATTCGCCGAGCCGGCTTCTATCCTGCCGCGCGGCCCTCAATGATTTGAGTATGACGAGGCTTCAGGAGAGTGGCGGCCGGGCAAACAGCCGGGCGGAGAACTCGCATCAGCCGTTTCGACGGCGACAAGGAGCCATGGCGCGGTTCCGGGATATAAAGACTCTACGGAAATTCGCCGCGGTGCACGCCCCGATCCACAACCACTTCAATCCAGAACGCCATCTCATCCGCCGGGAAATTTTCAAGACCCGCCGCGCTGCCGCTTTGGCCGAACGGCGGCAACCCGCCGGCTAAACTCACAATCAGCACCGGTTAACCCGCATCCGCGCCAATTGCTCTGACAACGCCGCAAACTGCGTACTCAAACATCGATCCATTCGTCGCCAAGGCGCAGACGATGACCTATGTCGATTTGCCGCCCAAGGGTCTGTTCGATGAAGCAACCCTTCTTTGCAGCGTCGATGAGTTTCTTCAGGTCATCAACCGAGGCTTCGGAATCGATGTCGATATCGAAATCGAATCCAACCGGCTCGGTCTCGTAGGGCGCCCGCCCCCGCATCGTGCCGCGCCAGTGGCACTTGCCTGTGACGCTGACGTCGTTGACGGCGACGTCGAGGCGCTTTGAAAACGTCCGGATTTGAGTCATCAAACAGGTGATGAGCCCGGCGGCGAAATAAGCCAGCGGTGGCGGAGCGGTCTCCTCACCCCCGTGAACACGGCCTTCGTCCGTCGCGAATTCATAGACTTTGTCGCTATTGCCTGGATGAACGGTCACTTCGTTGCGCATTTTGCCGACCGCCCGGGCTCGGGTTTCGATTATTACGTCAAAAGACCTTGTCTCGTTTTCGGTCATCTCTTTGTTCCCGCCTCCGGTTTATTTGGCCCGGCTCGCCGCTGTCGGCGCCTTGAATTCCGTACCGGCGTTGAATGTCCATTCAGAGAATATGTCAGGCCCGACCTCGAACTCCCGGGTTTGCCACTTCTCCGTCATGATGTCCTCATCAGCGCAATATTCCAGCGCACCGCCCAGCGGACTGCGGAAATACCAAAAGCAAGCCGAGGAGATATAGTGGCGGCCCGGACCAACCTGGGTCTTCCAACCGCGCCGGGTCAGAAACTGACCGCCCCCGATCACCTCATGAATGTCCCGGACCTTGAACGCGAGATGGTTGAACCTGGGCTTGCGGCCAGCGGTGTTCATGACAAACAGGTTGTGATGATTGCCGCGCCGGGCGGTAAATGGCTCATCATTGGAGAACCTGACCCCCTTGCGCAGGGTGACGGTGAAGGTTTTCTGATCCGGTGAAGCTTTGAATTTGGTGCCAAGAATGGGCGCCAGCTTGCAGTCGCCGTCGAGGGAGAAAAGATCCTCGAAAATCGCCCGTTGAACATTAAGCTTCGTCGGAAAGACGTTTGGGTTGGTCGCTGTGTCGAAGCCGTTGAAATTCCTATTCATGGCGACACGCAACGTCCCGCCTCGCTTGGGCTCGGCAATCGCTTCCGCTGCCCAGGTGAAGATGGTCATACCCGTCAACAATGCGATGGCGTAGGTAAAGGAGCGGGGTTTAGGCTGGCACGGAAGCCTATTTTCGTTCTACATCGAACAGACCCTGTTTTTAAAATCGTATACGATTTTTCTTGTACGGTATGCCGAAATGAATCATTGTGTCCAGCGAAAACTGTCCGAAACAGAGGCCTGTACATATGGCGACGCGTGCAAACACGATTCGGGAACTGCTGGAGCATGAAATAATCTCCGGCGAACGTATGCCGGGAGATCGTCTCGATGAGCCTCAGCTAACCCGCCGGTTCGATGTGTCGCGGACGCCCGTCCGCGAAGCGCTGGTCGAACTCGCGGCTGAAGGACTCGTCGAGATGCAGCCGCATAGGAGCGCAGTGGTCGCAGAGGTAAGCGTCGGCCGGGTCATCGAAATGTATGAGGTGCTCGCCAAATTGGAGGGGCTCAGTGCCCGGCTAGCCACCCGGCGTATGAAGGAAGACGAACGGAAAGAATTCAAAGCTGTGCACGCGAGGATTGGGCTGATGGTCGAGGCCAATGACCGGGATTCCTTCCCAGCTCTCAATAGGGAATTCCACAACCTGATTCATCAGGGGGCTCACAACGATGTTCTCAGCGAACAGATAAACGGCCTCAATAAACGGCTCACGCCTTATCGCAGAATTTATCGCGAGGAGCCGCACGACCTACGAACTCCCCATGCGGAACATGATGGCGTCGTGACGGCGATTTTGAACCGGGATGAGGCCGCCGCCGAGCGGATCTTCAGTGATCACACAGCACTGCGTGCCGAGGCCATGACTGATTTTGTCGCCGCGTTCAAGCGCCGCTTCGAGAGGCAGCCGGCATAACGCCACGGACTCAACACTAGCGTCCGGAATCCAAGGCGTACGGTTTCGGGCTGGAAGCCTCCAACGGACACCGGATATCGCCTGTTCGCTTCTAGCCGCAAGCGTACAGGAGGCCTATCTGGTCGGATGGAAAAGGGAACCACAGAAAGCTCGTCGAACCGAAACCTGCCGGCGGCGGTTGCGTCTTGGAATACCGCCCCTAAACCCATAGGCTCCATTCGAGCAGTGGGTGAGCGACGGGCAGCCGGGATCAAATGGCGGCAACGCAGAGTTCGGAAAGTCCAAGTGACGATCG
>LXNI01000404.1_pt1 | contig 51068 bp, 31 predicted proteins | sample 809091 | NCBI WGS metagenome assembly LXNI01 (sample SAMN04870527, study PRJNA318959) | sponge metagenome | biome: 01000161; feature: marine sponge reef; material: water | host: Sarcotragus foetidus | place: Greece: Milos, Mediterranean Sea | collected 2013-05-29 | depth 5-7 m
TTTATCGCGCGCAACTTCGCTCCGCAGCTCGCTGCTCCGCTTCGTTGCGCGCCCTCCTCCAATGGAACTTTTGACTTAAATTTTAATTGTCGCCGACTTAAATTTTAGATGTCGTCAGACAACTATAAAGCACTCTTAGCCAGCCTGGATATCCTAACACACCCGGAAGCCTGCGGGCTTTCTCCACGGAGAATCACTGTATCAACCGTCGGACTTGCGCGTCGCATACGCGATTTGGCAAACGATGCCCCTCGGGTGAGCCTGGCCGTTTCGCTGCACGCTCCCACGGAATCCAGGCGGGCAAGCATTATGCCCATCAGCCGCAATGCCCTCACTGGTCTGAAAGCATTGACACCTGCCATGCGATATCATACAGATACTACAGGGCGTCCGCTAACATTTGAGTATTGCCTGTTTAAGGGATTTAACGACTCGTTAGAAGACGCAAATATCTTGGCCCAAATCTGCCACAGCGTTCACGCAAAGGTTAACCTGATTATGTACAACAGCGTGCCCGAAACAGCATTCGAACGTACAAGCGAGAAACAGCTGAACGAATTTATGGCGCAACTGTCGAAACGTGGTGTAACCGTGACAGTGCGGCGGAGCCGTGGAGCAGACATTGCCGCCGCCTGTGGACAACTCGCCGATCAATCACAGGCATAACTTGCAATCGAAAACTGCTCTGAAACTCTCGCAGATCCTGCCTGTGCATCCCAACCCCCAGGCTGCAGGCTACCCATTCCAACCAAGGGGCAGATTAATAACTCCCCGTCAGCCTTCAGAGTATCGCACTGCCATGAAATCCCGACATGCATCAACAGGTTAGAATTCTTTGGGTAACCACACACTACTCACCCTCTCTCCATATAAAGATGCCCGTGGTATCAATATACCCAGACCGTCCCTCCAGCGTTACCCAGGCAAGTCCATGATCGAACGAGGAGGCTTTCTCGTATCGCGGCGGAATAACCATTGCTCCTCGAGGATTTATAAAGCCATAGCCGTCATTGGTCAAGACGAGCGCTCGTCCTCCTGAAAAGTCACCGGCTCCCAGGTAACTGGGCGAGACTACAACTTCACCGGTGCGATCAATAAAGCCCCACAAACCATCCTCATTCACACGCGCACGGTTTTCTTTGAAGGGAAATATCTGCTCATAGTGAAGCTCCAGCACAAAGGCACCCGTAGAATCAATGAAACCCTGCTGTCTACCCCTTCGGGCAAGGGCCAGACCCTCGGTGGGATTGCGCATGGCATTGAAGATCGGCTCAACCACCCAGGTGCCAGTCGTATCAATAAGACCCCACCGGGTATTGACCCTGACAACCAGGACCTTACGAACAACTTCCACTGCAGCCAACCCATCCGAAAATGGTAGTGCACGAACAAACTCCTCGGGTAAGATTGTTTCACCTGCCTTGTTGATGTAACCCCATTTGGGCTCAAGTCCTACAACTGTACCGGGGCGTCCGCGAACAGAAGCCAACCCCTCACTGAAATCCAACGCCGCCGTAAAGTACTCATCTGTAATCCGTGCACCCGTCCTGTCGATAAAACTCCAGTATTGACCGGACTGAACACGCGCAACTCCATTCGAAAACGGGAAAACAGAAGAAAATTGCGGCTTAACGTGCACCGAGTCCTGTGTATCAATAAAACCCCACGCGTAACCGAGTCGCACCGCAGCCAACCCCTCAGATGACACCTGTGCTCCGTCGTACTTCGGTTCAATGACAAGCTCACCTGTAGCATCAATGAACCCGAACCGACCATTTTCTATGATCGGGTATATGGTCTCAACATCCTGACCATAGACCGCATTGCCTGCTGACAGAAGACCCGCAAGCAGCACGCATGCAACAACTTTATCCCGATGGAACCAGAGCAAATGCATTATCAATCAGACGAACACAACGAAAGTAAACCGCAACAGCCACAATCACCTCAGTGCCAGGCACTATTTTTTTTACCGGCTGGAGTGTATCACCGGTAACGACCTCCGCATATTGCAGGTTTGCAAGCGGTGCCTGGGCAATAATAGTTCTCATCTCCCCCACCACGGAACTCGGACAATTTTCTCCATTTTCAATCATCCCCGCTGCCGCAGTTACAGCCTTCCACAGCACGCTCGCCTGACTACGCTCATCAGCAGTGAGATATGCATTGCGGGAAGAATACGCAAGACCGCTAGACTCACGGACTGTGGGTTCCCCTATAATCCTGACATCAAGTAATAACCCCCGTGCTAATTGCCGTAACAACATATACTGCTGTACATCCTTAAGTCCAAATACACTGATGTGCGGTTTGCACACTGCAAACAATTTCAGTACCACAGTTAAAACCCCTTTGAAATGCTCCGGCCTGTACTTGCCACAGAGATGCTCCGACAGTTCAGGACAAATCACCCAGACACGCTGTGCTCCTGCACCCTCGGGGTACAGTGCCGAAGCTTCAGGGGCAAAAACAGCATCAACCCCACCGATCTCCTCCAGCAACCTGCAGTCCGTCTCAAAATCCCGCGGATACGCTGCAAAATCTTCGTTAGGACCAAACTGTGTCGGGTTCACAAAAATAGAAACGATCACATGATCCGCTTCAGTTTTTGCGCGCTGTACTAGGGACAAATGCCCTTCATGCAGATATCCCATCGTAGGAACTAAGGCTAGAGTACGCCCTTCCGCACGCTGCTTATCGGCGTACACACGCATCTCCCTTACTGTCTTGATAACGTCCATCGACTACGTGGAATCAGCCTTAATTTACAGCGTCTTAACAATAAGGGAACCAATTCGTTTAATTAGAACTTTGTGTTCACAATTCGTTTTAGTTACTAATGAATGATTTCCGGATCGAAAAGGATTCGTTAGGCGAAGTTAGGGTACCGGCCGATGCTATTTACGGAGCTCAAACACAACGCGCCGTAGATAATTTCCCAATCAGCGGGCAACGCATGCCCCGTGCGTTCATCCGTGCGCTTGGTCAGATTAAACGTGCAGCTGCCATGGCAAACGCGGACACCGGTATGCTGGAGCAGCCCGTGGCAGAAGCGATCATTAAGGCCGCAGAAGCCGTAATTGCCGGTGACCTGGACGATCAATTTCCGATTGATGTCTTTCAGACAGGTAGCGGCACCTCGAGCAATATGAATGCAAATGAGGTGATCGCTCGACTGGCAACCGAAATGCTGGAAGATCAGAGCGTGCACCCGAATGATCAGGTTAATCTCTGTCAGTCCTCGAACGATGTGATCCCCACCTCCATGCAGATAGCTGCTGCGTGTACCATTGAGGATCAACTCTTACCAGCTCTGGGGCGACTGGAGCTTGCACTGCAAGAAAAAAGCCGTGCCTTTGACGATATCGTAAAAAGTGCACGTACACATCTCATGGACGCGACTCCAATTACAATGGGACAGGAGTTCAGTGGCTATGCCATGCAGATTACACGAGGGATCAGCCGTATCAGAGCTGGCCAAGCCGAACTGAGCGAGGTTCCTCTGGGAGGAACCGCAACGGGCTCAGGTATCAATCGACACCTGGAATTTCCACAGCGAACACTGGCTTACGTAAGCAAATGCACCGGAGTGACCTTCCGCGAAGCAGAGAATCATTTCGAGGCGCAGTCCGCACGGGATGCTGTTGTTTCAGCATCAGGCGCACTCAATACAGTGGCCGTTTCCCTGATGAAGATTGCAAACGACATCCGAATACTCTCGAGCGGACCCACCAGTGGAATCGCAGAAATCACACTTAAACCTCTGCAGCCCGGTTCTTCGATAATGCCCGGGAAAGTCAACCCGGTTCTTTGCGAAGCCATGATGATGGTTTGTGCCCGGGTTATGGGGAATCATACAACAGTCACTATTTGCGGGCAGCACGGAAACCTGGAGCTTAATGTGATGATGCCGATTATGGCTGTAGCGCTGTTGGAGAGTATTGAGTTGCTCGCAGGTGCAAGCAACGCTTTTGTCGATAAATGCCTCGCCGGGTTAGAAGCCAACCGCGCGCGATGCCAGGAGCTGCTGGAGCTCAACCCCTCACTTGCGACCGCACTCAACAGTGCTATCGGCTATGACATGGCGGCTAAGGTTGCCAAGGAGGCAGCCGCCTCCGGGCGCACCGTACGGGAAGTCGTACGCGAGATGAACATCCTTGACGAAAAGACACTCGATGCACTACTTGACGTGCGCAATATGACACAACCGGGAATTCCTGGCAGTCAATGATACTATCAAGCAACTTTGGCCCGTTGTTTGCATCAGCCACTACACATCGCAACATCCTGGATTCATGAATAAACCCCAGATTTTTTCAACACTCATTCTCGTCGTAGTTGTCTTTGTTGCAGGTGTACTGTTTGCCACTACGGGTGCCAATCTGTTCGACCAGGGGCATCGTATTGGCACAGATACGCAGGCCAGCAGCCCGAAAATCCTGCGTGCTCCTTCGACGGCGGCACGCCTAGAATGGGAGGAAGCTTTCATAAGCGTAGCTGACGCTGTCAATCCTGCTGTAGTTCAAATCCGTTCGGCAGAACGGATTGAGATAAGCGGTGACCCTGATACATGGGAAGGAACCCCGTGGGAGCAATTTTTCCCCCAAAACCCTCAGTCAAACGGTTTCCCACAGGTTCGCCAAGGCTTGGGCTCAGGCGTCCTGATTCGCTCTGATGGCTACATTGTTACTAATAATCACGTTATTGCGAGCGCAGACAAACTGCAGATACTGCTGCATGACGGCCGTACCTTCACCGCCGCAGTCGTAGGCCGAGACGCAAACACGGACCTAGCTGTAATTAGAATTGACGAAAAGGACCTGCCTACAGTGACACTGGCGCCGCCAAGCGATGTGCGGGTTGGACAGTGGGTCATGGCCTTCGGGTCACCATTGGAGGCAGCATTAGATAATACAGTCACCGCTGGCATCGTGAGTGCCATTGGCCGCACCAGTGCACGACTGTCTCAGATCAACCTGTACTCTGACTTTATCCAGACCGACGCCGCCATCAATAGAGGTAATTCAGGTGGACCACTCGTCAATATGAGCGGTCAACTGGTCGGAATAAATTCAGCTATTCTCTCTCCCACAGGTAACAACGCCGGCATTGGATTCGCAATCCCGGTCTCTATCGTTGATAATGTCGCAATGCAACTCATCAACAAAGGCCGTGTCGACCGTGGATTCCTGGGAATCAACTTCGATCGGGTTTCACGGTCTCTGGCAAATGCATTGGATGCCCCTCTCGGCTCTGCACAGGTTAGACAGGTAATCGACAACAGTGCCGCCGATAAAGCCAATCTTAGGGTAGGAGATATCATCGCCGGAATAGACGGCGTGGAGCTAGAGGACTATTTGCTCCTTCGCACGATAATCGGTAACAAGGCACCCGGAGACCAAGTACTCCTCGATATTATTCGAGACGAAAATCGCATACAAATTGAAATTGCACTGGGCGAGATGCCTGACGCAGATTCGCGAAATGAAGAATCCAATGATCGGAGAGAAGAAAACCAGGATAACCTCGATGAGCTTGGGCTGCAGCTGCGCAATTTAGACAACGAAATACTGCAGGAACGTTTCAGCGTATCCGAGGAAATCGAAGGAGTTTGGGTCCAGTCCATCGACCAAAGTAGCACTGCGTATGACGAAGCAGACTTGCGGGCCGACGATATCATCGTTGAAATAAACCGCGAACCGGTAAATGATCGTAGTGATTTCAGGAGCATTTACAGGAGCATTGCTCCGGGAGATGTCTTCTTGGTCAAGATTTTGCGCTTTCAACCCACCAGTCGGACAACCGGCGAATTTCGTCCATTGATGACCGCCCTTACCAAACCTGAGTGAGTTGTAACGTTAGGGGGCCGTTTATGCGGCCCCCTGAAGTATCCATATTATCATATGGCTCAAGATGTTGTACACGTCCAACTGAGTGGTGGGCGATCCTATCCCATCCATTTTGCTCCATTTCGGGTAGTCCCTCGGCTACTTGCTGCGGTCGGACTACGCAGAGGCTCCTGCCTCATTGTAACCGATGCCAATGTAGCCGACCTCTACCTAGAAAAACTGAAAGATCATCTTTCGGAGGCTGGATGGAGGCCTATTCCAGAGCTCATTCTACCTGCAGGCGAAAGATCCAAGGCACCTGAGCTGCTTCAACGGATCTATGATCATGCCTTGGGAGCAGGTATCGATCGACAGACCCCTGTCCTTGCACTGGGGGGAGGGGTCATCGGTGACCTGGCCGGCTTTGCGGCGGCAACCCTGCTTCGCGGCCTGCCGCTCGTGCACCTACCAACATCGCTAATCGCCCAAGTCGATAGTTCAATCGGAGGAAAAACCGGAATCAATCACGCCGTGGGGAAGAACCTGATCGGTGCCTTTTATCAGCCGAAACTGGTTTGCACCGACCTAGACGCGCTACGGAGTCTTCCCGAGCTTGAATGGACCAGCGGACTCGCCGAAGTAGTCAAACACGGCCTGATCGCACACGCAGATTTCGCACACGAACTGTCCACCAACTGGGATAGCATCCTTCGCCGGGATCAGGATATAGTTCGGCGCATGGTCATACAGGCCGCAGTCATCAAAGCTAAGGTCGTCAGCGAAGATGAGCGCGAAACCTCACTGCGGGCGATCCTAAACTTCGGGCACACCTTTGGTCACGCAATTGAACGTATTGCAGGGTACGGCCAATTCACGCATGGAGAGGCCGTGGCAGTGGGAATGCGCGCTGCTCTAAAGGTATCCGCCCTCCTCAACCCGGATCTGCCATACACCACCATAGATTCTCTCCTGAAACGACTCCCTGTGAGAAACTCAATCGAGAATCTTGATCCAAAAACACTCACCCAAACCATGTACTTTGACAAAAAGGTGCAGGCGGGGCGTTTGCGTTTGGTACTGTTGCGTAAAATCGGCAGTGCATATGTTACGGACAAGGTTACCGAGGAGCAGATATCAGCGGGCTGGGACTGTGCCCGGAACGCCTAGACGTTATATTGTGGCGCACTGCTGTGTTCATTCGCGGTGTTTTATTTTCCAGTTTTTCACACGATCGCCTAAACATGCGAAGAGTTTTCTTGCTGATGTTGTTACCCCTTTGGGTTGCAGTAGCCAGCGCGCAACAACCTAACATTGTCCTCATTGTAGCTGACGACCTCGGCTACGGAGATCTCTCGAGCTATGGGGCAGAAGATCTACACTCACCTGCCCTTGACAGCCTGGCCGCCTCGGGCGTTCGATTCACACAGTTCTACGCCAACTCGCCCGTCTGCTCACCGACAAGAGCCTCCTTGCTATCCGGTCGCTACCCTCCGTTGGCAGGCGTTCCCGGTGTCATCCGCACACATGCGTCCAACAACTGGGGAAACCTCGCACAGAATATCGAACTGCTGCCGGAGATGCTCCGACGTCGTGGATATCATACTGCAATGGTGGGCAAATGGCACCTAGGCCTCAATGCACCCCAGCGGCCTATAGACAGAGGATTTGACCATTTTGAGGGCTTCCTGGGTGATATGATGGACGATTACTACAATCACCGGCGTCATGGAATTAATTACATGCGCCGCGGTGAGGAGGTTATCCATCCTGAGGGGCATGCCACAGACCTGTTCACAAACTGGGCTATGAACTACATAGAAAGTCGGACAGTCTCCACAGCACCATTCTTCCTCTACCTGGCCTATAACGCCCCACACACACCCATTCAACCACCTGAGGAGTGGGTTACCAAAGTGCAGCAGCGAGAAGGTAACATCGACGAAGCCCGAGCTAAACTGGTAGCACTGATTGAACACATGGATCACGGAATCGGGAAAGTGATAGTTGCCCTGAAAGAGAACGGGTTCTATGATAACACCCTCGTGATTTTTGTCAGTGATAACGGCGGACAACTCAATGTCGGCGCGCGTAACGGTCCATTACGCGACGGCAAAGGAACCGTGTATGAAGGCGGTATAAGAGTGCCGGCAATTGCTTCCTGGCCGGGAAATATTGCGCCCGGTACTGCCAGCGATGCAATCTTGACCACAATGGACATTTATCCCACACTTCTTGAAGCAGGTCGAGCAAGAATCACACACGTTATTGATGGAACCAGCTTTCTCGGTACGGTCCTGGGTGGCCCGGAACCTGACCCCAACCGTCTCTTGTTTTTCTCCAGACGGGAAGGAGGCCTACGCTTTGGTGGAAAAACTATTGAGGCGGTCCGGCAGGGGCCTTGGAAACTGCTTCAAAACAGTCCATACGCTCCGTTAGAGCTATACAATCTCGAGCAGGACCCACTTGAAACAACAGACCTGTCCTCGGCTGAACCCGATATCTTTCGCCGACTTGCCGCTGCACTGCGACAATACGTACAGGATGCCGGTAGTGTACCTTGGCAGTAGTCTGACTACACCGTCCAAGGGCCTCGCATACTCCGGGTCACGAGCGCATTTGCTTCTTTGTCCTCTGTGAATTTCTCCTTCATCGGATTAAATTCCAGCGTGCGCTCCAGACGCATACAAATCTCACTCGTTAGGCAGGCTACCAACGAGCTGTGACCGATCTCGACATCACAGATAGGCCTACTGCGCGTTTTTACACAGTTGAGGAAATTTCTGCGATGGTCATCACTGCGATACAATTGTGCATCGCTGGATTTCATTGCAACTGTGAGCAAGTTCTCGTCGGAAGCCCAAATATCGCCGCGGCTGACACCAACCCAACCCTCCGTACCAATGAACTGGATCATCCCTTCATGCGGCCCCTTCTTTTTTATTATCGGAGGGCTGTCGGCATACATCAAAGTAACCTCGTCTTCTTCTGCATCAGAGGCATGCACAATCCGCGATGGAGCGGAGCCGTCAAGTCCCAGTCCCCAAAGGGCAATGTCAAAGTTGTGCGCTCCCCAGTCCGCCACATGCCCCGCAGAATACGGTATCCATGCGCGCCAAGCACCCTCTTCTGTATTATAGCCCCCGCTCACACGCTTGCTGTGGTAAGGCGCCGACGGAGCGTTACCCAACCATAATTCATAAAGAAATCCGTCCGGAATGGGCTCCTCGCCATGTGGGAACGGACGGGAAACGCCACCCACTTGGGCATAGACCTTCTGAATCTCACCAACGTATCCGTTGCGGGCCAGCTCACATGCATGCCTGAACTGCGCGCCAGAACGTTGCTGGCTTCCATTTTGAAATACGCGGTTGTATTTCCGTACAGCATTAACCATCGCCCTGCCTTCACGAATTGTTCGGGCCAGCGGCTTCTCACTGTACATATCCTTACCAGCTTTTGCAGCTGCCACCGCCATATATGCATGCCAATGATCCGGCAGCGCCAGGCACACGGCATCGATGTCGTCGCGCTCCAGGACCTGCCAGAAAAACGTATAGCCGTCACAACCCGTATAGCTGCTCGCGCCGGTCTTTTCTGCGTATGTGGTATTAACAAATTGACGCGATGGCTCACGTCCTTTTAATCCCCTTCCTGCATAGTTCTCCCCTGACGTGTTCACATCACACACAGCTAATACCTGTACATCCGGTTTTTCAATGAATCCCCGCAGGTTATTCATCCCCATACTTCCCATGCCAATGAATCCCATGGCGATCCGGTCACTGGGAGCGAGTCGGTTACCCCGCCCAAGCGCAGATGCGGGTACAATGACAGGGAGCGCTGCGGCAGCGCTCAAACCTTTCAAGAAATTGCGTCGACTGACGGACTTGGATCTCATTATTTTGTGATCTTATTGACTCTGAAATATACAACTCTGCGTAGATTACCTGTCAACCTGCTCTTCACTACTTACTTTCGCACAGATTATACTATTATTGGCACTCATGCCTGCTACATCATAACTCGACGTTACTAACATTATGCCCAACCCCTGGACTGGAATTGGAAATCCATACACGCGCACGGAAATGCTTGAGCGCCTGCATGCCACGCTGGACCGTGGCGAACCGATTATAGCAGCTGGCGCCGGCACAGGTATCAGTGCCAAGTTTATTGAACAGGGCGGTGCAGACCTGCTGATCATCTACAACTCCGGGCGCTTCCGTATGTCTGGACATGGTTCAACTGCGGGACTTATGGCATATGGAGATGCGAATGCTGTTGCTATGGAGATTGGTGAATTTGAGGTACTTCCAGTCGTCAAAGAGATTCCTGTGATCTGTGGTGTTCATGCTTCGGATCCACGACGACGCATCTGGCATCACCTGCTCAAGGTGAGGGATATGGGATTCAGCGGCATTAATAACTTTCCCACCCATGCGATTGTGGATGGTCTCTTCCGACAGGTACTTGAAGAGACCGGCATGAGCGTGCAGCACGAAATCGATATGGTTGCTCTCGCCCAGAAACAGGGAATTGACCTTTTCTCAATCGTGTACGTTGCTACACCAGAGGAATCCCGCAAGATGGCCGAAGCTGGAGCGGATGCCATTATTGCCCATGTGGGCTGCACGATTGGTGGATCTATCGGCGTCACTGGAGCCACCTGCACATTGGAGGAAGCTGCAACACGTACTCAAGGAATTATTGAGGCTGCTCGCAGTGTCCGCAGGGATATAATTTTCCTGAGTCACGGAGGTCCAATCTCTACACCCTCAGATGCTGCGTACATCAATGAGCACACCGATACCGTCGGATTTGTGGGTGCCAGCAGTCTTGAACGAATGGGAGTCGAACAATCCCTCATCAACCTTACAAAGGAATTCAAACAAATCCCGTGCCCCGCGGCCCGTCAGCGCTGATGTCCAGACAATTCTTTCTAACCAGGGAAGCTCAATGGGTAGAATCCGTTGATCAAGGTGCCAATACCTGGATCAATTACCCGGATCCTGTTACTCCAGGTCTGTTTGCCGCTAAGGCCGAGATTGCACCTGGAAAGGGGCATAACTTTCATCGCCACCCTGGACGCGAGGAATTAATCTTTGTACTACAAGGCACCGTTGAACAATGGATCGGCGAATCCTGCCAGATTCTATCTCCCGGAGATGCCGTAGTGATCCCCGCCGGACTCGTTCATGCCTCTTTTAACACAGGAAAGGACTCTGCAGTACTTTTGGTAACATTAACTCCGGCCCAGCTTGACGCTCCACTCGCCGAGGATTTATCGAATCTAGAACCATGGAACAAGCTTCGTACCCGCAACACCTAACTCAAATGAAAACCTATCTGCCCACCGCCCTTGCCGTACTGCTGCTGACCGGCTGCTCAGGACAAGCAGCGCTGCACTATTCACCCGCAAGCAATGACGTAATGGTCCATCAGCTACAGGCACCGCTTACGCCAGAAGAGACGTTGACACGACTCGAGGTTCCAGAGGGATTTGACATCCATGTATTCGCACATGAACCGGACATCGTTAATCCTATTGCACTTACCTGGGATGAGCGCGGACGATTATGGGTAGTCGAGTCGACGAACTATCCACACGATCATGTTGGTGAGGAATCCGGCACCGACCGAATCACTATCTGCGAGGATACAGACGGCGATTACCGTGCAGACAGGTTCGTGCGGTTTGCAGAAAACCTGCCCCTAACAACTAGCATCACCTTGGTAAAAGGAGGAGCAATTGTCGGACAAGCACCGGATCTGGTCTTTTTAGAAGATACGGATGGCGATGATCGTGCGGACGAAAAACATGTGATCGTGGACAATGCCTTCGGCACATTCGATACCCATGCTGTGATGAGTAACACAAAATTGGGCCTAGACAATTTTCTCTGGGGAGCCGTCGGATACAGCGGTCTCTTCGAACCTGGACGTGCTCCTGATCAGGAGGCAATCATTTTGCGTCGGGGAATATTTCGGGTAAGGAAAGACGGAACAGATCTGGAGCCTATCGCCGAATTCAACAATAATACATGGGGACTGGGCATAGGAGAAGACAATACCATCTATGGATCCACAGCCAATAATAACCATGCAATTGTAGTGGGAATCCCTTTGAGACACCAAGCGGGCATGAATGTAGCCAATGTCCAAAGCCACTACCTCGTACTGCACTCGTCTGAGCGTCAACTGCAGCAGGTGGATTATCGAGACGGCTACACTGCGGCTGCAGGAGCGTTTCCCTACAATGGTCGACGGTTCCCATCCAAATATTGGGGCACACTCATGGTGACCGAGCCCACGGCTCATGTCGTGCATGCAGTACAGTTAGAACCTGACGGAAGTATCGAAAAGGAATCCGAAGGAGAGATCCTTAACCTCCTAGCCAGCAGTGATGAGTGGGTCGCCCCGGTTTTTGCCGATATCGGCCCCGATGAGAATCTATGGGTTGCCGACTGGTATAATCCGGTGATTCAGCACAACCCGGATCGACGGGGCATGGTTAATCAGGTATGGAATGACAACGCTGGTCCCGGCAACGCACATCTGAATCCATTGCGTGACCGCGAACACGGCCGTGTGTACGTAATCACTTATGGCGAGACCTCGCCCCAAAGAAGCCTTTCCTATGAGGACACCGAAGGTCTCCTGGAAGCCCTACAGAGCACCAACCAGTTCTGGCGTCTTACAGCTCAGAGAATGCTGATTGAGAGTAATGCACAGGAATTGGAAGGGGAGCTTACTCAACTGGTGCTTCAACAGGATTTAGATGAAACAGGGTTTGATCCAGGTGCTGTACATGCACTTTGGACACTGCACGGCCTAGGAGCAGACGAAGCACTGGCTGTCGTTTCTGCCGCGGCGCTGGTACATCCATCGCCCGCCGTTCGTAAAGCTGGTATACAGACGCTCCCCCTAACCGTTGATAGTGCTAAGCTTCTGGCTAAGCACCGTGTATTTGCTGATGATGACCTTAATGTTCGCCTGACGGCCCTTCTGAAAGCAAAGGATATGGGACCCCAGATGGTTCCGTTAATCCTGACAGCGGCTCGAGAAGCTCTGCAAGGTGCAGATTCATGGATTCTTGCAGCCTATAACGCTATAGCTCCGATTGGAATCGTAGAAGACGAACCCACACCGGAAGCGATAGCGGAGCCTCAAATGCTACCTCCCGCCCGCCTCAACCTGACGGCCCCCGATGGGGTAATGCGATTCGGCGAGAAGGTGCTGAAAGCCTTTGCCGGGCAGGAAATCACGATTGATTTCGTGAACTTGCACCCTGATCTCCACAATGCTGTATTTCTGAACATGGGAACCGATGTACAGGCATTCGGAAAAGATCTGGATGAGTATATGACCAACCCCTCAAGCGTAGACACGGAGTATATCCCGCCTGCCCGGTCACAAGATGTTCTCGGTTCAACCGGGGTCCTGTCCCAGAGCGAATCAGCAAGCGTCACTCTTGGTCCACTGACGGAAGGGACCTACCCCTTCCTGTGCTCGGTGCCTGGACATTGGGCTGTCATGCAAGGCACACTGGAAATTACTACAGCACCCGACTTGCCCCGTAATGATGCGGGTTGGACATGGGAGGGCTCCGACCCTGATATCAATCCGATTGTGTATCTGGCCGGCAGTGTTAGCCGCGGCTCCCAATCCCACCACCACGCGCGCGTCTTTGGATTTGCAGATGGGCAGTTGCTGTTTGGAGAAGGAGATAGGACGTTCGTCTATACAGAAGAACCTGAGGATGCCTTCATAGAAATACTGAACAATGCTTCGCTGCTCGCACTTGCGAACAATAAACCCATCGGAAACGAAGGGAGTCGTCGGGCGATCATGCAACACGTAGAAGCCGGCAGACCGCTTATGGTTACACATCCGGCTTCCTGGTATAACTGGGAAGACTGGCCAGAGTACAACGAACTGCTCATTGGCGGCGGCTCCCGCAGTCATGAACCACTTCAAGCTTTCACTGTCGAGGTCCTGCAGCCCAGTCATCCACTTATGGACGATGTACCTGCCAACTTTGAAATCACGGACGAACTTTACCGGGCCGAGCTTTTGCCAGACGCCCAGGCAGTTGTTCTGGCTATTGGACGATCACACGAAACCGGTGCGATTTACCCGGTCATCTGGGTTCGGCAGGTTGGTGACGCCACAGTAGTCGTTAATACGCTCGGACATGATGATCGGGCGCACAATTTGGCGGCCTATAAGCGCATTATTGCAAATACGCGTCGGTGGCTGCTCCCAGATTAACCGACTAGTGCCTCGAGGCCTTTGACTAGACGATTCAGCGCCTCGGTCAACGTAGATACTTGAAGTGCACCGTAGGCAACGCGCAGATAGGTACCGTCTGTCATGCCGAATGTATCCCCCGGGATAACTGCGACACCATACTCCTGTATCAGGCGCGTCGTCAAGGCCTTGGCATCAAGCTCTGTCTCTACCGACAACAGAAAGTAGAACGCACCCTCTGAAGGGGAAACCGTAACCGGAGCCTTCACAGTACTCAGACGCTCCTGCACCATAGTGCGAACGTCGGCCATTGAATCCATATACTGCCTGCAGTAATCTGCTCCATCCTCCAGTGCTGCCAGCGCCATTGTTTGACTTATCATTGCCGGACAGATCTGATTCGTATCCTGAATTTTGCGAATATCCGCCAGCATATGCGGGGGAACAGCCATGTATCCCAATCGCCAACCCGCCATCCCGTACGCCTTGCTCATAGAGAAAAGCGAAATCGTGTGCACGTGTGCTCCATGAGCACTCCCCGGAGAGTAATGCACTGCACCGTCAAACGTAAAATATTCATACGCCTCGTCCGACATATGGTATATCCCATGCGCAGCGCACAAATCATTAATTGCTCTGAGCGTGTCTGGGGCGTATACAATACCCGTCGGATTGTTGGGCGAGATCGTAACGATTGCACGGGTTCGCGGAGTAATTGCATGTGCAATGGTGTCTACGTCAGGCGTCAATGAATCACCGAGCGATATAAGTACGGGCCTGCAGCCAGCAATGTGGGTGGCCATTTCGTGGTTGAAGTAGTATGGCACCAGCAATATGACCTCATCTCCGGGACTTGTAACAGCCAGCAGCGAAACAAAGAAAGCCATGTTACTGCCGGCGGTGACTACCACTTCGTAGCCGGGATCCAGATGGTTTTCTGCGTTCAGTTTTTGGGCAAATGCACTTCGCAGCTTAGGCCTTCCGATTACGTAACCGTACCCATGCGTATTTGGGAGCGTGACAGCCTGCCGCGCAGCTTCGAGCGCCCGGTCAGGTGGACCATAGTGTACAACTCCCTGTCCTAGGGAAATCGTTCCTGGGTTGTTCCGCATGAGATCCGCAACAAAACCCATGACGGGCATTTGCACGGACAGCATGCGATTAGATCTCGAAGGTGTAGTCACAGTTTCCTCTGGATTGCATTTACTATAGGCTCAAAGATACTCCCTTGCACAATCTTGTCCGACGAGTGCATTGTTATCAAGATAATACGTCGTAAAATAGGTCTACAAAGTGATCACTTCTACCAGTACTGTGCCTTTACTCACGTGCGACGCGTTACTTTTTGATCTGGACGGTGTACTCGTAGATTCGAATCCGGTCTACGAAACACACTGGCTGATTTGGGCCCAGGAGCGGGGAGTGTCTTATCAGCACATTCTGGAGGTTCATCATGGCCGACCTGTTACTGACACAATTCGAATTGTCGCGCCACACCTGGATCCGATCGCAGAGGCAGAAGTCTACCGGAACGCAGTTATAGCTGACGATCATCTGGAGCGTGTGCAATCATTTTCCGGTGTTCCTACAATACTCGAGGAACTCCCGCCAAACCGATGGGCTATTGTTACTAGTGCACCACGCATGTTCGCACTCAAAACGCTTCGCTATTTAGCATTACCCGTGCCGAAAATTTTCATCAGCAGCGAAGATATTGGCATGGGTAAGCCAGCCCCTTACCCGTACTTACGAGCCGCATGGGGATTGAATCAGCCAATTGAGCGCTGCATCGTAGTTGAGGATGCACCCGCTGGCATCCAATCTGCCCGGTCTGCCGGTGCTCGCGTAATTGCAGTTCGAACCACCAATAGCCCGGAAGCCCTCCAAGAGGCAGACTTCATCGTTAACGAGGTTTCAGATCTGAAAATAAAATTTAACGACACCTGTCTGAGGATTTCCTTGGACTAATAACGGGGAACTCAAAGTTCAGTCGGTGAACGGCACGCATTGCGGTTGCTCAAACTGGGTTTGTTGGCATTCTCAGTTCCCTTGACCACTGTACAGCTTAGCCCTGTTTTTCCTCATCATCTGGCAACTTATCCCGCCTAATCTCTAGCCAATCCAAGTTTTCACTTCTTGGTTGTGGCCCTGCAGTAACGAGAAAGCCTCTGTTGCAATCGACTGATGCGTTCCGCGTCTCAGGTAGCCCAGCTTTGACACGAAGCTTCTAAAATGGCTATCCCTCAGACACAGTGGATTGAATAATGAATTCAGGATCAATGTGAATGAGATAGAATGGATCTGCAGTTGTTTTCATTCCGTTTTGCAGTCATGATTACGAGGTGATTTTAACGTTCCACTCCAATCAACGCTATGGAAATACGAACTCAATACATCAACCGACTTTTAGGCATCGAAGCTCCGTGGGCAGCTCCGAGCGTCGCTACACGACCCATTTGAGGCGCATGCAGTTGGTTTTCTGGAGGAAATAAGCGTGTCAGCAGCGACCAAAACGATCCGAAAATATTTGCGGGGGATCCTTAATGCAATCGTTCTAATGATCCGTAACGGCCCTGCCAAAGCATCAACAGTTGGATAAAAAAACATCAAAGCCCGGTGCAGAGGATTCCGCAATAATCAGCAGTTTGCCAATACACTTTACTTCTATCTCGGAGGACTGGATCTGTACCCCGAAGGCCTCCAAAAACAGGCTCCCCACTCATAAAAGTGAAGAGCCCTTTTATTATACTATCTGGGTACTTGGCTTACACAACTTCAAACGGCTGCTCAGTTTAGCTGGCCGGTTGGCCAAGTACGGAGCCGCTAAAGAAGTTCTCTTTGATGTCTTCTTGAGCTTTTGATTAGCCGATTTTAGATGCGTTTCCACCCTTTTTCGGTAGTCTCATGAGATATTTGAAAGCATTTTCTGTTATCTGCCTGATTTTTTTGAGCGTACTCGAGGTAAATGCTCAGACTATCACCGTGCAGGGGACTGTGACCGACGCGGAAACAGGTACCCCCTTGGAATTCGTGACGGTCATCATCGAAGGCACACATATTGGTACGACAACTTCATCGGACGGTACATTTGAACTCAACCTTCGCTCAGCAAATGATGCACTAGTGTTCTCGTTCGTCGGGTATATGACGCAGCGGCATCTGCCCCCTGCAGACGGTGCTCCGTTGAATGTAATACTCGTTCCATCCATTGAGGACATTGAAGGTATGGTCGTTATAGGAACACGACGGCTGCCTCGGCTCGTAACAGATTCAGCTGTTCCGATTGACGTGATTTCTCCCCGGGATCTACAGAGCACAGCGAGTACGGACATTGACGACATACTCCGCTCCCAGATCCCCTCTTACAACGTCCAAAGGCACGAGATTGATGGGTCGACGACTTTTGTCAGACCTCCTACCCTGCGAGGTCTTTCGCCTGATAACACGCTCCTGCTCGTAAATGGCAAACGCCGCCATCGGTCGGCCTCACTTTCTCTGTTTGGAAGTGCGCTGATCCTCGGATCGCAGGGACCTGACATGAACATGATTCCGAGTATCGCGGTGAAGCAATTCGAAGTGCTCCGTGATGGTGCATCTGCCCAGTATGGTGCAGACGCTGTCGCCGGCGTCTTCAACCTGCAGCTGCGTGATGCCAGCCACGGGGTTTCGGTTCGCTCACGGGTAGGCCAATACCATCAAGGCGATGGACGCTATATCTCCATTGCAGCAAATGCAGGCTTTCCGCTGACCGAACACGGCTTCGTGAACGTCAGTCTTGAGTACCGTGAAATAGATCCTACAAATCGCTCTGTAGACCGGTCGGACGCGTTAGCGCTAATAAGTAAGGGATTCCCGGTTGCCCCAACGGCTCAGGTCTGGGGAAATCCGGATATTGATGATGCCTTTACAGGGTTTGTCAATGCCGAAGTGGACCTAACTGCATCCACGCACCTGTATGCTTTCGGGGGATATGGCCGGCGCTCCGGCAATGGCAGCTACTACCTCAGAGCACCAGGGGGCAGTACTGCGCGAGCCAATGTCTTCAGGTTCGGATCCGAACGCGCGATTGCTGACCTTGATCCCAATGATGGGATTGACTGTCGGTCACTGGAAGACCTCCCCACTCTGGATTCAGACTTTCGTGCAGTAGAATCCTTCGTCTCGGAGTATCAAGGAACATGCTACCTGTTTAATGAGGACTACCCGGGTGGATTCACCCCACGGTTCGGCGCTGATATGTCAGATATGAGTGCAGTTGCGGGGATTCATAGTGACAGCCGGTCTGGACTAAGATGGGATCTAAGTGCAGGTATGGGAAGAAGTCTCATGGATTACTTCATCCGAAATACCGTCAATGCCTCTTTGGGCCCTGAACAACCGGCTGAGTTCCGCCAGCGTGATTTTGTGCAAGAGGAATACAGCGTGAACCTGGATGTATCCTATCCGGTGAGCCTTGAAAGCTTTCACTCGCCGCTCAATATCGCTGGGGGAGTACAGTGGCGAACAGAGATATTCGAAACCCGTCCGGGTGACATTAATTCGTACTCGATCGGCCCCTTTAAAGACCAGGGCTTTTCTGTGGGTTCCAATGGAGATCAGGGAATTCCCCCAGAGTACGCTGGACGTTGGAAGCGTCCGAATTATGCCGCGTACATTGACCTTGAAGCAGACATCGTTCCAGCTTTTCAATTAGGTATTGCGGGGCGCTTTGAAAACTTCTATGAGGACTTTGGAACCACGCTCACCGGAAAGGTGGCAGCCTTATGGCGTGCAACGCCGGTGATAAGCCTCCGTGGATCCGTGAGCACGGGGGTACGTGCACCCACACCGGGGCAAGTCAACCTCCAAAATATTCAGACAAATTTTGACTCCAAAGGGGGGCTGATTGATGCCGGACAGATTCCTTCATACCATCCGGTTGCACAGGCCTTAGGGGGGAAGCCCCTGACCGAAGAATCTGCGGTCAACCTGGCATTTGGCGCCATCCTTCAAGCTTCTCCAGACTTGGTCCTAACTGTAGATCTGTTCAGCATCACTCTTCGTGACCGGATCGCACTTAGTGGTAGCATTCCACTGAATGATGAACTCGCCACAGTTCTCAGCGAATCTGGACAACTCGCCGGGTTCGAAACATTACGGGAGGTGAAGTTTTTCTCAAACGACTTTGATACCCGTCAATTTGGCGTTGATGTACTCTTATCCTGGGACAAAGTATACAACGAAGATCGGACAGTCACCGCCAGCATCGCCTACAATTGGACACGTCCTGAACTGCTGAAATTTTCCGAACCCACAACAATCAATACATTCTTGGGAAAGCCTCTGACTGAATCCACTCAGGTCAGTATTCTGTCTCCCAGGCGGAAGATTGAAATGGAGCATGTGAATCCTCACCATCGCGTCATTGCAACCGGACGTCAAATTTTGGGACCCTACCACGGGATGGTTCGTCTCAATTATTACAGCGACTGGAAAGCATGTCTGTTCTTCAGTTTCTCATGCACCGTTGGCGGTCAGGATGCTCTAAGAACTTACGCCGGAAGCTGGATCGTTGATGCAGAGGCAGGATATCAGATCAGTGATCGCTATGCTGCCGCGTTTGGAGTCAATAATATTTTCGCAATTGACCGCCCTGCTGATCGGATTGAACGTGACGGACAGGGTAACTCAAATGTGCCCAGTACGCCATGGGACTATAACGGTGCTGCATTGTATCTGAGACTGTCGGCAGACTTCTAAACCCGGCTTTATGATGTCTTGGGGCTGGCGAGGGAGCCCTGCGGTTCCCTCGCCAGCCTTCGCAACTGCAAGAAGCAATCCCTGCTCTGATCGCGCTCAAACACGTCCGTGTCAAGTTTCTGCCCATTGCGACACCGAGGAGCCTTTAGTTCCACGCGGCCCGCATGTGTTCGTAGAATTTGTTTACACTTCCCGTTACGGTATAACTTGCGCTTCGCGCCGGGATGCGATGTAAGTTGAGAGCGTTATATCACACTCCATTAACCAACTAATATTTACGCATCCCCAACGAGAGCACCAAGCGTGACTACCCGACACTGGAAAAACCTGTCTGTGCCCCCGAGAGTTCACTCTAGACAATATTATATCCATCTAAACCATATCTCCTGAACCGTCCTTCAGTCCCTACGCATCAACGTCAGATCAGAAAACCGGGCACATTTTCTCCTTTGGTGATACAGACCATATGAACTCCATAGCAAGAAAAACATTCGTTGTGCTCGACCACCACGCAGCCACAGCACAACGTATTGCCAACGCGCGCCAACACGCGCACGGCACCCAAGTCATGACCATGGATGACCTCGTTGCACGACTCGCAGGGGGGTTTGTGACAACCATTGATACCACACTCCTCCGCGAAACCGTACAGGAGGTACTAAGCGAGACGCATCTGGGGGACCTAGACACAATAAAGGATCTTCCCGGCTTCGTCGGTGCAGCGACACATACACTCTATAAAGCCTGGTATAGCAGTTTCGATCTGCGGCAAGACCATCCCCGAGTGCAGGCCATTGCACGCTTGGAGCAGGCTGTCTTGGAAAAACTACCCGTTTCCATGCTGCGACCAGAAGACCTTATTGCGGCTGCCCGTAGCAGAATCAGGCATGCCCCTGCCATACTTGGACCGGTAAGCATCCTGGGGATGACTGAACTCCACCCTTGCTGGTGGCCGTTGATTGAATTACTGGGTAAACATATATCGGTTACCTGGATAGCCGGTCCTAGACACATTCCAACCCGTCTGCCCAAGAGCTGTAATCTTGAATCTGCCCCCGAAGAAAATCCCGAAATCACAGCGATTAGCGCCTCTACGCCCTACCATGAGGCCATAGAAGCAATTCGATGGGCGCGCCAACTGGTCGTACAGGAAAATGTTAGGCCCGGTGACATTGCAATCGCAGCTACGGATACTGCTGCGTACGATGACTACTTCATCGCGTTGCGCGGGGAATCTGACCTCCCCTTGTATTTTGCGCATGGCGTATGCGTTACCAACAGCCCCCAAGGACAGGCTACAGCCGCTTTGGCGGATATTCTGCTGCGCGGAATCACCGCGGACCGGCTTAATCGACTGAGCGCCCATAAGCGTTTTTTAGCCGATGAAATCAAAGAGTTTGGCAAAAGCTGGCGCAAGCTATCCCGTCAAATTGATGCTGTCCATACGCTCTTGCATGAACAACTTGGCGTACGCCTCGAAGCTATGGCAACCGCTGACGGGGGCAGCGAACAACATGCACTATCCATACTGCTATCAGAAGTGACAAACAGTTACGCCGTTTCTCCGGGGGAAAACCCGACTATGAGGCTGACAGATCATGCAACCATGAAACGCGTCTGGTTGCGAACGGGTGAAAAATTGCTTAAGGGCGCAGCCTGCACTCTCTGGAAGCGCGTATTGAAGGTTGCACCGGCCGCCTCCTTTGAACAAACGATCTCCGGCATTTCACTACAGGAACCACCGGAGTTCTGTGAGAGGGTAGCTTGGATGCCCGCAAAATCTCTCGCTGCATCACCCCGCCGATATGTTCGGCTTCTCGGATTGAACTCGCGTCACTGGCCCCGTGAAAATACTGAGGACCGCCTTCTCACAGGTCCTGGCTTGGAAGACGCAGCCAAAACTCTGGACCCCCTGCCCGTAGCAGACGCAGATCAGAGAGATTTTACTACCATATGCAAAACCACGACCGACTGTGTCATTTGCTCCTTTGCACGACATGATGGAGACGGGAAAGCACTCGGAAAAAGCCATCTCTTATCAACTGACCTGCTTGAACAGGCAATACATCTGTTTCGGAATGCCAAGCCCCTTCACGCGATGAGTGAAGCAGATCGACTGCAGGCACAGCCTGAGGATCTCAATAACGATCCATCGGCCATGCGAGCGCTTGCATGCTGGCGTAATTGGCGGACCAGCCGAGTCACCAAGCACGATGGCCTGATTCGAGCCAATCATCCCCTGATCAATCACATTCTCAGTAGACCAGCATCCGCTACCTCACTTACACGAATGCTGCGCGCTCCACTCGGTTATGTATGGTACTATGGACTAGGTTGGCGGGGAACTGATGTAAACACAGATACACTGACCTTAAATCCGAAACAGTTTGGAGAGCTAGTACACAGTGTACTGCAAGTGGTGTTGCAAAAATTGAATGCTAATCGGGAAGCCCCAGACCAGAAACCCCTAAAAGAATGTATCAGAGATGGAGTCAAATCTGGAATGAATGCCTGGGGAGCGCTGCACGGAACACCACCAAAACTGCTTTGGAGGCACATGCAGAAACATGTGCTGGAAATCGCTTTGAACGTATTTCTTAACGAAACCTGGATTGCAAATGGATCTTCATATGCGGAAATTCCCTTCGGCTCCCAGCCCGCAGATGGAGAGGATGATCTTCCGTGGGATGTTACTGCACCCGTTACCCTTAAAGGAACTGGCTTGCGTGTCACTGGATCAATTGACCGCCTGGATCTTGATCCAGACAATAAACGAGCCTATCTGTTGGATTACAAAACTGGTAAACCGTACAAAGAAGCCAGATTAAATGGCGGGCGTGAACTGCAACGCTGCATTTATCTTGTAGCCGCGCAGGCACTACTCGGGCAGGATATAGACATCTCTGCCACACTTCTGTTCGTAAAGACTGGAGAACAACTTGAACTACCCGAACCACAGAACCACTATATCGATAAGCTCTCGAGTGGTGTCAATGCTGCCGTCAGTAACCTCAGAAATGGCAATGCACTCTTTGGTGCACCCCCTGCGAATAAAAGCTGGGGTATCTACGAGGACCTGAGGCTGGCTTTACCGGCTGATTCACACAGAGTATACGCGCCTAGGAAAGAGATTGATGTAAAAGCTAAGCTTGGCCGTGATCTGTGCGATTTTTGGGAGACTGATTCATGATCGCTCAAGAACATCAACTCCTCGACTCCGAGTCCAGATATCGCGCGCTCACGGCCACTGATCAATCATTAGTCGTTGAGGCAGGTGCAGGCACGGGGAAAACCACGATTTTAGCTGGACGAATTGCAATCCTGTTGGCCCGCGGCAAGAACCCCGACAATATCGTCGCTGTGACTTTCACAGAGTCTGCCGCGAGCGAGCTTTTGCTGCGCGTTCGAGAATACGTCAGCAGGCTTCGGCATGATGATTTTCCACCTGGCCTTGGGGATGTTTTTAAGAGCAAGGTTTCCGCACAGCAAAAGACTTATTTAGAAAAAGCCGAGGAAAACCTCGACAACCTCATTTGCTCTACAATTCACGGCTTCTGTCAGCGGGTGCTCAAAACCTTTCCCGTAGAAGCTAATATTGATCCGGGTGCGGCCATTATGGACGCACGCCAATCTAACCGGGTTTTCAAGGAAGTACTGCACAATTGGTTACACGAGATACTCTCGAAAGAAAATGGAGCACTAATTGCGTGGTTAATGACACGATACGGAGATAACTACATCTCTGGATACGACTACATTCGGAACATAGCAGACCAGATACGGCCACATCGCAATATCAAAGCAGAGAAACCCGAAGGGTTCGACGAAAAACTGCAAGAATTTCGAGATGCACTCCAGTCATATGTGGAGTACATCGGAAGCTTACCTGTTCCCGAACCCAAATCGAAGACCGTTGCGAATTCGTTTACCCAATGGCGGAAATTGTCGCAGATCAACTCCGATAGTGACGTCAACCAGTTCCTGGCCCTGATTGATTTTCCGTCAGCACGGGGTCTCGTGACAAGAGAGTCCTCCCGTACCCAGCTCACTACCTACTCCCAAATAGCACGTAAGCGTGACTGGGATGGCACACTGGAAGGAACGAAAAAATCCATAGATGATGCCCGTAAGCAAGCGAGTGCCAAGTATGAACGCGTTAGAGCATTATGGAACACACAGGTTCGGTCTGCACTCGCAGACCAGCTCTTGGCAGGCCTTGTAGATGACTTAAAAAACTTACTAGAGCACTACCAGCTCTACAAACGCTCAGCAGGTCTGCTGGACTTTGATGATTTGATCATTGGTGCGAGAGACTTACTTCGCCATGAGAAACACGGTCTTGCTGTCCGACAGGCGCTTGCTAGACAGTACAAACACATCCTGGTAGACGAATTTCAGGATACAGACGCGCTTCAGGCCGAAATTTTCTGGCGCCTCTGCAGTGATGACGAAGACGATGATTGGAGCAATCTCAAACTTCGTCCAGGATCCCTGTTTGTCGTTGGTGACCCAAACCAGTCTATTTACAGATTTCGTGGTGCGAATGTGGATGTTTACACAAGAGCCAGAGAGACTTTTACGAAGGATAAAGTCCTCAGCATTGTAACGAATTTTCGATCCGGTGCCCCCGTCCTCGATTTTGTGAACGACCGATTCAGACAACCACTCTCGCGATCAGACCAAGCCGGATACAAAGCCCTACAATCATACAGACCGGATCCATCCAGCTCACAAGCCGTGGCATCTGTGGCGTTCAATCCCGAAAGAAAAAACCTTGCCTCCTTCCATGAAAGTGAGGCACAGATTGTCGCGCAAATCTGCCACAAGCTGATCAGAACCGGCTACTCTGCGAAAGACATCGCACTGCTCACTCCCGTTGGAACCGAGATCCATTGGTATGAGCGTGAACTCCAGAATCTCGGCGTTAGTTTTGTGACTCAGGCAGGTAAAAGCTTTTTTCTACTGCAGGAAACGCAGGACTTGATAACACTGACACGTATCCTGGCCAACGGCTACGATCATCTTGCTATAGGGGCCTTCCTGCGCGGTCCAATTGTGGGACTTACGGACGAAGAACTCCTTGACATCGTTTGGAACCTACACCGGGATCCCGACCAACCGGACAATGTGCCTAGGCTCAATGCTCTCGTTGAACTGAATCAAATCAAGAATGAAGAAGCAAAGGAAGCTATCGGACGTCTCCAGTCTCTGCTAAGACTTGCCCACACGGTAACCCCACACGCATTGCTGTCAACAGCAATTGATGTCTTCCATATTCGAGCCCTGTTGCAACAACGCTTCGGCCAACGATCGGCGCGGGCACTGGCAAATGTGGATTTATTTCTCGAATGGGCGAGAGCCTACAGTGTACGAGGCTTGAAGAGCTTTGCACAGACTATGTACCAGAATTGGGAGCAAGAATCCAAAATACCCGAAGCCAGACCAGACACAAAACAGGATGCGGTCACAATAAGCACTATACACAATGCAAAGGGGCTGGAGTGGCCTGTTGTGATACCAATAAATACTTGGAGAAAGTTTAAAAAACTGGACAATACTATCGTTGATCGGATCCATCAAAAGCTTTGCACCAAGATGCTTCACATTCCTACAAGCGGCTACGAAACTGTCAGGGAACGTGAGCGCAAGCAGGAACGCCGTGAGCGGGTTCGCCTCTGGTACGTTGCCGCAACACGTGCCCGGGACCTCCTTCTACTGACACTGCCGAACTCACAGGAGGACGCAAGTGGATGTTGGCGCTCAGCTGTTGACCTGCGTGTTAATGCGCTGCCGGAAATGGACTTTGAATCATTGCGGAGTACCCCCACTAAATCAGAGGATGAAAAAACGGAACCTCAACCCAGCGTACAGTCACGTGATCAGTATCAGAGAGAATCAAACAGGATCAAGCAGTCATCCAGCCAGCTGAAATGGGTCACTCCCAGCAAGGATGAGGTACCGGCAACTGACCTGGAAACCGTATTTCTTGATCTCGGCGACTCAACTCTTCGTGAGAACGAACTGCCTCCGGTATCTGGCCCCGGGCTCATGCGGGGGCAGATAATCCATCGATTGATTGAAGAAATTCTTACCGGGGAGACGCGCCTTGACCAAGCCGCGCAAAGGTCTGAGATCCTAGTAACTCAGATTCAATCCTATCCCGAATTTGAACTTCCAGTCCCGATTGATCCTGTCGAAATAAGTCTTCGGGTAGCTAGAACATTACAGCTTCCCCAGATTCACCCGATTATAGACTCACTTGTCCCCGAATGCCCGGTTTACAACTTCGTCTCAGACAATGAAGTATCCTCTGTTGTTGTGGGCATCGCAGATGCCATCAGCTTTGCCCCGGATGGCACACCACAACTGATCATCGACTGGAAAAGCGGCCAGATTGAGGCACACCACGAAGAACAGATTGCTGCCTACATGAAAGCGACCAACATAGACCATGGCCTATTGGTCTATGTTGACAGTGCACAAGTCAAGGAAGTACGCCTGTAGACTCGTCGCAAGGCAATACCGCGGCTGCCATCCCAATATCACCCGACAGCTACCTCCAGAGCTTTGTCAAATGCGTGCAATGTATGGGTAACAGCTGCAGTGTCGTGGGCTGTAGACGTGAACCAGGCTTCATATTGAGATGGTGCAAGATTAACACCACACGTAAGCATTGCATTGAAAACCTTGGCGAAAAAATCTGCATCTGATGCGGAGGCAGTTCCCCAATCGGTTACCGATTCATCCGTAAAGAAGCAACTGAACATGGTTCCTACACCATTCACCTGCATTGGAACCGACCAGCGCGTAGCGATAGATGCCAGTTCATTCATTAGAAATGATGTTTGCGAAGCCGTGTACGCCCACGCATCTTCGTCCAACCCCAACTCCAACGTGGCAAGGCCTGCCCGCACTGCAACCGGATTCCCGGAAAGTGTGCCTGCCTGATACACTGGCCCCTCAGGGGCGATCCAGGCCATTATGTCTGCTCTTCCTCCATAGGCTCCGATCGGAAGTCCTCCCCCGATTACTTTGCCGAGCGTCGTCAAATCCGGGGTCACCCCAAACAGAGATTGTGCACCACCTGGATGCACTCGAAAACCCGTCATAACCTCGTCGAAAATCAGAAGCACATCGTGCGCCTCCGTGATCCTACGCAAACCTTCCAGATAGCCCTCGACCGGTGGGATCACGCCCATGTTGCCTGCCACCGGTTCAACTATCATTGCCGCAACCTGACCGGCGTATTGATTCAGAACTGTCTCTACCGCAGAGAGATCATTGAATGGCACAACCAGCGTGTCTTTTACCGTACTATTGGGAACCCCTGGACAGTTCGGTAACCCCAGAGTAGCTACTCCGCTGCCTGCCTGCACCAACAGACAATCCGCATGACCATGGTAGTTGCCCGCACACTTTACAATCTTATCCCGTCCGGTAAAAGCCCTTGCCAGACGAAGTGCACTCATCACGGCTTCTGTTCCCGAGTTTACCAACCGCAAGCGTTCGATCGTGGGCATAACCGTCTGCACCTTGTCCACAAGCGCTGATTCATGCTCGGTGCAGGCTCCAAAACTCGTTCCCTTTGCAGCTGCATCCTGTACAGCCGCAACTACCTTTTCATGCGCGTGTCCCACGAGTAATGGCCCATAGGAGAGTACATAATCAACATACCGGTTGCCATCTACATCTTCGATCCATGCACCCGCCCCTCGCTCAACAAAGACCGGTGAACCACCAACTGCTTTATAGGCCCGAACTGGTGAGCTGACCCCTCCAGGCATACGGTTTTTGGCAGCTGCAAAGAGCGCTTGTGAGCGGACACGTGGGTGCATGATTTCGTTTAATATTGACCTAGTGGTAATTCTCTAATTAATTGTACTCGCTTGAGGGGATTTCGCACGAGTTGATTTTCCGCGTATCTGCTCGCTAACCTCATAACCTAAATCTGATCACCTATCGTGAAGAAATTCGGTTAATTCACAGCGTGGGGGATGCGAACGGCGAGGCTATTCACAAGATATAGAACGGAAAAATTTCACCCTCTTTCCGTACAATTTCCCATGGAATCGATGAAAAACCGTGGAATATACACAAGGAAACCTCGTGCATATAAGTCCACTACAACGACAAATTTGCGTCAAATGCCATCTAACCTGAACCAACTCTCAGTTTATCGCGCACCATGCTCCCAGCAGGACTGCAGATTCTTTATCTTGCTGAGGTAATTACCCTTAATTCCCATGCGCCCCACCCTTGCTTGTACACTCTTTCTCGTTTGCCTCGTCGGATGCGGCGGCCCGAGCAGTAATGAACCGCTTACAGTTGGCAAACTCTTTCGTACAGGTGCCGTGCTGCAACGCAATACAACCGTTCCCGTCTGGGGAACCGCTGCACCGAGCACTACTGTCACAGTTTCCCTTGACTACGCCGAACAATCTGTTCGTGCAGCAAGCGACGGAACTTGGATGGTTGAATTGGAACCACGCCCCGCAGGCGGTCCGCACCAACTCATGGTGATGACGAGCACGGATACCCTGACTGCTGAAAATATAGTGTTCGGGGATGTTTGGATCGCATCAGGACAATCCAATATGGCATGGACCGTGGCAAATTCAGCTGACGCTGAAAATGAAATCGCTTCGGCCGATGATACACTCTTGCGCCATTACAAAGTCCCCCTTTCCTGGTCCTATGATCCCGAAGATACACTTGCAGGTGGTGAGTGGCATCATGCCAATCCGGAACATGTGGCCACCTTTACAGCAGTTGGATACTCATTCGCCAGAGAGCTTCGTACAGCAACTGACATACCTGTTGGCATTCTGAACACGTCATGGGGTGGAAGTAGAGTAGAGGCCTGGATGGATCCCACCGCACTCGAAATGGATGAAGCGCAAATCGCGCAGCTCCTGGACGCCCCACGAGCTCGTGCAGATAGTCTGGCGCAGGTTTATACCAAAGAACATGGAGCATCTGCTGATACAGATCCAGGCTTCAATGGAGATGAGCCAATCTGGGCCGATCCGGACCTAGACTCATCGGATTGGATGGAGATTGCGGTACCGGGTGCATGGGAAGCTGGCGGACTGGAAGGGTTGAACGGCATCGCCTGGTACCGTACCAGCTTTGAACTCGAGTCTGTCCCTACTGAAGCAGTACTGCACCTCGGTACAGTGGATGATCGCGATATGACTTGGATTAATGGTCAACTGGTGGGAGAAACCAACCGGTATCTGGTTGAACGGGCTTACGCTATCCCCGACGGCATTCTGCGTGCGGGTACCAATCAACTGACCGTACGTGTACATGATACGGGAGGTAACGGGGGTATAGTGGTTGGTGATTACCCACTAGCGCTGCAGTGGCCGGAAGGCGAAGTGCAACTGGGGGGGATGTGGAAAATCAGAGTTGGACAATTCCAGATTAATCCAGGAGGTAACCCCAATCAGCAGCCGACCCTGCTTTACAATGCAATGATCCACCCGATTATTCGCTACCCCGTTACAGGTTTCATATGGTACCAGGGAGAGTCTAACGCAAACGATCCCGAAACCGCCACTGCGTACGCTGGGCAATTCCAGTCGATGATTCTGAGATGGCGTGAGCTCTGGGATAATACAGCTGCTCCGTTCCTGTTTGTGTCTTTGGCCAGCTTTCGTGCTGCACAGGAAGAACCAGTAGAGAGCAACTGGGCCATTATACGCGAATCACAGGCCGCTGCACTGGAACTACCCAATGTGGGGCAGGCTATCACGCTGGATATCGGCGAAGCCTACGATATCCATCCCAGGAATAAGCAGGACGTGGGATATCGGCTTGCACTTTGGGCACGAAACCTCGTATACGGAGATGAACTGGTACACTCAGGCCCGATTTATCGTGATCATCTTATAGAAGATGGGAAGGTCTATATCACGTTTGATCATACCGGCGGAGGCCTTGCCACACGCGACGGCCCTCTTGGAGGGTTTGCTATTTCGGGTCCAGATGAAGTCTACATCTGGGCGGAAGCCCAGATTCAGGGAGACTCGGTCGTTGTCTCTCATCCCGATGTACCAAACCCAGTAGCTGTACGTTATGCCTGGGCGGACAACCCGGATACAGCTAACCTTATCAATGTTGAAGGATTACCTGCAGCTCCGTTTCGAACGGGACAATAGAATATGCATCGTGATACATACTGTCATGAACAACAAATAGAAGCAGTGACTTCTCGTGAACCACAAGCCCTTTTCTGAATCTCAGCCCGATACACCTACCCGCAAAAAAAGAACGGTATTGAGATACTTCGGAGCAGCCACGGCCTTCTTGCTCGTAAGCAGCTTCCTTGTATACCTCGGGCTGACACACACAGAGGTAGGACGTAACTCCCTACGCCAAGAGCTCGAGTCCAGGTTTGCCGAAACCTTCAATGGCAGCCTCACCATTGGTAACATTTCCGGCAACTTCCGCAACGTCATTCGCTTGCAGGATGTGGCGCTTTATGATGAAAAAGATCAACTTTGGCTACGCGCAGAGGAAATAACCACTCAGGCAAGTTTGTGGGCAATGCTCAGCCGTAAAATAGACCTGCGCACACTCAGCATTGTAGGTCCCTCGCTTACCATTGAGTATCGTGCCGACAGTACTTGGAATCTGGCCTCTGTACTAAAGCGTGATGGCACGGCATCATGGACATTTGAGTCTACACAAATTTCCCTCACTGAAGGAAGCCTCACAGTATCGTATGAAGAACACGCTCCGCCTGCAGTCGAGTCAGGATGGTTGTTCGACCTAGCCGCAGCAAATGTGTCCAATCTATCACTGCAGGGCGAGATCAGACTGGATCCCGGCAAGCGATTCCTTACAATCGATTCGTTCGGAGCCTCAATAGACACGCTTCAGGTGGAAGCCACTGGAGAGTTGGTACTGGAACATGGACTACTGCACGTAAACATGTTACAGCTGTCAAGTTCACTGAATGAGGTTGAGGTTGTAGGCGTGTATTTTGGTGATAAACGGCTCATGAACCTCTCGCTGGTTCAGAGCTTCATTACCCCTGGCTTTGCCAATGCCATTGTCCCCAAACTGATGCTCCCGGACTCGCTATCCTTGAGCGTTGATGTAGAGCGTGACGATAAGCGATGGAATTTGCAAGATCTCAGTGCGAAAACGAAACGCTCACAGATTGTCCTGAACTCCTCAGACATCAGGTCCGATAAAGATCTGTTATCATTTAACGCTACGATTGGACCCAGTGTGTTAGATCCCATGGACGCATACGCTCTTCTTGGCATAGACACTTGGAGCGAACGAACGATGCAACTTGAGGGCCAACTGAGAGGCCTGAAAACCATTGACGATATCCAGCTTGAGGGAACGCTTGAGATTGCCACCGAAGCGAGTGGTCGTGGACAACTCGAAATATCAGCCTCTCATGACACAACGTGGAGTTATACCGCCCAGTTAACGGCAACGGCTGTTGACTTACACAGCCACACAGGCCGACAAGAGCTTAGCAGTACCCTTCTTAATGGTCAGCTCACGGTCGAAGGAAAGGGGATTCGTAAGCCATCTCTTCACACCTCGCTTGCTATTGCTCCCTCCACAATCGCCAACCGTTCGCTAGACAGTCTTTGGATTGCGGGAACCGTTGTTGACCGCCAATTACATCTCAATGGGTTTGCAGTAAAGCAAGACGCTCGCCTCGAAACTGACCTTATGGCCTCTTGGGCAGATAGCGTCCTCTCGTACGAAACTCAAGGGAATTTAACAGGGTTTGATCTCGGGAAACTTCTTGCAATCCCTGAACTGGAAACAAGCGTAAATGCGACTTGGACGTTCAATGGATCAGGAACCGATTTGGCTTCACTTTCCGCCGCGCTAGAAATTCAAACCGACTCATCAACGGTCAACTGGAATGATCTGCAACGCTCTGCCCCCCCCACCAAATGGTCTATTTCGGTAGCCGATCCAGCAGTAGCAGGCCCACGCCTGATCGTTGGGGGAGACGTACTAAACCTTGAGGCTTCGGGAACACTCCATCGAATCCTACTCGAAGGTATTGGGAATGCATGGATGGGAGCATTTTCTGAAGCGTTTGACCGATTTGCTGTTAAACTGAGAGACAATCCACCGACGACATATGCGGATGGACCCTCACTGGATCAACTCAACACGGCCCCTCAGATTGAGGAGGCATTGACATCTGCCCAATTAACTTCATTGGATCTGGATGTAAGCTGGAACCTACTCGCACATCCAGCCACCAGTGCATTGCTTCCCATGCTGCCCGAGCTTTCAAGCAACATCCGGGGTGCAGTAAACATCCGGGCGGATTCTGACAAACTCAGTTTACGTTCCCAAATCCAAGACGAGGTACTCGTATTTGGCGGTGTTACGACCTACCAGACCAAAGGTACGCTCACGCTTGAGGCGGACCTGAACCAAGCACTGGAATCATCATGGCAGATTGATCTCAGCCTGTCAGCTGACTCTCTGACCAATGGTGGAATGGCTATCCTGCAACCCGACATACTGATTAAGCAGGACGGACGAACGGGAATAGTAAACGCTAGTGCATACAGCAGAGACACAAACAAGCCGGGACATTTGTCATCAAATATCCTGCTACTCCCGGATCGAACACGCATCCAGATTCAAAAGGTAGTGCTCCCCTCTGAGGAAACCACATGGGAAACATCCCAACCTGCCAGTATTGACCTGTTTGCTGATGTAGCCGTAATTACGCCATTTCGTCTCGAAAATGCCAATCCTCTTCTTGACGAAGTACAGTCAGTTACTGTTCACGGCCGTCTCTCGAGCCTCCCAACAGACACCCTTCAGCTGGGCCTGGAGGCCGTAGATCTGAATTATCTCTCGAACACATTCAACCTAAGGCGACCATTAGGCGGACAAATTAATGCGGATTTGCGATGGACTGGACTCTGGCAACCTGCGATCACTGGTACCTTGAAGGTTGATACGCTTACGTTCGACAAAACGCTGGTCGGTCAAGTACAGGCTTCCAGCACCCTGTTACCCGGTCGCACCGATCTGCAGGTCTCCATGGTCGTGGATTCAATCCGATCTGCACCGGCAGGGTATGCGAATGCAAGTAATCAGATAGCACTCACCGGCAATATGATTATTCCCGGTAAAGAGAGTACCGGGGCGCTTGATTTTTCATTCGATGTGCAGCGGCTTGATGCATCATTTCTGAAGCTGCTTCTACGGAATTTTGAGAATTTTGGAGGTGGCTTCAACGGACAGGTTACACTTAACGGCCCCCCTGACGGTCTGGTACTGGGCGGAACATTGACTTGGGAAGACGGCCGCTTCGACATCCCAAAATTCAATACATCCTATAAGGCTGCCGCGTCTGTCACACTTCTAGACGACAAAATCCACGTGGAAGAGCTATTGGTACAGGATGGTGATGGTGGTTCGGCCGATCTCTCTGGAATGCTTGATCTTAATGGCTTCAGATTTCTCTCCTTCAATGCATTTATAGAGGTTGATGCACTACAGATATTAAATGTTGTCAACTTTACGCGCGACCTCGCCTTCTATGGTGATATTCGTGTGTCCGGTGATGCCACACTAACCGGGCCTGTTCACACTTCCTTCCTGCGTTCGGACAACCTGGTCATAACGCCACAAAGCGAAATATATATTCCGGTTCGTGAATCCGATTCCGTTCACGACCCAGGATTCATCGTCTACATAGATCCTACACAGCCTGTTGAAGATCAGTTGGTATCTTTCAGGCAGCGTGATAATATTTTGGCTGAGCGCCCCAGAGGTGAGCGTGAGTTTCGGGACGGGCTGGACATGGATCTCAATATTACGGGCCCCCCTGGATCAACCATTCGCCTGGTTATTGATCCGTTGTTAGGTGATGTAATCAATGGTGTCGGAAGTGCCCGCGTTCAGATTCAGCGAACAGGCGGAGATGTAGCAACGTACGGCTCATTTGAATTGTCCTCCGGGGACTACCTCTTTACGGCAGGTGAGGTGTTCGTACGGCGTTTTCTGATTGACTCTGGCACGATCACCTGGAACGGTGAACCGCTCAACCCTGCTCTTGATATTGAAGCGGCCTACCGCACACGCGCCTCGCGCAACGGCCTGCCCGATGATGTGGGCGGATCGATTAAAACAAGTTTACCTCTGTTCGTCAATTTGAATGTTGCCGGCACACTGAATGCAGTGTTGATTGACTTGGCTCTGGAGATTGATCAACGTCAGGAAGCCATCAGCGATACACCACTGCTGGATTCCTATTTGAATCGACCGGATCTCGCCGCAGAACACGCTACCAGCGTTTTGCTCACGAATTCATTCCTGCTTTCGGCAAACGGTACACGCAGTGGAATTTTGACCAGTTCCGCGGTCAACAGCGTATCCAGTCTCGTAGCCAACCAACTCAACCGTTACCTGAGTCAGGTTATTCCACAAGCAGATTTCGCGCTGGGGGTTCAGAGCGACGAAGCCATACAGGATCTGGATGTGTCTGCAGAGATTGCGGTAAGACTTTTGAATGAACGTTTGATTATCCGCGGACAGGGAGTGTACCGCGGACTTAACGCTGAGGAAACAACTTCCAGGGGCCTTGAAGGCGAGTTCGTTGTAGAGATCCGACTAAGCCCTTCGGTAGCTGTGGAAGTTTTTTACCGACGTGAGGGAGATGTACTCAGTGAAACCCTCATCACGAACGAAACTGGGCTTGGTCTTAACTATCGCACAGAGTTCACCTCCTGGCGGAAATTGTTCGGACATCAAGTTTCCGAGCCGAAAGAACTTGCTGAAGAAAACCATTAGAAACTCTGGGGAATTATATACCTATAGTGCCAGACCTATTCCTGCGTCTGACTGAGGTTACCCCCTGTTTTGAGTCTGGTCAGGGTGTCCAACGACAGTTAAAAATTAAAGCCGGCGACAGTTAAAAAATACAGTTGATTTCGCGATGAGATTTTCGAGTTAATCCTTGGGGGAACCCGAGCGAATAAGTGAGATTTCTCACTTACTTCACTCGTGCAATGATTACGGATTCGCAGGTGAAATTTTTATTTAAACTTGTCAGGCGAAAGAGAATGACGATCAAAGCGGCCGCAGCCAAGGCGGCAACCAAACAGAAAGCGCGCACGATGATAAACACCGTGCGCGCTCAATCTTGCAAATCCAACCGGTGAGGCTGGAGCAAAGTCTGCTGGTTACCCCGTGACCGGGTTCATATGATTGCTGTAGTAGTCATTCAACACCGATGCTACAGTCAAACGTCCTTCGTCAGACTCTGCCTGAGTTGCATTACGAGCGAGGAAATCCTGGACGCGGTGGCCTCCAATAGCTTGAAGCAAAGCCAAAGATAGTTTGCGGTTTTTCGAGGATTTTGATTCTTCGTAGACCTTGCGTAGGAATGATCTCTGGTGAGCCAGATCAACCTTGTCTCGATAGAGTGTAGTCAACACAATTGCGTTCTTAAGCGTTTGCTCACGAACCGACTGATATTCAGAGTCTAACGAAGTCTCAAGTTGAGCGATCACCAGATTCCACCGAACGGTTTCGTCTGCAAGCATTGGTGTGCTGTCCTGTGCAAGGACGGGTACTGCGAATAACACTAAGAGGTAAAGAGAAAGAAATTTTTTCATCGTACTAGAGTGTTTGGTTTTGTTTGTGTGGGCCTGCATGTCAGTACGAAAAGCGCTTACATAGGTTACATTTGATACTTAAGTTTGTCACAAAGACCCGATTAATGTAATCTTCGAAATGTCCCCCTTTAACATCGATGAAGCTGTGGGCGCCCTCCAGGCCTCCGACACACACATGGCCAACCTGATTGCTCGGGTGGGCCCCTTTGAATTAGTGCTAACCGATGACTGGAGTCCGTTTCAGGCACTAGTGCGCTCTGTCATCTTTCAGCAAATTTCAACACATGCCGGTCGAGCAATTCAGGGCCGCCTGTTCAGCTTGTTTGACGGCGCCCCCGAACCTCATGCAGTACTTCAAACCACACCGGAGGAATTAAGGGCCGTAGGCCTCTCCCAAGCCAAGGAAAAAACCATACGAAACTTGGCCGTACATGCAGCTGAGGGTACGCTCCCGGATCGAGCAGCCATGGAAACGCTGACTGATGAGGAAATAATCCAAGCACTGACCATACACCGCGGTATTGGTATTTGGACTGCCCAGATGCTCCTCATCTTCAACCTAGGACGTCCAGATGTGTGGCCTGTCACAGACCTCGGCATCCGGCGGGGCTACAAGATTGCCTATGATCTGGATGAACTTCCAAAACCATCTGAACTGCGTGCCAGCGGGGATCGCTGGAAGCCATTCCGTAGCATTGCTAGTTGGTATCTCTGGCGAGCAAATGACCTCTGAATCAACTAGGCGGTCGCTAGCATCATATCCGATCCCGCCGTCTTGCTAACCAAATCCGACAGGGTTTCTGAGGAAGATCGTGAGTTTTTCATCTAATAAAGCCTAGAAGTAATCAATACCCATACCGCGTATCCTCGATTGGTAATCTCCCTGCGAAAAACGTCAACAGTCGAATCAAAAGCATCAAAGTCCGCTGTCGCGAATTCTGCAACAAACAGCGATTCTCGAATCTCATTTACCTCTATCTCGGAGGACCTGATCTGTTCGCTGGAAACAGTCTCTCTGTGGCACAAGCAACAAACTTGAGTCGGGTTATACAAAACTCATGTCAGTACTGGAAATGACGTATTATATACCGGCTAGACATTTTTGCAGTAAGTGGTCACATTAGCACCAAATCACTTTCATTCAATAATTTCCCCAGATGAGGTCTATAAATAACCTGAGTATCTCCCGCAGAGGAGCGGAGGAGCTAAGCCGAGTGTGCGGATGAAGGAGTTATTCCAATGGGTACCATGGTTTGAAGAGTTAGCCAGAAAGGTGGGAGAGGGTCGGCGAGAGAGCCTCGTGGAAAGAGCGAAAAAGGTGGATTGGGCCGGAAAGAAGTGTGCCGTGCTCGAACAAGGGGAGGATAAAGCCGATCCGCTTACGTTCTTTTATCATCTTGCGTCGATCGCGGGCGGTAAAACAGAAAAAAGAAGAACGATCTACGCGAGCGTCTCGGAGGTGTTCGGGATCGAAAATGAGCTCGACTACAGCGTTGACGACTGCTTCATCTTTCCAATTCCGCCTGCATTACAGGTTCAATTCAACAACACCGGAGCTGATCCACAGCTTCTCTGGAGGATGTATGATCAGGCATGCGCGCTCAACGGTACAGCGTACGATGTCGACATTACTGATACCTTCGCCAAGATGTTGAATATCCGCGGAGTCGGCATCCCGAAGCTTACACAAGTCCTTTTTCTGATCAATCCGAGAGCATTTTTGCCCTTTGATAACAAGAGCGTTCTGTCGCTAGGCATTGGTAAGTCCAAGAAAAAACCCACCAAGATATCCTGGTCTGAGTATCTCGATGAGATGAAGAAGATCCAGACCACGTTCTCTGGCTGTCAATGCTACGAGATCAACATTATCAGTTATCTGTGGTCGAGCGGACGTCTGCCGCGCAAAGACAATCACTGGTATCAGATCAACACACCTGAGGAAAGATGGGCCGACTTTCGTGATAACAACTGGGTCTACTACGGAAAACCGGGAGACGAGACATGGACTGCGGAAGGAGATCTACTCCCAAGACTCCAGCGAGATTTCCCGCTCGACAAACCTGCTCCCGGAGATGTCATCTTTGTCCACTCAGGAAAAAAAGAAGGGTACGGGATCTGTATCGTTTACCGTAACAATTACCACGAATCATTACACGCGAACGGCCGGATACACGTGCTGTGGGTGAACAAGAAACAGGTCCCTCTGATCATCAACATGCCGGTGGCCCATTTTTCGAGAGTTGGCATAGACTACTACGAAGCCTTTGCCAACACCCCCGCCTATTCGGCGATCTCAGATTTGTTGCCTCCACCTCGCACAGATGCCGATCAATGGTATCAGGAGAGGTTCGGAACGGCTCGGGTGTGGATGCTCAGGGCCAGTGCGAAACACTGGGATGCGTTCCAAGAGAGGGAGATCATTGCGATCGGGTGGGGCGAACTCGGCAATCTTCTAGAGTTCGATAATAAAGAGGACATCTACGAACAACTCAGGAAAAGCACCGACGCGCCGAATCCGATCATAAATTCTCTTGCCTGTTATCAATTTGCCCACGTGGTGCAACCCGGAGACCATGTCATCGCTATGCGGGGAGGCAATTTGCTGTTGGGGTATGGGGTCATCAAATCCGAGTACACGTTTGACGAGAACCGCCCTGAATTTCGACACGTACGTGATGTCACGTGGGAAAAGATCGGTCGTTGGCCCGTGCCCGAGACACGTACCATTACTACCAAGACGTTCACTGATTTCAGTCCCTACAAGCAGTGGCTCATGTTCGCTTTCGAGAAGATCATAGACCTACCAGACCCACCGCTACCCCCTGGCGACTACAAGCTCAACCAGATCCTCTACGGTCCACCCGGCACCGGGAAGACCTATAGCACGACCGCCCGTGCCATGGCCATCGTCAAGGGAATCAAGGTAGATGATGTAACTGAGGAGCATCGTAACGAATTCCGTGATCTCCGCTTCGATTCGAAAGAAGAGACAGGCCAGATCACCATGGTAACATTCCACCAGAACTATTCCTACGAAGACTTCGTGGAAGGCATCCGCCCCCGGCTCGCCGGGGATGGTGACCTTGACTACGAACTCCGGCCCGGAGTATTCAGGAAGATTGTGAAGGCTGCACTGGACAATCCGGACCGCCCCTACATCCTGATCATTGATGAGATCAACCGAGGCAACATTCCCAAGATCCTCGGCGAGCTCATCACGCTGATCGAACCGTCCCGCCGCCTCGGTCAGGACAACGAGACCGAGGTCATGTTGCCATATTCCGGCGACCGCTTCGGAGTTCCGGGCAATCTCTATATCATTGGCACCATGAATACAGCCGATCGCTCCATTCTTCCTCTCGACATCGCACTACGGCGTAGGTTCGACCATGTGGAGATGATGCCCAACCCTGATCATCCACTCATCTCGGATAACGTTGACGGTATCAACCTCCGCAAGATGCTAAAGGCGATCAACGCACGCATCTCGCTACTCTTGGATCGCGAACGCCAGATCGGTCACACCTACCTCTTCAACGTGGACAACGTTAAATCGCTGGCCAACAAGTTCAAAACGGCTATCCTCCCTCTCTTGCTGGAATATTTCTATGACGACTGGGCGAAAGTTCGGAAAGTTCTGGGGGGAGCAACCTTCGTGGTCGTGAAGGAAGATGGTGAGCATCTTGGCGGCCTGGTGGCTGAAGGTCTGCTGGATCCAGACACTGACACCTTCGAGAGACTCCCTGGGACGGCGGAGGAATGGTTAGATCCGGGGCAGTATCGGCTCATATATAAGAAGAACGACGCAGTCGCGTAACAACCAGCCGATGGACAAGGATTCCGATCTTGCTGACGGTCAGTCTTGAACCTATGCCTGGTGTCTACACCATTCGGGAGCACGAGGAGCTCCCAGTACTCGACAAGCACGATCTGAATGATCTAATAGCCTTCACTAAAAAACATCCGTACCCCCCAGTCTTTCACTTTGGCTGGAATGGCCGCCTCCATGCGAGCAACTACGTCGGCGTGATCACTACAAAACGTGGTACGGTCGTCGAGATCCTGCCCAAGATTGACCTTGGCGAGTCTTCGTGCACGAGCCACGAGCGGACTCGTGAGGCATTTTTGATGATGCTGCGTACCTACGGCGGCCTGAAGAGGACTAAGAGCCTTCCTCCCAGTGCCATCCGAGCGCTACGGCGCTTCCCTTTACTTGAGGTTTTCGTCCACCTCTTCCTAGAGAATGTCGGCCTTTTGGTTCGAGGCGGCCTCGGCCGACAGTATAGGACGATCCAGGAAAATCTGTCCTTCCTACGCGGTCGCATAGTCTTCCGAGATCACCTACGCGAGAACCTGATCGACCGTTCTCGTTTCTATGTAGAACACGACGAATTGAATCCCAACCGCCCCGCCAACCGACTCATCCGCACCACCCTTGACAGGCTCAAGCCCATTGTACGCGAAGGGCGCAACCGACGGTTACTCGCAGACCTCGAGCCAGCGTTCAGCGCGATACCAACATCGCAAAACATACAGGCAGACTGGCGAAGCCACAGTATTGATCGCTGCATGCGGCACTACGAGGAGGTCATGCAGTGGGTCGAACTCTTCCTCTTCAACCAGGGGCTCACTACCTATTCCGGCAGGCACATCAATCAGTCCCTACTCTTCCCTATGGAGCAGGTCTACGAGGACTTCGTAACCCATGGTTTCCGTCGCTATCAAACCGAATTTCAGGTGGTCGCCCAAGGACCCAGGGAGCGGATGCTCCAGCCAAGTTCTGGGCACAACGCAATGAAGCCAGACATTTCGCTTTGCAAACCATCCAGCAATGTCCGGTTCATCCTCGACGCCAAGTGGATCCACCTCGGCGAAAACGAAAACAAAACGATCAGCGATGTCCACGGCAGCGACCTGTACCAGATCTACGCCTACGGGAAACGGTACAAATGCCAAACCGTGGCTCTAGTCTATCCTAGAAACAGCACCTTCATCCGTCCGTGCAACTTTCAGTTCTTCGACGGCCTGAAACTCGTCCTCCTACCGTTCGACGTTTCGTCACCCGCAGGTTCCGAGCGCAGCGTGCAGCGTGCGCTCCGCGAACTGGAGTAGAAGACAGGCGCTAGAACCAATGAAGACTGTGGGCCTCAAATAGAAGACGGCACGCGGAGGTGGTTCGAATCTCCATCGACTCTTCCTATTCAGTCTCTACGAGCTTCAGAAGCTTAGTCGGCCAACTCTCGGGGAACGTAGCTTTTACCTCTAGGGGCACCCGAGCTACAGGATGCTCGAAAGTCAGGCAGCAACAATGTAATGCAATGTTTCGCCCATCAAAACGATGACGCGCACCGTAACGCACATCTCCCAAGACAGGGAAACCCCGAGCAGCGAACTGACATCGGATTTGATGAGCACGACCAGTGATTAACTCCACCCATACAGACGTAAAAATCCCATCACTGCTCAGTGCTCTCCAACGAAGACTCGAATACTTGCCAGACCCTTCGTTCTGGACAATGTGCGCCCGACCCATCTCCTTGTGTAAATAGTCTTCCATTACACCACTCCCTCCAATCAGGCCCTCCACAACAGCAATATACTCCTTCCTTATCCGACGATCACGGAATGCCTGACTCAAGCGCCGTGCCGCCTTAGATGTTCTCGCAAGTACCATGGCACCTGATACAGGTCGATCCAGACGATGCACCAACCCGATGTAGACATTTCCCGGCTTATTGTATTTCTTTTTCAGGTAGGCACGGGCCAACGTTACCAAGTCTGGATCTCCGGTAATGTCGGCCTGCGAGAGTAGACCCGCAGGTTTATTGAGCGTCAACAAATGATTGTCCTCGAAAAGCCACATGAGAATACAACGTGTAAGCCAAACTAACGACGCCCGGCCAAACCAATGCTAACGAATAGTCCCGTTTGTCTTATTCTGCGGCTAAGATCTACACGTAATGGGAATCTTGCAATACTCAAAGTGATTTCATGGATCCATCTATCATCGACATACACATGCGCGGCTCCAAATCGCATGCTGACCTTTTGATCTACAAGTGGCCTGATACGCAACATCTCAAATGGTAAACTGCGAAAATCGTGCTCCCAATATATTCCTGCCATATGACGCCCAATTAAACGACGGTTGCGGACGGTGCGGAGTGTACCGAGTGTTCCAATCGGACCCATTCTGCCCTCTGCCACATGCCATTGCTCAATGGGAGCTTTGAGTGTTGCAAATCCCGCCAGGACACGTACCGACATTCCGGCAGACTGCGGGCGACGACGCATCAGCGTACGCATGTACCCATCCGCAAACAGAGTTGCCTTCAAATACCGACGCCTCCGAGGAGCGTCGCCATACTCAAGCCTAACTTCAACCCTTTGCTGGGGATCTATGCGATACGGCTGCCAGTCGCTACCGGTAGCAACCCTGAGTTCGAAGGACTTATGGTGCCCCGGCGTGATCAAATAATTTGTCGGAAACTCCCGTCGATGCGGCCATGGGCTCCTCACTTGGGTTTGAACAGAATCGATAGTGGCATACATCCCGGAAACCCTTGCCCTGATCCCATGCGCCTCGTAACTTGCGTTCAAGCGAACCCTCGTGGCCCAATACCAGTCGAAGTAATCCCGGGCCAACAACCTCGCTGACAACGAGTTTGTGGCCTCGGTGTGAATCAGTGTGCCATTTTGCGGTTGCATATCCCGCTCAAATATCACGGAAGTTTGCAGGACGTTCGTCAGTTGATTGCTCAGCGCAGCAGCCACGCGCGTACGACCATATCCCAAAGATTTTCCAATACGGGCAGCCAATTCTGCGCGCTCTCCTATGGGAAATGCCTTGCCGACTCCCACGAGGGTGCCGTCCACGCGATTATAGCGCAGCCATGGTGCAAAACCTCCGATGAGCGGCCAAACAAATTGGGGCGGATCACCCAGATGAAAGCTGCGTGCTTCAATTTCTGCACCGCGGACCGAGGCTGTAGCCGGTAATGCCTGACGCAGGGTTAGTGGTCGTCCACGGAGCAGGTCATCAATCACCTCCAATTCCTGGGCCGTCAAGGCAACCATATCCAATCCCATCAAAAACAGATCATCCCGAAAGACGGAAATCGAATCCACCTGTAACTGCTCTCGACGAGTGAATGGCGCTGTGGGTACAGTCTGGTTGATCTGATAGTTCATCAGTCTGGCAACTTGCCGCACCGTAGTTGGGCTGGTAGCCTCGCCTTCCGGCTCCACATGAATGCGGCCTTCCAGACGAAGGTCTATGGGCAGCCAAAATGAATCTGCCCGGGCAAAACTCTGACGATAAGCTACCCTCCAATCCCGGGTATCAGGGGGGAAAATCACGTGAGAAGCAGGTCTTAAATCGACTTCTACAAGCGCATAAACACTATCCAGCACAGAAATTCGTCCAATCAGTGCAGCTTCCTGATTGTTTTTCGGAGCAATATATATATCGTAGAGCTGCTGATCACCCCAGGGGCGACGCCCCGCAAGTGTAAAATTGTAATGATCCAGCGCATCCGGGTGTGTGGGCCCAAAAAATGTCAACCCGTTTATCTGCACATGATCCGACGAAAAATCCTGAGGTGCTGGGGTTAGACCCAGCTGTTCATAAAAATCAGACGTCGAACGCATTGATCGTATGATATCCCGGGTTCCAGCCTGACTGGTAACAAATCGATCAAGAACGGCTTCACTTATCAGGACGATTCTTTCGCGGCGCCGCAAAGTTATCCTGGAATACATAAGAGCACTGTAGGATTCCAGATGGGCCCGACGGGCAACCTTGCGGCGAATGACCTGCTCCATGATACCGGCGGCTAAATTATCTCCTGTTACCAGTACTTCAGGCAAAGGAATAACCGCTGGTTCTAGATTCACGTTAATGACTCGTGGATCATCCGGCCCCAGCGTTACCCGCACAGGATTATAGCCGATGTGCCGAAAAATCAAAGTGGCGGGCAAACCAGGAAGCGTGAGCTCGAAAGCACCATCTCGATTTGTGATCGTACCCTGAACAGCACCATCTAGAACAACATGTGCCGAAATTAGTGGCAATCGCGTGACAGAATCCCGCACGGACCCTGTAACAAGCACCTGCCCCAATGCCTGCTGCGTACACACCTGGATAGCGACAACGCTCAAAACAGCCAGAAACCACCGCAGGATCGACTGCCTGCCTAACGGCCCGGAGCGTGCCTCTGGCAATCGAGAGCAGACAGGCATTCCTTGCGACAATCAAAAGATACGTGCTAGACCAAACGTCGGGTATAGTTGGCGATTTTCCTCAATATGATAGGCAAAATCCACGTGCATTAAGGCAAATAGGCAGCAATCACTCTGGCCTGATGCTAAACTCATTTTCAGATAAGTCAGAGTGCTCACGACGAAGCAAGAAGCCCATGCGATAATGCAACATCATGAGCGCCGGCACCAGCATCATCAGGATTGCCGTGGCAAACAGCACACCAATACCGAGGCTTACCGCCATCGGAATGAGGAATTGTGCCTGCGTACTCTGCTCAAGGATAAGTGGGAGCACTCCCAAGAACGTTGTTACTGACGTAAGCAGGATTGGGCGAAAACGCACTTTACCCCCTTCCCAAATTGCCTCCTCCATAGACATCCCCGCCCGACTCCTCTTGTTAATGTAATCAATCAGCACCAGCGAATCATTAATTACAATTCCGCTTAGCGCAACAATTCCAAACAGGCTGAGCGTACTCAGGCTCAGACCCATAAAAATATGTCCAATCAGAGCGCCAACAAATCCAAATGGAACTACGGCTAGGATGATAAATGGTTGAACATAGGAACGAAAAGGAATTGCCAACAGTGCATACATCACAAACAAGGCAATAATAAAAGCTCTGGCAAGCGCATCTATAGCATCCGCTTGCTGGCGCTGCTCGCCTTCGAAACTCACGCGGAATCCCGGAATTTCCCCCTGCATCTCCGGGATGATTGTTGATTCCAAACGGTCCAAGACTTCGTCTAATGTGGTCTCTTCTTCGTTTACATCTGCAGATATCGTGATCACACGCCGACGGTCACGTCGATAAATACTGGCCGGACCAGTACCAAAGCTCACTTCGGCAACTTCGCTGAGAGGGACTTCAGCTCCGGCGGGCGTACGGATACGGAGACGCTTCAGGTCCTCTGGGCTGTTGCGTTCCTCCTCCGGCAAACGAGTCATCACACGAACGTCATCTCTTCCTCTTTGAATGCGCAAAGCTTCAGCACCAAAAAAGGCATTGCGCACCTGCTGTGCCATATCTTCAAACGTCAGACCAAGAGAGCGTGACTCTGGAAGTAGTTCTAACTGAACCTCACGTTTCCCTCGGTCTCGATCGTCGTCAATATTGGAGACCCCCGCAATACTCGTGAGTTCATCCCGGAAGCGTATCGCTGCCTCCTCCAATACCTGCGGAGTAGACGCAGTCAGTTCAGCCCGGATGCTACTTCCAAGAGAGATAAGTGAGGCTTGGAATACAAGGGAGCTCACACCAGGAATTTCGCCCACTTTATCCCGCCATGCCTCCTCAAACCTGAGTGCAGAAAACTTCCGTGTCTCGGCACTTGTCAGTTCAAAACTGACCTCGCCCAAGTGGGGCTGGACAATGAGATGTTGATCGGCCGACATGGGCTCCAACATAAGAGAGGGCTGGTCACCGACCACGGTCATCGTATTCGTTACCACAGGCGAATGATTCTCTGGGAGACTGGCTTGTAATTCGGCAGCAGCCTCATGACCCTGTGCTTCCAGCAATTCGGCAATCTGCTGCGTCCGTTCAGCTGTAGTGCCTGGCGGCATTTCGATGCGAGCCGTTACAACTTCGCCTTCAATCTCAGGAAGAAAAACAAACTGGATCAATCCACTACCCACAATTGTGAGAGACAAACCAATCAGGATCACAGAACTGACCAGCACTAGAATGTAACGGCGGGTGGTAAACCGCAGTACGCGATCTAACGGACCATGTGTGAAGCGTTCCAAGGCCCGCGTCGTAGCAGACTGAATGAGATTCAGTCGTCGAACTATCCTGCCAGAACTCTTCTTCCTTTTCATGTGCGATAGATGCGCAGGCAGGATGAAGAGTGATTCGATCAGAGAAAAGACCAGAACTGTGATCACGACCGTCGGGATAGAGGCCATTAACTTGCCAATGGACCCCGGGACAAACAGCATTGGCGAAAATGCAGCAATGGTCGTTAAGACTGCAAAGGTCACGGGAATGCAAAGACGCTGGGCTCCTTGAACCGCAGCTCGTATCGGGGGTACCCCACGCTCCTGCTCTCTGAATATGCTTTCTCCGATGACAATTGCATCATCAACCACAATACCAATTGCAATGATGAAGGCAAGCAAAGAGGTCATATCAATGGAGACTCCAAGAAAGGCCATGACCGAAAACGTGCCGATAAGGCACACCAACAGTCCCAAGGAAGTCCATAATGCCAATTGAAGATTCATAGAGAGGACAAGAGCCAAAGTCACCAGTATGAAACCCGCAATTCCACTCTTAATCAACAGATTGAGACGGCTTTCGAGGTAATAGTGTTCGTTCCGCCACGTATCCACGGAGATTCCCTCAGGCAGCTGAGAGCGGAGGTCAGTCAAGTACGCTTCGGTGGCTTCAGCGATATCCGGAACCCGCTCGTCCCCGGAACGGGAAACCGAGACCAACACCGCCGGCTGTCCTCCAAATCGCGCAATCAAGTTACCCTCCTTAAATCCATCTGTTACCGTGGCGAGATCACTTAGGCGAACACTTGCACCTGTCGGACTTGCCAGAACGATTATCTCCTCAAAATCTCTTGCAGTGTACCTCTGTCCTTTTGAACGAACCAGAATCTCTTCACTTCGGGTCTCTAGGCTACCTCCAGGCAGATCCAGACTCCCACGTCCTACAGCAGCCGCTATGTCAGATAGACGTAGTCCATAGGCAGCCAACGTATTCTCGGAGACTTCAATTGATATCTCGTAGTCTCGCACACCCGTCAAGCGCACAAAGGAAATTTCGTCAAGCGCTGTCAGGTCATCCTTGACCTGTTCCGCCAGCGCCTTGAATGTGTGCTCACTGGCATCCCCGTAAATGGCGATCTGGAGCACATTTCTGCGGTTGGTCAACTCCCGCACAACCGGGCGCTCCACTTCGGCGGGAAATGTATTGATGCGATCCACACCACTCTTGATATCATTGAGCGCCTTGTCAACATCTGCGCCCAACTTGAGGCTTGCGGTCACCACTCCTACATTTTCTGCTGCAACAGACGAGATTTGATCAATGCCATCAATCCCTTCAATAGCTTCTTCAATGCGTCGCACGACTCCGTCTTCTACTTCTTCCGGGGAAGCACCGAGATAATCCGTCCGAATTTCGACGGCATCAAGACTGGCCTCCTGGAAAATCTCCTGCGGAATCCTAGACACGCTCAGGAGTCCGAGGAACAGAATCAGCAACATCAGCAGGTTCGCTGCGACACTGTTCTGTGCCATATATGCAATGGCTTTTTTCATATCGGTAAGCTCCTACTTCTCTACCCCAGCCCGTACGCGCATACCGTCAGTTACGACATTCAGCATATTGGTCACGACCGAGTCCCTCTCCGTGACTCCACTCAGAACATAGACGGTATCCTCCACTTCTTGAATAACTTCAACGGGTTGCCCATACAGGCGGCCCCCACGAACCACCCAAACCTCACCCGCTTCCTTGAGGGCTTCGCGGGGCAACATGTAGTATTGATCAAAGTGCCGGCCTTCCAGATATGCAGTGACGAACGTACCTACCAGAAGAGGTGGCCGCACATTACTCCTCTCATATGGCCTCTGCACACGAACGATCACGTTCAGGGTTCGCGTCAACTCAGACAGAGCGCCTTCCGTGCGATGAACGGCCCCCATCCATTCATGCTCGGCACCAGCATAACGGGCAATAAGTCTTGCACGTGTAGAGGGGGATTCACGACCGAGTAAGTCTCCCAACAAGGTCAAATCACGACCTGAAACGGACACGCTGATCTCGACCGCATCCGTCCCGTAATAAGAACCGATCATATGCCCTGGCCCAACAAACTGCCCAAGCCCTGCACCCTTGGTTCGTAATCGTCCATTATACGGTGCAACGACTCTTGTCCTGCTCAGACGCATCTCAGCATCGCGAAGGCGTGCCCGAGCACTCTGAAGCTGTGCAACCGCAACCTTCCAATGCGGCTCCTTGAAGACAAGACTCCCGAGCTCAGTGCTGTCGACCGGCCTATGCACACCTGTCCGCCTCTCCAGAAGCCTCCATTCCTGCTTTGAAATTGCCATCTCTTCTTCGGCCCTGAGCAAATCGAACTGTCGCTGAACTACCTCGGCTCGGGCAACGACGACCGCGTTGGCGTAATCAGTCGAATCAATCCTGAGCATCTCTTGACCCTGACGGAAAGAGCCGCCAGTAACGAACTCCTCTGCCACCCAGGTGATCTTTCCCCCAACTTCAGCTACAAGGGCCACTTCCTGCAGCGGTCGAACCGTTCCATTCCCCAGTATCTTGACACGTCCATCTTGCAACTTAGGTACAACCGTGGTGACAATAGGAACGGCCTGATTCGGCGTAGTTTCTGGAGAACTATTGCGTGGCCTCGGCAACATCATGGCCAGAACTATGACGCATGCAACAACGACGACAATACCGACAGCAAATACGAGTCTTGCTCGCTTCATGATCGCGAAATATACTTGAACAGTGACATCAACGGAAATCTACGGTGTCCCATAATCAAATTGTGATGCTCCGTGAATCCAAAGCCCACCAAGGGACCTGTGTACTGCTAAACGAGCCTCGGCCAAGGCGCGATGCGATTCCGTTAATGCCATTTCCGTCAAAGTACGATTGCGCCGGGCATCCAGAAATCCCAAATAGTCGCTTGTACCATGAGAATAGCGAAGTTCTTGAATACGAACCCTCTCAAGAGCAGAGACTCCGGCGGCTAAAAGGGAAGCATGCCGCTCCTTTAACTTACCATAGTTAATCAGTGCGGCTTCCACATCCCTGAAGGCCATGAGCACGGTCTTCTCATATTGAGCAGACAATTGCTCGTACTGAGCCCAGGCTACCCTGATGTTGGCCCGGATCCTACCGGCATTGAATATAGGAGCAGTCAGACCGGAGCTAAAAAGCCAAAATTTCTGACCGGTCTGTACGATATCGGACAGCACGCTACTTTGTGTGCCGGCTGCACCAGTCAATGAAAAACTGGGAAACTGAGCAGCACGTGCTACTCCGATGCGCTCACGAGCAGCTTCTAAACGCTGAAATGCGGCAACCACATCCGACCTTTCCTGTAGTAACTCTGAAGGGAGACCGCTCGGTATTTCCCCTAAAGCATACGTGTAGGCACTTTCTGGCACCAGCATGGAATCCATCGGGACTCGGTAGTGCCCTAGAAGTAGGGCGAGTCGCCCCTGGGCCGCCTCCAGCTGGATTTCGATCATGGGCATATCCGCTTTTGTAGCCTCAAGCTCCTGCTGGGCGGCGTAATATTCCAGGGAGGAGACTAAACCTCGTTCATATCGATCAGACATGATCTGGGCACGTTCCGCGAGAATATCCACGTTTTCGCGCGTCAGCGCAAGGGTGCGCTGACGGGCGGCAATCTCAAAATATGTAGCAACCGTCTCACCGATGACACCCAAGAGTATCGTACGAACATCGGATTGAGTAGCAAAAAACTCCCGCAGCGCTGCCCGTTTCGCTCCTCGCACTCGCCCCCAAAAGTCTATTTCATAGGTAAAGCCAAGGGAGGCGCTATAGGTGGTAAATTCGAAACGATCGGGGAAGTCGGGCCCCCCGGGTATGTTGAGACGATCCCCTAACTGTCCTCCTATGCCCGTATTGGAGGGCGTATCCTGCTGATCTCTTCGTGCAGCCAGTTCCATTGCCGGAAACTGCTCGGCCCGGACCATACGAAATTGGTTTTGTAGTTCCGCCACTCGAGCCACAGCAACGCGCAGGTCCAGATTACGTGCAATGACAGAATCGACTAACTGGTTCAGATACGGATCACCAAAGCCGTGCCACCAGTAATGCTGCGCATCCCTTTCGGCAAGCGTAGCAACCTCAAATTGTTCTGGAAGCGCCGACACCGGATCCTCCAAGCGTGGAGCCATTGAGCACCCGGAAAGAATCACTCCGGCAAGCAAACCCATCGCAAAAAAAGAGCATATGCGTCGGGACATGGTTGCCCTACCAAAAAATGTATCTCCCGTTCGTGATGGAGATGAGGAAACCGAATTGACCACATCTCTGAGTACCATACCTACCTCCAGTGTTTCAGCAGTGCAGGTATCCGTACAAATCCTCGCTGTTGAAGAAATCTGATAGCGTCTAACTGATGGGGGGCTGGTGCCAATAAATGCAGGTCGAGCGCAGCCATACAAGTAAAAGCCTCCTCTATGCATATGCTCGCAGAACAATCAGTGACTTGGAACTGGAGAACCGCAATCGCCGCTGAAGACAGGAGATCCAGACGGGCGTTCAATTTTAGCCCTTGTTCACCCTTACCTCAAGCGTAAAATAACGATAATATGGGGAATGTCAACACTTGGAGCTTTATACCATGATCGGATTAGTAAGAATAATCAGTATAATCCCACGACCAAAATCATTTTCTGGCAAGCATTACTTAGTGCTTGCCCGAAAATATAAATATTGGTCGGTTTAGTGTGTTTCTGTAGGGTTTTTTGGTGGCTTTTGGCCGTATTTCGGCCCATATGGTCTGGTTTTGGCGTCTGGGGGCTCTCTTAACCTCGGAGCTTATTCTGGCGAATGTTGCGCTGCATCTGGGTAATTCGGGGATGATTTGGGCATCATTCCCGGGATTTCCCGTAAATTGGGGCCTTATTCGGGCTATTTATTCCTTGCCTGAATACACAGAGCCAACTCAAATACGCCGAGACCAAGCCACTACCCCCTCGAATTGATGCTTCAGACAAACGCAAACCATGGCCATGACGCCCTTAACTCGGCTAAAATAGGTATTTTATGGCAGAAACCACATAATCCCCCAGAGAACCAATGCCCGAAGGCACGTTGAACGGAATCCCTTCCGCGTACATCGAAGGCCATGCCAGAGCTGCTGCAATCGACAAGAGGCTCGCCGACATCTACGTCCGGCACACCCGGATCGGCGACCCCCTGGCGGACGCGGCAACGAGGGACCTTAGCTCGCTGTCGCGAGGGGAGGCGGCGCGGTTCATCAAGGCCGGCATGAATCAGAACGAGAGCATTTTTTGCAAGGCGCCGAAGTCGCTCCGCGATGTTTTCGCCGAACCTGAGCCGCCTTGGCTCGACCATGAGGTCTTCCGACTGGGCTCCCGTGTCTTCTTGAATAATGTCGTCAACATCTTCGCTGCGTTCGTTGCCGGGACACTAATTGACGGCTTCTCAACGCTAATCAGCGAGTCCTTCGTCCAGACGGGGCGCATCTTCGAATAGGGGATGCGTAGAAGTTAGTTGGTTAAAGGGAGCGTGATATAACATTTTCAACTTATATCACATTCCATGAACTCTCAACATTTTTCTACTCCGGAGCCTACCCCACGAGGTAGTACTTC
>LXNI01000405.1_pt1 | contig 50913 bp, 38 predicted proteins | sample 809091 | NCBI WGS metagenome assembly LXNI01 (sample SAMN04870527, study PRJNA318959) | sponge metagenome | biome: 01000161; feature: marine sponge reef; material: water | host: Sarcotragus foetidus | place: Greece: Milos, Mediterranean Sea | collected 2013-05-29 | depth 5-7 m
AGGCCGATCCCCGGGTCTTCAGGCCGCAAAACCCGCAGTTGGCACAAACTCACGGCCTCCCGGACGCCCGCCTCCCTCTCTCACCCAGCGCTCCCGAAACCCATTTCTTCCACGGCCTGCTAGCCGTCTGTTGGCGGTGCGTCGACTATTCTGGGGTGGTGTCGTCACGGGTCAGCCGCGAGCCGACGGCCAAGGCCGTGTTCATATCGCGGTCGGTGCAGTGCGGGAAGACGGCGAGCCCGTACTGTTTCACTTTCGGTTTGATGTCGATGGTAAGGTGCGCGTCAGTGAAATTGAAACACCCGCGGTGTTGTATACGTCAGTACTACCGATTGGGAGGAATCGGGTGATGATGGCGGCAGTTGGTACCACCGCTGAGGCGGCGGCCACGCCGAATAGCGCCTTTGTTCTGATGTCGGAAGACGGGGGAGACACATGGTCGCGGCCCCATCTTGCCCGGGCCGCGGCGGATGGCCGGGTAGTCGGTATTTGGCTATTCATGGACCATAGTGAATCCCCTACAATGGTGTGGAAGTCTGTTGGCAAGAGGACAATGTTAGGCGCGTCGCAGGTCGTTGGCAATGGTACTGAATGGAAAGCGGTGGATTCTCTTTACATTGATGCACGCATGCTTTCTGGAAGCGGCAATGAGGGGGTTGTGCAAGATCCGTGCGGCAATATTCACGTGGTATGGCGTCAGCGAGACAAGGCATCCGTCGGAACGGCTGTGTATCATGCGAGATGGAGGAAAACATGGGCGGAGCCGGCAATAGTTCTCGGATTAGGTAACTACACGGAGCTGAGCGTTGCGGGCGGAGCAGGGCGAGGCTTGGCTACGCTGCGGGTTGTTGAGCGTGATTCGAGCGGTACGAGCATTGTAAGGAGACGGTTGGTTGGTAACTGAGTTTGTTGTGTGAGGGTTGGCATGGGGGACGGAAGAAGCAGACCTGTGGATTCAACGAGGTCGAGAATGCACCCGATTTGGCGAGGACGTAAGAACTGCGTGCGGATACGTTCAAGAGTGCCCTGGACACTGTTGCGACTCCCGAATTGCCGTGGGCAAGTGGCGCGATCGCTTCCGAACCTAACCTGGATTTCTCACACCCAACAGTAGGCACCGGCCTCCGGGGGATGTTAATTTAAGTTTAATGTAGGCCATGAACTTGAACCGATTCCCCACGGAGGACCGATGCTGACACAGTGTAAACCGCTTTCCTTCGCTTCTCAAGGGTGCCAGGGCCGCAAGGTGACCGCCGCGTTCGACGGCGGATCGATCACGTCGAACGCCGAAGCGCTGCTGCTCGGGAAGATCGACCGGGCGCTCGGCTTCTTCGACCGGGTGGCCGGCTGCTTCACGGACCACCGCGACCCCCGTCTCACGGAGCATTCGGTGCGGACGCTGGTGGCACAGCGGATCACGGGCATTGCTCTGGGACACGAGGACCTCAACGACCACGACGAGTTGCGGCGCGACCCGCTGCTGTCGGGCAAGCTCGAGGGACGCCGGAAGGGCTGCGCGCCGCTGGCGGGCAAGAGCACGCTGAGCCGTCTTGAACACGCGCATCACTTTCAAGCGCGGATCGAGGAGAAGGCTGTACGACTCGACGAAGGAAGCCCACGCCGTCGCCGGCGACGCCTGATCCGCCGAGAGACACCGGGCTCCGGCCATGCCTCTGGAAGCGAGTCTCTCCCCGCGATCGGGGGTGAGAAGACGGAAAGAGGGCTCTGGGCGGGCCGTGTGGCTGTCCGGTCGTCCGTTGTAGGCACGGGCCGGGGGCCGGTCGGCAAGACGGCGGTGGTCGCAGCCAAGGGGCGGGAGACGAAACAGGTCGTCGCCAAGGTGATCGACCGAACGGACGGGGAGGCCCTGTGGGGCTTCGTGGACGACCACGCGACGCCTCACGCAACGCTCTATACGGACGATGCGACGGCCTACAAGGGTTCGGGCTGGGAGCACGAAAGAGTCAAGCACAGCGCCGCCGAATACGTCCGGTACCCCTCGAAGGCACGACTGTCCGCACGAACGGGGTGGAGAGCTTTTGGTCGATGCTCAAGCGGGCGCCCAAGGGCGTCTACCGCCTCTCGCCCAAGCACCTTCCAGGCCTATGTGAACACCTTCGCGGCACGGCAGAACATCCGGGAACTGGACACGCTCTCACAGATGGTCGTCGGTCGCAGGCTAGCTTGGACGGACGGACGGACGGTTGCCTGGCGGGAGGGACACCCCCAGATTAAGAAGCCATGGCCACGCAGACACAGATAGCCACCAATCCAGAGGGACGTATGTATATACGAAAGTCCGATATCGATCGGAATCATCGCGGGCGGCGGGGGGCGGCGGCTCGGCTACCCGGACACGCTCATCCGATGAGCGACGAGATCACCAATCCGCTGCACGGCAAGTTCGACGAGGTGGTGGAAGCGCTGGTGAAGGGCTCGCCGGAGGAGGGAGGTTGCGGGACCCGGTGAGGATCCAGTCGTTCGGGAGGTGGGCGAAGAGGAGTAGGGGGAGCAGAAGCAGCGGAAGCGATCCCGAAAGCCCTACGGTACTTTCCGTCCCCCCACGATGGCCGGATTCCGGCATCCCCCGCAAAGGGCCAGAGACCGACGAGCCGAAGGAGAGCCGAAGCATTGCGGTCAGGCCCGTGCGGAGCTACGGTGGGGTCTCTCTCTTTAGGTTGCCGAAAACCCCACTACCTGTTACCGAAATGCCATGAAACTCAAGAAAACCATTTCCTATCTTCGTGCCGATTGGGGTTCCGCTGGGCCATATAGCCTGCAGGAAGAATTGGCTAGTTCCCTACAGCGACTTCCAAACGGTGCCGACACCTGCCTCCCGTTAGGGGTCGGTACGGCAGCAATCTACGATCGCCGATCGACGCCGGGCGGCATTCTTGCCCATATCGTTAAATGGACGGAAGGACAGCAGGCTTCGACGGTACCCCATGCGGCGAGTTCTCCGACCGTTCTACTGGCCAGCCAGTCTCCTCCCGAGAACTCCGACTACTGGACTGGTGGCGGTACGCTGATGGTTTTCGAAAACCACTGCTTGATTATGCCTACGAGGCTTTCGGCAAGATCCATAGAGAGCTACCTACGCGACCTCCTCCAACTGGGGCGTGGCGAGGAATTCCGAGACCTTGATCGCTTTCAGTTGGTTCCGATCTCTAACCCTGAGACAGCGAAAAGGATACGAGACGAGGGCGTCACGGCGTTCGACTTGCATTTCGGAAAATACGGTGAGCAAGCTGATAACACACCGGCCCGACCGACCATGCTACAGAAGTTAGAGCATACGGTGATCGACACGCTGTTCCGACAAGACCTACGCGGACAGGAAAGGCCGACGATAACGCATGGATTGAACGTCAAGCTGATGATAAGCTCGATCGGCGAAAGAAGTGGGGCGTGCAGCCGGAAGAACTCGTTCCGGTTGCCGAGCGCGTTGTCGCTGACGATGACGAGGAAAGCGTTGACATTGTTACGAAGAAAGGCGTTATTAGGGGGGGTGAATTGGTGCTCAGGAAGGTTGTGGAGGTCACACGGTTTCGCGACACGAACATGGCAGACCATCGAGACGCTTGGGAGCACATGCGTGAGTACATGCGCGAACTAAACAACAGTGGAATGCTAGACGCATGAGCCGTCCATGGGCTCACGGGCGAACTGTCTTCGTTTCGGCGGGGCTCGCCATCGCGGCCGCTGTCGTGTATATTGGCGATCCGTTAGTCGATGCGAATTCCATAACCATTCGACTTCTCTTGGTGTTTCTGTCGATAATGACGGGCTTCATCATATCAACTACCACGTCTCTAGGCGATCCAAACCTTCTTCGCCCCGGAAACTGGCATCTGGCGAGCACGGATCGCCATGAGATCGTGCGACCCTTGAATCGCTACAGATTCCTGTTCTATGCATACTTGGTGACGATCACAAGTGCGCTCGTCGCTTCAGCCCTTGCCAATGTCGAAGGCATCGAGCCATGGTCCCACTGGACTGAGCGCATTACTCTTGGGCTAGGGGCTGCCGCACTCTTTTGGTCTTTCGATCTTCCGACAGCTGTCATGCGCGTCCAGCGCCAGAAGCTAGATGCTGAGATTGATCGCAGGAAGATCCAGGAGCAAGAGGAACGGCGGCAGAAACTGACAGGCCCGGACTAACCCGCTCGCGACGGTTTCTCCTGGGAACTCATCCCCCGATCGAGTGCCCGCCGCGTGAGCCCCCCCCTGCGCCGCGCCGGGGCGTACCCCACCGTTCCTACTCACATACGACCACGGTCGCCGCCAGGAGGTCCATTGAGGAGACCCCGAAGACACTGGTCCGGTTGAGAGCGCTACTCGAACGGTCGGATCGCTGCTGGGGGATATGATGCGCTCCAGCAGGGCTAACGGCTTTGGGTCGGATAGCCGAGCCGTTCTCTCAGATATCGCGGGTCGTATCGCTGCTCTACCCTGTTCCACTTGCGCGCCGCAAATCCATAGAAGAAGATCGTATCATGAATGTCTCCCCATCGGGTAGCGCCACCATGTGCGAACGTCCGTCTCCACACCACCTCGTTACGAAAGTTTGTTGGGCCGAAGATGGTGTCCATGACCAGTTTCAGCCCATGGCTGGCCGTCGGATCGCAATGCAGGTAGATCGAGCCCGTGGGCTTTAGAATCCGGGGCATTTCCGCCAGCCGTTCCGCCATGTAGGACAGATAGGCGAGCATCCCACCTTCCCCGATGAGCGTCTGGAGACCGACCACGGCTTTGTGAGCCGGATGCGCGGCAGCCCTGGTTAGTCGATCCACCCGCGTAGCTGCCGCATCATCCCACCGCCTGGTATCGTCGAACGCCTGTACCTGCGCGCTCCGCGCCCCGCTTGTCTTGGGTTGTCCGTTTCCGAACAGCAGGTTATAGCTGGCGTTCGAGTTGAACGGCGGATCGAGGTAGATCAGATCCACGCTCTCGGAGGGGAAGCGTGGCAGTCACTCTAGGCAGTCGCCGTAGTACAGCGTGTTGGGCTGTAGGCTCACGCGGGGTCTCGCCTGGAAGCTACCCGCATCGACGGGTCAGCGGACTTCTTGGAACGGAGTAGAGCCCGCGCCAGTGCCTCACTCGCCTCGCGCTGGTCCGGGCGCTTCGGGCGAGGTTGGGTGGTCTTCTTGGTCATCCTCTCCCCTTTGCCGCGATCCTAGCGGTAGCGGGTGGCCCGCCGGATCGCCGATGATCGACCATCTGGAACCTATCGCCGATCACCCCTTCCAATGCCTCCTTGAGTTCGGCGAATTGTTGGTCCACCGCCTCAAATCCTTCCGTGACCCTCTTCTCCAGATCCTCGAACCGTTGGCTGACCCACTCGAACTGCTCTTCCTTCCAGGCGAAGCCGTCCGCAACCCGTTTCTCCAGCGAACCCAACCGGCCTTCTAGGGAGCCCATTCGTCCTTCCAAGGAGCCGAGTTGCTCCTCAACCGCATCGAACCGCGACCCCACTTCCTCCCTGATGATCCTGCGTCGTGCATCCTCCAGCGGCTGGTCCGACATCCAGCGTCCTCCTTGGCTCTAAGATCCGCTACCGCCTACCCCCTAAGCCAATTTGCCCTATTCTCGTGTATTCGTCAAGCTTCGTAAACTCGTTACGCGCCTTAGCGTTCTAAACTTACACCCGCTTCCTCCCCACCTCCCTTCCCTCACCCCGTGCCACGAATTTACCGAATGTCAATCGTTTCTGCTAGACTTTCGAGACGCTGGTGTGGTGGGGGATGTTTGTGGACATGGTTCCGACATGGGCGCCGATGATCCTGGCGCAACTGCTGCTGGCGGTGGCGCTGGAGGAACTGTTCGCGTGGACCCGGCGCGGGCGCTACACCGCCGGGCTGGGACCGATTCCGGTGATCTTCAGCGTGAACCTCTTCCTGTGGTTCACGGGCCCGTGGTTCTTCTTCCAGTTCGCGATGATCGTGCTGGTGTACGCGGGCAAGGAGTTCATCCGCTGGCAGCTGGGCGGGCACTCGCGGCACATCTTCAACCCGTCGGCGCTGGCGCTCTTCGTGGCCGCCGTGGCGCTGATCGTGACCGGCCAGACCGAGATCACCCTGGGCATCGAGATCGCGCAGAGCCAGTTCGTCCCGCCACACATGTTCCTGGTGATCTTCCTGGCGGCGGTTCCGGCGCAACTCCTCTTCGGCGTCGCCATGATGACGATGCCGGCGGTGCTCACCATCCTGACCTTCGGGTTGATCTACCACGCCTCGACCGGGATGTACTTCTTCTACGACGCCTACATCCCGATCTCGGTCTTCCTGGGGCTGCACCTGCTCTTTACGGACCCGGCCACGTCGCCCCGCTCGGACGGGGGACGGGTGATCTTCGGGCTGCTGTACGGGAGCGGGGTGATTCTGAGCGTGTTTCTGCTGGATGCGGTCGGCGCGCCGAACTTTTACGACAAGTTGCTCCCGGTGCCGATTCTGAATTTGCTGGCGCCGCGGCTGGATCGCGCGGCGGCGTGGCTCGCCGGGAGGGGGCCGGAGTTGCTGGGTGTTTTCCAGCGTGGGGGCGGGGCGCGGCGGAGGGTGGTGACGGTGGGGTTGTGGGGCACGATTTTCGCGACGATGAGCTTTACGGGCGGGGTGGGCGACAACCATGCGGGTCAGTACTACCCGTTCTGGCGGGACGCGTGCGAAGCGGGCAACGAGCGGGCGTGCAACTACAGCGGGGTCATGCTGCAGAACTTCTGCGACCTGGGGTCCGGGTGGGCGTGCAACGAGTTCGGGGTGCTGCTGGTGCGGATGGACCGGGACTTCGTGGGCGCGACGGGGGAATTCGAGCGCGGGTGCCGGCGCGGGTTCGGGCCGGCTTGCGCGAATCTGGAGGGGTTGGCGGAGGGCGACGCCGGGTTGGCCGACTGGACCGGGTACGAGCGCGCCGGACCGCCGATGGGGGAATTGCCGATTGTCCTGCGCGGCAGCAAGGGTCCCGTGACGGAGAGGGATCCGGCGGCGCTCGTTGCGCTGGGGTGTGGGCGGGGGTGGGTGGAGTTGGGGTGTTGAGAGGGGGTAAGTAAACTCCACCTGACATAATGTCAGGTGGAGTTTACATTATTGACCCACTCGCTGTTAGGGATTTCGAGTCCACCCTACCCCTTCGGCCTCTCCCCCTGCAGCTCCAGAATATCCACGTTCCACTGCGTGTCCCCCAGCAGGTGCTTCACGAAGTACTCGGCGCGCAGCCAGAACCAGTAGTCGCTCATGTTCCCGAAGCCGTGGCGCTGGCCGGGGAAGATGAAGAAGTCGAAGCGCTTGTTGGCGCGGATGAGCGCCTCGGCCATGCGGAAGGTGCCCGCGTGGTGGACGTTGTTGTCGATGTCGCCGGTGGTCAGCAGCAGGTGCCCCTTCAGGTTGGCGGCGATGTCCGAGTTGCGGTCGATGGTGTACTCGAAACCGGTTACGACGCCGGTGGAGTCCTTCACCTCCTTGACCCCGTGGTGCTTCTCGGACCACCAGTTGTTGTAGACGTCGTTGTTGTGGTTCCCGGCGGACGACACGGCGACCTTGAAGAAGTCGGGGTAGACGAGCATCGCCGCGGTGGACATGAAGCCGCCTCCCGAGTGGCCGTAGATCCCCACGCGGTCGGCGTCGATGAAGCCGTGGCGGTCGGCGAGCTGCTCGATCGCGACCTTCTTGTCCTCGAGTCCGTAGTCGCGGAGGTTGCCGTAACCGTAGTTGTGGTACCACTTGGAACGGTTGGGATGGCCACCCCGGTTACCGATCGTGATCACGATGATGCCGAACTGGGCGAGCGCCTGTTCGGTGGGATTCAGCGAAAACGCCTTGCTGACCGACTCGGTCTGCGGTCCGGGATAGACGTAGGCCACGATCGGATACTTCTTCGCGGGATCGAAGTCGTACGGCTTGTACATGACGCCGTACAGGTCGGTCACGCCGTCCCCCGCCTTGACCGTGTACGGCTCGGGGTGCTCGTAGCCCGCGTCCATGAGCGCGGAGAAGTCGGCCTCTTCGAGGTCCATGATCTTGCGGCCCGAGGCATCGTGGAGGGCTGAAGCCGGGACGCTGTTGACCCGCGAGTAGTTGTCGACGAAGTAGGTGGCGTCGTCGTTGGTCGAGGCCTGGTGGTCGTAGTTGCCGGGGTTCAGCAGGGTGAGACCGCGTCCGTCCAGCCCGACGCGGTAGAGGTGCGAGTAGTAGGGGTCCTCCCCTTCCTCGCGGTTGTTGGCGCGGAGGAGAACGTATCCGCCCTCTTCGTTGACCCCGCTGATGCCGCTCACGTGCCAGGGGCCTTCGGTCAGGCGGTTACGGACGGTGCCGTCGGCCGCATAGCGGTAAAGGTGCGCCCAGCCGTCGCGCTCGGACCACCAGAGCAGGTCCCCGTTGTCGAGGCGGTAGGGGGATTGGGTTTCGACGTAGGTGTTCAGGCGCTCCTCGATCACCACGGTGACTTCGCCGGTGGCGGGGTCGGCCTTCAGCACGTCGGCCCGGTGCAGGTTGCGGCTGTGGCGAAAGTAGTAGAGTTCGTTCTGATCGGAGAGCCACTTCGAGAACCTGATGGCCGACGGGTCGGGATTGAAGGGCGTGCTGGTGTCCCGGTAGAGCCCCATGCGCTGGTCCTTCCAGGGGCCGTCGTCGATATGCCTCATCTCGCGAGATTCCATGTCGAAGACGTGCACCGTGGTCTGGGCGACGTGCTCCTCGCCGGGCATCGAGTACTTGTAGGTCTCGAGCTTGGGCCGCTTGTTGCCCACCGCGTGGACCACCCAGAGCTCATCGACTTCGCGGCTGTCCGACCGGGTGAGCGCGAAGTACTTCGAGTCGTGGGACCACACGGCGCCCGACGACTGCCGCTTCTTGAACTCCTTCTCGGTCTCCTCGTCGTTCGCGCCGCGGCCCTCGAAGCCCCAGGAGTAGTGCCGCTCTCCGTCCGTCGTCAGCTGGGTCTCCTCGACTTCGACGTCCTCCTCCGCCTTTTCGGCCTCGTCACCCGTCTTGCCGCGCCGCGCTTCGAGGATCTTCTCGTACTCCTCGTAGCTCATCATCCACAGATTGAACTCGCGCGCGAAGACCACCCAGGCCGTGTCGGGCGACACGCTGGCCCAGAAGGGGTGGGTGAGCGGTTTCTCGTAGTCCTCCAGCTCGCGCAGCGTCTGCGTGGCCACGTCGTACTCGAAGTAGTGGACCTTCTTGCGCGTGCGGGGCCGGCTGGGGGCCTCCTGTTCCTCCTCCTGCTCCTCTTCGACATCCTCCTCGTCGCCCTCGTCTTCCTCCTCCTCGATCTCCTCGTCCTGGGAGGACTGCACTTCGAACTGGAGGGTGCCCGCACTCAAGAAACGAATGTTGCGGATGGGGAGGTGCTGCGCGTCCCAGGGATCCCGCGTGATTCGGGTCAGCTCGGCCGCGATGCGGTCGTTGTCGAAGATCTCGGTGCGGGTGCCCCGGGCTGCGTCGACGAGGTAGTAGTTCGTTCCCGCCGAACTCTCCCACTGGTACCAGAAGCGGTCACTGTCCTCGATCCAGCGTGGCTGCACCCGGGTGGAGTGGACGAGGTCGCTGACCTTGTAGGGGGCGAAACGGGCGGCCAGCTCGAAGTTGGCGGAGCCGGGGCCCTGGACCATGACCGTGCCCTCTTCCTGGGCGAGCGCCGTGCCTGTGGGGACGGCGAGCGCGGGAAGGGCGAAGGCGGCGGCGAGAGCCAGGGTGAAGGGGATGTGGGCGAAGCGAGGGGAACGGCGGATCATCGTGGCCTCCGAAAACGGGGAAGGGTTGCGGGCCATGCATGTTACGTCATCAGGCATGGTTTTGGCGACCATGAGCTCGTAGTGGCCGCGCGGTGTGCGGTCACCAAGGGCTCACCAGTCCGTGGACAAAGCCGTATGCCGGGGGATTTTGTCCGCGGGCTGTGAAGGCCGTCCGGCTGCGCCAGGGAGGAGGAAGGCGGCCTACCCCCTCGGCCGCTCCCCCTGAAGCTGCAGGATGTCCACGTTCCACTCGTCGTCCCCCAGCAGGTGCTTCACGAAGTACTCCGCCCGCAGCCAGAACCAGTAGTCGCTCATGTTCCCGAAACCGTGGCGCTGGCCGGGGAAGATGAAGAAGTCGAAGCGCTTGTTGGCGCGGATGAGCGCCTCGGCCATGCGGAAGGTCCCGGCGTGATGGACGTTGTTGTCCACGTCGCCCGTGGTCAGAAGCAGATGCCCCTTCAGGTTCGCGGCCAGGTCCGAGTTCCTGTCGATGTCGTACTCGAAGCCCGTCACCGCGCCGGTGGAGTCCTTCACCTCCTTGACCCCGTCGTGCTTCTCGGACCAGTTGGCGTTGTAGACGTCGTTGTTGTGGTTACCGGCCGACGAGACGGCGACCTTGAAGAAGTCGGGGTAGACCAGCATGGCCGCGGTCGACATGAAGCCGCCCCCGGAATGGCCGTAGATACCCACGCGATCGACATCGATGAAGGCGTGGCGGTCGGCGAGCTGCTCGATTCCGACCTTCTTGTCCTCGAGCCCGTAGTCGCGAAGGTTCCCGTAGCCGTAGTTGTGGTACCACTTGGAGCGGTCGGGGTGGCCGCCGCGGTTCCCGATCGTGATGACGATGAAGCCGAACTGGGCGAGTGCCTGCTCGGTCGGGTTGAGCGAAAAGGACTTGGAGACGGACTCGGTTTGCGGCCCGGGATATACATACGCGACGACCGGATACTTCTTCGCGGGGTCGAAATCGTATGGCTTATACATGACGCCGTGTATATCCGTGACCCCGTCCCCGGCCTTGACCGTGTAGACCTCGGGGAACTCGTAGCCGGCGGCTTCGAGCGCCGACAGGTCGGCCTCCTCAAGGTCCATGATCTTGCGCCCGGACGCGTCGAAGAGCGCGCTGGCGGGCGTGGTGTTGACGCGGGAGTAGTTGTCCACGAAGTAGAGGCCGCCGTCGGAGGCGCTGGCCTGATGGTCGTAGTTGCCGGGGTTCAGCAGGGTGGTGCGGCTTCCGTCGAGCGCGACCCGGTAGGTGTGCATGTAGTAGGGGTCCTCGCCCTCCTCCCGGGCGTTTCCGCGCACCAGGGCGTACCCGCCGTCCTCGTTGACCTCCATGAGGGCATCGACGTGCCAGGGCCCCTCCGTCAGACGATTTCGGACGGTGCCGTCGGGCCCGTAACGGTACAGGTGCGCCCACCCGTCGCGCTCGGACCACCAGATCAGGTCGCCGTTCGCGAGCCGTTCGGGGGTCTGGTGCTCCACGTAGGTGTTGAGGCGCTCTTCGATCACCGCCGTCACTTCGCCGGTCGCGGGGTCGGCCCGCATGACGTCCACCCGGTGCTGATCGCGGCTGCGGCGCCAGAAGTAGAGTTCGTTGCTCTGGTCCGAGAGCCACCTCGACTGTCGGATCGCGTTGGGATCGAAGCCGCGCGGGAAGTTGAAGTCGCTGAGGATCCCCATGCGCTGGTCCTTCCACGGCTCGTCGTCGATTTGGCTCATCTCGCGCGACTCCATGTCGAAGACGTGCAGCGCGGTCTGGGACACGTTCTCCTCGCCGGGCATCTCGTAGCGGTAGCTCTCCAGCTTCGGGCGCGTGTTGCCCACCGCGTGCACCACCCACAGATGGCCGACCTCCCGGCGATCCCGGCGCGTGAGCGCGAAGTAACGGCTGTCGTGAGACCAGGTGATCCCCGAGGACTGGCGTTTCTTGTATTCCTTCTCCGTCTCCTCGTCGTTGGCGCCCCGGCCCTGCGACCCCCAGCTGAAGTCCAGCTCACCGTCGGTCGTCAGCTGGATCTCTTCGACCTCGACGCCCTCCTCCGCCTTTTCCACCTCATCCCCCGTCTTGCCGTGCCGTGCTTCGAGGATCTTCTCGTACTCCTCGTAGCTCATCATCCACAGGTTGAACTCGCGGCTGAAGACCACCCAGGCCGTGTCCGGCGAAACACTGGCCCAGAACGGATGGGTGCGCGGCTCCTCGTAGTCCTCCAGTTCTCGCAGCGTCCGCGTGGCCACGTCGTACTCGAAGTGGTGGACCTTGCGGCGGGTCCGCGGCCGGCTGGGGCCGCGCTCTTCCTCCTGGTCCTCCTCGACATCCTCTTCGTCTTCCTCCTCTTCCACCTCCTCGTCCTGCGACGACTGTACCTCGAACTGGATCGTTCCCTCGTCGATGAAGCGGATGGCACGGATCGGAAGGTGCTGGGCGTCCCAGGGATCGCGCGTGATGCGGGTCAGTTCCGCGGCGATTCGGTCGTTGTCGAAGATCTCGGTCCGCGTGGCCCGCTCGGGATCCACCAGGTAGTAGTGCGTGCCGCCGGAGTCTTCCCACTGGTACCAGAACTTCTGCGTATCCCCCACCCAGCGCGGCTGCACCCGGGTGGAATGCAGGAGGTCGCGGATCTTGTAGGGGGCGAAGCGGGCTGCCAGTTCGAAGTTGGCGGAGCCGGGGCCCTGGACCACGACGGCGCCCTCTTCCTGAGCGGCGGCGGTGCCGGACGGGAGGGGGAGCGCGGGGAAGAAGAATGCGGCAGCGAATGCCAGGGCGAAGGGCATGGGGGTTGCGCGACGGGGGTAGCGGATCATCAGGACCTCCGGAAACGGGGCTGGGCTTTCGGGCCGTGGATGTTACGGCATCGAACCCGATCTCGCGACACTCCGCGTGCGGACTTGGGTGCGGGCGAAGTTGTTGCCTAAGTAGTGGCAGGTCCGTTTACCCGTCTTCCCGGAGGTTGCGACGGTCGCTATTCGTCCTTCAGAGCGTACATTGGGTACAACCGGATCGCACGACGCACCGACAGGTAGGCGGCCAGCATGCCGATCCCGGCAAGCAGGGCCGCGGAAAAGCTGAAGTCGACCGGGTCGAATGGCTTCAAGGGGTAGGGAGTTTCCCGAAGTGCGCGCTCAACAACCACCGTGAGCAGTAGACCGGCCACAAGTCCGGCCGCAATCAGCTTCATCGCGGAACGCAGCACGGCGGTTGCGAGCCGTTTCGGGTTGGCACCGAGAGACATCCGGATCGCCAGTTCGCGCTTGCGGGCCGCCACGGTGTAGCTCACAATCCCGTAGACGCCGATCGCGGCCAGAAACAAGGCAAGGCCGCCGATTGCGCCGAGCAGGATTGCCGGGATTCGCAGGGGCATGAGCGAAACGGATACATGCTGCTCAAGGGTCATCAGCGAGAAGGCGTTAACTGCGGAATCCAATTCGGCGCCGAGGGTCCTCATGGCCGGGATGAGGCTGGCGGGGTCGGCGGTGGTGCGGGCGACGAAGCTCGCATTGTAGTAGGGCGACTGCGCCATCCGGGTGTAGATAACGGGGCGGGGAGCTTCGGACAGCGAGCCAACCTTGATGTCGCCGACGACGCCGACGACCGTGACCCAACAGCCTTCACACACGTCCAGGGTCTTGCCGACCGGGTCCTGATCGGGCCAGAAGCGTTCTGCCATGGTCTCGCTGACAATGGCTACCGTGGGGGACGTTCGGTCGTCCCCGGAGTTGAAGGACCGACCGGCGAGCAGGGGAATGCCCGTGGCGTCGAAGTAGTCGCCGGCCACGGCAGCCCAATCGATCACATGGCGGCCGCCTCCCGGAGGCGGGTCGACACCGGGAATCCTGATGCCCAGCAGGCTCGTCAGATGCACCTGTAGTGGGAGGACAGTAACAGCGCCTGCCGACACGACTTCCGGAATGTCCGCCAAGCGTCGAAGATACGCGTCGTAGAAACCGCGACGCTCGTCTTCCGGTCGGTCGGGTCCGAGCGCCAAAGAGGCGACGGCGGCAGGGTGTTTCCCGAATCCCGGATCTTGTTGAAGCGCGATGAACCAGGCTAGCGCGTACGCGCCGCCAGCGACGACCAGAATTGTCGTCAAGGCGACCTGTGTGACCAGCAGTGCGTTGCGCGCCCGTGCAGCGATGCGGCTGCCACCGCTGCGTTCCTCACCGAGAGTGGTGGTGACCCCGGTGCGGGCCAACCAGATCGATGACCCCAGCCCCATCAGGAGGCCAGCCAACAGTGACAGACCGATCGCGAAGAGCAGGACGGTGGTGTTGAGCCCGTTGTCCACGGTGAGGGGGGGGGCGATTGGCAGTTGCAGGGTGCCTATGGCTTCGAGCAGAACCACCGACAGACACACGCCCACGACACCGCCGAGCAACGCCACCATGGTGGTCTCGGCCAGGAAGCGGCGGACTATGCGAACTCGGCATGTTCCGAGGGCGACGTAGACGGCGAACTCGTGCCGCCTCGCTTCCGCCCTTGCCAGGAAGAGGGTGGCCAGGTTGATGGACGCAAGGAGCAGCAGGACGGCAAGCACGCCGCTGGCCGTTGTCACAACAGGGAGGACAATTCCATCCAGCGCGGGATGGACGGCAGACGCAAGAATGGGTGTGACTGCGATACGATGCTCGGAGTCGGCGCCGGGGTGGGAGTCGAATTGGTCACTGTCGACGGACTCTTGAACTGCCGTCTCGGCATCGGACAGCGTTACTCCAGCCGCCAGACGACCGACCACCAGCAAGGACGTCTGTTCGAGAGCGTCCAAGCGCCCCGGCCTGGTGACGTATATCTGGTTGGCCATCGTTGCGGGTGTCCAGAACGCGGACCTGATTCCAGGGACCACTCCGGAGAAGCCGGGGGCTGCAACGCCGACGATCGTGAACGGAAAACTGTTCAGCGACACCTCTCGGCCCACGACCGCGGGATCTCCATCGAACGTCCGGCGCCAATACTCGTCGCTCAGGACGACCAGCGGATCGGCACCCATGACCACACCTTCGTCCGGAGTGAAGACCCGGCCAACCTGTGCCTGCACTCCCAGCACCTGGAAATAGGGTCCCGCCACGAGTTCATGGAGCGAGCTTCCATACCGCCCGGACTCGTCGCTCACGTGCACCCTGTTGAACATGGTGCCCGCCACGCCGTCGAATATCTCCTTCGTGGCGCTCACCATGTGTCGAAATGTTGAGTAGGAGAACCCGATATCGTGTGCCGGTCCCGCGAGGCTGATGTCGACCAGTTCTTCGGGTTCGGCATAGGGTGGAGTCCGCAGGATGAACGCTTCGATCAGACTGAACATGGCCGTGTTGCCACCGATGGCGATGGCAAGCGAGGCTACGGCGATCGTCGCGAAACCAGGTGCCCGGATGATGCCACGCCAGGCCAGCTTGATGTCCCGAAACAGCCCGGAGGCCCGGTTTGCGGGGGCGGTTCGTCTGCGCCCAGCCTCAGAGTTGATGTCCACGTTTCCCTCCCGAACCGCGACCCTGTTGATGCACCGGATGAGCAGAGGCTCACGCCCTCCCGAAGTGGCCTAATACACCGAGAGGCAAGAAGGTTCCAAGGGTGGTGCCCCAACGGATCACGGACCCGTGGCAAGCCGAAGACACGCTCTTCCGGGCGCTGGCGGAGATGGCGATCCGCGGGACCCGCCTGGCCCTCACCCTTCCCTCAGTGCAACCACCGGATCCAGACGACTTGCCCTGCGGGACGCCAGAAGGGCAGTCAAGGCCCCGATCGCTGCGAGCAGGACACAAGAGCCGGCGACGTCAAGGGAGTTGAGGGGCCTGAGCCCGTAGGGCATGTCGCGAAGCGCATGTGCAACCACTACAGCAAGCAGCGACCCGATGGCGATTCCGATCGCGATCAGCTTCATCGTGGAGCGGAGGACCCCGGCCGCAACGCGGGAGGGGTTGGCGCCGACACACATGCGGACCGCCAACTCGCCCTTGCGCGCTGCTACCGTGTAGCTGACCGTCCCGTACACGCCAATCGCGGCCAGAAGCAGGGCGAACGCGCTGGTTGAGCCGGCCAGGACCGCCGTCACGCGCAACGGGATGAGGGAAACGGAGCGATGCTGCTCCAGCGTTGTTGCGCGAAGGGTGAGGACCAGCGAGTCCAGTTCGCTGGCGAGCGCGATCATCTTCGGGAGGATCCGGGACGGGTCTCCTGTTGTGCGGGCCACGATGTACTCGTGGAAGTACGGCGACTGAACCATGGTGGTGTACAGCGTGGTGTACAGCAAGGGGCGCGGAGCTCGGAACAGGCCGTGAGCACGCGTATCGCCGACCACGCCCGCTACGTCCACCATACAACCCTCACACGCTATGACCTTTTGCCCGACCGGATTCTGATCGGGCCAGAAGCGCTCTGCCATCGCCTTGCTGACAATAACAGCCGTGGACGGACCCGCGCCGTCCCTGGCATCGAAGAACCGTCCCGCGAGCAGTGGAATCCCCATCGCGTCGAAATAGTCACCACGCACACCGGTCCAGTCGACAAACATGATGCTGTGCCCAGGGGGAGGATCGACACCCGGGATTCCGAGACCGATCCTGGTTATCTGGCCCACTATCAGTGGAGGGGCGGTGGTCCCTCCTGCCGAAATGACTCCGGGAATGTTCTTCACCGCTTGCAGGTACCCTTCGTAGAAGGCGCGGCGTTCGCCTTCCGAGCGTGAAGGTCCAGGCACCATCAATGTGATCGCGACAGGGTGTTTCCCGAACCCGGCATCAACTCGGCCGGCGAGGAACAGGCTGCGCAGCGATCCGACGGCAGCTACGGCGAGCAGCAACGTCAACGCCACCTGCGCGACCAGCAATGCACTTCGCATACCCGTCGCGCCGCGTGGTCCCCCCACATGCTCCCTGTGGAGGGCGACGAAGATTCCGGGACGGGTGGACTTGAGCGCCGGTCCAAGTCCCATCAGGAAACCGGCCAGCAGCGATAGACACAATGCCAGGAAAAGGGCTGTGGAATTCAGGCTGGGGTCGAAAGCAACAGGCACCGGGAATTGGACCACGATGGCGGCGACGGCTTTCAATAACAGGACCGACAGAGGCACGCTCACGGCGCCCCCGAGCAGGGCCAGCATCGTGGTCTCGGTCAGGTGACTCCGGACGAGGCGGCTCCGGCCCGTTCCGAGGGCCAGGTAGACTGCAACCTCGTGCCGCCTCCGCTCCGCCCTGGCCAGAAGAAAGGCGGCCAGGTTGAGGCATGCCAGGATCAGCAGGACCGAGAGGACGCCCGCGACCAGTTGCGCTACGGGGACGACGATACCATCCAACACCGGGTGAACGGTGGAAGCGAGGGTGGGCGTCACTTCGAGCCGGTAGTCGGGGTAGATGCCCGGGTGGGTGGCGAAGAGACTGTCTGCGAAGGCAGCTACAGCGGTTTCCGCATCAGCCGGCGCAATCCCGTCCGACATTCGACCCATGACCAGTAACGACTCGAATGTGCGGGTGTCCAATTGGGCCGGGTTGTGCAGGTAGATTTGGCCGGCCATGGTTGCGTGTGCCCAGAAGGCGGATTGGACTCCCCTCAGGAGGCCCTGGAATCCCGCCGCCGCCACTCCTACGACCGTGTACCGAAACCCGTTCAGCCATAGCGTCCGGCCCACGATGGCGGAGTCTCCAGCGAACTTCTCGCGCCAGTAGGTGTCACTCAGCACGACCACGGGGTCCGCATCCATCTCGACACCCTCGTCGGGAGCGAAGACTCGCCCGATCTGGGCACCGATCCCCAGAGTCTGGAAGAAGGGTCCCACCACGATCTCATGATGCGGACTGTCGTGCCATCCGGTGCCCGCGCTCAGGTGTACCCGGTTTGCCATGGCGCCGGCTACGCCGTCGAACATCTGCTTCGTAGCATCTTCGAAGTCGTGAAATGCCGGACGGGAGAATGAACCGTATTCGTTGTTGGGCCCGAACATCCGGATGTCGACCAGATTCTCCGGTTCGGCGTATGGAGGGGCTCGCAGGCTGGACCCTTCCATTAGTCTGAAGAGTGCCGTATTGGCGCCGATGGGAATGGCCAGCGAGAGCGTGGCTACCGCGGCAAAACCGGGTGCCCGGACAATTCCTCGCCAACCCGGCTTGATGACCCGGAGAAATCCCAGGACCCAGCTTCGTCCCACAGCCTGTTTGTGCCTCGTCCCGAGGCTGGTGCGCATATCCACGCTTTCCATTCCGCGCAACGCCGGGAGTGCGAACGCGGAATCTTGAGGCCAGAGCCAGTCACGATCTCAAGGGAACACCGCGTGGGGGAAAATGTTCCAGCGGTTCCAGCCCATCCGGCTGTTACGGCGCTCCGTCGTCCCTCGGCTCGAACTCGTCCTCCGAAAGTCTGAACGCCTCGATCAACTCGGGCGCGTCTTCCGTCCCCAACACCCGCCCGGCCAGATACTCACCGATCACCGGACCGAACTTGAAGCCCTCGGCGGATCCCCCGCCCGCAAACCAGACGTTGTCGAAGTCGGGGTGATGGTCGAAGAAGAAGTTGCGGGTCACGGAGACCTCGTAGTGGCACGCCCGCGTCTCGCTGACCGGCGCCTCCGCCAGGCCCGGGAACCGCTCCCGCACGACCGCCCGCGGCCGCTCGTACTCCTCCTCCAGCAACCAGCGGCGGCTGGTGTCGGGATCGTCCGGGGGCCCTCCGCTGGTGCGTACGCGGAAGCCCCGGTTGTCGGACGGCAGGGCGGGCCAGCCGGTCACGCCGCGGAAGTTGTAGCTGGGAAGGTTGGGATAGCTGAAGCTGTTGTCCCCCGGGGGCGTGCGAAAGTAGACGACGTGCCCCATGGGAATCCGCAGCCGCCGGCCCATCACTTCGGGGAAGGCCTTCGGGAACCAGGGACCCAACGCGAAGACGTAGGTGCCGGCCGAGAGCGCGGCATCGGGCGCCAGCCGAAGCGCGTCGAGGTTCCGGCTCGTGCGCGCGCCCAACTCCGCGCGGGCGATGCTGACTTCGCCGCCCGCGTTCTGAAACACCCGGGCGACGGACTCGATCGCGCGTCGGGCGCGGACAACCCCCGCGTCCTGCTCCCACAGGGCCACCGTAACGTCCCCGAGTTCGATCGCCGGCCAGCGCCGCCGGATCTCGTCCGCGTCGAGGACCTCATAGCGGATCCCCAACTCATCCCAGTTCTTCCTGGTGTCCTCCATGAACTCGGTCCACTCGTCCCGCATGATCAGGTCCGAGGTGGTGAAGAAGACGCGGGGCAGCAGCATGTCCCGCCACTGCCGGTCCCATGCGTTCCACTTTTCGATCGCGCGCTTGGCCCACGCGGTCCACAGGAGTCCGTGGCCGCGGTCGCCGTAGCCGGTGCGGACACCCCGCGTTTCTCCTCCGGAAGTGGCCCGCGAATTGCCCGGTCCGTACTGGTCGATGAGGGTGACCTGTGCCCCGGATTGCTGAAGGTTGAGCGCGGTCCACGCTCCGAAGGCGCCGGCACCGACGACGGCGATGTCCGGTGTCTGGCGGGTGTGCACCGCTGGCGCGCCCGTTTCTCCCGTGAGCAGGCTGCGTGAGCCCTCGTCGGCAGACACGGCGCGTGTCCCGGCAAGGACGGCACCCGCGCCCAGGGTAGTCGCCTTCACGAAGCCGCGGCGATCGATTGCGCGTGGAGTCTCGGTCATGTGTTGGCCCCTCTCGCGAGCCGGTTCACGGATTGGGGGTCGGCGGCGCCATCCGAACCTCGCGCATCGGCGACTCGGCCGTCATCTCGGAGGTCCCGGCCGCGTGTCCGTTGATGCGCAGGATGTAGGATACCACGTCCAGGTAGGTCGCCTCCTCCAGCCCCCCGGGGTTGTCGTCCGGCATGGTGGAGCGCACGGTCCGGAAGAAGGAGTAGACCGTGCGATGGCCCCAGTCGGACTGGAAGGTCCGTCCCCGGAACTCGCTCGTGGTGTGGCACTCCGAGCAGGTTTCGTCGAAGGCGGTCCGGCCCCGGTCCGCCTGGCCGTCGGTGAAGATGGGCGGGGGGGGAGGGGGGATGGGGGGGATGGAATCGGTGGCCTCGGGGTCGGGATCCGGGGGTTCCGATACGGGACTGGCGGCCTCGGGCTCTTCGGGGGGCACTTCAGGTGTTCCGCTGGAAGCGCAGCCCGCGGCGCAGACGGTGAGCGCGAAGGCGAGCAGTGCGTGGACGAGCCGGGCCGGGCGCGGTGAACATCGAGCCACCGGCCCGTCGATGCCGTGGGCCGCCGTTGCGGTCGCTCGTTTGGCGTGGACCCGTCGCATGGACCAGACTCTCTCCTCCGGTGTAGTGTATACATCAGGTTTCGCAGGTACGCGAACCCGTTTCCGACAACGAATATAGGAGAATCGACGGAATGTGCAGCCGAGTTCAAGTGGCCGTCCGGGACCGAAAGCGTCGAGCAGGGTTTCTCGCAGCCCTCGTCGCGATACTCCCCGTTACCGCGTGCGAGAATCTCCCTCTGACCCTGGGGGACTTCAACAGCATCATCGCGACCGCTTCTCCCGCACTGTGGGACGAGGTCCAGGGTGATCTCGTTCCGGCGCTGGAAAGGACCGTCTTCACGGTTCGCGACGAGAAGATCTTCACGGTCACACCGGGTGAGCCGGGATCCGAGACCTGGTTCAAGCTTCGCCGTCTGAAGCAGCAGCTGGTCATCGGGACCGAGGCGGATTCGTGGATGGCCGCGCCGCTTGCCAAGGTCGGCGAGCCCGTCGCGCCCCCGCACATCGCGCATGTGGAGGATGTGTGGGCTCGGGGTCAGGTGGTGACGGTGGTCGTGCTGGAGGAGGGCAGCGAGGTGGAAGGCCTGCGGGAGCTCACGCCGCAGCTGGCCGACACCTACGTCGACTGGTTCCGCAGCAGGTCCGTTGCGCGGATGTTCATCACGGACCCCGATACCGTGCTAGCGCGCGAACTTGGCGAGAACCACGGTTTCAGCCTGGTTGTGCCTTCGGTCTACAGGTACGAGGTGACCGATTCCATACACATATTCCGGAACGACAACCCCGACCCGTCGGAACTCATCCGCCAGTTCGCGGTCACGTGGCAGAGCCCCGTTCAGGAGGATTTCGGGACGGAGGACCTGTTGGCCTGGCGCACCTCGATGGTGGACGGCTACTACGACTACCCTCAGGTGGTCGATACCGAATTGGTGGTCGAGGGGCCGGCAACGCTGAATGGCCTCCAGACCTACTCCTATCAGGCGGTGTGGGAGAATCCGCCCGGCGCCTATCCGGCCGCGGGTCCGTTCATCGTGCGCGCGATCGAGTGTCCGGGGCAGGGCCGCCGGTACCTTGTCGACGCCTGGCTCTACGCCCCCGGACGTGACAAGTACGAATACATGGTCCAGCTCGACGAAATCGCGCAGTCGTTCCGCTGCACGGGATCGTAGCGGTGGGCATGGCGGGATTTGATACCGCTGCAGTCGTGCGCGGGGCCGCTTTCTACCTGGCCGCAACCGTACTGGTCCTCGGGGCCGCGGGCTGCATGTCACCCCCCACCCCACCCCCCGGCGAATTCGGCGCCGAAGGAGTCGGCCACGCCCACCCCGACCACGCGTCGCACGCCGAGGCCATCGACCAGATCATCATGGCGCCCATACGGGAAGGCCTCATCCCCGGCGCCTCGGTCGCCGTCGTGCACCACGGCGAACGCATTGCCGTCCGCGGATACGGCTGGGCCAACCTGGAACTGCAAGTCCCCACCCCCGAGGACGCCATCTACGAGATCGGATCGATCACCAAGCAGTTCACCACCGCCGCGCTCCTCCAGCTGCAGGAACAGGACCGGGTCGACCTCGACGCGGACATCGGCACCTACCTGCTCGACTTCCCCACCCAGGGCAATCGCATCACCGTGCGGGAGCTGCTCGATCACACCTCGGGCATCCGGGGCTACACCGAGATGGCCGCGGCGCGGCCGTATTTCGTGCGGCGCGTTCCCCGCGACAGCCTTCTGGCCCTGATCGCCGACCACCCCTTCGACTTCGCACCGGGCGAGCACGCGATCTACAACAACTCGGCCTACTACCTGGCGGGGACCATTCTGGAGCGGGTGTTGGGGATGACCTACGAGGAGTACGTCGAGGAGAAGATCTTCGCCGAGCTGGGGATGGACCGGTCGCACTACTGCAGCGAGACCGAAATCCACAAGGGCAAGGTGACCGGCTACGATGCGGGACCGGACGGTCTGCGCAACAAGGGCTTCATCGTCCACAACATTCCGTTCGCCGCAGGGTCGCTCTGCGCCAGTGCCGGCGATCTGGCGACCTGGCTGGGCGCGCTGCACGGCGGCGAGGTGCTCACCGACGACGCCTACGCGCAGATGATCGAGCCGGGCGACCTCAACGACGGCACCAGGCTCCGCTATGCGTTGGGGCTGGCCACCAGCGACATCCTCGGGCACCGGGCGATCCACCACGGCGGCGGCATCCCCGGCTTCACGTCGGCGTCGCTGTACCTGCCGGAGGAGGAGCTCGCGGTGGTGGTTCTGGTCAATTCCACGAGCCCGCCGGGCCCGTCGGCGCTGGCGCGCGAGATCGTGGAGCTGCTGGTCGGCGACGCCACACCGGAGCCGATGACCTTCGATGGGGACCTGGCGTACTTCGAGGGGACCTACTCGGGTCCGGCCCGGGCGGGAGAGGCCGTGCTCCGGATCTCGGCCGACGGCGATCTTCTGACCATGACACCGGTGACGTTCGGTGGCCGGGACGTACCGGAAGACCGGCAGGAGGCCGACACTCTCGACTATCGCGGGGACATGACCTTCAGCAACGGGACGCTGCTACTGACATTCGAGGGGGAGGGCGACGCGGCCTCGGTGCTCAGGTGGGACCAGGGGGCGGGGTACACGGTGATGACCCGGCGATAAGGGGGGGACGGCGTCTCCCGGTATTCGAACGGCGACCACAACTGGTGCTGGATCGCTTCCCTCGGACATTCGTAATGTAATCTCAACTTTACATTATGTCATGTACAGTATACGCTTGAACTGTCGTCGCGCTTTGTTATTCTGACTTCAACCGTTCGCGCGCAATAACACGACCATAGAGCATCAGGCAAACCAGCGCGCCGCAGACGGCCACAAGGAGGGCCGCACCGCGGTTGGCCGGTGCGCCCATGACGATCTGGTCCAGTTGGGTCAATCCGTACCACAGCGTAGCCCCGCTGCCGACTCCCGTCAGCAGCACTTCGATCCGGCGGTTCCGACGAAGAGCCTGAGGTACCGGTGACGATTCGCCCTGCAATGCAGTCACGATCTCGTCCACCTGCGATTCCGAGACCGGTGCTCTGGCGGTACCGATCTCGCGGATCGCGGCCACAATGCGCACCACCTCGGCCTCGGCCTCGCTGCCGGCGCTGTTTGCCAGGTACCGTGCCCGGTCGGAGCCACCCTTCTGAACCGCGTCGATCAGGCGATCCACCACCTCCGGATCGAGTTGGTTTCCCCCACCCGGACGTCGTTCCGACGATCGTTTCCCAGCCATGATTACAGTCCTTCCGTTTCCGTGATCGTTCGCTTCAAGCTTTTCATCCGGCGCAGCTTCTTGAGACCCCGATGGACCAGCGAGCGCACCGAGACCTCCTTGACCTCCATCAGCTCGGCTACTTCCGCCGTGCGCCGTCCCTCCAACAGGCGCAGCACGATCGCCTGCCGCTCCCTGTCGGTCAGCCTGTCGAGTGCCTCGTAGAGCGCCTTCGCCCGCCGGCGCCGCGCCAGTTGCACAGCGGGACCACCAGCAGAATCGGGAATGTCCCCGTGGTCATGCAGGCTCAATTGCACCAATGCCGACTGTTCACGCAACGACGTCCGGCACACGTTGCGGCTGACCGCGAGCGCCCATCCCGCGAAGGAACCCTTGCCGGAGAACCTGTCGCGCTTCCGGTAGATCCGGACCCAGCTCTCCTGGAGGAGCTCGTCCGCCTCGTCGTCGTCCGAGGCGTAGCAGCGGACCATGGCCAGCATGCGGGGAGACAACTCGCGGACCAACCGGCGGAAGAGGGCCGGATCGCCCTGGCGAAAGAGCTCGCGGTCAAACCCCGCTCGAGGTCCGAGGGTCAACGGTCCGACCACCAGTTGATCACCCACACCATCGCGGCTATCACGAGCGGCAGGGCGAGGTGAATCGCCAGGATCAGGCCAAACAACGCGGTCGCGGACAGGTTGAGGTTGCGGGCGAACGTGTCGCCGATCGGCAGCGAAGCCCAGCAACAGCCGGAGAAGATCCCGCCGCCCAAACATCTCACGGACGGAATCTCGCGGACGGCGATGCCGATCAGGGATCCAAGTGCAGCCCCAACAAAGACAAACCCGGCGGTCGCGAAGGGCACCACGACACCCATCAGGTATCCGCCGGCTTCGCGCATATGCGCTTCCGATTCCGGTCCCGTCGTATTCCGCGCGGCGTGCCTCGCGGCTTCCGCGGCCTGATCAAGGCTGGACGGAAACAGGGCGTCCGAACCGGTGAACGGCGACAGCAACGGATCGACCAGCGCGATCATCGCGTATGCGGTTCCGGCAAGCAGTGCCACCGCGATCCACAGATGGGGGCGGCCTGCGCGGCCAACACCTCCGAAGATGCCGGAACGCCCCGATGTGGCGGCGAACACCGCAACGGGGAACATCTGGCCGACAACGAACGGCAGCCGTGCGACCAACCGGGGAAGGTGATCCCGGTCCGGCCAGAAGGTGACGTCAACCAGCACGTAGACGACATAGACCGCCACCGGCAAGAGGACCCAGAAGCCGACGTGGCGAAGGAAATCCAGTCCTGACCTGATCGGTGAAGCGTGGGTACTCATGGGCGATTCTCCCCCATTTCCTGTCGGCTGCGCCTGGCGCCGCGGCGAATAGCGAAGCATCTACGCCGGTCCGCTCCGCTCAGGCGTTCACAATGTAAAGCGCACATTACGTTATGTCATGTAAAGTATACATTTGGTCACCCCAAGGCCCCGCTCGTTCATCCTCGGACGGCAAGGCACCTGCCAACAGGATGCACTTTCTGGCCAATCCGTTGCGATGAACCTGTCACCGCCTTCGGTCACCACCCGACAGCACCGGCCAGCCGAGCCCCCCACCGCTCCCCCGCAACTCGCGCGGATTCACCCCCGGACTGCTACATTCGAAGCCGCGTGGAAGTCCAACCGGCCCGACCCGCCGCCGGGCTCCCACTCCACCCATCGCCACGCTCACCCCCACCCCATCCCCCCTTGTCCTTCGTCCATCTCCATACCCACTCCGAGTACTCCCTCCTCGACGGCGCGAACCGCCTCTCGGACCTGATCCGCAGGGCCAGGCGGTTCGAGATGCCCGCGCTCGCGCTGACCGACCACGGCTGCCTGTACGGCGCCTGGAACTTCCAGAAGCTGGCCCGCAAAGACGGACTCAAGCCGATCATCGGGATGGAGGCGTACGTGGCCCCGGGAGACCGGCGCGAACGGGCGCGATCGGGCCAGGGGGGGAAGGCGCACTACCACCTGGTGTTGCTGGCGCGTGACGCCGAAGGCTACCGCAACCTCATCCGGCTGTCGTCCATCGGGTACACCGAAGGGTTCTACTACCGCCCGCGGGTGGACAGGGAGACGCTGGCGCGCCACTCCGATGGACTGATCGTGACCTCGGCGTGCATGGCGGGCGAACTCGCGCGCCACCTGAATGCCGGCAACGACGACACGGCGCGCGAGGTGGCGGACTGGTACGCCAACACCTTCCCCGACCGCTACTACCTCGAAGTTCAGGCCCACGGCACCCCCGGCCAGACCGAACTGAACGAGAAGGTCTTCGCGCTCGCCGGCGAACTCGGCCTCCCCGTCGTGGCCAGCAACGACGCCCACTTCCTGCAGCAGGAGCACCACCCCGCGCACGATATTCTCGTCTGCATCGGCACGGCCAAGAATCACGACGACGAAGACCGCCTCCGCTACGACGACGGCCTCTACCTCAAGAACGCCGACGAAATGGCCGCCGCCTTCCCCGGCCGCCCCGACGTGATCGAGAACACGCTCAAGATCGCCGACGAAGTCACCCTCACCCTCGAACGGAAGTACCACCTACCCGGCTTCCCCCTCCCCGACCCCTTCACCGACGACAACGACTACCTGGTCCACCTGGCCGAGGCGGGGGCGCGGGAGCGGTACGTGTCCGAATCCGACCCCCTCCCCGACGAAGTCCGCAAACGCCTCGACTACGAACTCGACGTCATCCTCAAGACGGGCTATGCCGGGTACTTCCTTATCACATGGGACTTCATCCGCTGGGCGCGCGAAAACGGCATCCCCGTGGGCCCTGGCAGGGGTTCGGCCGCCGGCTCTCTCGTCTCATACGCGCTCGGAATCACCGACCTGGACCCCATCGCCTACGGGCTGCTCTTCGAGCGCTTCCTGAACCCCGAGCGCATCTCGATGCCCGACATCGACATCGACTTCTGCTACGAGCGGCGGGGCGAGGTGATCGAGTACGTGCGGGCCAAGTACGGGCGCGACGCGGTGGGCCAGATCGTCACCTTCGGGACCATGAAGAGCCGCGCGGTGATCCGCGACGTGGGCCGCGTACTCAAGTTCGAGGTCTCCGAGACCGACCGGATCGCGAAGATGATTCCGAATCAGCCCGGGCAGGCATACACGGTTGCCCAGGCGGTCGAGAGGATTCGGGACGTGAAGGCGCTCTACGAGTCGGACGAGCGCCACAAGCAGCTCTTCGACTACTCGATCACGCTGGAAGGGCTGTCGCGCCACGCCTCGGTGCACGCGGCCGGGGTGGTGATCGCGCCGGGACCCCTCCACGACTACGTGCCGATCTGTACGCAGAGCAAGGGTGGCCGCAACGGGGCCCGGGACGGCGAGGACGGCCCCGACATCGTCACCCAGTACGACATGAACTGCCTCGAGGACGCCGGGATGCTCAAGATGGACTTCCTGGGCCTCAAGACGCTGACCGTCATCCACGACGCGGTCCGCGCCGTCAAGGAGCGTCTGGGCGAGTTCCGCCATCCCGGCACCGGCGCCGTCCACGAATCCGACGCCATGGACGACGTCCCCCTCGACGACACCGAGGTCTACCGGATGCTCGCCAGCGGGGGGACATCGGGCGTGTTCCAGTTCGAGTCCAATCTGGCGCTCGACAAGCTGCGGGCCATGCGCTGCGACCGCTTCGACGACCTGGTCGCCACCAACGCCCTCATCCGTCCCGGCCCCCTCGATTCGGGCATGACCGACGAGTACATCCACCGCAAGCTCGGGAACAAGCCGGTCTCCTACCCCGCGCCCGGCCTGGAGCACATCCTCGAGCCCACCTACGGCATCATCGTCTACCAGGAGCAGGTGATGCTGATCGCGAGCGACCTTGCCGGCTATTCCCTGGGCGACGCGGACGTGTTGCGCAAGGCAATGGGGAAAAAGGACGCCAAGCTGATTCGCGCGGAGCTGGAGCGCTTCCAGGAACGGGTCATCGAGCGGGGGCATCCGCGGAGTACGGCGGGCAGTCTGGCCAAGCAGATCGAGACTTTCGGCCGCTACGGGTTCAACAAGTCGCACTCGGCGGCGTATTCGTTGCTGTCCTACAAGACGGCGTGGCTGAAGCGCTACTACCCGGCCGAGTTCATGGCCGCGCTCCTCTCGTCGGTGCTCGACAAGACCGACGACGTGGTCAAGTACATGGGCGAGTGCCGCGAACTGGGCCGCTATCATCCCGCGCTCGACGACGGACTCGTGGTGCTGCCCCCCGACGTGAACGAGAGCGGCTGGAAGTTCACCGTGGTGGGGGGATCGACGATCCGCTTCGGTCTGGGGGCGGTGCGGGGGGTCGGCGCGGCCGCCGTGCAGTCGGTCCTGGCCGCGCGGGAGGAGGGCGGCCCCTTCGATACCTTCTTCGGCTTCCTCAAGCGGATCGATCCCCGCGCCCTCAACAAGCGGGCCTGCGAGGCGCTGATCGCGGCGGGTGCGCTTGATTCCTTCGGCCACCGGGCCCAGTTGCTGGCCGGTCTCGACACCGCCTACGGCGAGGTCCTGGCGCGGCAGCAGGAGGCCGAAATGGGCCAGCAGTCGCTCTTCGGCGGCCCCGGGGTGGAGCGCCCGGCACCTACGTTGCCGACGGTGCCCGAGTGGGGCGACCGGGAGCGCCTGGCCCGCGAGAAAGAGGCGCTGGGATTCTTCATCTCGGGACATCCGCTCGACCGCTACCGCGAGGTGGCGCGCGCCTTCGACCAGGTGGGCGGGGATACGCTCAAGGCCCGCATGGGCGACTCGGTCGAGATGGCGTGCGTGGTCACGGCGGTGTCCCGCCAGGTTTCGCGGCGCGACGGCTCCGAATGGGCCAAGATCACCGTCGAGGGCTTCCAGGGCACGGCCACCGTGCTGGCCTTCAAGGACGTGTGGCAGTCCGGCAAGGAGACGCTGGAGACGGACGCGGTCGTGCTGGTGCGCGGCAAGGTCAGCGACCGTGAACGCGACGAGGAGGACCCGCCGATCTTCCTCGACGCGGCCGAGCCGCTCAAGGGGGTGTCCGAGAGCGGTCGCCTTGCCGTGAGGATCGCGCTGGAGTGGGAGGGCGAACTGCCGGAGGACGCTTTCGGCCGGGCCCGCGCGGTGATGGCGGCGCACGCCGGGGGGGCGCCGGTGGAGGTGGTGATTGGCGGGGGGAACGGGGCGGAGGGGTCGCGCTTGAGGTCGCGCAGCTTGAAGGTGGCGGCGGACGGGGAGACGATCCGGGAGCTCGAGGCGGTGTTCGGGAAGGGGAGGGTGGGGTTGGTGAAGGTGTGAAGGGTGGGGAACCGGGAGGCGTATCATCCGGTGGCGCACGGGCCTCCGGCTCAAATGTCAACGGCAGTTTACATTATGGAAATCACAGATGACCGTTCCTTCGATTCGTTCAAGACGATCATACTCATAAGGTACTCATAACATGAGAGTTTTACTGGCATGTATCGCCGCCGTCATCACACCGCTGGCCACCGAAGCCGTCGCCCAGGAACCGGAGAACCCCGCCCCCGCCGACTTTGCCGGTAACTGGATGGGCACCCTCGACGTGGGCGCCGCCCAATTGCGGCTCCGCTTCGTAGTGACCGAAGACGAAGGGGCCCTGAGCGTCGCCGTCTTCTCCCTGGACCAGGGCAACGCCGAGATACCGAACGTGAGCATCGCCGCGAGCGGCGCCACCATCACCGTATCGATGCCGGCCGCCGGAGCCTCCTACGAAGGCACCTTTTCCGCGGAAGACGGGAAGATCACCGGAACCTTCACCCAGGCCGGCGCCGACTTTCCCCTCGTCCTGGAACGCGTGTCCGAGGAAGAAACCGACGTCAGCCGCCCCCAGGACCCCGTCGAACCCTACCCCTACCTGGCCGAAGACGTCACCTACCCGAACCCCGACGGCGGCCACACCATGGCCGGCACCTTCACCCGGCCCGCCGACGGAGGCCCCTTCCCGGCCGTGATCCTCATCTCGGGTTCAGGCCCCCAGGACCGCAACGAGGCGCTCATGGGACACCGTCCATTCCTCGTCCTGGCCGACCACCTTACCCGGCGCGGCATCGCCGTCCTGCGCTACGACGACCGCGGCGTGGGCCAGTCGACGGGTGCCTTCGCCACCGCGACCACACCGGACTTCGCCTCCGACGCGCTGGCCGCGGTGGCCTACCTCAAGACCCGCGACGACGTGAATCCCTCCGCGATCGGCCTTGCCGGCCACTCCGAAGGCGGCGTCGTCGCGCCCATCGCGGCGGCCGAATCCGACGACGTGAGCTACATCGTCCTCATGGCCGGCACCGGGGTGAACGGCGAACGCATCCTGTATGCCCAGGGGGCGCTGATCCTGCGAGCCGGCGGGGCGACCGAGGACGAGATTGCCAGCAACCGGGCCCGGCAGGAGCGCATCTTCGAGGTGCTCAAGTCGGAGCCGGATCTGGAACGGGCGGGACAGGCGATCGAAGCGATCATTCGTGCCAGTCTGGAGACGGCGACCGATGCGGAGCTGGCCCAGGCCGGCATCACCGACTCGGCCTCGGCGGAGACCGTGATCGCGGCGCAGGTGCAGCAGCTCAACACCCCCTGGTTCCGTTACTTCCTGACCTACGAGCCCGCGGAGACGATCGAGCAGGTCACCGTCCCCGTCCTGGCCATCAACGGCGAGAAGGACTTGCAGGTCCCCTACGAGGAGAACCTCCGCGAGATCGAGGCGGCCCTGCAGCGCGGCGGCAACACCCGCTACGAGATCCGCGCCTTCCCCGACCTCAACCACCTCTTCCAGCACTCGGAGACGGGAGCGCCGAGCGAATACCAGGCGATTGAGGAGACTTGGTCGGTCGAGGTGATGGAAGTGATTGCGGACTGGATTCTGAAGACAGTGGGGTAGGGGCGACAATGAAAGCTCTGCTGGTCTGTGTGACCGCCCTCCTCGTCGCCCCGGTTTCCGGTGTGGCCAGGCAGGAAGGGGACGGTGTCGAATCCACCGGCTTTGTGGGAACCTGGGGGGGCAGTGTGGATGCCGACGGCGTGGCGCAGCGGGTACGCTTCGTCCTGACCGAGGCGGAAGGCGTGCTGCAATTCACGGAGTTTTCGATGGAGCGGGGGAACGCGCAGGTCAAATACACCTACGATCGGGGTGACCCCTTCGAGGCCACCGTCAACGGCGACACGATCTCGATGAATATGTCGATGGCCGAAGCATCCTACACCGGGACGCTGTCTCGAGTGGATGGAAAGATCACGGGGGCCTTCACACAGGAAGGCCGGACCTTCCCGCTCATCCTGGATCGCGTGGACGCAGCCGAGGCTCCGGAGAGGAGGCCCCAGGACCCCGAGGAGCCCTTCCCGTACCTGGCCGAGGACGTGACCTATCCCAACCCGATCGGAGGTCACACGCTGGCGGGCACCTTCACCCGGCCCGCGTCCGGCGGCCCCTTCCCGGCCGTGATCCTGATCTCGGGTTCGGGTCCCCAGAACCGCGACGGAGCCGCCCTGGGGCACAGCCCCTTCCTGGTGCTGGCCGACCACCTTACCCGGCGCGGGATCGCGGTGCTGCGCTACGACGACCGCGGCGTGGGTGGATCGACCGGGGACTTCGGAACAGCGACCTCGCAGGACTTCGCGACGGACGCGCTGGCCGCAGTGGCCTACCTCAAGGGCCGCGACGATGTCGACCCCGGCAGGATCGGGCTCGCCGGGCACTCAGAGGGCGGTGTGATCGCCCCCATGGTGGCGGTCGAGTCTCCCGATGTGAGCTACATCGTCCTTATGGCAGCGCCGGGAGTACTTGGCGAGACCCTTGCGTACGCGCAAACCGAGTTGATCGCCCGCGCGGGCGGCGCCTCCGAAGAGGCGATCGCCGAGATCCAGGAGACCAATCGAGCCGTCTTCGAAGTCCTGAAGTCCGAGTCCGATCCCGAACGCGCGGGCGAAGCGATCGCGGCGGCCTTCCAGGCGTTGGGTACGGAAGTGCGTGAGCGGTTGGAGGGCCAGGACGGCATCAACGCCCCTTCCATGGTTGAACAGCTGCTGACCTCAATGGCCAGCGATGCCTGGCTTCGCTACTTCCTGACCTACGACCCCGCGGAGACGATCGAGCGGGTCACCGTCCCCGTCCTGGCCATCAACGGCGAAAAAGACCTCCAGGTCCCCCACGAAGAGAACCTCCGCGAGATCGAGGCGGCCCTGCAGCGCGGCGGCAACACCCGCTACGAGATCCACTCCTTCCCCGACCTCAACCACCTCTTCCAGCACTCGGAGACCGGGGCGCCCAGTGAATACCAGACCATCGAGGAGACCTGGTCGGTCGAGGTGATGGAAGTGATTGCGGACTGGATTCTGAAGACGGTGGGGTAGGGGAGCTTCCTACCGGTTCTCCGGTCAGCGGTGCAGCACCAGTACCGCTTTCTGAGCGAGGCGCCGGGCGACATCCTTGTTTCGGTCTTTTCTCCTACCGTCCGCCGAGGGCCACCCGACCAGGTTTCCGTGCCTTGGGGGTTTGTCGTCGCGCTCGAACAGGAGGCCGGCGTCCTCCACATCCTGGTGTGTGACCCATCGGTGGTCAGCGGGGATGGTAGAGACGTCTGAGCAGGTCCTTCAGCGCGGTCGGAAAGGTATCCGTCCATCGCACAAATCCGTAGGCCGTACCGTCGGGGAGCCCGGCGGCGTAACTGGGGTCTCCCCCGGGGCCGATGCTGACAGAGACCATGGTACGATCACTACGTATCCAATCGAACGCTACCTCACCATCGGGGTCGAGGGCGATCTCGGGAACCGGGAACCCTGATGGAATCGTTTCCAGCAAGCGTCTGGCTCTGGCGAATGTCGCGGGCAGCAAGGTGTCTTCTTCCATCGCCCCGGACGCCTCGAGCAGGTCGATGAGATCCATCCTGGCCATCCAATAGCCCGGACTCTTGCTCCTGCGTGTGAGCTGACCAATCTCCCGATCTGCCTCCAGCGCCTTCTCATACAATGCACGCGATCGGTACTGCCGAGTGGAAACGGTGATCCGTCGTGTCAGGATCATTCGTGGATTCTCGCGTTTCGCTCGGTGATCAATTCGAAGAAGAGTCTATTCTTAAAGTGCCTGAGTTTCTCAAAGGTTCCCCAAAACTGATCCGTTCGGGGAGCGAACCGGTTGTCGGAGAAGACATCGATATCCAAAAGGAACCCGATCCTCTCGGGTGCCAGATCGTCCAGCAGAACATGTGTGACATGCGCGGAGAGCCCGGATTCCGGATCGCTTGCGCTAATGGCGGACAGTATGTGGTCCACCGGTAGCTCCAGCGAACTCGGGAACGAAGGGAGGGCCACGAAATAGTCCCTGGGATCGCGGTTCGGCAGCCTGAAATGGTTGATGTACCGGAGAGCCAGTCGAACGACCTCGTGAGGGTTGGCAACATCAAGAAACCCTTCGACCAATGGGCGCGACTGCGCAGAGTATTCCTCCCAGGCAGGATACGGAGCCCTACGAATGAAGGTGACACCATGTTGCCGAAAATCGATCACCCAATCACGATCCCTGCTGATTCCACGCACTCCGATGACGGTCTCAGCCTCGGTGGGGCTGCCTTGTTGGAGTTCACTGGGGAAGTGAGGGGGCAGCGAGTCCGAAGCAAGCTCATGAACTTCCGGGAATCCGTCCAACGACTCCAGGACTTGTCGCAAACGACGTGGATCGACTGGTTCCTCGGTCTCGATACGCACATCGAGGACCGCTTCGCGGATGGGCGCCTGGGTGAGGTGGCGTTTACGGGCCATTCGAACTCGTGGTTGCTGCCGGAACATGGGAGCATGGGTCCAGACAGTATGTAGACTCCAGATCCTCGTCCTGTCAGTGACAAGCGGTGCCCCGCCGAGGTGGATCACCGACCCCCAAACCGCGACTCCCCCAACCGCACCGCCCGCCTCCACAACCCCCCCACCCCAAACCCCTCAACCAGCTCCCTGAAGCCGTCCCCCGGTCCCCTCCACTCCAACTCGTCCACATCCTCGAATACCGCCGCACTGTCCCGTAGCGTCGCCAAGTCGCGAAACAGCAGCGCAGCCGCCCGATTGGCCGCCAGCGTCGCCGCCAGCCTCTTCGCCCCCCGCACCTGCACGTCCCAGCGATCCACACGCCCCGGGATATGTTCCAGATGCCGATACCGCCCCAACACCGCCGCCGTCGACTTCGCCCCCCACCCCGGAATCCCCGGAAACCCGTCCGCACTATCTCCCACCAGGGCCAGGTAATCCGGAATGCTCGCGGGCCCCACCCCGAACTTCGCCACCACCCCATCCGCGTCGCGAATCTCGTCCTTCCGCCTGTCCCACTGAACCACCCGATTGCCCACCACGCACTGCGACAGATCCTTGTCCGGCGTGCAGATAAACACGCGCTCGACCCGGGGGTCACGCGCCGCCCGCGCCGCCCCCGATGCCAGCCCGTCATCGGCCTCCAGTTCCTCCATGGCCCACACCTGCACGCCCATCGCCCGGAGCGCGTCCTCGAGCGGATGGAACTGGGCCAAAAGGTCGGGGTCGATGCCCGCGCCCGTCTTGTAGCCGGGCCACAAGTCGTTGCGGAAGGACTCGATGACGTGATCGGTGGCGACGGCCATGTGCGTCGCGCCCCGCTCAAGCATGCCGAGGAGCGAGGCCAGTACGCCGCGTATGGCGCCCACGGGCCGCCCCTCGCGATCGGTGGCCGGGGGGGCGCCGAAGTGGTGCCGGAAGAGTTCGTAGGTGCCGTCGATGAGGTGGACGTTCACGTATTCGGTGTCTGCGTGGGGAAAAGGGTGGGACTCTCGCCGGGTGGGGGCGTGGCCGGTAGAATGACAGTCCCACCGCACCGCGTCACAAGCAACAGGAGAAAGTGATGACATTCGACACCACGGGATTCACAAGCCGGTCGCGGACCAGCTGTGCGTTCCGGTCGGCAGGGGTCGGTTCATGGGTTGCCGGGGGCTGGGGACTGATTTCCGTCCTCACCCTCACCACCCTCATCCCCCCCACCCCCGCCACCGCCCAGGAAACCCCCGCCCCCGACCTCCTCACCGTCGGCCACTACCTGGACATGGAGCGCGTCGGCGACCCCCGGATCTCCCCGGACGGTACCCGGATCCTCTTCACCCGCTCCTGGGTGAACAAGCTGGAAGACCGTTTCGACTCGGAGATCCGCATCATGGACGCCGATGGCGGACGCCAGCGCCTCCTGCTGAAGGGCTCCAGTCCCCGCTGGTCCCCCGACGGCACGCGGATCGCCTACCTGGCGCCCGGCGAGCCTTCCGGTCAGCAGATCTTCGTGCGCTGGATGGACGCCGAGGGCGCCACCACCCAGGTCACCCGCGAGACCGAGGCGCCCACCAACTTCAGGTGGTCGCCCGACGGGCAGCACATCTACTTCCAGCGGCACGTACCCCACTCCGACCCGTGGCCCATTGACCTGCCCGCGGCGCCGGAGGGTGCCGAGTGGACGCCGGCGCCCCGCGTCATCGACCGGGTTCATTTCCGCTACGACCGGATCGGCTTCCTCGAGGAGGGCTTCACCCATCTCTTCCGGGTCCCCGCCGACGGCGGCACCGCGCAGCAACTCACCTCGGGGGAGTGGTACGCGGGCGCGACCTTTGTCCCCGGCGTCGGCAACGTGGGCTACGATGTCACCGACGGCGGCACGCTCATCTTCGACGGCCTCATGGAGGACACCGACAACAAGTACCGCGAATCGCACATCTACGCGATGGACCTGGCCAGCGGCGACATCCGCCAGCTGACATCGGAGCGGGGTCCCTGGAGCCGGCCGCTGGTGTCGCCCGACGGGCGTCGCATCGCGTACACCGGCTTCCCCTGGACCTCCCAGACCTACAAGACCACCGAGCTGTACGTCATGGACCTCGATGGCGGCGACCAGCGCCTCATCTCGGGTGAACTGGACCGGGACGTCGGGGCCATGCACTGGTCCGACGACTCGCGCGGCGTCTTCTTCGCGGCAGGCGACCGCGGCACAATGAACGTCCACTTCGCGACCGTTGACGGCGACGTAAGCCAGGTCACCGAAGGCAACCACATGCTGTCCCTCACCTCGGCCACGCTCGCGGGCCACGCCGTGGGTACGCTCACCTCGCCGCACCAGCCCGGCGATGTCGTCACCTTCCACCTTGACCGCCCGGACGAGATCCAGCAGCTCACCCACGTCAACGACGACATCCTCGCGGGCAAGCGCCTGGGCGACGTCGAGGAGATCTGGTACGAGTCCACCGGCGGCACGCAGGTGCAGGGCTGGATCGTCAAGCCGCCCGGCTTCGACCCCGCCGAGAGCTACCCCCTCATCCTGCACATCCACGGCGGTCCTCATGGCATGTACAACGTGGGCTTCAGTTACCCCTACCAGAACTTCGCGGCCAACGGGTACGTCACCCTCTACACCAACCCGCGGGGCAGCACCGGATACGGCACCGACTTCGGCAACGCCATCGACAACGGCTACCCCTCGGTCGACTACGACGACCTCATGGCCGGCGTGGACGCGCTGATCGGCCGGGGCTACATCAACGAGGACCAGATGTACGTGACCGGGTGCAGCGGCGGCGGCGTCCTCTCAAGCTGGGTGATCGGCCACACCACGCGCTTTGCGGCGGCGGGCGTGCGCTGTCCCGTCACCAACTGGATCAGCTTCGCGGGTACGGCCGACATTCCCGTCTGGGGATACTACCGCTATGAAGGGTACCCCTGGGACAATCCGGACAAGTACCTGGAACACTCGCCGCTGATGCATGTCGGCAAGGTCACCACGCCCACCATCCTCATCACCGGCGGGCTGGACCTGCGCACGCCGATGGCCCAGACCGAGGAGTACTACCAGGCGCTCAAGCAGCTGGGCGTGCCGACGAAGCTGCTATGGTTCCACGACGAGTACCACGGAACCGGCTCGAAGCCGTCGAACTTCATGCGCACGCAACTCTACCTGATGAAGTGGTTCGAGGAGTACGGCGGCAAGCCGAAGATGACGATGGACCGGTAGCCGGCCCCCGGGGGGTCGCAACCCCCTGTGACAGCAATGGCCCCTGATTCCCCCGGCCGCGCGCGGCGGCGCGGGGGAATCTAGGGACCGGTTGGGGCGTGCCCCCCTCAGCCGCCCGGGCGCTGCCGCTGGAGCAACCCCGTCAGGGTCTTCTTCTGCTCCTCGTCCAGCAGCCCGGTAACTTTCTCGTGCAGTCCCTCGAAGGCGGGGCCCAGGTCCTGCATCAGGGTGCGCATCTCCTGCATGCCCTGCATGCCGCCGCCGCCCCGGCCGCCGCCGGCGCCAGCGCCGCCCCCGCCGCCCCTCTGGCCCGCGCGCGAGCGCATGTCGGCGAAAAGGGTCTTCAGGCGCGAAACGCCCGCGTTCTTCTCGGTGAACTCCTTGAGCAGCTTCTTGACACTCTCCGTCTGGGTTTCGGTGAGGGTGAGCTGCTTGCTGAATTCGTCGAAGCGGTCGTCCAGCGCCATCCAGAGCTGCATGCCGGGGTTCTGGCCGAATCCGCCCCCACCCGCTCCGCGCTGGGCGATGGCCGATGCGGGGAGGGTGAGGGTGACTGCCGCGGCGACGAGTCCCAGCGTGGCGACGCGAGCGAGGTTCCTGGTGCGGTTCATTGAAATGGTTCTCCTCCTGAATGGTGGGTGGCACCGTCCTGCGGGTAGCGGCGGTGCGGTCCCGTGTGACGTTACACCTTATGACAGCTCAGGGGGGCAATCCGTTGGGGTCCCGGGCTGGCGTGTGACGCCCGGCGGGGCCAACTTGACGGTCTGTCGAATTCGCCTGCCCAGGGCGGGCGCATCCACATTCCGGTAAACGAGGAGCAGCAGGCATGACCCGGTTCGCAGTAGCAGCGATGATGGCAGTCGCGTTGGTGGGATGCGGGGGGGATGCGGGGGACCAGTCCCAGGAGGCGGCTCCGGAGGCCGACGCCGCCCCCGCGCCAGGAACGGTGACCATCGTGGAACCGGCCGACGGGGCGGAGCTGGATGCCGGTCCGGTGATCTTCGTCATGGAGACCGAGGGCGTGGAGATCGTGTCCGCGGGGAACATGGATCCCGGAACGGGCCATCATCACCTGATCGTGGACGCGGATGTGGATTGGGCGCTCCCGATTCCGAACGACGAGGGGGTCCACTTTCACATGGGGCAGGCACAGACTGCGGATACCTTGACCCACCTCACCCCGGGCGAGCACCGCATCATCGCGGTGGTGGCCGACGGCGTTCACATCCCGCTCGATCCCCCCGTGGCCGACACGATCACGGTCGTCGTCCGGTAACGACCGGCAAACCGTGGGACGAAACCGCGCTGCTCTGCTGCTGCTTCTCACCGTCGCGGCCGGATGCGGCGACCTCGCGGACCGGGGCGTCGCGGCGAGGGCGGGTGACTGGACCCTGACCGAGGCCCGTCTGGCCGAGCTGATCGTGCTCGCGCAGCCCTTCCCCCTGGACTCGCTGGCCGTGCATCAGCTCGCCGACCACTGGGTGTCGACGGCCGCGCTCTCCCTGCGATCGGCGGCGGGCGATTCGCTGCTCGGGTCCGAGGCACTTGCCGAGGCCACCTGGCTGGAGCGCAGGGAGGCGGTACTCGATGCCGACCGCGAGGCACGGCTCGGTTCCGAAATCACCCTCGACGCGGCGTCCGCCGAAGAGATCTTCACCGATGGCAGGCTCCGCCTTGTCGCGCATGCACTGCGGCGGGTCGGACCCGAAACGTCCTCCAGCGAGCGCGTGCTGCAGCAGCGAACCGCGGACCGCCTCCTCTCGACGCTGGTTGACGGAGGCTCCTGGGATCAGGTGGTGGCAGAGAGCGAGGACCAGGCGACGCGGAGCGCGGGGGGGCTCATGGGGCTCTTTGCCGTGGGCGAACTCCCGTCCACCCTCGACCGGGCGGTCTTCCAGCTCGAGCCGGGACAGGTGTCGTCCGTGGTCCAGAGCGCGCAGGGGTTCCACATCGTGTACCGGCCCCGCTACGAAGAGGTCGGTTCTCTCTACATGGAACACCTGCGGCAGCGCTTCCTCGCGGAGTCGGACGCGGCGGCGAATCGGCAGGAGCTCGCGTCGCGCGGCTTCGAAGCGACGGCGGGCGGAGCGGCTGTCCTGGGCCGGATGGCGCAGGATCCGACGGAGTGGCTGGAGTCGGAGCAGCCGCTGGCCAGCTGGGAAGGGGGCGCTCTCGGTGCGGGAGTGGTGGCGCGCTACCTCGATTTCTTCCCGCCCGAATCGCTGGCCGAGCTGGCCGAGGCGGCCCGGGATGCACGCGTCCAGTTGATCACCGACCTGGGGATCCGCGAACTGCGCTACATGGATGCGGTAGCGGCGGGAGAGGGCCTGTCCCCGACCCTGGAAGAGAGCTTCGCCGCCGCCCACGCCGACGAGATCGAATACTGGAGCGGCGAGCTGGAACTCGATGCCCCGGACGCGCCCTCCCGTTCCGCTCTGGCGCGGCACATGGAACTCCTGGTCTCGCGGCAGCTGGATGCCAGGTCGTTGCCGCCGCTCCTCGAGGAATGGTTGCGGGGACGCATCGACCACACGGTTCGGCCGCGGGGGGTGCTCGCCTCGATCGTTCTGGCGCGCGGGATGCTCGCGGAGGCGGGTGGAACCGGGGGCTCGGGACCGTGAGCCCTACCTGGTGCCCAGGCGCTGACTGTGGCACCGGGGCGGAGGAAGTCCCCGGCAGGCGACCGGCAACCGCGCGCATCATCGCCCTGCTCTGCGCGGCCATGGCCGTTGCCTGCGCCGACGCCGAGCCCGAGCCGCTGCCCGCCCCGGGTGAACCCCTTTCGGGGCTTTCCACCGGCGAACGCGGCCGCTTTCTGCTCGGCCGTGCCCTCTTCGAACGCCTCGCCACCGCCGACGAAGGGCTCGGTCCCCTCTACAATGGCGAGCGGTGCAGCGACTGCCACGACCAGCCCGTCACCGGAGGGAGCGGGGGCCAGCGGGTGCGCGTCCTCAAGGCCACCCGTTTCCAGGACGGCCGCTGCGACCTCCTGCACGCCGTCGGCGGAGACAACATCCAGCGACGCGCCACCGACCTCCTCAAGGCGCACGGAATGGGCCCCGAAGAGGTGCCCGAAGCCGCCAACGCCACCGCTCTCATGACCGGGCCTTCGCTTCTGGGCCTGGGTCTGCTCGAAGCCGTCCCCGAAGCGGTGCTGGAGGAGTGGGCCGACCCGGACGACCGTGACGGGAACGGCATATCGGGGCGGTTGCCGCGGCTGGCGGACGGCCGCGCGGCCAGGTTTGGGCGCAAGGGCGACGCCGCCACCGTCGAGGACTTCGTGGACACGGCGTTGCGCTTCGAACTCGGCTTCACCACCCACCGCCACCCGGACGAGGAGCCCAGAAACGGTACGCCCGTCCCCCCCGAGGCGGACCCCATGCCCGACCCCGAAATCGATGCCCCCACCATGGGGCACATCACGGATTTCGTGCGCTTCCTGGCTCCTCCCGCACCCGAACGGGAGCTGTCCGGCGCTGCACGGGACACCGTCGAACAGGGTGAAGCGCTCTTCGCCCAGATCGGCTGCACATCGTGCCACCGTCAGGAATTGCGCACCGGCGAGTCTACCACAACGGCCCTGGCCGAACGTACGCTGCGCCCGTACTCCGACCTTCTCCTGCACGACCTGGGCGATGAGTTAGCGGATGTGTGCGGCTTCGACGCGGCGCCGGGCGAACTGCGGACCGCGCCGCTGTGGGGTCTGCGGTACCGGGGCAGGCTCCTTCACGACGGCCGGGCGACGGATATCGCCGGTGCGGTCGCGGCCCACGGCGGCGAGGCGGCGGCGGCCCGTGACGCCTTCCAGCTGCTTCCGGAGGGAGCGAGACGCGCCGTGATCCGTTTCCTCGAATCGCTCTGAGAAACGATGGCCCGGACGGCGCCCCGGGCTTGACCTTCCCGGTCCCCCTTCTAGCTTTTTTGTCCCACCATCATCCCGGCTCACCGAACCCGTCCACATGGTCCACCTGACCGACGTCACGAAATACTACGGAAACAAGCGGGCGCTGGGCCCCGTCTCCTTCGAGATCGAGAAGGGCAACACGGTCGGGTTCCTGGGGCTCAACGGCGTCGGCAAGACCACGCTCCTGCGCATCCTCGCCTGCGGTCTGCGACCGTCTTCGGGGACGGTCCTGGTCGACGGCCTGGACGTGCTCCGCGACCCTCACGAGGTGCGCAAGCGGGTGGGCTACCTGCCCGAACTGCCGCCCGTCTACCGCGACATGACGGTCACCGACTACCTGGCCTTCGCCGGCCGCATCAAGGGGATGTCGCCCGAGGCGGTGGCCCGGCGCATGCCCGAGGTCCAGGAGCGCACGCGCATCGTCGAGGTGCGCGACATGCCCACCGGACACCTCTCGCAGGGTTACCGCCAGCGGGTCGGCGTGGCGCAGGCGATCATCCACGAACCCGAACTTCTCATCCTCGACGAGCCGACCCACGATCTGGACCCCGTGCAGATCATGGAGATGAGGGCGATGATCCGGTCCCTCACGGATTCGCACACGATCCTGATTTCGAGCCACATCCTTCCCGAGATCAGCCGGACCTGCGACCGCCTGCTGATCCTCAACGACGGCGAGATCGTGGCTTCGGGGACCGAGGAGGAGTTGGGCGAGAAGCTGTTCACGTCGCGCAGGTTGGCGGTCACGGTGCGCCTTGATGGTGATGGGCCGGTCGAGGCCGCGCAGGTGGCCATTGCCCAGGTCTCTGGCGTGACCTCCGTGCAGACACCGGATTCCACCGGCAGACAGGCCGGCGAGGCGGGTGTGGTCATCTTCCAGGTGGAAGGCGAATCGGATCTGCGCGCCGAGGTGTGCCGGGCCCTGGTGGAGACCGGTCACGATGTGGTCGCCCTGAACCGGGCGGAGCGCGGGCTGGAACGCGTCTTCGTGGGACTGGTGGGCGGGGGGGAAACGTGGCACTAGACGCGACGGGCATCATCTTCCGGCGGGAATTCAACGCCTACGTGCGCTCGCCGATGGGGTACATCGTGGCTGCCGTGGTTCTCCTCATCGACGGCATCCTGTTCTATGTCAACGCGCTCAATTCTCCCGAGGGCGAACTACTCTCGGGGCAGGTGCTCGAGGGTTTCCTCTACTTCGCCAGCGGCATGACGGCGATCGCCGCGGTGGCGTTGTCGATTCGTCTGGTCGCCGAGGAGCGCCAGACCGGCACCCTGCTTCTCCTGGACACGTCGCCGGTGCGCGACTGGGAGATCCTGCTCGGCAAGTTCCTGTCTGCGCTGGCGTTCCTGAGCCTGATCACCGTGGCGACGGTGTACATGCCCCTGCTGATCCTGGTGAACGGCAAGATCGCCGTCGGGCACATCCTGATCGGGTACCTGGGCCTGACCCTGCTCGGGGCCTCCGTGCTCGCCATCGGGCTGTTCGCCAGCGCGCTGACCCGGCACCAACTGGTGGCGGCGGCCGTGGCGGCGGTCATCACGGGCGCGCTTTTTCTCTTCATGCCCCTTGCCAATATCGTCGGGCCCCCGTTCGGGCGGTTCTTTGCCGCCCTCACGATTCACGGGCGTCACTGGGCGGGCTTCCAGTCGGGCATTCTTCACCTCCGTGACGTCGTCTACTACCTGTCCATGACGTACTTCTTCCTTTTCGCGGCGATCAAGGTCATGGAGGCGAAGCGATGGGAGTGACGCGCCCCCTTCCTACGTGGTTGTTGCTGGCCGGACTGGCCGCGGTATTCTCGGGCTGGCGTGTCTTCGACGGCCTGCCCTATCTCAGCTACCCGCTGACGGTAGGAGGCATCGCGGCACTGCTCCTCACCACGGCGTGGCGCTTCCGGGCCCTGAAGCACTCCAAGGGGGATCAACGTTCGATCGCGACCATCTTCGCCTTTGGCACCCTCGGTTGCGTTGTCGGGCTCGCCGGCTTCGTCCCGGGCACGGACACGGGTCTGGAATTCCTTGGTTTCAGCTTCCAGGAAATCAGTGAACACGTGCGCCTGAAGAGGTTCTTTTCGGTGGCCTCGCCGATTCTCCTGGGGTGCTCGCTGCTACCGGTTCTGGCGGCCCAGTGGGCGCTGGGGAAGGGTGGGAGTACAGGCGCCCTGCATATCGACGCCCTGCGGGCAAGGGGCAGCTCCGCCAATGCGCTGAGCCTCGGCTTGGCGGGCGCCGCGCTCCTGCTGTTCGGCTACGTGACCACCGCGCTCGACCGCACGATCGACTTGAGCTACTTCAAGACCTCGCAGCCCGGCGACGCCGTGCGCGAGATCGTGCTGAGCCTGGAAGCACCGCTGCAGGTGGCGTTCTTCTTCCCCTCGGTGCACCCTGTGAAGGAAGAGCTTCTCGGCTACTTCCGGGAGCTGGCCCGCGCCACGGACCGGGTCGTCATCGAGGAGTACGACCGCTTCTCCAACCCCGATGCGGCCGCGGACTACGAGGTCCGCCGCGACGGGACCGTCTTCCTGCGGGTCGCGGGGCGTACGGAGCAACTCGATTTCGCGTTGGAACTGGAATTCGCCCGCGGCAGCCTGAGGGTTCTTGATGGCCATGTGCAGCAGGCATTGCTCCAGCTGGCCCGTCAGCGTCGCTTCGCCTACCTGACCACCGGGCACGGAGAACTCAACGATCCGCAGGCAGTCGTGGAGGAACCTGACGCCCTTGAGCGCAAGCTCCAGGCGGTGCGCGAAGGGGGGGAGTTCTCGCCCGAGGAGGAGCTGCCGCTGCAGACGCTTCGTACCCTGCTGGAGCAGCTCAACTACACGGTTCGCGACATCGGGCTGAGGCAGGGACTGGGCGACCGCATTCCCGACAACGCCGCAATGGTCATGATCCTCGCGCCGCAACGGCCTTTCCACGAAACGGAGATGGACGCGATCTTCGACCATGTGGACCGGGGCGGCTCGTTGCTGGTGGCCCTCGAGCCGGACTCCGAGTTCCGCTTCGAGGAGTTGCGTGACCGCCTGGGGATCGACTACGACCCCGCGATGACGCTCGACGACGACAACCACTACGGGGGAAGAGGCTCCATTGCCAACCGCCGGCTGGTCCAGACGAACCGGTTCTCGACACACCCGGCGGTGAACGCGGCCGGCCGGGGGATAGGAGGACGCACAGGGCTCATGATGGACGGGCCGGGCAGAGTCAGCGAGGCGGAGGATGTCGAGGGGTTGCGCATCACCACGATCATCAACGCCCTACCGAGCAACTACCAGGACCGGAACAGCAACTTCCAGTTCGACGAGGAGACCGAGGAGCGGGGGTCCCACGGCATCGCGGCGGCCGTCGAGCGTGTCGCGGGCGGCCAGAACGGGGAGGACGCAAGGGGGGACGGGATGCGGACGCTGGTCTATGCCGACGCGGACATCTTCTCGGACCAGATCTTGAGGAGCCAGATGATCAACGCGGCGGTCGTCGCGGACGGGATCAAGTGGCTGGGGCGGGAAGAGGATTTCTCGGGCGAGGTGTTTTCCGAAGCGGACGTGCCGATCGTGCACACGCGCTCCGAAAACGTGATCTGGTTCTACGCGATCATCTGGGGTGCACCGCTGGTGGTGCTGGGGGCGGGTATCCTGGTACTCTACCGCCGCCGCAGCGTCCGCGAGAGGGACGGCTCGTGAAACGTTTCACAAGCTCCGCGAGGCCGTCATGAAGGACCTCAAGGCCCATATCGCCCTCTTCGCCGTGGCGGTGGTCGCGACGCTGCTGACCTGGACTCGCGATACCGTTGACGTGGAGGACAGGGATCTCGCCGTGGTGTGGGAGCGGGACAGCACCGAGGTCGTCGGTCTGCACTACCGAAACGCGACGCTCGACCTGCAGGTGTCGCGCCGCAGCGACGACGGCGGAGGGTTCCTGTGGGGTGTGCAGACTCGGGGGGACGAGGCGCCCATGGAGTTCCCCGTCGGCATGGAGGGGCACTTTCTGTTCGAGGGACTCGCCGTCCTGCGGGCGCTGCGCGACCTCGGGGAACTGTCGCCGGAACGGAAGACGCGATATGGACTCGACGATCCCGAGAGGCAGCTCACGGTCCGGTTTACCGATGGACAGCGCGAGCTGGCGGTCGGCGATTCGGTTTTCGGCAGCAACGATCGATACGCAATGGAGCCCTCCACCGGAATGGGATATGTGCTGTCACGGCTCCTTGTCGACCGGCTCGACAGCGGTGATGGAGCGGTCCGGGAGCGTTCCGTGCACCACTTTATCGACAGCGAAGTCGGCGCGGTACGCATCAGCGGGCCTGACGGAGAACGCCGCATGGCCCGCACCGAGTCGGGCGATTGGACCGAAATGGACGGTGGGAACGCCGACGCCGGCTTCGGCAACTTCATGGAGCGCGTGGGAATGGTGGCCATCGAGGGTTACGACAACCTGCCCGCCCTGCAGACCCTGACGCCGTTCCTCCGGGTGGACTATGTCAGCGTGGACGCGCAGCCCCTGGGATTCGTCCAGCTCTTTCACGATGGCGACGCGGACCGAAAGACTTATTATCTAAGGAGCGAAACCACGCGCACGCTGGGCCGTGTTCCCAGCATACTGGGCGAGCGCGTGGAACAGGCGGTGGGGGACGTCTTCTAGAGCCGTGAGAGGAGGCTGGACATGAGCGTGCAGCCGAGGAAGTCGTGGTACCGGGGGGTGGAGGGGACGGGACGGGCCGGAGGTGGGTGGCTCGGGCCGATTCGCGGGGTTCAGGTTGCCGTGCTGGCGGCCTTGGCTTTTTCCGGGTGCGATTTCTTTGACGGGGAGGGCGAGAAACGACGCATCCTCTCTGAGCTTGAGCATGAACTCACCCCCAAGGCAAACGGGGCGGAGGATCTGGCGCAGAGGGCCACGGGTGGGTGGGTACTCATCCAGGCCCTTCAGGCCGATGTGCTTCAGCAAGCTGATCCAGACCCCGCACTCGGATTGTGGCTCGAGTTTGCGTCGTATAGCTGGAACCAGGCGCGGCAGCTCGCATCGGTTGTAGAGGACCGCCTGCTTGGGGAACTGGATCCCTCGGACGCCGAATCGCATCCCCTGATGGCACAGGTGCGTTGGGCTACGGGGTTGGCCGAGTTGTACCTGGGCATGACCTTCTGCGAGACGCTCCTTGATGACGAGCTTCTGCCGGACACGCAACTATTGCGGCTGGCGGAACAGTCTCTCGGCCTGGCCATCGAGACGGCCCGGCGGGCGGGAAGCCCGCACTATCTGAACGCATCTTACGCCGGGAGGGCCCAGACACGCATGCTGCTCGAGGACTGGGACGGAGCCGAGTCCGATGCGATTGCTGTTCCGGCGGAATTCTCCTACGTGTCCTACCACATCGCCGGCGACCCCAATCGCGTGGTGCAGTGGGTCCAGCGGGATGTCGGGTTCCTGCACAAGTGGTGGCCCTTGGTCGAGGAGAGCGAAGATCCGGGATTCATGCTCGATCCCTGGAGCGGGGAGGAGGATCAACGGATCCCGGTGCACTACGATGGCGGTACACTCGCCGATTCCGAGGTGCCTCACTACCGCCCGCTCAAGTACGTCCACGAGGAAGACGACATCCCCATCGTGCACTACGACATGGCGCAGCTGATCGTCGCCGAGGCGAAGGCCGTGAGGGGTGACTACGGCGGCGCCACGGCGGTCCTGAACGGGTTGCGGGGTGCGGTCGGGCTGCCGCCCCACGACGTGCCGACAACCGCGGAGGAGATGGAGGAGCTGATCCTCTGGGAACGCTTCGCCGAGCTTCACCTGGAAGGGCAGCGGCTAATCGACCTGCATCGCAAGGGTTTGATGGAACAGGTCTTCGAAGAGCTGAACGACCCTGAGCGCCCGGGGGTTGGCCGGGCGTCGAAGTGGGGGGAGTGCGAAGGGAGCTGACAGGGCCTGGGCGGTCCGCCGACGCACGTGTCGCCTGTCGCGCGGGATAGGGCGGTCGGGGGGGCGCTACCGGAAGTTTCCGAAATCGACCACAGCGGTATTGTCCCCGGCGCTCCAGTCCACCAGGACCGAACCGGACAATTCGGCGGGTATGCCCTCGATCGGGTAATCCACCAGCGCCGACACCCGCGCAAAGGCGGTGGGCTGGTAGCAGATATTGGTGCCGAAGCTCACGATTCCGACCTGGAGCCAGCGCCCGCGGAACGGGACCATCAGTGGACCCCCTGAATCGCCATTGCAGGTGGACTCCGAGGAGCCCTGTTTCCCGGCACAGATGGTGGTCTCCAGGATGTTCTCGCTGAGGTGCGTCTTGCATTCGTCGTTGCTGATGATCTCGGCCTCGAGCTTCCGGAGGATCTCCGATGCTTCACCGCCGACCGATGTGAGGCCCCAGCCGATCACCGTGGCGACGGTTCCCGGAGCGGACATCTCGATCCGGTTGGGGGTAAGGAGCTCGATGCGCGGGTACATGAAGTCGCCGTCGAGTTCCAGCAAAGCCATGTCGCTCGATATGAAGGCGTCGGCGGAGAAGTCCGGGTGAATCCTGATGCGCTTCACGTCGATGTACTCGCCGCCCTCGGTGAGATCGTGCGTCCCGGCCAGCACCTGGATCATGGCCGGATCAAGGCCTCCGTCGACGCAGTGAGCGGCCGTCATGACCCAGTTCCGCGCAATGAACACTCCGCCGCAGAACTGGACATGGGTGCTCCTGGTGACGAGGGCCACCTGGAAGGGAAACTCACCCTCCTCGGCCTCCTCGCCCCCGATAATGGCCAGGATCTCGGGTTCGGACGAAGAGTCCGGCAGCCCGGGCGCCGTGTTGGTCCACCCCAGGGTGAGTTCCTGGGTGACGGTGTAGGATAGCCGGTTGTCAAGTCCCGCGAATGCGTACTCGCCATCGTCGTTGGTGACCGTGAAGACCTCGGCGGAGTCCCGGATGCCGTCGCCGTCTTCGTCCAGGAAGACGATGAAAGCGGGGATCGCCTCTTCGTCCTCGCCCGGCGCGCCGTCGGCGTCGGCGTCGTGCCAGACCACCCCTGAGATCTCGTTCTCGCCGGTGCCGGGCGGATGGAAGACGGTGATCGCGTCTCCGGTGGCGGTGTGGGTGGCGCCACGGTCGTCGGTGACGGTCAGACTGGGAGTGTAGGCGCCGGGGGTTTCGTAGGTGTGGGTGACGATCCGCCCCGAACCCGTGTTGCCGTCCCCGAACTGCCAGTCGTAGCTGACGAGCTGGCCGTCGGGATCGGTGGAGGAACTGGCGTCGAAACGCACTTCGAGGGGGGCGTTGCCCTCGGTGACATCGACGGTGAAGGCGGCGGTGGGGCGCTCGTTGGGGGTGCCGGTGGGCTGGGAGGGGGGGGTGTCGCCGCATGCGGTCGCGAACACGAGGAACGCGGCCGTTGCGGCCGGGCGATAGCTCCTCATGCGGGACTCCGGAGTGGTTTTCGGCCAGGGCGGTGCATTGAGGACCATATCGTTACCCAGCTTTTCCGGCAATTGGTCCCCGGAGCCCGCCGAGAGTCCGCTGCAATGCCCGGTCGTTCTCACGGGCTCCTGGACGGGACTGCCGGTGACGGAGGTGACAACCGGGCCCGGGGTGGACCGGAGGTGTGTTGGGCCGTGGGCGCGGTGACTTGCGGGCGCGTTGTCCGTTTCCCGCCAGCCCGTCTATCTTCTCAACTTCACAGCAGCTCCCCCCAACACCGCCAAGGACCACGCCACATGCAATCCACCATGCGGAGCGCCGCGATCACAGCACTCCTCCCCTTCACGCTTGCCGCGTTTGCGGGTTGTGGAGGGGGCGGCGACAACGCGGACGCAGAAGCCACCGAGGATCAATCCTCCGACTCCGGAATCAACGCCATTCTCTACTATCCGGACAGACTTGTCGAGACCGCGCCCGAGAGCTTCCAGGCGCGTTTCGAGACCACTGCGGGGGACTTCATCGTTGACGTGACCCGCTCCTGGGCGCCCATGGGTGCCGACCGCTTCTACAACCTGGTCAAGAACGGCTACTACGACGGGGTGTACTTCTACCGGGTGATGAGCGGCTTCATGGCCCAGTTCGGCATGCACGGGGAACCTCAGGTGCAGGTCCGGTGGTCCAGCGCGAACATCGTGGACGACCCGGTCGTGGCGTCCAATACCCGCGGAACGGTCACCTATGCCAAGGGAGGCACCGACTCACGGACGACCCAGCTCTTCATCAACTTCGGGGACAATTCCCGTCTTGACGCCCAGGGTTTCGCGCCGATAGGCAGGGTGAGCGAAGGAATGGACGTGGTGGACCAGATCCACTCGGGGTACGGGAATATTGAGGAATTGGGGGGCACCGGACCGCGGGCATACAACATCACCTCCCAGGGGAATGCGTACCTTGAGGAGAACTTCCCCGACCTCGACCATATCATCTCCGCCACGCTCGTCGATCCGGCGGGCGGGTAGAGCGGCGGTCCGCGGGGGCGCGCCGAACAGCTCGTGGAAGAAACCCTCCCGGCAATCGAGCAAGGATGTGCCCGCGTCGGGAGGTCGACCTTTGCCGCCGACCTCGACCGTCTCGCCGAAGAACTGATCGAGTGCCGGCGGTGTCCGCGTCTGGTCGCGTGGCGCGAGAAGGTGGCGCGGGAGAAGCGCGCCGCGTTCCGGGACGACGAGTACTGGGGGAGGCCGGTTCCGGGGTTCGGAGACCCGGAGGCTTCGGTGATGGTGGTCGGGCTGGCGCCGGCGGCGCATGGGGCGAACCGGACGGGACGCATGTTTACGGGGGACCGGGCGGGGGACTGGCTGTTCGGCGCGATGCACAGGGCCGGGTTTGCCAACCAGGCGTTGAGCCGCGGCCGGAAGGACGGGCTCGTGCTTAAGGGGGCGTATGTGACGGCGGGGGTGCGGTGCGCGCCGCCGGGGAATCGTCCGACGACCGGCGAACGGGACCGGTGCGCGGACTTTCTGCGCCGTGAGGTGGAGATCATGTGGGAGCGGCTGCACACCGTTGTGGCGCTGGGAGGGTTTGCGCATGCGGTCGTGCTCAGAACGCTGGCGGAGCGGGGGGTCGCGATTCCCAGGCCGCGGCCGAAGTTCGGGCATGGGGCGGAGGTGGAGTTGGGGAAGGTGGTGTTGCTCGGGTCATATCACCCCAGTCAGCAGAACACGTTTACCGGGAGGCTGACGGAGGAGATGTTCGACGCGGTGTGGGGGCGGGCGGCGGAGCGGGTGCGGGAGGCGGGGTCGTGACGGTGGATCGCGGGTCTGCGACGGGCGTGGCATCCCGGGTTCAGGGCTTCCAACGGCACCGGTGCGGCCGATGAAGCCAGACGGGGGCTCGCTGCCATTGCTGCGCCGGCTACATGGGCGGGTCTTCGGTTGTGCCGAGGTGGGAAGCGTCCTGGAGGCGGCCTTCGAGGAGCTGGAGTCGGTGCTTGAGGAGAGATCCGATCCGCCACACGCGGCGTGCGTGATCCCGGTGGAGCTGTTTGTGGGGGATTCGATGCCGCCCATGGAGGATCCCGTGCGCCTTTGCCGCCTTTTCCTGTTGCGGCGTGGCGCCCGCATGGCGGCGCCCGAGCGGCATCGCAACAGCGTGCAGCGGCTGGTTTCGTGGGGCGGCTGCGGATGGATTCACCAGGGAACTCCCGATAGCGGGCCCTTCGGATTGCGACCCCGGCAGATCAGCGGTCCCGTTGCAAACGGCTCGCCGGATGGCGGGTGTCCGGGTGATGCTGACATTGCCCGCTGCTGGGATATCGTGCCCGCCGGAGTCTGGCACTATCCGGAGGCGGGCGAAGGCCGGGACTGGGCGACGGTCACCTTCCACAGCGCCGCGGAGGACGAGATCGTGGACGAAGTGTGGACGGGATGATGACGAGCGACTTGAGACCTCGTGGTCCGCGCCCCGCGAACGAGTGCTTCGTCTGCGGACCGGACAACCCGATCGGGTTGCACCTGGTCTTTCGCCTGGAGGACGGTGCCTGCGTGTCGGAGTTCACGCCGGGCCCGAACCATGTCGGCTACCCGGGAGTGGTGCACGGCGGGATGATCTACAGCGCGCTGGACGATGTGATGGCCAACTGGCTGTACCTGCGGGGGGCGCGCGCGTACACGGCGCGATGCGAGATCCGCTATCGGAAGCCGGCCGCGCCGGGGGAGAGGCTGCTGCTGTCGGGGCGGCCGACCGGGCGCAGGCGGAAGGTGGTGGAGATGGAGGCTACGGCGACGCGGGCTTCGGATGGGAAGGTGGTGGCGACGGCGACGGGTACGTTTGTGGTGGTGGACGAGGAGGAGTTTCTTGAGGTGGTGGGCCGGGAGGGGTAGTTCGACGAGGGACGCAGCGTGAAGCCCTTCACGGAACAAAATGTAAACTGTAGTATACATTATGTAATGCTGACGTTACATCAGCCGAGCGACCGTGATGCTCCGGTCCGTCAGTCAGGCCGGCGGCCCGTCCGGATGCAGTTCGCAGGCAGGCGGTTGCTGGCGCGTCCAGGACAGGCCCGTCACACGCCATGTATCGTCTTCGCGGACCATCACGAAGATGTCGGCGCCACAGTGGCTCAGCGTGTCGCCCACGTAGAAGTCGTAGGGAGTCCACACCATCGCCAGGTCTCCGCTAATGCGCACTTCCGGATCGAACATGCGCTCGGTGAGCACCTCTTCGCTGCCTTCGACGCGCGCCACCAGGTCGTCCAGCGTCGATGTCGCGATGGAGCGCTCGCCGTCGCTCGAGACCTCGACCGAGCGCATCACGACATCGGGGTGCAGTAGTGCGCGCAGGGTCTCCCCGTCGCGTTCGGCGAGGGCGTCAAAGAGGGACTGGACGACGGAGAGGATGGCGGCGCGGTCGGCGTCGGAGGGGTGGTGGCGGGGGGTGGGGGTGGTTTGTTC
>LXNI01000406.1_pt1 | contig 50894 bp, 42 predicted proteins | sample 809091 | NCBI WGS metagenome assembly LXNI01 (sample SAMN04870527, study PRJNA318959) | sponge metagenome | biome: 01000161; feature: marine sponge reef; material: water | host: Sarcotragus foetidus | place: Greece: Milos, Mediterranean Sea | collected 2013-05-29 | depth 5-7 m
GGAAGGCTCTTGGCCGGGCGGGAGCCAAAAGGAATGACGACGATCCTTCTTCGCCTGGAGTAGCGCGCGTGCCCTCAACCCTATCTGCCAGTGAGTCCGACCACCCCCACACGGGTGCTACGCGGGCAGACGCTATAGAACAGTATGCCCCGAGTATCAACTCAGGTATATAGGCCCCTAAACTTGCATCCCATGGGTATGTTCCGAACGATCCGGTCGGTAGCACGATTCCGAACCTTCGAAAGTGACCCCGACCTGCGGCGCATGCAATCCGCGGCCAACATCGCCGACCTTCGTCTCATCGCTCGCCGCCGCCTGCCCCGAGGTGTGTTCGACTACGTCGACGGCGCTGCCGAGGATGAGATCACATACCGTCGCAACAGCTCCGACTATCACAACTGGGAGTTCGTCCCCTCCGTGCTCCGGGATGTGACGCACATCGACACCTCCTCCACCCTCCTGGGCCGGCCCCTCCCGATACCGGTGGTCCTCGCCCCCACCGGCTTCACCCGGATCGTCGATCCCGAGGGCGAGTTGCCGGTGGCTCGGGCCGCGGCCCGCCGTGACATCCCCTATTCCCTGTCCACACTGGGAACCCGCTCCATCGAGGAGGTGGCCGATGCGGGCGCCGGGGGTCGCAACTGGTTCCAGGTATACGTCTGGAAGGACCGGGGGCTGGTTCGCAACATGATCGAGCGAGCGGCCGCGAGCGGCTACGAGGCGCTGTGCGTCACAGTCGACCTGGCGGTGCCGGGCCGCCGGGAACGGGACGTGCGCAACGGGATGACCCTGCCCCCCAAGCTGGGGCTCGACATGCTCCTCGACGGGATGCGAAGGCCGTCGTGGACATGGCGTTTCATCACCGCCGACCCGATCACCTTCTCCAATGTGGTGGGCCTTACCGACCATGACGGCAGCTCGGCCGTGGCTCTCGCAAGCCTGGTCCACGACCAGTTCGACGCCAGCCTGTCGTGGTCGGACATCGAATGGTTCCGGTCGATCTGGGAGGGCCCGATCGTCATCAAGGGGATCCAGTCCGTGGCAGACGCCCGCCGGGCAGTCGAGCACGGCGTGGACGCCATCGCCGTCTCGAACCACGGCGGTCGCCAGCTGGAAGGCGCCCCGACACCCATCGGGCTCATCGAGCCGATCGCTCAAGAGGTGGGCGACGCGGCAGAGATCATCTGCGACGGCGGGGTGCGGCGAGGGTCCGACATCCTGAAGGCACTCGCCCTCGGCGCTCGGGCAGTGATGGTGGGCCGCGCCTACTTGTACGGGCTGGGCGCCGGTGGGGAGAAGGGAGTCGACTGGGTGCTCGACTTCTTGGCGGAGACGATGCGCTCTACCATGGCGCTGGCCGGAGTGCGGTCGGTTGGCGAGGTGGGCCGGGATCTCGTGCGGCGCCGACCCTAGGCTGCCGGCCGGCAGACGCCGAGGAGAAAACGCCATGGAGATCGAGGGGCTGGTAGTAGCCGACGAGCTTTACCGGTTCATCACCGAGGAGGCACTCCCCGGAAGCGGCGTGGACGCCGGTGCCTTCTGGAACGGGTTCTCCGACCTGATCAACGAATTCGGTCCGCGAAACCGGGGCCTGCTCGCACAGCGCGCCGACCTCCAGGCCGCCATCGACGACTGGCACCGGGCCAACCGGGGCGGGGCGCCGAATGGGGCGGCCTACCGGGCCTTCCTGGAGAAGATCGGCTACATCGAGCCCAGGGGCCCGGAGTTCTCGATCACTACCTCCAACGTGGACCCCGAGATGGCCGATGTGGCCGGACCCCAACTGGTGGTCCCGATCATGAACGCCCGGTTCGCCCTCAACGCCTTGAACGCCCGATGGGGATCCCTCTACGACGCCCTCTACGGGACCGATGTGCTGGGCGATCCGCCCCCGGCCGGTCCATACGACCCGGCCCGCGGTCGCCTGGTGGTGGCCTGGTGCCGGGGTTTCCTGGACGACGTGGTCCCGCTCTCCGATGGCTCGCACGCCGACGCCACCCGGTACTCCTTGGCGGACGGAGGGTTACGGGTGCGGTTGTCATCGGGCGTCACCACCGGCCTGGCCCAACCGGACCAGCTGGCCGGTTACCAGGGAACCCCCGACTCGCCCGGCGCGGTGCTGGTCCGCAACAACGGCCTTCACATCGCCATCGAGATCGACGCCGAGCATCCCATCGGCGCCCTCGATCCGGCCGGGGTGTCGGACATAGTGATGGAAGCGGCGGTCACCACCATCCTCGACCTCGAGGACTCCATCGCCGCTGTCGACGCGGCGGACAAGGCGCTCGCCTACCGCAACCTGTTGGGCCTGACCAGGGGCGATCTCACCGCCGAGGTGACCAAGAACGGCCGGACCTTCACCCGTCGGCTGGCACAGGATCGGACCTACACCGCGCCCGACGGATCGAGCTTCACGCTCCCGGGTCTGTCCCTGTTCCTGGCCCGCAACGTGGGACACCTGATGACCACTCCGGCTGTCCTCGACCGAGACGGGAACGAGGCTTACGAAGGTCTGGTGGACGCAATGGTCACCACGCTGGTGGCTTGTCACGACCTGCGGGGGCCGGCTGCCGGGCGCAACTCCCGGACCGGTTCCTTCTACGTGGTCAAACCCAAGATGCACGGATCCGACGAGGCGACCTTCGCCTCCGATGTGTTCGACCATGTGGAGGACGTGCTGGGCCTCCCTCGTGACACCGTCAAGATCGGTCTGATGGACGAGGAGCGCCGCACCACCCTCAACCTGGCCGAATGCATCCGGGCCGCCCGGTCGAGGATCGTCTTCATCAACACCGGCTTCCTCGATCGCACGGGCGACGAGATCCACACCTCCATGGAGGCCGGACCGATGGTTCCCAAGACCCTGATGAAGGCCCAGGGCTGGATCCAGGCCTACGAGGACTGGAACGTGGATGTGGGCATAGCCTGCGGTCTCCGGGGCAGAGCACAGATCGGCAAGGGGATGTGGGCCGCTCCTGACCTCATGGCGGCCATGCTCGAGGAGAAGGTCGACCATCCGATGGCCGGCGCCGACTGCGCGTGGGTCCCCTCTCCGACCGCAGCCACCCTCCACGCCACCCACTACCACCGGGTTGACGTGGCCGCCCGCCAGGACGAGATCGCCCACCGTCCACCCCGCAACCTGGCGGAGTTGCTCGAGATACCGCTGGCCCACAGGACCGACTGGACACCCGAGGAGATCGCCGCCGAACTCCGCAACAATGCGCAGGGAATCCTGGGCTACGTGGTGCGGTGGGTCGATCAGGGAATCGGCTGCTCCAAGGTTCCCGACATCAACGACGTAGGGCTCATGGAGGACCGGGCCACCTGCCGAATCTCGTCCCAACACATCGCCAACTGGCTCCACCACGGGGTGGTGGACCGCGATCAGGTCATGGAGACGATGAAGAGGATGGCGGCGGTGGTCGATCGCCAGAACGCCGGCGATCCCGGCTACCGGCCCATGGCGCCGGCCTTCGACGGCCCGGCCTTCAAGGCCGCCTGCGACCTGGTTCTTCTCGGGACGGAACAGCCCTCGGGCTATACCGAACCCATCCTGCACGCGAAGCGAGCAGACCTGAAGCTCCGGTTGTCCGGTGGCTGATCGGCCCGAGGGGGCGCCCGTTTGTGTCACGCCCGACGGCGGGACGGTCCGGCCGTGCCGACGGGCGCCATATACTCCGACATCCCGAGTCGAACAAGAGGTCTGACGTATGTCTTCAGATGCCGTACTGGTGATCGCGCTCATCGCAGGGCTGGCGGCCCTGGTCCTGGCCGCCTACTACGCCCGGGTGGTCATGGCCGCCGATCAGGGCAACGACCGCATGCGGGAGCTTTCCGCAGCCATCCGGGAGGGCGCCAACGCCTTCATGAGGCGTGAGTACACGTGGGTGGCCGTCTTCGTGGTGGTGATGGCGGTCCTAATCTCGGTGGTCCTTCCTTGGGGGGCGCCGTGGGGTTCGATTGCCTACATTTTCGGTGCGGTCCTGTCGGCCGGCGCTGGCTTCGCCGGGATGCGGATCGCCACCGCGGCCAACTCCCGGACTGCCGAGGCGGCCCGGGTCGGCGGGGTGAAGAGCGCCCTGCCGGTGGCCTTCCGCGGGGGCGCCGTGATGGGATTCTGCGTAGCCGGACTGGGCCTGCTGGGAGTGACCATCGGCTATCTCCTGTTCGTCAACGTGCTGAGCATCAGCGACTCGGACCAGTACAACATCATCGCCGCCATCGGCCTGGGAGGGTCGTCCATCGCCCTCTTCGCCAGAGTGGGCGGCGGCATCTACACCAAGGCGGCCGATGTGGGGGCCGATCTGGTGGGGAAGGTCGAGGCGGGCATCCCCGAGGATGATCCCCGGAACCCGGCCGTGATCGCCGACAACGTCGGCGACAATGTAGGGGACGTGGCCGGCATGGGAGCCGACCTCTTCGAGTCCTACGTCGGCTCGATAGTGGCCCCTATCGCCTACGCGGCCATCGTGTTCGCTTCGAGTTCCTTCGCCACCGAGGCAATCATCTTCCCCCTGGCCGTCGCCGCCATCGGGATGTTCGCCGCCATCATCGGCTCCTTCTTCGTGCGGGTGACCGGGGACAACCTGGCCAAGGCCCTGCACCGCGGGAACAACGTGGCGGTGGGACTCACCGTCATCGGCGTTCTGATTCTCACCAACGTGGTGTTCGGGGGATCGAGCGGGGTGGAGAACCCCTTCGGCCTGTCCTTGGCGGTGCTGGTCGGCCTGGCGGTGGGGATCTGCGTGGGCAAGATATCGGAGATATTCACCTCCGACCACTACAAGACCGTAAAGGAGATCGCCCGCCAGGCCGAGACCGGTCCGGCCACGGTGGTGCTGGCCGGAATAGCCGAGGGGATGCGCTCCGCCGCCATCTCGGTGGTGGTGGTCGCCGCCGGGATCGGCGGCGCGTACGCGGCCGGGGACTGGGCTATCGGAGACGGCGGCGGCATCTACGGCGTGGCCATAGCAGCCATCGGGGTTCTTTCCACGCTCGGGATCACGGTGGCGGTGGACGCCTACGGGCCGATAGCCGATAACGCCGGGGGTATCGCCGAGATGGCCCACCTGCCCCCCGAGGTGCGGGAAGCAACCGACGAGTTGGACGCGCTGGGCAACACCACCGCCGCGCTGGGCAAGGGCTTCGCCATCGGATCGGCAGCGGTTACGGCGCTGGCCCTGTTCGCCGCCTTCACCCAAGCCGTCGGCCTGGACTCCATCGACATCACCAACGTGGGGACGACCATCGGCCTGTTCCTGGGCGGCATGTTCCCGTTCCTGTTCGCCGCGCTCACCATCAAGGCGGTCGGGAGAGCCGCCTTCCGGATGATCGAAGAGGTGCGGCGGCAGTTCCGCGAGATCCCCGGATTGCTGGCGGGCGATCCGAGCGCCCGGCCCGAGTACGCCAAGGCGGTGGATATCGCCACCGGTTCGGCGCTACGGGAGATGGTCATCCCGGGCGCCCTGGCAGTGGCCCTCCCGCTGGTCGTGGGCTTCATCGACGTGGAAGCGCTGGGTGGCCTGCTGGCCGGAGCGCTGGTGACCGGGTTCCTCCTGGCCATCTTCATGGCCAACGCCGGGGGTGCCTGGGACAACGCCAAGAAGCTGATCGAGAGCGGCGCATTCGGGGGCAAGGGCTCGGAGCAGCACAAGGCGGCGGTCATCGGCGACACGGTGGGAGATCCGTTCAAGGACACTGCCGGCCCGGCGATGAACATCGTCATCAAGGTGATGACCATCGTCTCCCTGATCTTCGCCGCCGCATTCATCTGATCTCTCATCACCCTGCTCCGTGGTGAAACGGGTGCTGCTGGTCCGGCACGGGGAGTCCGAAGCCAACGCCGGCGAGATCTGGCAGGGTGCTACCTCCTCGCCGCTGACCGCCCGGGGCCGGGATCAGGCCGGATCGGCCGCCCCGAGGCTGGCCAACCGGCGGTTCGATCTGGTAGAGAGCTCCGATCTCGAGCGGTCCCTTCACACCGCCGAGATAGCGGGATTCCGGCCACGGGTGGTGGCCGCGTGGCGGGAGGGCGACATCGGCGTCTGGGAGGGCCGGCCCGGCGAATGGGTCCAAACCCACTACGGCCACGATCTGGCCCGGCTTAACGAGGACTACGACCTGCGGATGGGTGAGACCGGCGAGTCGCCCCGCCAGGTGTCCAAGCGGGGCTGGGCGGCACTGACCGACCTGGTGGGCCGGCTCGAGGAGGGACAGACCGGCCTGGTTTTCACCCACGGCGGCCTTATCGAGTTGTTGCTCTGGCGCCTACTCGGCCTTCCGACAGGGGGCCGCCGGCTCGGGTTCCTGTCCAACACCGCCCTCTGCGAAGTGGCCTTCGACGGTGAGGAGGGGAGCATCCTGCGCTACAACGACGCCGCCCATCTCGGGCCCGTGTCCTTCTGGGCGGGCTACACGCGGGACGGCGGCGGCATCGTGGTCGATCTCATCCGCCACGGTGTGACGCAGGCCAACCTGGAACGGCGGGCCCAGGGGCGTGTCGACAGCGATCTGCACCCCGACGGACAGGAGCAGGCTCGGCGGTTGGCGTCATGGATCGGGGGGGTCGACGAGGTCTTCTCCTCCACGCTCCGGAGGGCGGCGTCCACGGCGGAGATCGCCTTCGGACGCGCACCGGTGCTGGTGGACGAACTCATGGAAATGAGCTTCGGTGAGTGGGAGGGGGAGCTGTGGGAGGAGCTGGAGGCGTCGGGCCGGCTCGGCGGGTATCCCCGGGACCGCCAGGACATCCGGCGGGGCGGCACCGGCGAGACCTGGAAGGAGGTCCAGGATCGGGTGGCCGGGTTCATCAGCGCCCTCGCCGACACCTACAGGGGGCGCCGGGTGGCGGCAGCGTCACACGGCGGGGCGATCAAGGCCTATTCCACCGCCATACTGGGACTCGACTACGCCAGGGCCCGGTTGCTGGGTCCCTTGGATAACACATCGGTCACCCAGGTGGCGATCGCGCCGGACGGGCATCCGATGCTCGCCACCTACAACATCACCCACCACCTGGAGGGCTAGCTCTAGCGCACATGCCGTCTTACAAATGAAATGCGCTCTACTCTGGCCAAGAGTGGCTGGTGGACTATAGTAGAAGTCATGACTCAGTATATGGGCCCGTTCAGGTCAGGCCGAGGGTTTCGTATCTCCAAGCTCTCAGCATCATATTTTCGTAGCATCAGGCAGGCTTCTGTCGATCTGGACTCCTTGACTGCTTTGGTTGGCCCGAACTCTTCGGGCAAGAGCAACACAATGGACACCCTAAGGTTCATAAAGGATGCTCTTCGATTCGACTTAGAGGCAGCAATTTCTATGAGACGCGGTATCCGGGCTGTTAGATACAAGACTCGGCATGGACGACCACCAAATATACGGATGATGATAGAGGCTACATGGAAAGACTGCTTAATCACATATGCCTTTGTAATCTCAAGTGCTCCTGCGCAACAATGGCGTGTTAAGCGAGAACAGGTATCAGTGACACACGAAGCACGTGGTCCTCTGCACGCAAGCATAGAGGATGGAGTTGTCTCCGTACGCGGTGAGTTTAGTGATCAGATGGCCTACGGCACAAGCGTAGAGGATCTAACTCTCAAGTCACTGTATCATATACTTACTCATATGTACAGGCAACAAGCTGAGAAGGGAGAGAGGACTCCGCCCTCACTTAGGGCTGTACAGGCCTTACACATCAGTCTACGTAACATGCGGTTTTTTCACATATTCCCTCGCGATATTAAAGAGCCTCAAGAACTGGGTGTATCGTATCCGCTGGATGAGTACGGCACCAATCTAGCCTCTGTACTCAGAGATTTGAAGAAACGATATCCATCAGAAGCACAACGACTGGAGGAAGAACTCAGTCACTTGGTGCCGCATGTATCGGGTATTCGTATAACGAGTGCCGGAGGATTCTTGGTCACCAAGCTCAGGCATGGAGATGGTCCAGGAAATGGCCAATGGTTTGATCTGTCCCAAGAATCCGACGGTACGTTGCGTTTACTCGGTCTATTGACCGCACTGTGTCAGCAACCTGCTCCATCTTTTCTGGGCATTGAGGAGCCGGAGTTCGCTGTCCATCCAGGTGCCTTGACGCCCCTCGCGGAACTTCTACAAGAGACCTCTTTGCGGTCGCAGATTCTGCTTACCACCCACAGCCCTGAAATCATGGATCAACTGCCGGTGGATAGTCTCCGAGTTGTAGATTCAGTTGACCGTGCGACAACAATAGCAAGGGTGTCGGATCATCAGGTAAAAGCAGTCAAAAGAAAACTCTTCCTTCCTGGGGAATTGCACCGAACGGAGGGCTTAAGTCAGGCTAGACAGTCTGGTGAATAGGGGACCCTATATCATCCCCATCGTAGAGGGCGCGGGTGAGCGGGAGGCCGTTCCGCTGCTTCTACGTCGTTTAATACATGAAGTACTCGAAAGACCAGAGCTCACGATAGCTCAGTCTATTGTCACTAATGGTAAGGGCAATATGGATCGACGACTCGCGAAATACCTTAGGTATGCACGCATTCAGAAGGCAAATGGGATTATCATTCTACGAGATGCGGACGACGATTGTCCACATACAATAGCTTCCAATATGGCGGATCAAGTCCGAGAGGTAACTCTAGGCGTACCTGTTGTGATAGTTTGCCCTAAGCCAGAGTTCGAGGCTTGGTTCATCGGTAGTCTACTTTGCAGTCATGGGGATGCTATTCGAGATTATCTCGAGTTGTTGTCTACGATTGTCGTACCGGATGATGTCGAAAGACTCGGTGATGCGAAAGGTTGGCTCAGTAGACACATGCCGGACGGTAAGATGTACAAACCAACCAGACATCAAGCAAAACTGTCTGCACGCATTTGCGTTAGCCAAGCCGCCATAACCTGCCGTTCGTTTCGGCGACTTCGGCACGCCGTCGAGGAACTAGTGGACGCGATGGACATGCAGACCACCAATAAAGTTACACCCTAATGAAGTGCGATAGTGCAAATGGTGTAGCCGAGCTAGTCTGTCATCGGACAATAGTCGACTGGTGGGGACCCCTAACAGTCGTGCTTGCTGCCAACCCGAGCCTATGGTGGAGGTCGGATCACCCAACTCGGTCCGGCTAGGCCGCGAAGTTCGGGATCCGTAACCTGCAGCGAACAGTAGTAACTGCCCTGTGGACAAACCCTTCAGCGCGTCTCCCACACGATCAGCGACGCCCAGTTGTCCACATCGGGGTCCTCCATGTAGTCCTCCAGCACCCCGCGGGCCTCGAAGCCGTTCTCGATCTGGAAACTCAGGGTCCGGTCGTACAGCTCGCCGGCGGCCACCTTCTCCACGTACTCGGCGGCCGACAGGCTGTCCTTGTGCTCGGCGTATCCGGGGATCACCCCGCCGGCGATGATGCCCCGCAGGCCGAGGGTCCGGCACACCTCCTTGCGCAGGTCGTACAGGCGGCTGCCGATCCCGCGGCGGCGGTAGCGGGGGTCCACCGAGATGTCGGTGCCGTAGTACCACTCACCGGTGGGATCGTGTCCGGCCTTGTGCTGGCCGGACATGAGGTCCTTCATGCGGTGCTGGGGATTGGAAAGGTCGAAATGGACCCTCACCCCCAGACCCATGGCGATCGGTGTCTCGCCGTCCAGCACCACGAAGTTCCCCTCGGGGAAGGCCTCGGCCAGCTCCACCAGCTCCTGAGCGTTGTACAGGTCAGCGGGGTCCACGCTGGGAAAGCACCGGAGCTCGATCGCCTCCAGCTCGCCGGCCCACCGGGCCTCCAGGTTCACGTAGTGGAGGTTTTCGATCACCCCCAAATTATACTTCCGGTGGTGCCTGACTACTCGAACCTGTCGCTATGGATGGCGACCTTCGAAGGCGACCTGACCCCCCGCCGGACCCTCGAAGGGGATACCTCGGTCGATGTGGCCATCGTGGGAGGAGGCTTCACCGGCCTGTGGACCGCCTACTACCTCACCGAGCGGGACCCTTCGCTCTCGATCCTGGTGATCGAGCGGGAGATCTGCGGCTTCGGCGCCTCCGGGCGCAACGGCGGATGGGCCGTGGGAGAGCTGGCCGCCGGCTTCGAAGCCTACGCCCGCCGCTCCAGCCCGAAGGCGGCAGGCCGTCTCATGCGTCACGTGCACGGCTCGGTCGACGAGATCGGTCGGGTGATCGCAACCGAGGCCATCGAATGCGGGTTCGCCAAGGGTGGAGTGATCCGGTTCGCCCGCAGCCGCGCCCAGGCGGAGCGCCAGGCGGCCGAGATCGAGACCAATCGCTCCAACGGCATCGGCGAGGACGTCATCCGCTTGCTGGACCCCGAAGAGGTGCGGCGCTTTGCCCGGCCCACCGGCCTCCTCGGCGGTATCTTCTACGCTCCCTGCGCGGCGCTCGATCCAGCCCGGCTGGTAAGGGGGCTGGCCGGGGTGGTGGAGCGCCGCGGGGTCCGGATCGTGGAGCAGACCACGGCCACGGCGATCGGGGACGGATCGGTCACCACGACCGGCGGACGGGTCCGCGCCCCGGTGGTGATCCGGGCCACCGAGGCATACACCCGCGACCTTCCCGGAGAGCGACGGACCCTGGTACCGCTCTACTCGCTGATTATCGCGACCGAGCCGCTGGACGCAGCGACCCTTGCCGAGATCGGGCTCGACACGCGGCCGACCTTCGCCGACGACCGCTACGCGGTCATCTACGGGCAGAGGACGGCCGACAACCGGATCGCCTTCGGAGGAAGGGCTATCCCCTACCTGTACGGCTCCCGGATCCACCCGGCCACCGAGAAGGACCGGCGGTCCCACGATCTCATCAGGAGGGTGCTGGTGGACATCTTCCCGGCGCTCGGCGACGTGGCCATCACCCACGAGTGGGGCGGCGTGCTGGCGGCGCCGCGCAACTGGGTGCCGGCAGTGCGCTACGACCCGCGGACCGGGATGGGTACCGCCGGCGGCTACGTCGGTGAGGGGGTGGCGCCCTCCAACCTGGCCGGCCGCACCCTGGCAGATCTGATCACCGGCACCGATTCCGAGCTGGCCGAGCTCGCCTGGGTGGGAATCGAGTCCCGTCCGTGGGAGCCCGAACCCCTGCGCTGGCTGGGAATCCGGGGCACCCGGGCCGTCATGGGCTGGGCCGACCGCTTCGAATTCGGTACCGAACGTTCCTCCCGCCTCGGCCGCCTGGCCCACGGACTGCTCCGCCGCTGAAGCCGATGATCCCCACCGCCGAGACCCTGATCGATATAGGCCGGCGGGCCGGGTTGGCTGCGGTGGGGGTGTGCCGGGCGGAGCCGTTCACAGAGATGGCCGAGACCCTGCGGGAGCGCAAGGAGCGGGGGCTGCACAGCGGGATGCAGTTCACCTACCGCAACCCGGAGCGCTCCACCGACCCGTCGCGCATCCTGCCGGAGGCCGCCTCCCTGGTGGTGGGCGCCCTCGACTTCTGGCGCGGCGAACCGCCCCGTCCCGACGACGGTCTCCCCTACGGGCGGGTGGCGGCCTACTCGCGGGAGGACCATTACGCCGCTCTCCGTTCCGCCCTCGATCAGGTGGCTGAGGCGTTGCGGGCGGCGCGTCACCGGGCGGTGGTGGTGGCCGACGAGAACAGCCTGGTCGATCGGGCGGCCGCCTACCGGGCCGCCATCGGCTGGTGGGGGAAGAGCTCCAACATCCTCGTGCCGGGAGCAGGGAGCCTGGTGGTGCTGGGCGCGGTGGTGACCGACGCACCTCTGTGCGGCACGGATCCGGCGCCGATGGCCGACGGCTGCGGATCGTGCCGGCAGTGCCTCGACGGATGTCCCACCGGCGCCATAGTCGCTCCCGGGGTGGTCGATGCCCGCCGCTGCCTGGCCTGGCTGGTCCAGGAGGCGGGAGTGTTCCGTCCCGAGTTCCGGGTGGCGCTGGGGGACCGGATCTACGGCTGTGACGATTGCGCCGAGGTGTGCCCTCCCAACCGGGTCCGAGTCCGCCTGGACAGCCGGGCACCAGAGAAACCGAACGAGGCCTGGGTGTCCCTGGTCGACCTGCTCGATGCCTCGGACGAGGACCTGTTGGCCCGGTTCGGACGCTGGTACATCCCGCGGCGCCAGCCCCGCTACCTGCGACGCAACGCTCTGGTGGCGCTAGGCAACGTCGGGAATCCGTCCGACCCCCGGGTCCGTTCCGCGGTCGACCAGGCTCTGGCCCACACCGACCCGCTGGTGCGCGCCCACGCCGTCTGGTGTGCTCGCCGCCTCGGGCTGGGCCTCACCTCTCTACAGGGCCGCGAGGACCCGCTGGTCCGAGACGAACTGGACCGCCGGGTTCCGGTTCGTGAAGCCCTCCTGACTAGTGGTCTGTCTGTGGAATAACGGCGTGCTCTGCTATTCACAGGCAGACCGCTAGCCCACCGCCTCGATGAACGCGTCGGTGTAGCTGATCTCGAAGTCGCCGGTGTCCTGGATCTCCTCCAGCGAACCCACCCCGCCCGGAATCACCGCCGGGTCGGCCACGAAGTCCAGCAACTGCTGCTCCAGACCGTCAAGGGCCGCCGCGTTGGGAGTGGAGTAGTAGTTGTAGTTGGACAGGGCCGCACCGTTCTCCGCATCGAGAATCCAGTTGATGAAGGTGTGGGCCGTGCAAGGGTTGGGAGCGTCGTGCGGGATCGCCATGTTGTCGATCCAGCGCGTGCCGCCCTCCTCCGGCACGAAGTACACGTAGCGGGAGGGGTCGTCGGTCTCCAGGAACTGCGTGAACATATCACCCGAGTAGCCGTGGGCTATCGCCGTCTCGCCGGTCGTCAGCAACTCGTCGGCCGAGTCCGTGTCGAAGGCCGCCACCCGGCCCCGCGCCTCGGAGACCAGCTGCTTGGCCTCCTCCAGCTCGCCGGCGTCAGTGGTGTTGAGCGAGTACCCGAGGTACTTGAGCGCCGCGCCCAGGGTCTCCCGCGGGTCGTTCAGCAAGGAGATCCGGCCTGCGTACTGGTCCGCGAAGCTCGGGTCGAAGACGATCGACCAGGACCTCGGGAAGTCCGTTCCCACCACCGCCGTGTCTACGGCCAGGCCGGTGGTCCCCCACTGGTAGGGCACCGAGTAGTCACCGGCGGGGTCGTAGACCAGGTCGCTGAAGTCAGCCGAGACGTTGGTCAGGTTGGGTATGGCGTCCTTGTTGAGGAGCTGGATGTCCTCGCCCGCGATCAGGATGGCGACCATGTAGTCGGAGGGGACGATCAGATCGTATCCCGAGTTGCCCGCCGAGATGATCGGCTGCATGGCCTCGTTGGAGTCGTAGACGTCCACGGTCATCTCGATGCCGTGCTCGGCCGCGAAGGCGTCCACCAGGTCCGGATCGATGTACTCGGCCCAGTTGTACAGGTTCAGGTCACCATCGGTCTGGCCCACGTTGCAATCCGCGGCGGCGGACACCCCGCCGTCTTCCGCGCAGGCGGCGGCCAGGAGCGTCATGGCCACCACCACGGCGAGCAGGCGGCGTATCGGGGTAGGACTCATGGCAACCTCTTTCTGTGTTCTCGCTCGTGACTCCGAAGCCCCTGGGCTCACCCCTGATTGGCGGCTCGCGTCGAGAAGGCTCAGGCAGATTGTATCGACGCTCCGGCGGCAAAGCGGGCGCCGGCGCCGTAATTCTGGTGCCCATCCGATTGCCCGGACGGTTGCCGACCCACCGGCGCGTGGCCGGATAGGCTTTGGACGAGACCGTAGGGTGGAAGGCGAACTTCATGCATGATGTGCTCGTTATCGGTGGAGGCATCGCCGGCCTGATAGCCGCCCGCGATCTGGCTCATGGTGGATACCGGGTTCTTTTGCTCGAGGCACGCGACCGGCTCGGAGGGCGGACATGGTGGAAGCGGTTTGCCGACTCGGGCCACCACGCCGAGATGGGCGGCGCGTGGTTCGACGAGGGCACTCAACTCAATATCGCCCGGGAGATCGAACGCTACTCCCTACCTACTGTCCTGAGCCCGGCCGGCCAGGAGTTCCGGGTATCGCTAGGCGGTCTCAGCCTGGCGCGTCCCGACCAGCCCGTACCCCCTGACGTTCGCCCCGATCTGGACAAGGCCCTCGATCACATCGTCGATCAGTCCCGTCGGGTGACGTTCGGCTCCGATCTCGACAGCCCGGATCTCCACGATCTGGACGTTCCTTTCACCGAGTTGATCGAGCCCTACGCCGACCAGCCCCTCGTCGCCGAGTACCTCTCGATGTGGGCCGCCTTCGCGTTCGGTTGCGATCCCGCGGCGGTTTCGGCGCTGCAGGTCCTCACCTGGGTGGCCGGATACGACAACACATGCTGGACGCTCGACGACGCCCCGGCGACGAAGTTCGCCAAGGGAACGGCGAGCCTCGTCGAGGCCCTCGCCGAGGATGGGGGCGCGGATATCGGGTTATCGGCGCCGGTCGCCTCGATCGTCGACGCCGGCTACCATGTCGTGGGGAAGACGACCGGCGGCGAGACCCATAGAGCCCGCTTCGCTCTGCTGGCCACTCCCGTCAACACCTGGGAGGACATCGAGTTGCCCATACCGTCCGGTTCCCTCAAGAGGAGGTTTGCCGGGGAAGGCCTGGCAGGTCGTGCGGTCAAGCTGCATGCCCTGGTTGACAACGTGCCCGAGTACCTGATGGCTTCGGGCTGGGGCGGCCCGCTCTGCTGGGTCTCGGAGCAGGCCGACTTCGACGGCGGGCGGCTCCTGGTGGGCATAGGTTCGGATGACTCGGCTATCGACGGAACGGATGCGGCGCAGGTCCAGCAGGCAATCCGCCAGTTCGCCCCTGAGGCGACCGTCCGGACGTGTGATAGCCACAACTGGTCGACCGACCCGTACGCCAAGGGGACGTGGACGACCTACCGCCCGGGACAGCTGGCGCGCTACTACTCCGACTTCTCCGTCCCCCACGGGCGGCTCTACTTCGCCGGATCGGACCTCGCCCGAGGCTGGGCCGGGTTCATGGACGGCGCCATCGAGAGCGGCGCCGAAACTGCGGCAGCCCTCGGGCGACGGCTACGCGAGGACGGCTAGGACCTCGGGCCGGTTCGCCCGCGACAGGCAAGACGTTCTCGCGGTTCGATCTCCCGGCGAAATAGGATTCTCAGACTGCCGGGTGAGGAGTGGCGGCACCCGCTGGGCATGGGGAGGCTCACATGGCCGAGATAACTGTGTTCGTGGCGCGATCGGTGCGGACGATGGAACCGTCCCTGCCGGTGGCGGAAGCGGTCGCGGTGCGGGACGGTCGCATTGTCGAGGTCGGGACACTCGACACCATGCGGCCGTGGCTGGAAGCCCGTCACCACGAGGTTGACGACACCTTCAAAGACCACTGCATCATGCCGGGCTTTATCGATCCCCACCTGCATCCCTCCATGGCCGCCATGCTGCTGCCCATGCAGTTCATGACCGCAGTGGGGTGGGATCTCCCCGGGGAGGAAATCCGACCCGTGCGTGACGAGGGGCAATTCCGCACACGCTTGGTCGAGATCGACGCCGACCTGGCACCCGGTGACCCGTTGCTCTCCTTCGGCCATCACCCCATATGGCATGGCGACATCGACCGGCGCGCCCTCAACGAGATATCCACGACCCGTCCCATCGTGGTATGGCATCGCGGCTACCACTCGCTGGTGGTGAACGACGCCTGCTTGCGGTGGATGGATCTGGACGCGGCGGTTGCACGCCGCCACCCCCAGATCGATCTCGACACGGGCAGGTTCTTCGAAACTGGCCTGGAAGTGGCGTTGCACCACCTCCGAAGCTTCATCCTGGAGGCGGAGCGGTTCCGCGGTGGGCTCGACCGGATGCGCCAGGTCATCCACCGGGGTGGACACACGACTATTGGCGAAGCCGCGTTCGGTTTCTACGGATTCGAGGAGGAATGGTCCCACCTCCAGGCGGTGATGGAACAGCCGGACACCCCATTCCGGATCCAGCTGATGCCCTACACCGCGGGACCGGACGGCGATGCGCGCTCCGACCGGCAGTTCCTCGAAGGCGCATTGGCGCATCCATCGCGGAACACCCACCGCCTGCGATTCAGCGACCACGTCAAGCTCTTCGCCGACGGCGGGTTCTTCGCGGAGTTGTTGATGCTGAAGCCCCCCGGACACCTCGACGGTCGTCACGGCGAGTGGATCACGCCCCCGGAGAGGTTCGAGGAGATTGCCCGGATCCTATGGAACGCCGGACTGAATATCCATGTGCACTGCAGCGGAGACCTCGGCGTCGAGCTGGCGCTGTCCACCCTGGAGAAGCTGCAGCGGGAACGTCCTCGCTTCGACCATCGCTTCACGTTCGAGCACTTCGGCATCTCGAGTTCGCAACAGGTTGACCGCATCGCGGCGGTCGGGGGCGTCGCCTCGGTCAACGCTTACTACGTCTACGAGCTGTCCGAAGCCTTTGCCGCCCACGCGGTCGGATACGAACGGGCGTCCCAGATGTCGAGGCTCGGCTCACTGGAGCGAGCAGGAGTGCGCTTCGCCGTCCACTCGGATTTCCCGATGGCGCCGGCGCAACCGCTGAACAACGCCTGGGTCGCCGCCAACCGGCTCGCCGAGTCCGGTGCGCTGATGGGCCCGAACGAGCGGGCCTCCCTCGACGCCGCCATCAGGGCCATAACCATCAACGCCGCGTACGTGCTCGGGCTCGAGGACGAGATCGGATCGCTGCGCTGGGGCAAGCGAGCAGACTTCACGATCCTCGAGACAGACCCCTACACGGTCGGCGTCGAGTCCCTCCGCGACATCCCCATATGGGGAACAGTCTTCGAAGGCAAGAAGTACGAGACCTGACCCACAGAACCGGGAACCGACCCTGGCCTCGACCGGCCTCGATGCGTCGGCCTGGACCGCCTCTCGTCTAGACGGATGAGTCGGAGCGCCTTCGCAGGCGGTCCCCCAGGCTCCGGCCGGTCTCCCCGGTCCGGAGGCGTTGGGTGACGAGCGACAGGATGACCAGCACGATCGACGCCGCCAGCATGATGACGGAGACGGCGTTGATGAGCGGGGTTACGCCGCGGCGGATCATGCCGAACACGAACACCGGCAGGGTGGTGGAACCCGGTCCGGACGCGAACTGGGTTACCACCACATCGTCGAGCGACAGGGTGAGGGCGAGAAGCGCCCCGCCGGCTATGCCCGGGGCAATCTGCGGCAGGGTGACGTATCGGAAGCTCCGCCACCGGTTGGCGTAGAGATCGAGGGCGGCTTCCTCCAGTTGCTCGTTCATGCCCGACAGCCGGGCCCGCACCACCACCGACACGAAGCTGATGTTGAAGGCGATGTGGCTGATGGTGATGGTGGTGAAACCCTTGGTGAGGTCGAGGCCGAACAGCAGCTCGGCGATGCGGATCCCCTCGGAGAAGAACAGCAGCATCATCACCGCCATGGTGACGTCGGGGATGATGATCGGCAGGTAGAGGAGGGCGTCGAACACCCGCTGTCCCCGGAACCGGAACCGCTCCAGAGCCAGCGCGGCCAGCGTCCCAAGCACCACCGAGACGGCGGTGGACAGCAGGGCCACCCGGATCGACACCCAGAGGCTGTTCTGGAGCTGGGAATGGTCGATGAACTGCTCGTACCACGACAGGGTGAAGCCGCCCCAGCGCCCCACATTGCGATCGTCGCTGAACGAGAACACAACCAGCAGGACGATCGGGGCGTAGAAGAAGGCGTACACCACCCAGGCCGTGCCCGACAGTGCCCACGCGGTGACGCTGCCGGGGCGGGCCGTACTACCGATCATGGCCGCTTCCCCCGGATCACAGGTTCCGCCCTCCAGCCCGGAAGTAGATCAGCGTGGCGGTCAGCATCACGGTCATCAGGACGAAGGACAGGGATGCCCCGAGAGGCCAGTTACGGGCGGTCAGAAACTGCACCACGATGTAGGACCCGAGCATGGTGGACTTGCCGCCTCCCAGGATCTGGGGGGTGACGTAGGCGCCCAGGCTGGGCACGAACACCAGGATCGAACCGGCCAGCACGCCGGGCATAGACAGCGGCAGCAGCACCCGCCGGAAGGTCTGGGCCCCGGACGCGTACAGGTCCCGGCCGGCTTCGATGAGGCTCCCGTCGATCCGCTCGATCGCTGCGTAGAGGGGCAGGACCATGAAGGGCAGGTACCCGTACACCAGGCCCAGGATCACGGCTGAGTGGGTGAAGAGGATCTCCTGGCGCCCCACACCGAGCGCCTCGGTGACGGCTGCGAAGGGGCCGTCCGACCCGAGAATCACCCGCCACGCGTAGTTGCGCACCAAGAAGTTGGTCCAGAACGGGATCATCACGAACACCAGCAGGATGTTGCGGATCGTGAGCGTCCGGGTGGCGATGAAGTAGGAGAAGGGATAGGCGACCACCAGGCAGATCAAGGTGGTGAGCATTGCAATCCAGACCGACCGGAACAGGATGTCACGGACGATCGGCTCGGCCAGACGGCGGTAGGAGTCGAGATTCCAGCCGGCCAGATCGGTCCCGCCGATCGTGTTGCGGGTGGCCAGCGAGTAGACCACCACTATCCCGAACGGGATGGTGAAGAACAGCACGAGGTAGACGTAGGCGGGAAGCGACATCAGGAACCCCCGCCGGGAGTCGGCTCGCGCCGCCGCCCGTTCGAACTCCGGAGTGACCTCCGGCAATCCCGTGCCGGCCCCTCCCGGTCCGGGGCCGGTGGGAAGCGGTGGGGCCGTCAGGGTCACCCCGCTAGTCCTGTACCACCGCTACCGAGGAGGGTTCCCAGGACACGGTTACCTCATCACCCGCGCTCACCGGGTCCCCGCCCGCCCGGTTCTCCGACCGCACGTCGATGTGCATCCATTGGAAGGACACCCGGTAGATCAGCGCATTGCCCAGGTAGGTGACCTGCTCCACCCGGCCGTCCACGGAGGTGTGGTGCTCGGGCGCCCCACCCCGGCGGTGCAGCAAAGCCTGCTCCGGGCGCAGTGTGACCGCCACGTGGCCTCCGGGTTGGATGTTGGAGGGGGCGGCGATGGTGATGCCGTTGGTGAGGGTGACCTGATCCGGTCCGGTGACCATCCCGTCCAGCAGGTTGGCATGCCCGATGAAGTCGGCCACGAAGCGATTGGCCGGGCGGGCATAGATCTCCTCGGGCGTACCGACCTGAAGGAGCCGGCCGCCGTCCATCACCCCGATCCGGTCGCTCATGGCCAGAGCCTCCCCCTGATCATGGGTTACGAACACGAACGTGATCCCCACCTCACGCTGGAGCGCCTTGAGCTCTAGCTGCATGGCTTCGCGAAGCTTGAGGTCGAGCGCTCCCAGGGGCTCGTCGAGGAGCAGTACCTTGGGGCTGTTGACCAACGCCCTGGCCAGCGCCACCCTTTGCTGCTGGCCGCCCGACAGCTGGTCGGGACGGCGCTGCTCCATCCCTTCCATGTGGACCAGGGCGATAGCGTCCCGCACGCGAGGTTCGATCTCGGCCTTGGATACCTTGCGCATCCGCAATCCGAACGCCACGTTCTCCTCGGCGGTCATGTGGGGAAAGAGGGCGTAGTTCTGGAAGACGGTATTGACAGGACGCCGGTTGGGGGGCAGGGTACCCACCTCATCGCCGAAGATCCGCAGGCGGCCCGTGGTGGGGAACTCGAGCCCCGCGATCAGGCGGAGCGTGGTGGTCTTCCCGCATCCGGACGGGCCGAGCAGGGCGAAGAACTCCCCGTCGGCGATCTCGAGATCCACGGTGTCCACGGCGACGACGTCACCGAAGCGCTTGGTGATCCGCTCGAGCCCTACGGCTGGAACCGCTGATGGCATGCCGGCCCTTCCGTGGTCAGAGGAATTCGATGGGTACGTAGTCGTTCATGCTGGGGAGGCCCCACACGGCCCAGAAGTCCCTGGTCCTGGGTCGCATCAGGGTAGCCCCCGACGTCTCCAGGTCGTAGGGCGGCGTGGCCACCTGGCACACCCCACTGCGGGTGAGGTCCATCAGGTCCTCTTCGGCAAGGACCTCTCGGTCGAGGTGGCCGGCGGCCACCTCGAGCCGCCGATGGGATCTGTCCGCCAGCTCGGGCGGCCGCCCGCTCTCGACCGCCCGGGTGGCTTCGCCGGTGGTGTGGTTGGTATGGACCAGCGGTTCGGTGGACAGGGTGGTCACCGACCGGGCACTGGGCATGGCTTCGATGTTGAAACCCACCCCGTCCGCGTCGAAGATCATGTAGTTGTGGCCTCCGGCGAGATCCGCTTCCAGGATGACATCTCTGGCCGCCGGGGCGTTTCCGGCCGACAAAGCGTCGCGGACGACGGTCGGCCAGGTGACACCGACCTGCCCGTCGGAGGCGGCCAGGTTGGTGATGCCCACGCACAGCCCTTGATCGTTCATCCCGATCTGCCCGAGGCATCCCACGGTGCTGAAGATCAGGGCACGCGGCCCTTCGTCTGGTCTGGTACGCATCAGGACGACGTGGTCGGTGGCCGAGGCGTGCATGTCCCAGGTCTGCCCGTAGAATCCGGCGCCACCGGCCCGGCTGTCAGGGACTATGAAGGCCGTACAGTCATCCTCCGCCATCGGCGCGGCGGGGACGCCACGACCGAGGTGGGCCCGCACGGTATCCACGAAGTCGGTGAAGCCGCCCACCACCACCGCCTCGGCCAAGCTGATCCCGGCAGCGCCGGCCATGGCGGACATCTCTTCGTGCAGGACGGCGGACTGGCGCCGGTGGGCATCGAGACAGGCTTCGGCGAGGTCGAGAACCGTCCCCCTGGGGAGGGGGGCCCCGGTCCACAAGCCGGACATCACCAGCCCGATCCGTTCCTCGGTGTACTCGCGGATCTCCGCCGCATAGGTGCTGCCGTGGATGTGGCCCATCTCGGAAGGAGTTCCGCCAACATCCAGCATGCGAATAGGAGGCCGTCGCATCTGCCCCCAAGCGTAATGGCCCGAACTAGAGGTCTAGTTGGACCCGAATCGCCCCATCCAGATCGGCGAGGTCCGCAACCGAGAGGCGGCCCATCCTGCGTTGTAGCCGACTCTTGGACGCAGTGGTGATCTGGTCCGCCATGGCCTTGTGTCGTTTGCCCGCAACCTCCACATACGCCTCGCTGGGATAGAGACGGGACACATTGGACGTGACGGGGACCACTTGGACACGATTCAACGCCCGGTTGGCGGCGTCGTTACTGACCAGGACCGCCGGACGCGTCTTGCGGATCTTGCCCCCACGCGCAGGATCGAACGTCACCCACCAGACATCACCGCGGTTCATCGGCCACATCGCCTATCAGTTCTTCGGACCATGCCAGGGCCTCGGACTCCCGGGCTTCGTCAGCCGCCATCTCGCGGTACGCGGCCTCGAGATGGGTGTCCACCACGTGCGGCCGCGCCAGTCCCTCCAGGAACCTGCTGATCTTCCTCGGTCCGATCCGCCGGTAGAGGCCCTCGTAGACCTCGTCGTCGATTGTGATCGTTAGTTTTTTCATACACGTACATTACACGTGTAGTAGTCAGCACGGCAACAACGCTCTCCCGGTGGGTCAAGGTCCGGCAACGGGGGATCGGGGCGCCGACACCGGTTTTCTGAGGTCCGGCCCGTACCGAGAGTTGTCCGAACCGCCCGGATGGCATGCCCGGGCTGCCGATCTACTCGCTGCTGTACTTGGCGTACTTCTCCAGCAGCCGGACCGGCTTCTGCAGGGCGTCCCTACGGAAGGGCTCGCCCAGCTCCCGGCTCACCTGGATCTCGAGCACGGTGGGCCGCTCCGATTCGACGGCCGCCCGCAGAGCGTCACCGACCTCTGCCGGCTTCGAGACAACCTCGCCCTCGGCCCCCATGGCGCGGGCGATGGCCGCGAAGCTCGGGTTCTCGAGCATGGTCGCCACGTAGCGGTCGTCGTAGAAGTCGATCTGGTTGCGCTTCTCGGCGCCCCACTGCCCGTTGTTGAACACGCAAGCCACCACCGGGATGTTCTCCCGTACGCAGGTCATGACCTCCGCCAAGCTCATCCCCCAGGCGCCGTCCCCCACGTAGGCGATGGCGGGCCGTTCCGGCGCGGCCACTTTCGCCCCCATCGCGGTGGGGAAGGCGTAGCCGCAGTTCCCGAACATCATTGCCGCGAACATGCTGTTGGGCCGGTCGAAGCTCAGGTAAGAATTGGCCACGGAGCAGATGTTCCCGATGTCGGTTGTGACCATGGAGTCGGCCGGCATGGCCAGTTCCAACTCGCGCAGGGCGGTGCGGGGCGCGATGGGGACATCCTGTGAGGAGGAGATCGAGTCCAGTTCCCGCGACCAGGCCTCCTTCTCCGCCCGGATCCGGGCCATCCGGTCGTCGCGGGTCGCCGCGCTCGCCAGATCCACGCCCGCCAGTCTCCGCGCCAACTCGGCGGCAACGGCCGCGGCGTCGCCGTGGATCGCTACCTCGGCCAGCTTCACCAGACCCAGCGTCCGGTGGTCGGCGTCGACCTGGATGATCCGGGCGTCCTCGGGCCAATACTCGATGCCGTACTGGGGCAACGTGCCGAAGGGTCCCAGCCGGGTGCCCAGCGCCAGGATCACGTCAGCCTGCGCAACGAGGCGCATCGCCGCCTTGGAGCCCTGGTAGCCGATCGGCCCGCAGGCCAGATCGTGCCCGGCCGGGAAGGCGTCGTTGTGAAGGTACGAGCAGATCGCGGGCGCGCCCAGCAGTTCTGCCAAGCCCACGGCTTCGGCCTGCCCGCCCCCCATCACGACGCCCCCTCCCACCATCAGCACCGGGAAGCGGGCCTCTGCGAGCAGCCGCGTGGCGGCGGCCAGGCCGTCCGACCCGCCCGAGGAGCGCTCTATCACGAGGGGCTCTCTGATGTCGAAGTCGGCTTCTCCGTAGAAGTAGTCGCGCGGGATGTTGATCTGCACCGGGCCCCGCTCCGCCATCGCCAGCGTGAGGGACCGATGCGTGAGCTCCGCGATCCGCTCGAACCTCTTGACCTCCACCTGGTACTTCGTGATCTTGGAGAAGATCGGCATCTGGTCCGTCTCCTGGAAGCCTCCCAGACCCTCCCCCATGGAGCCGGCTTGCGGGGTAATGGCGACCACGGGTGAATGGGCCCAGTACGCCGCGGCGATGGCCGTTACGAAGTTGGTGATGCCCGGACCGTTCTGGCCGATGCAGACCCCGTGCCGGTTCGAGACCCGGCTGTATCCGTCGGCCATGTGGGCGGCGTTCTGCTCGTGGGCCACCGGCCAGAACCTGATCCCGGCCGGCTCGAAGATGTCAAGAGCTTCCATGAAGGCCGACCCGACGATGCCGAACACGTCGGTCACTCCCTGGGCGGCGAGGGTCTCGACAAATGCCTCGCTAGCGGTCATCCGGACCATCTTCTTTTCCTCCTCCATACGCAGCCGGGAAGCGCCGCGGTCCTCCTGTGACCCGGCTCGAGGCGCCATGGGGCCGCCTCGCCCGCCCCGGCCCCCAGAAGAGTACCCCACCCCATAGTGACAAGTACTCCCGTACCGGTCGAAGACCCCAATCGAAAGTCAGGAGCTTCCGGCATGAACCCGGGTGCGCCGCCGGCCGGGCTACGCCGGGCCGACCTCTGATTCCTTCTCGATCGGACTCCACTTGCGGTGCGCGCGGATATAGAGTTACGCCTAACCGGCAGGTCTGGAGGTGACAGGATGGCCGGGCTCACGGTGGGACAGCTTGATCGGTTCCGCGAGGACGGATACCTGATCGTCGAAGATGTCCTCACCGAAGAGGACCTGGCCGCGCTCGAGGCCGAGTACCAAAAGATCGTCGATCGGGTTTCGGCCGACCTGGCCTTCCAAGGAAAACTGCCGCCTCTCACCGGGACCACCTTCTCGGAGTGTTACATCGAGGCGATGCAGCAGCTCGACGACATGTACGACCTCTACCAGCACCTCGACATCTCCCTCCCGCTGCTCGAGGATCTCGACCGCAGCCACACCATGAACGCCGGACCGGAGGTGTTCCGCCTGCTCACCAACCCGCGCCTGCTCGACATAGTGGAGTCGGTGATCGGGCCCGAGATCTACTCCAACCCGGTGCAGCACACCCGGATCAAGCCGCCCGTCCGCCATCTGCCGGATGCGGCCCTCGACGCCAACATCGCCGCCACCTTGTGGCACCAGGACTCCGCCGTCATCGACACCGAGGCCGACGGCACCGACATGCTGACCATCTGGCTCGCCGTGACGGACGCCACCCTCGAGAACGGCTGCCTGATCGTCGAACGCGGCAGCCATCGCGAGGAGATGACGCTTCACTGTCCGGGCAAGGTCTTCCCCGCCGAGATCTACATTCCCGAGTCGATCATCGACGACGGCCGGGTCATTCCCATGGAGGTGCCGGCCGGAGGCGCGATCCTGCTGCACAAGCTGACCGAGCACGGTTCCCTGGACAACCACAGCGACGACATACGGTGGAGCTTCGACCTCCGCTACCAGCCGATCGGCCAACCCACCGGCCGATCCGTCTTCCCCGGCTTCGTCGCCCGCAGCCGGGCACACCCCGAGCAGGTGGTCACAGACCCCGAGGAATGGGCGAACCTGTGGTGGGACGCGCGGGACCGCATCGCCGACGGCGTGACGCCCATGCACCTGAACGCCAGGTGGAAGGCCAACGCCCGCCGGCCCATCTGCGCCTGACCCGTTCCCCGGACCGGGTGTTCGTTCCGCCCGGCCGCTCAGCAGATCGTGGTGCGTTCCTCGGGTAGGACCAGGTCGACCAAGGCCCGGTGGATGATCTCGTTGGCGCATTCGTTGTGGGGATACACGCCGTGCGCGAAGTGCTCGGCTAGAACCAGGTAGCCGTTCGACAGCGTGTCCTCCACCAGCTCGCGTGACTCGCTGAGCGGCGTCACCGGATCCCTCGGATTGGCGATAACCACGATGGGCACATCGCTGCCGTCCAGCGTCCCGCCGAACGATCCCCGGTCCAACAGGTCGTAGAACGGGCACGTGCCCGGCGCCGCGAACTCGAGGTGGGCCAGCAGCGGCAACTCCCGGCGCACCGCCTCCTCCATCGCCGTCTCGTCGGACAGCCGCACATGGCGATCCAGTTGCGGGTTCAGCACCCACGAGTCGAGGCAGTTGACGTGCTCGACGAACGTGGTCCCGCCGCTGCTGTCCCCGAGTTGGAACCGCGCGAACTCGACAAGGAGAGATGGATCACCGGCCTCGACCAGTAGGGCGTAGCCGATCCACAGGTACGGCCAGGTCTCCTCGCTGTACAGCGTGGTGATGACCGACAGCGCTCCCGCCAACGGGTTCCCGCCCGCGGCCTCGACAACGGCCTCGAGTTCGCCGACGTTCTCCTTGAAGTACCCGCGGGGGTCGCCGTCGTTGTACATCGGGCACTGCGGCTGATCGCAGGCGTCAAGGGCTTCTCCCAGCAACACTTCGAACTGCCGAAGCTCGTCGATCACGTTGGCGACGCGCGCCTCGACCGTGCTGACATCATCGACCGGGTTGTCCGCTCCATCCACCACCATGGCTCGCACCGACGCTGGGAACAATGTCGCGTACCACGCGCCGAGCGTGGCGCCGTATGACGCGCCGTAGTAGCTGATCCGCTCGGCTCCGAGCGCCTTGCGGATCTCGTCGATGTCGCGGGCCACGTACTCGGTATGCAGCAGTCCGGCTGCGGCGCCCATCGACTCGGCGCAGAGCAGCGCCGCCGCCTCGGCCGCGGCGAATTCCTCGGGGGCGTCGAACGGGATCTCTACCTGCGACAGCAGCGCTAGCTGCGCTCCGGGCTCGCCGCACACGAACAGTGGCTCCGAGCGCCCCACGCCCCGGGGGTCGAAGCCGACGATGTCGAACCGTTCGAGCAGGGGTGCGGTGAAGGCCGCGCCGGGGCCGTCCAGAGCCCATGCGACCATATCGACACCGCTGCCGCCCGGTCCTCCGGGATTCACCATGAGGTAGCCGATGCGCCGGTCCGGATCGGTGGCGCGGTGCACGGCGATGGTGAGCGCCAGCTCTCCCGCGCCGGGGTCGCGGTAGTCGAGCGGCACCGTCACGACACCGCATTCGAGGCCCTCGACATCGCAGTCGATCCAACGGATGGCGCTCTCGGGGACCGCGGGGCGCCCATCCAGGGCGTCCAAGGCGCCGGCCTCGTCGACCGGGTCCACCGCGTTCTCCTCGTCCGCTCGGTCCGCTGCGCCGTCCGGGTCGTCCTCGGGATCCGCTTCCGCGGCGGAGGTGACGGTCGTGGCGGTGGTCACCGTCCCGCTGACGCCGGTGGACGAGGTGGTCGCCGGCTCGTCTAAGGCGGAAGGAGACGTGGTGGTAGCCGGCTCGCTCACCGTGGAGACGGGAGTACGCGTGGCCGTCTCTCCGGCCGCGCCGCCCGGGGCGTCGTCCGCTGACGTGCACGCCGCCGCCAGCAAGGCGAGTACCATGACCGTGATCCGAATGCGGCGCCGGTCGGCCCCGTCACCACCACCAGGCCGTGAAGTGTCCCAAGACATTTGCGCAGCCCCCGCGGATGGTCCGGCAAACAGCGAATCCTATCCGTGACCCTGTCCTACCCGGACTGCGGGCATCAAGCGGGCTTCCGTGTCCCCGGTCTCAGATGCCCTGGTCAGGTATCAAGCAGCCACGCGAGCATCGCAGTGGGTACGGCCAAAAGCTCCGGCGACTCCATATCCAGCACGGCGCGCGTGGCTACGATCCCACGCCACTTGGAGGCTTGGATCGTTCTGGCAGTCGCACGCCACCGGCCATCCACGTATTTCGACTCGATGGCCACGTCTCCGAAGTCGGGACCGACGAAGTCGATCTCGGTTCTGGAAGGCGTCCGGTGGTACAGAACCCGGTCGGCGTCTAAGTAACTTCCGGGAGATCTGGTCTCTACATTCCGGAGCAAAGCCATGCCCAGCTGTTGTTCGGACAGGACGGAGAAGTCGGACGCCGCGCCCGGCACCAGGCGGGTGTACACCGGGTCCGTGAAGTAGAACTTCTTCTGCGAACGTAACTGCGGACGGAGACGGTTCTCGCGGTGGCATGGCCATAGGACGAACGCCGCGCAAAGGTCACCGATGCGGCTCTTCACGGTGGGCGGTGCCACGCCGAGGTCGCCAGCCGCCGAAGACTGGTTGACGAGCGACGACAGACTTTTCGTCATCCTGTGTAGGAAGGCCGCGGTTTCGGTCCGCGACCACGATGCCCGCCTCAGGGCGTCCCGGTCGATGATCTCGAACAGGTCGTGCTCGAAGGCCCGATCCTCCTCGCGCGAGGTCATATAGGCTGTCACCGCCGGGTGGAACCCGCCCACCCAGAGATAGGTGTCCCAGGCGTCGACCAGGACGTTCAACCAGGGAACGAGTACGTATGCGGCTTCAGTCAGCCGGGCGTAGGTCAGGTCGCCGATCTGCAACCTGCTGGGCGCAGTAGGGGCCTCCGCTCCCCGCGTCAGCTCGACGAAGGAGCGGAACCCCATAGGGAGCAGTATCCGATCGGCGTCCGTGATCCGTCCTCTGCGTCCGGCCAGGATACCGATAGAATCGGACAGGTCGGAGGAGGACGACCCGGTGAGAACGACCGTGTCTTCGTGGAACCACGGGTCGTTGTCGCGTAGCCACTTGATCCGGTGTGGCCATCCGTCCGTGATGGTGGTGATCTCGTCGATGAACCAGTAACGGCGAACGTGGGCCGGCAGTAGTGAGCGGGTGGCCCGTACGAGCCTGACCAGATCATCTGCCGCCCAGCCGTCCACCGACATGTGGACGATGCTTCGCGGGTCAACGCCATCGTCAATCAGGGTCGAAATGGCTTGCTTGACCTGCACCGATTTTCCGGCCCGTCGCGGTCCTCTGAGAACGTAAAGCCCGCCCGGAGCCAGGTTGGAGAGAGCGTCTGAGGTGTAATCGTATGGCGCTTCCCGTGCTCCTCGAAGGTCATGATCCCTGGAGGACCACCCCAGCGAATCACGCCACCAGCCGTTGCCCTCGGACAGGGTCTGCTGTATGAATCCCGGTTTCAGCGCCATCAGGTCCTGCCACCCTGTGTGTCTACGTTTTTGAAACTGCTACTTTCAATTTCGATACATTTTTGAAAGCCACGCTTTTGATATTGTAGCATTTTACAAGTCTTCGGTTCGACATCGATGTAATTCCGTTCCCGGCTGGCCGGCGCCCGAAGAGCGGGCCAGGGGTTTCGACACGCCGTCGGGGTTAACGTGTCCGCCATGATGACAGGTGCCCAGGCCTTGGCGAAGATGCTCCACGGGTACGGGGTGACCCATGTCTTCATGGTGCCGGCCGTCCTCCGGCGAACGCTTGCGGAACTGGAAAGGTTCGGGGTGCGGCGCATCCACACCCACGGGGAGAAGCCGGCCGCGTACATGGCCGACGGGTACGCCAGGATGGCGGGCCGGCCCGGGGTTTGCATGGCCCAGGCGGTGGGGGCGCTCAACCTGGCCGCCGGCCTCCGCGACGCCCATTTGGCCAACTCTCCCGTCATCGCCCTTACCGGAGGCCGCACCCCGGACGCGGCCGGCGAGGGCGTCTACCAGCAGGTGGACGATCTGCCCGCCTTCGTCAACGTCACCAAGTTCAGCGCCGTGGTTGACGCCGCGGGGCAGATTCCCGATCTGGTCCGGCAAGCGTTCCGATCGGCGGTGTCAGGCCGTCCCGGGCCGGCACACCTCCAGTTCGTCGGCAACGAGGGCCGGATTGACCTCGGGGAGGGAGATCTCGATCCCTCCGTCGACACCCGATTCGTCTCGGTGCCGCCGGAGCGCCCCCTCCCCGACCCGAGCGACGTGACAGCCGCTCTGGACCTCCTCGATCGCGCCGAGCGTCCTGTGCTGGTGGCAGGCGGAGGCGTCCGCGCCTCACGGGCCTCGGGCGAACTGGTCGGTGTTGCGGAACGCCTCTCCGTCCCGGTGGTGACCTCCCTGAACGGGAAGGACACGATTCCGGGGAGCCATCCCCTTTGCGTCGGGGTGGTGGGCACCTACTCGCGGAGTGCCGCCAACCGGGTCGTCAACCAGGCGGACCTGATGTGCTTCGTCGGGTCGAGCACCGGCAGCATGACCACCCACTTCTGGCAGGTTCCACCACAGGGCACCCCCGCCGTCCAGATCGACATCGACCGGGAGATGACGGGTCGCAACTACCCGCTGCGGGTCGCCATCAACGCGGATGCCCGGGCGGCCCTCGCCGCCATCCTGGAAGGCGCAGACCCGGCCCGTGCGAGCAGAGAGGATTGGCTCGCCACCGCCCGCGGTGAGGCGGCTGCCTGGCGCCGCCAACACGTCGGGCGCCTTCGTTCCGATGCGGTACCCATCCGACCGGAGCGGGTCTGCTCGGAGTTGACGGCGCTCGTACCCGACGACGCCTGCGTCGTGGTCGACACCGGCCACGCCGGGATGTGGATGGGTGGCATGTTCGACACCCGGACACCCGACCAGCGCTACCTCCGCAGCGCCGGACACCTCGGCTGGGCATTCCCCGCCGCGCTGGGCGCCAAGTGCGCCGCCCCGGACCGCCCTGTCGTCTGCTTCACCGGCGACGCCGGGTTCTGGTACCACATAGCCGAGGTCGAGACGGCCGTCCGATGGGGTATCAACACCGTGACGGTGGTCAACAACAACTCCTCGGGCAACCAGTCAGCCCGCGGTTTCGACCGGGCCTACGGAGGGAAGCAGACCCCGGACGGACGCCGCCTGTGGACCTTCAACGACGTGGACTTCGCCCGGCTCGCCGAGGGGATGGGTGCGATGGGCATCCGGGTCGAAAAGCCCGGCGAGATCGGCCCTGCCCTGGAACGGGCTCTGGCGGCAGAGCGCCCGGTCGTCATCGACGTAGTCACCGACATCGATGCGATGGCCCCTCTCGCCGTGGTCTGACACCCCCGCGGTCCGCTTCCATCGGCGTCCAAACTCGCCCTGCTCCAACGGGTGCCTGGTCTACGACACCGCAACCAGGTGCGTCAGCGACGCATCCTTGGATGAGGATGGTCAGACGGCCAGCGAATTCGTCGGACTTCACTTGGAGATGCCCGTTCACGCTACGTCGCGGAGGTCCTCTTCGATGAGGGTCTCGCCCCAGATGAGCCACATGTCCCGCAGCGAGGGGTCGTCAAGGCGGTCGGCCTTACCGAGTTCGTAGAACCCGCGGATTGCGGATGGGAGTGGCTGGCCGTGGACACGACCCAGAACTGAGTGTCCGGGTCTGGTCATAACATCCCAGATCGCTGTGGATGGGAGTCCCGATGACTACGATACAGGTCTCGGTCTACGCCCTCAACCAACCCGAGGTCAGACCGATCGGTGGCAGCGGCAGGAGGCGAAACCCACAAGTGCGCGATCAGTATCTGGAAACCCACCGGCACAATCCTCTACGGCGCGCACAGCGGTGGTCTGTGAAGGGGAAGCGGCCAGACGGCTCGACCGGAAAATGGGATCCCGATGTCCGCAAGCTCGTAGTCCGATACCTGTGGTGGCGAGACGATCACCGGTGCGGCCTGTGCGCTTTGAGGATGGCTGCCGGAGACGCCCAAATCGAACACGTTGTCCCAAAGAAGTTCGGGCTGTTCAACTTGCAGCGCACCGGGCGAGGCCTTCGTGCAGTTGCCGGGCGGGAATGGCGGTCGAGGTTGCATCATCCCGACAACCTGCAAGCGGCACACGCTTACTGCAATCGGCCGAAAGGCAACACTCCCGACCCTTCGAAATGGCGTCACACGGAGCTACGACCCCTTCCGGTGGCCGAGAATAGGGTCGGGCCGGGATATTTCTGGCTGCCAGGGCACGCCGGAATAGGCGGCGTCCATGAGGACGACCTACCTGATCGCCAGGAGACGTCACGCAGCAGCCCTCGCCGCTCGGCCGAGCATCCCCCAAGGGCCACATCGCCCGCCTCTCCTCCTGTACGACAGCCGAACGACGAACTGCTCCGAATGCTCAAGAAGTGGCGGATCGAGAAAGCAAGAGCACGCGGCATCCCCGCATACACAGTTCTCACCGATCGAACCCTCCAAGAACTGGTGTCGACTCGTCCGCTGCGAATTGATGGCCTTGCAGAGGTATCCGGCATCGGGCCGGCAAAACTCGAGACATACGGCCAGGAGATCCTCGATCTATTGGCCCAGAAACGCTAGAACGTCCGCATACCAGTCTGATCGGTAACCTTCTTAGGAGCGTGCCGAAAAAGACGGGGATGGACCTCCATATTGTTGGCCCGCGATGCGTTGACCTGGGGTTTGATTGTCGGCTCTCGGGCCAACGGGACATTTTTCAGTACCCTCCTATCTAACGCCTTACCTCCGAGGGTCGATGAACAGCACGGCATACCGCCCTCCGCCTTCAAGTCCGTCCCGGCCCGGGCGTGGCTTCGTTCGGGTTCGTGCCACACCTTTGACGCGGGCGGCATGGGCGCGCTAGCGCGGGCCGTCCACGGTCACGGTGACGACATCCACTCCGTGGTACTTCTGGTGGCGAACCGACGATGAGTAGTGCTCCAGCAGGCGGAACGAGATCTCCCGCGCATCGGTTATCTCGGGTGCCTCGCCCAGGTAGGACAGGCGGTCCTCCAGATTGTCCCTGTCCGACGCGCACACGAACTCCAGCTCCGCCCCATCCGTGCGCGACCGCGCCACCACCACCAGGCGGCGCTCGTCTTCGGTCTCGCTCTCCGCCGTTTCCAGGCTGGACAGGGTCTCCTCACCGACCAGGACCAGCCTCTCCGCCGAGTCGGAGTCCCACCCGACCTTGGAGGCAAACTTGCGCAGGAAGTCCGCGAGCTTCGGCAGCGTTTCCGAATCGAGTCCGAGATCCAATCGCATGCGCCGGGGCCCGGTGAGTTCCAGGAAGGACATCATGAGGATGGCTACGATCGCTCCTGAAGTCATGCCGTTTCCTAGCAACACTCCCAAGAACCCGTCTCCAAGCAGATCGGGGTAGATGGCTTGGTTCTGGAAGCCCACGCCGATCCAGAACGCCAATCCCGCCACCACGGCCTTGCGATGGTCGACGCCATCCTGGAGAACGATCTTCACACCCTGGATGAACAGGAGACCGAGGAGGACGGAGATGTACGCGGCCGCCACCGGCGCCGGGATTCCGATCAGGAGGGCCGTCGCCTTGGGCAGGAACGCCACCGCCACGAAGATGATGCCGATCACAGCGCCCACCCTCCGGGCGGCGATACCCGTGACCTCGGCCAGGGAGATGCTGGACGAGTAGGTGGTGTTGGGAAGGGTCCCCGCAAGGCCCGAGAGCAGGTTGCCCGTTCCGTCGGCGTTCAGTGCTCCTTGCACCACCCGGAAGTCGGTTGCGCGCCGGCGGCGCCGGGAAACCCTCTGGATCGCCACCCCGTCACCCAGGGTTTCGATCGCTCCCACGAGGGTCACGACCACGAAGGCAGGGAGCAGCGCCCAGAACTCGGGGCCGGGGGTAAGCTCCAGTCCCGGCCATCCGACCGAGGGCACGCCCACCCAGGCTGCCTCCAACACGGGTCCCGCGTCATACAGTCCGAACGGGGCCGCCACAGCGCAGCCCACGGCGATGCCGATGACCGGCGACCACAGCCGTATCGCCGATGGGGCCCGCAACACCAGACCGGCGACCGTAGCCAGGGTCGCCAGCGCGGCGACCGGCGCCGCAGCCGACGATATGCCGTCGGGAACATCCGTCAGCGAGTCGAACACCACCGGCATGACTGTGGCTGCGATGAGCATGATCACGGTTCCCGAGACGACCGGAGTGAATATGCGACGCAGCAGCGAGAGCCGGGCTGCCATCAGGTACTGGAATAGCGACGAGATCACGATCAGGCTGGCCATCGTGGACGGCCCACCCTGCGCCAGCGCCGCGACGCACACCGCGATGAACGCCCCTGAGGTTCCCATGATGAGCACGTACCCGGCGCCTATGCGCCCCACCTTCACGGCCTGGAGCACGGTGGTCACGCCGCTTACGACCAGCGCCGCGAACACGGCCCAGGAGATGTAGCTCTCCGGCTGCTCGGCCACCCTGGCAACGATCACGACCGTCAGGACGACCGGCGCAACGATGATCGTGGCCGCCTGCAGGCCGGCTCCGACCGTCACGATGGGAGGCGGGTTCTCGTCCGGTTCGTAACGCACGTTCCGGTTCTCGCGTTCGACGGCCGCCATCGACTCCCTCCTTGTGGTACCCACCAACGTCTGCCGTCCGGTCGGACGGATTCCTGCGCGGTCTCTCGCCCCCGCTGGGAGCACTCATGATAAAGACGGAGACGGAGACGGAGACGGAGAGGGCACAGCAACGATGCCGGTCCGACCTTCAACGTGGCGGGTACTATGCGCTCATGCTCGAACGTATCTACATCGAGAACTACAAGTGTCTGGTCGACTTCGACCTCCGGCTGAAGGACACCACGCTGCTCCTCGGCGCCAACGGCGCCGGGAAGACAGCGATCCTCGACGTGGTGTACGGGCTTCGTAAGCTACTTGCCGGCGAAGTAAAGATCACGGATCCCGTAGCGTTTCCCTCGTCTACGCTCACCCGTTGGCAGACCCATCAGCACCAGGAGTTCAGGCTCCAGGCGCGGGTGGGTGGTGAATCCTTTCACTATTTGCTCCGGGTCGAACATTCCGCGGATATCGACGACGCCCGCGTCGTCCGGGAGACGCTGGTCGGCGAGGACAGGACGGTGTTGTTCGACTGTGAGATGGGCGAGGTCCGGCTGTTCCGTGATGACGGCTCCGCCGGCCCGGTTTTCAGAACCGACTGGAGCGAGTCCGCTCTGGCGCGGGTCGTTCCGCAGACCGCCAATACGCGGCTTACATCGTTCCTGAACGCCATCCGCGACACCGTGGTCTGCGCGATCCGGCCACACGGGATACGGGCCGAGGCAACCCGGGGGAACCGCCGCCTCGGCCGTTACGCTAACAACTTCGTGGGCTGGTACCGCAACGCCGTTCTGGAGAGCCCGGGATCGGCCCACTCTCATGACGAGGCTCTGCGGGCAGTACTGGAGGGATTCGACGGCCTCCGCCTCAGGCAGGTCGGTGCCGACACCCGTGAGCTAAGGCTGCGCTTCCTCACCCCGAGTGGCGGGAGCCAAGGGAATATACACTACGAACTTCGCCTCGATGAACTCGCCGACGGGCAACGGGCACTGGTCGTCCTGTACGGATTACTACATCTCGGTCAGGACGGTGGGGGTATCTGGCTGTCTCTAGACGAACCCGACAATTTCGTGGCGCTACCTGAGATACAACCTTGGCTGATGGCGTTAGTCGAGTTGTGCGAGGATACTCCCTCCCAAGCCGTACTGTGTTCCCACCATCCGGAGTTGATCGACTACCTCGGGCCGACTTATGGGCAGGTTCTGCGGCGTAATACCTCGGGAGCGACCACCGCGCAACCGCTCGACAAGGCCACTACGGGGGGCCTCAAATTGTCCGAGTTGGTCGCACGGGGCTGGGACAGTTGAGCAGGAACGTCCGTATCGTCATACTCTGTGAGGATCAGCAACACGAAGTGTTTCTGCGTCGCTTCTTCAAGAATATGGGCTGGACTTTACGCGATCTACGTCGTGTGGCGTCACCGCCGGGTCAGGGGTCAGCCGAGCAATTCGTACGAGAGCGGTTTCCTCTGGAACTCAAGGGCCTTCGCTCCAAGGGCGGCGAGCAAGTGTATCTCGTTGTCATGGTCGATGGCGACGCCCGCGGTATAGCGGCTCGAAGGGCCTCCCTCAACGCCGCATGCGAGCAAAAAGGGATTCCTCCACCCCGAGACACCGACCGCGTGCTTATCTGCGTTCCTACCTGGAACATCGAGACGTGGTTGGCCTACCTCGACGGCTAAGCTGTCGACGAGACCAAGAACGACTACCCCCGCTTGGACAGATCGAGGGATTGCGAGTCCTTGGTCAACAAACTCGCCGAAATGTGCCGGAACGGGATCCTACGCGAACCTGCGCCGAGGTCATTGGAAGACAGCTGCGTCAGCTACCGGCGCGTGTTCGGATAGCAATCCCTCCCGCCGCCGACAATCCCGGCTGACGCATTGGTCCTGGGCCGGCGGTTTGGCTATCCCCGAGGGCTCTTAGCTGGAGTTGTTCATTCTCCGTGCCGCCGCCAGTGGGCACCGAACAGAGCCGCCTCGGTGGGTCGGTCCTCGGGGATGGCAGTGGACAGGTGGGTCAGGTTGATGAAGTGGCGGTAGTTCAGGTTCTCGGTGATGCTGTTGCCCGCCCAGGTCCCGCAGCCCATCGTCAGGGTGAAGGGAAGGCCGTTGGTGAAGCTGCCCCCGTTCCCGATGGCGTGGGCCTGGTTGACGAGCACCCGGACCACGTCCAACTCGGTTGCGAGGAGGCGGGCGTTATCCGTCGAGGCCGTGTAGATACCGCAGGAGTGGCCCCGCCCCCTGACATCGAGGACGCCCCGGACCGTCTCGATCGCCTCCCGGATGCCTCCGGCCCGGTAGACGGTGAGCACCAGCGAGAGCTTCTCGTCGGCGAAGGATCCGGCTTCGGCCGGTAGCTCGTCCTCGACCAGGAACAACCGGGCCTTCGCGGCCTGCCCGCCCAGCCCGGCGCGGCGGGCGAGGACGTCGGCGTCCTGCGCGATCATCTCCCGGTTCAGCTTCCCATCCACCCACAGAGCCTCCCGGATCGCTCGCTTCTCCTGTTCGTCGACCACGTATGCCCCGACCTTGCGGAGGGCATCCAGCGCCCGGTCGTAGATGCCATCAAGGATCACGAGCGAGTTCTCCGACGAGCACGAGGTGGCGTTGTCGAAGGTCTTGGACGCCAAGATGCCCGCGGCGGCCTGCCCGAGGTCGGCGGTTCTGTCAATGATCACCGGGACGTTCCCGGCGCCCACCCCTATCGCCGGTTTGCCGCTCCGGTAGGCGGAGCGCACGTTGTTCTGCGACCCGGTGACGACGGACAGGTCGCAGGCCTCCATCAGTGCGGTGGTGGAGCGCCGGGTGACTGGTTCCGGGAGGATCTGGACCAGATCGGGCGGTGCGTCCACACCCTCCAGCGCCTCCCGCATGAGTTCAACCGCCCGAGCCGTGGTCGCGTGGGCGAGCGGCGAGGGCGCGATGATGACCGCGTTGCGGCCCTTCACCGCCATCATCGCCTTGTTCACGGGGGTGGCGGCAGGATTGGTGGACGGCGTGACTGCGGCCACAACCCCGACCGGCTTGGCGTAGATCATCAGGCCTCGGGAGGGATCCTCCTCGATAAGGCCCACCGTCCTGGCGCGGCTCAGGTCCCGGAGGGTGCCGAAGGTCTTGCGGCGATTCTTGACGATCTTGTCGGCGACGTTCCCGAGGCCGGTGGTGCGGACCGCGAGTTCCGCCAACTCACGGGCGTGCTCGGGCTTGTAGAGCGACCAGGCCAGGGCCGTGACCACCTCGTCCACCCGCTCCTGGTCCGAATCGACGAACTCCGCCATCGCCGACCGCGCCCTGCCAACGAGTGTGGAAACGGCATCGCCTTCGTCCACTGCGGAAACCCAAGTAGCTCGGGAGCGTGCGACCATCAATGACCTTTCGTCCTCGGGGCGGAGCAACCCACGTTGAACAATCCGCCTACGCATGACAGCAACGGCCCCTCCCGTCCATTGGCAGGCCGCTTCTCAGGCAGTGGTTGCACGGAGGCGCAGTCCTAGAGCTCGGGTCACTTTCAGCACGGTGCTGAACTCCGGGTTACCGCTGGTCGAAAGTGACTTGTACAAGCTCTCCCTTCCCAGGCCGGCCTCCTGCGCCACCCTTGTCATTCCCTTGGCCCTGGCGATATCTCCTAGCGCCGCCGCAATCAGTTGCAGATCGTTCTCAGCCAAGGCTGCATCCAGATAGGCGACCATGTCTTCCTCTGTCTCCAGATACTCCGCCGGATACCACGGTCGAGTCTGGCCCTCTGCCATATTCGTCGGTCCTTGAACTACCATGCGGCTACAGCCTCCTCGCAACCTCGCGAGCCTTCCTGATGTCCTGTTGCTGACTGTCGTTGTCACCACCCTTCAGCAAAACGATTCGTGACAGGCTTGTCTGTATGTAATACACCCTGTAGCCGGGTCCGTAGTGAATGCGGAGTTCCGATATCCCCTTTCCTACCGGGGCTACATCTCCCGCATTGCCAAGTGACAGCCTCCGCACCGAGCCAGGACGCGCATCCGCGCATGCCGGTCCCGGATACTCCTGAACCAGCGGGCGTAGACCTCTGTCTGATGGATCTCGGGCACCGCACGATTGTATCCCATAGGATACCGTTATGAAGGCGGGCTTGGCGGATGCTTGGTTTGAACGGTCATGCGCCCAGGGTCTCACCGGTCGGGCGGACGGCGCCAGTGCGCGACCGCGACGGTGGCACTGTCGGTGAGGCCGAGGCTGACTGCCCTCGAGAGAACGCTCTCGGCGATTCCGCGGGCGTCTTCGGCGCGTGGGTCGCAGGCCGACCCGATGCCGGCCGGTGTGTCGTCCCACAGCCACTCGTCGCCGCCGTACCGGATGGAAGGCGGCTCCCAGACGCCGTCACTGGCGATGATCACGGCGTCGGGGATCTCGGAGTCCTCGAGCACATGCGCCATCTCCACCTCGACCAGGCCGGCGTCGGGGCACATGCCCTCGGGCGGCTGGCCCAGGCAACGCCTGATGCGCCCGTAGCGGTCTCGATGGGGAGCACCGCAGCAGTTGCCCGTGTAGCCATCCGGCCCCGACCAAACGGCGAAGGGCATCGTGTCTCCCATCCACCCGATCAGCAGGCCACCCTCGGGAGTCCACGCCGCCACGCACAGCGTGCTCATCGGGATCCTGTGGGGCGGGACCCACGGGTTCCCCTCCCGCAAGGCTCGAGATAGCTCGATCACCCGCTCGTTGGCCTCGGCAAACACCGTCGCCAGGTCCGCCGCGCTCTCGATGCGCTCCGGTAGGCCGAGGACGGCCGCCTGTGACGCCTCATCCCCTCGGGCGTGGCCCCCGAGCCCGTCGGCCACCGCGATCACCCATGCACCATCATCCGACACCGCCGTGAACATGCTGTCCTCGTTCACCTCGCGCGGTCCGGTGTCGGTCACCGCGGCGACCGATGCAGCGCCCGGGGACCGGGTCGGCTCGGTGGACTCTGGATTCGGCATGGGTGACATGATGCCAGAAGCTCGTGATGTGGTCACGGATCGGAGTGTCAATGTCATGGCGGCCACCAGTACGATCCTCGACCACTGACCACCGACCACGGGCCACTGACCATGAACATCCCCGAACACGCAGCCAAGGCCCTGCTGGAGGAGGCGGGTATGTCGGTTCCCGCGGGAGCTGTAGCCGACTCACCGCAGGGAGCGGCGCGGGCCGCCGCCGGCATCGGGCGGGCGGTGATGGTCAAAGCGCAGGTGCCGGTGGGAGGCCGGGGCAAGTCGGGGACCGTCAGGCCCGCCCGCAACCCGACCGAGGCGCATGCCATCGCCGGGGACCTCTTGGGCACCCGGATCAACCGCCACCGGGTGACCGAAGTCCTAGTCGAGGAACGGTTACCGGTTGCCAAGGAGCTCTACGCGGCGGTCCTCATCCATCCCGCCGGGCCGGCGCGGCGGGTGGTGCTCTCCGAGCGCGGCGGGGTGGACATCGAGGAGACGGCCCGTACCGATCCCGGGTCGATCCGGACGCTCGACCTAGATCCGAGAACAGGTCTGCAACCGGAGGCCGCTCAGCGGTTCGTGGCGAGGGCGGGAGTGGAGACAGCCGCTCCGGCAGTTGCCGACGCCCTCGTCCGGATGGACCGCTTGCACCGTGACTCCGACGCCGAACTCCTCGAGATCAACCCGCTCGCCGTGACGGATGCGGGCGACGTGGTGGCACTGGACTGCAAGCTCGTCCTGGACAGCGCCGCAGCTGCCCGCCGCCCATCGCTCGCCGCAGCTGCCGCACCGGAGCCGCTGACCCGACTGGAACGGGCGGCCCGAGAACTCGGCCTCCAGTTCGTCGAGCTCGACGGGGAGGTGGGCGTGATCGCCAACGGCGCCGGTCTCACGATGACCACCATGGACGTGATCGTCCACCTGGGGGGCCGGCCCGCCAACTTCATGGAGATAGGCGGCGACGCCTACACCAAGGCGCGGCCCGCGCTGGAAATCGTGCTCGCCCAGCGGGGACTGCGCTCCCTGGTGGTCAACTTCTGCGGGGCCTTCGCCCGGACCGATGTGATGGTCGACGGGCTGACCGGCGCGTGGGCAGAACTACGGCCGGACGTGCCCGCCTTCTTCACCATCGACGGCACCGGGTCCGCCGCTGCCCGGAGGATGTTGGAGGAGCGATTGGGCCTCGAACCGTACCCGACCATGGATGATGCGATAACCGCCGCCATCCGTGCCTGTGGACAGGATGCCCCATGATCGTCCGGGGCGACGAGCGAGTGCTGGTTCAGGGAATCACCGGCCGCCAGGCCACCTACTGGACCGCCCGCATGCAGGAGTACGGCACCCGGATCGTCGCCGGGGTCAGCCCCCGCAAGGCCGGCATCACCCACTGCGGCGTTCCGGTGTTCGGCAGCGTGCGGGAGGCGGCGGAACATGCTCCGCCGGACGTCTCGGTGTTGTTCGTGCCCCCTCTGAGCGTCAAGGCGGCAGCGCTCGATGCTCTGGCCGCCGGTGTGCCCAGACTGGTGATCCTTACCGAGCACATCCCGGTCCGGGACACGATGCATGTGATCGCGGCCGCCCGGGAGGCGGGGGCCGAAGTGGTAGGCCCCAACACGGCGGGCCTCGTGACGCCGGGCGAGAGTTCCGTCGGTTTCATGCCCGCATTCGACCCCTCGATCTTCCGCCCCGGCCGGGTCGGGGTGGTCTCGCGCAGCGGGAGCCTCGGCACCCTGGCCTGCCTGAACGTCGTCCGGGCCGGACTCGGCCAGTCCGCCTTCATCGGGATCGGGGGCGACCCGGTGATCGGTACCCGCACGCGCCGCGCTCTGGAACTGCTGGAGCAGGACCGGCGCACCGGCGCGGTCGTCCTGATCGGCGAGATCGGTGGCGACATGGAGGAGGACGCCGCCGATTACTTGCCGGAGATGAGCAAGCCGGTCGTAGCCTTCGTCGCCGGGCGGGCCTCGCCCCCGGACCGGAGGATGGGACACGCCGGAGCGATCTTCCAGGAAGACCGGGGGTCGTATGAATCCAAACGGCAGGCGCTGGAGGGAGCGGGCGCAGTCGTGCTGGACACCCCGTCAGGAATCGGGCCGGCCCTGAAGAGCCTGGTCCGGTGACCCGAGCTGCTCGGTCTCGGCCTGCCGGGCCGATCGCCACCACCGCGGCCTACGCCAAGCCTGCCCGGCTACCCGGCGCTTCCGATAGGGAACAACGATGACATCCGGTAGGGAATCCTCCGCGTCCCTGTTCGCCTCGGCTCGGGAACGGCGCCTCTGGACCTGGACGCTGGCGGTGGTGGTGGCGATCTACTCGACTCTCGGCCTGGCCCGGACCCTGGCCGGGATACTGCGAGACGAGGGACTACTCGTGGCCGCCTTCGCCGTCGGCATGGCCCTGGTCGGGGCGACCGTCCTGGTTCTGGGGCTGAGGAAACGGCCCGGGGCTGCAGAGATCGGCATCGCGCTGGGCATCGCGACCGTCTACTACATGGTGATGCTCCGGATGGCCCTCCCGGAGGAACGCACCCACCTCATCGAGTACGGCGTGGTGGCCGTCTTCATCCACGAAGCCCTGAAGGAGCGAACCAACCATGGTCGTCACGTCCCGGTACCCGCCCTGGTTGCGGTTGCGGCGGCGTCCTTGGTCGGGGCGATCGACGAGTGCATCCAGGCGTTCCTGCCCAGCCGCGTCTTCGATACCGAGGATATGCTGTTCAACTTCCTGGCCGCCGCAATGGCAGTGACATCGAGTGTGGCCCTGGCCTGGGCGCGCAGTTGGACGCTGGGCCGGAGCCGGTAGCGACCGTAGGCGCCGGTTACAGGTCGATCCAGCCTTCGGCGATCTGCTCTACGTACTCCAGCACTTCGGCGCGGGGCGCGCTCGGAAAGCACACGACGACCCGGTCGCACCCGACTTCGGCCATCTCGTCGATCCGGTGCGCCGCCGTGTAGTCAAGGTAGACGCTGATCTCCAGGGGTCCCCTGCCGTTGGCCGCCGCGGCGGCCTGGACCTCGGCGATCTCGGCGGCTGTCACCCGGTACATCCCCAGGGGTATCCACCCGTCAGCCAATGACGCCAGGTCGGTCTTGGTCCCGGGACCCAGCGCGGCCCCGATGTGGATCGGGGGATGGGGTCGCTGGAGCGGTTTGGGTCCTTGGCGGCTGGGCGGCAGGTGGATGCGCTCCCCACTGAACGCCGTGGTCTCGGTGGTCCATAGGTCCTTGACCAACCGGAGCTTCTCCCGCGTGATCGCCCTCCGCCGGTCGAATGGGATGCCGTGGCTCTCATACTCCCGCCGGAGCCATCCGTAGCCGATCCCGAACAGGAACCGGCCACCCGAGAGGCGGTCGAGGGTGGCGGTGGCCTTGGCCGTCCAGATCGGGTCGCGGATGCCGAGGAGGGTTATCCCGGTGCCGAGCAGGATCCTGGAGGTGGTGGAGGCGACCGCGGCCAGCGACGTGAACGCGTCGTAGAGAACTTCGTACTTCTCCGGGAGCCGGCGGTCCCCCAGTTCTCGCTGCTGGGCGAGCGGCATATGGGAATGCTCGGGTAGCCACAGCGACTCGAAACCGCGCGCCTCGAGTTCTGCGCCGAGGTCCGCGGGCTGGATGGAATCGGCCGTGAAGAAGATGGAAGCGCCTATCCGCATGGGGCCGCTCATGCCCGGCGCAGCCTGGCTCGTCCCTGCTCGACCCCGCGGCGCTCCCGACCGAACAGCTGCTGCAGGTCTTCGCGCAGGTTGAAGTTCACACCCACCCGGACGGCCCAGTCATGCCAATCCGCGGCCATCCGTCTCGCGCGCGGCTTCTCCCGGCCCGCCAGGTCGGTGCTCTCGGTGCGATCCTCGTCGATCTGGTACAGCTCCCAGCGTTCTTCCTCCCCACTCACCAGCTTCCACGGGCCCTGCCTCATCGCGCGGTATCCCTCGTGCTCGAAGAACAGCGAGCCCGGACGTTCCCATCCGGGATCATGGAAGGTGGGCACCAGGCTGTGGCCTTCGACGGGCGTGATGTCGTTGCCCTGAGCGCGTGCCGGGTACGCGGCGCCGGCCACCTCGAGGCAGGTGGGCATGATGTCCACAAGGTGTGCCGGGGTACGTACCACCCCGGGTGCAGGGATGCCGTCCGGCCAGTGCACGATGAGCGGGGTGGAGATGCCGCCCTCGTGCACCCATCCCTTGAAGCGGCGGAACGGGGTGTTGGAGGCGTTCGCCCAGCAGATGTCGTAGCTCTGGAAGGTCTCCGGCCCGCCCGGCAGTAGGTCCGGGGTGTTGCCGTAGTGCATCGGCCGGCCGTCAGGGGTGGTGTCCGCTATCCATCCGGGGCGGAGAGGGCCGTCCTCGGCCAGGAACTCCGCCGCTCCGCCGTTGTCGGACAGGAAGATGATGACGGTGTTGTCCAACTGGTCCCGCTCGCGCAGGGCCGCCAGCAACCTGGCCACCCCCTGGTCCATGCGGTCGATCTGGGCGGCGTAGATCGCCATGCGGTACGCCTCCCACTCCGGGTAGGTGGACTCCTCCCACGGGAAGGCCGTCGGGTCGCGGGGGCTGATCGGCCAGCGGGGGTCGACGAGGCCTCGCGCCTTGAGCTCCTCGTGACGGGCGGTCCTGATCGAGTCCCATCCCCCCCGGTAATGGTCCTCGTAGCGGGAGACGTCCTCACCGTGGGCGTGCAGAGGCCAATGGGGAGCGGTGTAGGAGAGGTAAAGGAAGAAGGGCTTCCCGTCGTCCATGGCCTCGGTGGCCATGCGCACCCCGTGGTCGGTTATCCGATCCGTGTAGTACCAGTCGGGCTCGGTCTGGTCGAGTAGCTCCTCGTTGCGCATCAGGTAGGTGGGCTTGTAATAGGAGCCGGCCCCGCCGATGGTCCCGAAGAAGTCGTCGAACCCCCGCTCCCTTGGAAGGGGGAAGCCCGGCCGGTCGTCGGGCCAGCTGTCCCGCTCGGCCATGTTCCGCTGGCGCGCTACATGCCACTTACCCGACATCAGGGTGCGGTAACCCGAGGCTTGCAGCGCTTCGGCGATGGTGACGGAGGAGTCGTTGAGATAACCCTGGTAAGCGGGGTTGGTGTCCGACATCGTGTAGGTCATGTGGCCGATGCCGGCCTGATGCGGGTGCAGACCCGTCAGCAGCGCTGCCCTCGACGGGCAGCAGCGGGCCGAGTTGTACATCTGGGTGAAACGCAGCCCGCCCCGAGCCAGCGAATCGAGCGCCGGCGTGGATACCTCCGATCCGTAACATCCGAGATCCGAAAACCCGAGATCGTCGGCCAGGATCACGACGATGTTGGGCCGTTCACTCACCGGAGCAGCACGATCCCGCCAAGGCACCTCCGTCAATCCGATCCAACGCTACCCACCGATCACCGACTACCAACCAGCAACTATGGACTACCGACTACCAACGTGATCACGCCACGAGAATCGGGGTCGGTAGCCGATGAGTTCCTCGGCTGCTCGGATGGACACCAGCGTCTCGTACCCGTCCAGAGGACGGCGGAGCGGGACGCCGGCGAAACCGAGATCGGCTAGCTCCGAGGATGGGATGTCCATGCACGTGTCGGCTGCGCCGATGTTGACGACATGGGCGCCACCGACGGGCGCCTCGATCGCCGCGGCGCACGCCGAAGCCACGTCCCGCACGTCTACGTAGACGTACGCGTTGAACCGCCGGGACAGAGGGTTCTCCTGCCACACCGGCACCACTTCCCATCCGCCTTCGTGGATCATCCAGGCGAGCCGCAACCCGACCACCTCCAGGCCCCGAACCTCCGAGAAATAGGGCCCGATCTGCTCTCCCACATGCTTCGAGAGGGCATACGTCGCTCGGGGCCGGGCGGCGAGGGACTCGTTGATTGGCAAGGACTCGGGAAGGTTGTCGGGTCCCCAGGGGTTTCCGGTCACAGCCTGCGTCGAAGCCCAGATAACCCGCTTGACCCCCGCGATAGCGGCTGCCTCAAACACGTTGAACGTAGTCCGCACGTTGATCTGGAAAGTCGCGGTGGGTGTCCGCACTCCTTGGGCCCAGACCCCCGCCAGATGCAGGACGGCGTCGGCGCCCCGGAAAGCCTCGACCGTCTCTCCGAGGTCGCCTAGGTCGACGAAGAGGTGCGAACCGATGTCCGAACCCGGGTCGCCCCCGCGAGGCGCCACCAGATCCACGGTGAGGACGTCGGCGCCGGCTGACCGCAAATGGGCGGCGATCACGGTCCCTGATCTGCCCGCGCCTCCCGTTACCACAACTCTCAACGCTTCGCCTCCTTAAGTCTGTTCGCTGCCGGTGGACAGGTTCCTGAAGGCTCGTACCGTATTCCGGACGGCCCGCTCCACCGGTATCCGCTCGATACTTGACGCGCCGACGAAACCCACCGCCGTGGTGAGCGGCAGCGCCTCGCGAACGTCGTCGGGCGTGGCCAGCCGCCCGCCGTGCAGCAGCGGGATGACATCCGGGCGCTCCGCGACGGCAGCGTCAATCAGTGACTGCGCGTATGCGCACACCGCTTCGACGGATCGATCGTCCGAGTATCCGACCCTTCCACCGGTGGTGGGACCGGAATGGGTAACCACACAGTCGGCGCCGGCGGCCGCCATCGCTGCCGCGTCATTCGTGCTGGCGACGTAGGCCATCGTGAACATGCCGCGGCTCCGCGCCAGGCGGACAACCTCGACCTCGCGCCGGAACCCGTAACCCACCATCCGGGCGCGGCGGCGCTGGTCCGGCATGTTCGTGAGGGTCGGGAAGTTGATTACTCCGGAGAACCCGGCCGCCTCGAACCGGTCCAGCAAACGGCCAAGGTCCCTGCGGGTGGGATCGTTGGCCTCGATGCCGCCGATGACCGGCGTGGTGGACACCACGTTGAGTATCTCGGGCGCCATCTTCAGGGTGCCCTGGTTCGAGTCCCCGAACCGCCAGGTGGGGAGGCCCATCAGGCGGGACCGCCCCGTGCTGTAGACCACTATCAGATCGGCGCCGCCCTCTTCGGCGGACCGAGCGACTATCCCGGCACTGCATCCGGCCACCAGCACCGCTTGGCCGGTGGCAATCCGCCGGCGTAGGGCCTCCAGGATGGCTTGTCGTCTCAAAACGGTTCCTTCACGCGGGGCCCGGTCCCGGCAAGCTTATCCCCGCCGGCACATCCGGTTCCCTTCACGGCGGTGCCGGTCGCCTTTCCATCGGCAACCGGCACCGGGTGGGTTAGAAACCGATCAGTTCTAGGAATCGAAGAGGTTCGCGTAGTACTCGCCGAGCAGCGTGGCGCCGTCCTCCACAAGCTTCTGCTGCGCCTCCTCACGGGTCATGTTGCCGGTGAGGAGTTCCGCCTGCACGTCCTGCTGGAGGACCCGGAAGGAGAACGGGGGTGGCCCCAGGTTGCCCACGTCCGTCATCGGCAGCTCCGACAGAGCGTAGGGAAGGATCTCCCAGGCAGCCGCCATCGGAGGCGAGGTCTCCAGGAAGGCTGCGTACTCGGCCGAGTCACCGACGCTCAACCTGCTGGGCAGGTTGCCCGAAGTAGCCGCCCAGTAGGCCTGGCTCTCCGCACTCGACAGGAACTTGATGAACTCCCATGTGGCCAGGTTCTCGGTCTCGGTCGTGTTGAAGGCAACCGCGTTAGGACCGAACAGGACCGTGACCGGGTCGGCGCCCTCGAACTCTTGGGGAATCGCCCCCGCGCTCCAGTTGAAGGCGCCGGCTACCCCCTCCTCTACGAAGGGGACCCATCGGCTGGAGGTCATGATGTAGGCCACCTGCTGGGAGGCGAAGTCGCTCAGGTTGGCTGTCGCTTCGTCAGCCCGGCCGACCGTCGGGAAACCGTATCCCTCCTCGATCAGGGTGGCGAACAGGTCGAGGGCCTTCGTCCACGGTTCCTCACCGTATCTCGTGGCCCTGGTCTCTACGTCGATCGTAGGGAAGCCGCCGTAGGTGAAGCCGGTGGCATTCCACATGGAGGCGTCAACCTGTATGGAGTAACAGCTCTTGTTCAGGTCGTTGAGGATCACCTCGCACTGGGCCAGGAACTCGTCCCACGTCTCGGCCGGACCGTCGAAACCCAGGCCGTTCAGCATGTCCAGGTTGTAGAACATCACGGCAATGGCCACCGTCCACGGGAAGCTGAGCATCTGCCCATCCTCGGACAGGTAGGTGTTCCTGGCGATCTCCACCGGCAGGAAGTCGGCCACATCGACGCCGATCACCGGATCGTTGACATAGTCGGTCAGGTCGAGCAGGACACCGGCCCTACCCCAGTTGACCGATGCGTCCTCGAAAGCGACGGTCAGGTTCGGGAGGTCGTTGGCTTCGATGGCGCCGGCGATCTTCTGGCCGGTCGGGTAGTAGCCGCCCGTGAACTGGGCCTCGACATCGATCTGGGGATACTTGGCCTCGAACCGGGCCACCAACTCGTTCATCGCCTCCTCCAGGGGCCCGCTATAGACGTGCCAGAACTGGATCGTGGCGGGCTCGAGCTGCGCGACGGTGGTAGTTGTCTCCGCCATCGCCTCGGTCGTGGCAGGCGCCGCCTCGGTGGTCGGTGTCTCCTCCGCCATCGCCTCGGTCGTCGCGGGCGCGGCCTCGGTCGTCGCGGGTGCGGCAGTCGTCGCAGGCGGGGCGGCTGTAGTGGCAGCCGGCTCGTCGTCGCCGCAAGCTGCGGCAACCAGCGCAAGGACTACGAACAGCGCTCCTAGAGTCACACCCTTTGGTCGGGAAAACCTCAACTTCATATCCACTCCCTTGTATTCCCTTGTTTCTGTGCGGTTGGTTCCACCGGTCCGCAGATCACCATCCGGCGCTATTTCACGCCTCCCTGGGTGACTCCCTCTATGACAAACCTTTGACCGATGAAAAACAGGATACCCACAGGGAGTATCCCGATGACGGCCGCAGCCATCAACATATTGACGAAAACGGCCCCCTCTGTCTGGAACGAGACAAGTCCCAGCTGCACGACTCGTAATTCCGCGTCGGCTGTGACGAACAGTGGCCACAGGAGGGCGTTCCAGGACCAGATGAACGTGATGAGAAAGACGGTTACGGCCGCCGCCCTCACGAGGGGAAGCCCGATCGACCAGAAAGCCCTGGCCTCCGAACTGCCGTCCACGTAGGCCGAGTCGAACAGGTCATCGGGGATACCGAGGAACTCCTGGCGGAACATGAACACAGCGAACGCTCCGGCCACCCAGGGCACGATCAGAGCCGTGTAGGTGTTGTACCAGCCGAGATCGTTGATAAGCACGTAGTTGGCGATGAAAGTGGCCTCGAAGGGGATCATGAAGCTGGCCAGGACCAGCATCAGGATCACCTTGCGTCCCCGGAACCGGATCCTCACCAGGGCATAGCCCGCCAATGCGCCGAACAGCACGTTCCCACTAGCCGCGAGAGTCGCCACGAACAGGGAGTTCAGTATCCAGCGCGCCATCATCGTCTCGCGGAAGATGTCGATGTAGGTGGTGATGGAGGCCGAGTCGGGAATGATGGTCGGAGGCACCAGAAGGGCCTCGTTAAGCGGCTTCAGGGAGGTGGTGACCATCCAGTACAGAGGCGCCAGCGCGAACGCGCAGAGCAGGAACAGGACGAAGTGGGCGAACATCCTGGTCTGGGGAGAGTGGCCGGCAGCCATCAGACCGTCCCCGCCGTGTAGTGGACCCACCGCCGGCTCAACCAGAACTGGAGCCAGGTGACCAGGAGGATGATCAGGAAGAGGGCAGTGGCCGTGGTCGCTCCCAGCGCGAACAGGTTGTCGCCCCAGAACTGCCGGTACATGAGCATCGACAGGGTTTCGGTGGTGCGGGCCGGGCCCCCCTGGGTCAGGACGAAGATCGTGTTGAACTCGCGCAGAGCGAACACCAAGGAGACGACCACCACGAACAGGATCGTCGGGGAGAGCACCGGGACCACCACGCGCCGGAGGATCTTCGGTTCGCTGGCGCCGTCCACCCGGGCCGCGTCCAGGAGGTCGGGGTCGATGCGGGTCATTCCCGCGTACAGGATGAGAACGGTGAACCCGAGCATCTGCCAGAACCTGACCAGTACCAGGATGGCCATGGCGATGCTCGGGCCTTCCGCCCAGCCGGGAACGGTGGCGCCGAACCAGCCCCCCACGAGTTCGATCACACCGGTCGAATCGAGGATCCAGGACTGGCGCCTCACCCCGAAGGGCTGGAGCGATGCGTTGAGTACTCCGGTCGGGCTCGGGGCGAAGACGAGTCCCCAGACGAGGCTCGTGGCGACAGTGGGAACGATGAACGGGACGAACAGCAGGAGCCGGTAGAGGTAGCTCTTGCGGATCACGTAGTGAAGAAGGTAGGCCACCGGGATGGCCACGATGACAGTGGCCGGCACCACGAAGGCGAAGAAGAAGGTCACCTTCACCGAGTTCCAGAAGTCACCACCCTGGATGAGGTTGATGTAGTTCGTGAGGCCTACGAAGTCGGCGCCGGCGAGGGTCCAGTTGGTGAGCGAGAGGTAGATGTTGCGACCGGTCCCGTAGAGGTGGAACACCCCGATCACCAGCAAGGCGGGCAGCAGGAAGAGGACGGCGGTGCCCAGGGAACTCGTGCGGGAAGACCGCCGCCTTCGCCATCGACGGCCGGAAGTCAAGCGCGAGCTTCCTGAGACCATGCGCGACACCCGTCCATCTAGGCTGCTCCCTGATTATGGCCCAATCCGAACCGGCCCGCGGAAACCTCCGGGAACTGCCGAAGGCCCACCTGCATCTCCACCTGGTGGGTTCGATGCGGCCGGAGACCCTCACCGCACTGGCCGAGGAGAGCGGGATGGCCATGGCTCTCCCGGAGAGTTTCGTAGACTTCCAACACTTCTACACCACCTATACCCTGGCGAACCGGGCGATTCGCGATCCGGAACACCTCCGCCGGCTGGTCTTCGAGGTGGTCGAGGATGCCGCGATCGACGGCGCCGTGTGGGTGGAGCCGACCTTGTACCTTGACAGCTTCACGGAGGTGATCGGGCCGGGCGAGCTGATCCTCGACATCGTGGCAGATGCAATCCGGAGCGCCCGGGACAAGGTCGGCATCGGGGCACGGCTGATCGTGTCCGCCGACCGCGATCTGGGTCCTGCCGACGCGTTACGCCAGGCGCGCCTCGCCGCCGGCGGGGATCCTGACATCATCGGCGCGTTCGGCTTGGTGAACGACGAGGTGGCACACCCGATCGAAGACTTCACCGAAGCCCTAGCCGTTGCTTCGGATGCCGGACTGGCGCTCGTCCCACATGCAGGCGAATTCGGCGGGCCCGACCATGTGTCCGCCGCCCTGGGCCTGGGAGCGGCGCGCATCCAGCACGGGATCGGCGCGGCCGCGGATAGGGCCCTCCTCCGGCGTCTCGCCGGCAGCGATGTCTGCCTTGACGTGTGCCCGACCAGCAACGTCGCAGTAGGCGCAGTCGAGAGCCTTGATGCACACCCGCTACCGGCTCTGGTAGACAGCGGAATACGGGTCAGCCTCAACGCCGATGATTCTCTCCTGTTCGGATGCTCCCTGCTCAGCGAGTACGAGCTAGCCCGCGATGCCTTCGGATTCTCCGACCGGCGGATCGCCGGCATCGCCGAAGCCTCGATCGCCCACAGCACCGCACCGGAGGCGCTCAAGTCGACGGCCGAGGCCGGTATCCGCCGATGGCTAGTTGCTAGTTGCTAGTTGCTAGTTTATGTTGGCTTACACTGACCACCGACCACCGACCACCGACCACCGACCACCGACCACCGACCACCGACCACCGACCACCGACCACCGAGGAGTACTCGCATGACAGATGCGCTGATGAAGCGAACGCTCGGGCGTACGGGTATCCGCGTCTCGCCGATCGGGATCGGAACCGGCTCCCTGGGAGCCCACCCGGCGGTCACCGATCCGGCAGCTGCCGACGAGCTCGCCATGGCGACCCTGCGGACCGCATTCCGGGCGGGCCTCAACTACATCGACACGGCGCCCGGCTATCGGGGCGGTGATAGCGACCGGCGCGTGGGCATGGCCCTGCGCGAGGTCTCCCGTGATCAGGTGGTGCTGGCCACCAAGGTCGGGACCCATCCCGCTCGACCGGGAGACGTGACCGGCGAGACAGCCGCGTGGATCATCGAGCAGAGCCTGGAGGTCATCGGAACCGACCGCATCGACATCGCCCTGGTCCACGACCCGTCCACCATGGGTCCCGTCCTGGAGAGGGGTGGGGCCGTAGAAGCTCTTGAGCGGCTGAAGGAGGAGGGCAAGGTCCGGGCCATCGGCCTGGGAGTCCAGAACCACGAGTATCTCAGGATCGGGATCGAATCGGGACGGTTCGACGTTATCCAGAGCCCCTACGACTACAACCTCCTGCGGACCACCGCCGGGGACCTCATCGATCTGGCCTCCGAGCGAGAGTTGGGGTTCATCAACGCCGCACCCTTTCTGGCCGGATTGCTCTCGGGCGTCGATCCCGAGGAGATAGTGGCCATCCGGGCCGCAACCGGCATGTGGAAACTCAGAGACCGCGACGTACGGCGGGCGTGCCGGATCTGGGAATGGGCGAGAGACCGGAATGCGGACTTACGGGCGTTGGCGATGCAATTCTGCTTGCGGGAACAGCGTATAGCCACAACCCTCATCGGACCCCGGCGGCCCTCGGACGTAGTGGAGGACATCGCCGCCGCCACCCAGCCGGTAACCGACGACGACTGGGAGGAGCTGGTCGGGGCCCTTTCGACCTTCCCGGCTCCCGCTCCCGGAGGAGAAGCGGCAGTGGGTCCCTACCCCCCGAACGACTAGTGGTCAGTGGTCAGTGGTCAGTGAGCTCCTAATGGGGGTCCACCACTTCTTCTGGTGTTTCTGGGAGGGTGTGGTGGTTGAGTTGGCTGGCCGGTGAGTACTGTGAGCTCCTGGAACCTGATTCCTGAACATAGATCGTGCC
>LXNI01000407.1_pt1 | contig 50888 bp, 47 predicted proteins | sample 809091 | NCBI WGS metagenome assembly LXNI01 (sample SAMN04870527, study PRJNA318959) | sponge metagenome | biome: 01000161; feature: marine sponge reef; material: water | host: Sarcotragus foetidus | place: Greece: Milos, Mediterranean Sea | collected 2013-05-29 | depth 5-7 m
CTAAGACAGACCGTTCTATCTACAGTGTTTTTTTGCACGCCGGCCGCTCCGTTCGAAGCCGCGCCGCCGGCCCGGACCGCCGCAAACCGCCCGCCCAAGACGCCTTTTGTTCATATAATGTTCCAACCCGGGGGCGTCAAGGACCTTCCCGGCCGTATCGCCCCGGCCGTATCGTCCCGGCCGGGCGCTCCCCCGGCCCTCGCGACAATGGATAATTTGTGCCCTTATTGTTCATTTCCTGTAAGCTGGCGCGGTTTTCCGGCAGAATTTCGACCTCGTCAGGATGGACACCCGCGCCTTCGAAATCGGAATCGCAAATCCGGACGCCTCCGGCGCCGCGGCGGACGCCGGCGGTAGAGTCCCCGGATCGGGGCCGCCCGGCGGCCGGGCGCTGCGTATGGCGCGCGGCATCTGCCGTTTCCTGGCGGCGCGCGGCTACAGCACGCTCACCGAGTTTCCGGTCGGCAAGGGCCGGCGGGTCGACGTCATCGGCCTGAACCGGGAGCAGCGCTTCGTTATCGTCGAGATCAAGACCACGCTCGCCGACTTCCGCAGCGACGCCAAATGGCCGGACTACCTGCCCTGGTGCGACGCCTATTTCTTCGCCGTGCCCGACGATTTTCCCGCCGACCTCCTGCCGGCCGACCAGGGCCTGCTGGTCGCCGACGCCTTCGACGCCGCCGAGATCCGCGAGGCGCCGGTCCGCCCGATGAACGCGACCCGGCGGCGCACCCAGATCCTGAAATTCGCGCTCGCCGCCGGGCAGCGGCTGCAACAGGTCCAGGACCCGTCTCCCGCAGAGCGTTGGAACGGGAACGGCTGAGTTACGAATCCCAGGCCCGGCCGCGCAGGGGGAAAAACCGCGGCACGGCGGCGCTGTAGCGGGCATAATCCTCGCCGTAGAGCTGCAGCAGCTTGCGCTCCTCGTAGTGCGTGCCGATGACGAGATAGAGCGTGCCCCACAGCGCCGTCATCAGCGCCGCCTCGTCGAAGGCGCGGCCCCAGAACATGAGGAACATCGCGCTGTAGAGCGGGTGGCGGACATAGCGGTTTATACCGTGGGTAACCAGCGGTTCCAGCCGCGCGTGCGGGATGTCCGGTGGCGGGTCCGGCTGTTCGAGCGGCGCGCGCGCCATCGGCCCGTAGCCGGCGGCGCGGCGCCCGGCGTGCCGGGAGTCCCGCCGGTGGACAACGACCCTGGCCTGGGTGAGGCCGCCGAAGCGGCCGAGATCGTACTGCACGAGGGCGACGAACAGCAGCACCCAGCCGGCGACCTGCACCGCCACCATCGGCGCATGCAGCCAGAGCGGCGCATCGAACGCAACCTTGCCGGGAAAGCCGCGCCATTCCAGGAACAGGATCGCCGCCAGGTGGACCGCGGCGATCAGGTTATAGGCGATGCGGGCGAAGTTGCCGAACGCGGCATCGAACGCCCGGTTGGCCTTCTGCCGCGCGAGCAGGCTGTGCACGACCCCGAAACTGAGCCAGGCCAGCGCATACAGGAGATGGTCGGCAAGAGTCATGGCGCGTCAGGATACGCCACACGCCGCGCCTGAGTCATGGCCTGTCGTGGTCGGGTCAAGCGTCAGTTTGAATATATACCGGACCGGAAGCCCATCTGCCGTCCCGCACGCTGTCCCGGACTCAGTCCGGCGGAAGGACCGTAGGGGAGGGTTTGAAACCCTCCCCTACCAATTCAGCGCATACAGCCCGCAGCGGCGCTCAGCTTTTCAGGCCTTCCCAGAGCGTCTTCACCCTGTCGAAGAAATCGGTCGATTTCGGGCTGTTCTTGTCGCCGCCGGCCTCGCGGAATTCCTGCAGGATCTCGCGCTGCCGGGCGCTCAGGTTGCGCGGCGTCTCGACCTCGATCTCGATATACATGTCGCCGCGCGCCCGGGAGCGGAGCTGCGACATGCCCTTGCCGCGCAGCCGGAACTGGTCGCCGCCCTGCGCGCCTTCCGGGATCGTGACCCGGGCGCGGGCGCCCTCGACCGTCGGCACCTCCAGCGTGCCGCCGAGCGCCGCCGTCGTCATGGGCAGCGGCACCTGGCAGTAGATATTGGCGCCGTCGCGGTGGAACACGTCGTGCGGCGCGACAGAGACGAAAATATAGAGGTCGCCCGGCGGCGCGCCGCGCATGCCGGGTTCGCCCTCGCCGGCGAGGCGGATCCGGGTGCCTTCGTCGACGCCGGCTGGAATGTTGACAGACAGGGTCTTTTCGCGCCGGACCCGGCCGGCGCCGTTGCAGGTGCGGCAGGGCCTGTCGATGACCTCGCCCTCGCCCTGGCACTGGACACAGGTGCGCTCGACCGTGAAGAAGCCCTGGCTGGCGCGCACCCGGCCGCGGCCGCCGCAATGGCCGCAGGTCACCCTCGCAGCGCCGCCCTCCGAGCCGCTGCCGCCGCACGACGCGCACTGGTCGGCGCTGGGCACCCGGATCGCCGTCTGCTTGCCCGCGAACGCGTCTTCCAGGCTCACTTCCATGTTGTAGCGCAGGTCCTGGCCACGGGTCGGCTGCCGCCGGCGGCCGCCCTGGTTCATGCCGGAAATGTCGCCGAATATATCCTCGAAGATGTCGCCGAAGCTGCCGCCGCCGAAATTGAACTCGAACCCGCTGGCGCCGAAGCCGCCCTGGCCGGGACCGGCGCCCTGTTCGAACGCGGCATGGCCGAAGCGGTCGTAGGCCGCGCGCTTCTCGCCGTCTTTCAGGATTTCGTAGGCCTCGTTGACCTGCTTGAAGTTGCGCTCGGCCTCGCTGTCGCCGGCATTGCGGTCAGGGTGGTACTGCATCGCCTTCTTGCGGAAGGCAGACTTGATCTGCGCCTCGTCGGCGTCGCGGCCGATGCCGAGCACCTCGTAATAGTCCCGCTGCGCCATCGCCGATCCCGCCCCGTCAGGCCGAAGCCATCATGTCTGACGTCACCTCGTGCCGACAAACCTGCCGGACCCGCAAATTCCACTCCCCCAAGGGAGTTTTCCGAAACTTGCAGCGATCGGAATTCGACGGAAGAGGTGGGGCAACCCTCCCCCTCCCCTTGGGAGAGGGGGTTGGGGGGAGGGGTCCGCAGGCGTTGCAGCGGCGCCGGAAACGGGCCCCGGTACGCCGAGGGCCGACCCCTCCCCTAGCCTCTCCCCCAAGGGGAGGGGGACTACGGCGGGGCAGACTCTCTGCGGTCCTGTTACGGACAATCGTGTAAGGCCGATCGCGATGCACCGGCCTCCCGACGCTGACGGCAGACATTTTCTTTCCGTCAGGACGCTTTTTTCTGTTCGTCGTCGTCGACTTCCTCGAAGTCGGCATCGACGACGCCCTCTTCGGCCTGGGCCCCGGCCTCGGCGTCGGTCGCTTCCGCGCCGTTGGGCGCAGCCTCGGCACCGCCGCCGGCGGCAGCGGCTTCGGCCTGCTGGGCGGCGTACATGGCCTCGCCCAGCTTCATCGACGCCTGCATCAGCGCCTGGGTCTTCTCCTGGATCGCGCCGAGATCTTCCCCGTCCTTGACCGCTTTCAGGTCTTCGATCGCCTTCTCGATGGCCTCCCTGTCCGGGGCCTCGATCTTGTCGCCATGCTCGGCGAGCGACTTGCCGGTCTGGTGGATCATCGCGTCGGCAGCGTTGCGGGCATCGGCCAGCTCGCGGCGCTTCCTGTCCTCCTCGGCGTTGGCCTCGGCCTCCTCGACCATGCGCTCGATCTCGTCGTCGCTCAGGCCGCCGGACGCCTGGATGCGGATCTGCTGCTCCTTGCCGGTCGCCTTGTCGGTCGCCGTGACGCTGACGATGCCGTTCGCGTCGATATCGAAGGCGACCTCGATCTGGGGCACGCCGCGCGGCGCCGGCGGAATGCCGACCAGATCGAACTGGCCGAGCATCTTGTTGTCCGCCGCCATTTCGCGCTCGCCCTGGCCGACCCGGATTGTAACCGCGCCCTGGTTGTCCTCGGCGGTCGAGAAGACCTGGCTTTTCTTGGTCGGGATCGTCGTGTTGCGGTCGATCAGCCGGGTGAACACGCCGCCCAGGGTTTCGATGCCGAGCGAGAGCGGCGTCACGTCGAGCAGCAGGACATCCTTTACGTCCTTGTTCAGCACGCCGCCCTGGATCGCGGCGCCGAGCGCGACGACCTCGTCCGGGTTGACGCCCTTGTGCGGCTCGCGGCCGAAAATCTGCTGCACCGTTTCCTGCACGCTGGGCATCCGCGTCATGCCGCCGACCAGGATGACCTCGTCGATTTCGCTCGCCTTCAGGCCGGCGTCCTTGAGCGCGGACTTGCACGGCCCGACCGTGCGCTGGATCAGCTCCTCGACCAGGGTTTCAAGCTTGGCGCGGGTCAACTTGACGTTCAGATGCTTCGGGCCGCCGGCGTCGGCGGTGATGAAGGGCAGGTTGATGTCGGTCTGGGTCGCGCTCGACAGTTCGATCTTGGCCTTTTCCGCCGCCTCCTTGAGGCGCTGCAGGGCCAGCCTGTCCTCGCGCAGGTCGATGCCCTGGTCCTTTTTGAACTCGGCGGCCAGATAGTCGATGATCCTGGCGTCGAAATCCTCGCCGCCCAGGAAGGTGTCGCCGTTGGTCGATTTGACCTGAAACAGGCCGTCGCCGATCTCGAGGATCGAGACGTCGAACGTGCCGCCGCCCAGGTCGTAGACCGCGATGGTCCCGGTTTCCTTCTTCTCCAGCCCGTAGGCCAGCGCCGCCGCCGTCGGCTCGTTGATGATGCGCCGGACTTCGAGGCCGGCGATCCTGCCGGCGTCCTTGGTCGCCTGGCGCTGGGAATCGTCGAAATAGGCCGGCACGGTGATGACGGCCGCGTCGACCGGCTCGCCGAGATAGTCCTCGGCGGTCTCCTTCATCTTCTGCAGGATGAAGGCGCTGATCTGGCTCGGGCTGAATTTCTCGTCGCGCGCCCCGACCCAGGCGTCGCCGCCGTCGGACTTGACGATCTCGTAGGGAACGAGGTCGATGTCCTTCCGGGTCATCGGGTCGTCGAACCGCCGGCCGATCAGGCGCTTGACCGCGAAGATCGTGCTTTCCGGATTGGTGACCGCCTGGCGCTTGGCGGACTGGCCGACCAGCCGCTCGCCGTCTTCGGCGAAAGCCACCATCGACGGCGTCGTGCGCCCGCCTTCCGAATTTTCGATCACCTTGGTGTTCCCGCCGTCCATCACAGCGACGCAGGAATTTGTGGTGCCGAGATCGATACCGATAATCTTGGGCATTACAGGGTCTCTCCTTACGGCAGCAGGCCCGCACAAGCCCTCTCAGGCGCCGGTGCGAACCCCTGCTACGACCGATTCCGGGCCGGTGTGCCGCCCGCCGGAGCGGGGTACGCCGACCGCAAGATAAAGGATTGCGGGGCCTTCCCCGCTTCGTTGCTGCATATAGGGAGAGGTCGGGCGCGCCGCAAGAAGCCGCCGCGGCGGACAAAACCGCCCGGTGCGCCGGTGCCTCTCCTGCCCGCACTATCGGCAGGGCCGGCACGACCGTGCTAGCCTGCCGCCGTGATCGTTTCCGCCTCCTACCGCACGGACATACCGGCCTTCTATGCCGACTGGTTCCTCAACCGGATCGCGGCGGGCGAGGCGCGCTTCCGCAATCCGTTCGGCGGCGGCATCGTGACCGTTCCGCTGCGGCCGGAAGATGTTTCCGGCACCGTCTTCTGGACGCGGAATTTCGCCCCGCTCATGGAGCGGCTCGCGCCCGTGACCGAGCGCGGCTGGCCCTTTGTCGTGCAGTTCACCGTCACCGGCTATCCCCGGCCGCTCGAACCGTCGGTCATCCGCGCGGAAGACGCCGCAGCCCAGATCGCGGAGGTCGCCCGGCGCTTCGGGCCGCGCGCCGCGGTCTGGCGCTACGATCCTGTGCTGCTGTCCTCGGCGACCGGGCCGGACTGGCACCGCGCGACGTTCGCGCGCCTCGCCCGGATGCTCCGCGGCCATGTCGACGAGGCCGTGGTGTCCTTCGTCGAGCCCTACCGCAAGACGCGGCATAACCTGGACCGGCTCGCGGCGGCCGGCGGGCCCGAGTGGCGGCTGCCGGATGCGGAGGAGAAAGCCGCGCTCGTGCGCGACCTGGCCGCGGTCGCGGGCGACGCCGGCATGGCCCTCACCCTGTGCACGCAGCCGGCGCTGGCGGAATGCGTGGCGGATATCGCCGCCCCGGCGCGCTGCATCGACGCCGTGCGGCTCGGCGACGTTGCGGGCCGCCCGATCGCCGCGCCGGCGAAAGGCAACCGGCCGGGCTGCCTGTGCGCCGCGTCACGCGATATCGGCGCCTACGACACCTGTCCCCACGGCTGCGCCTACTGCTACGCCGTCACCGACCGCAGCCGCGCCAAGGCGGCATACGCGGCACACGACGATGGATCGGAGATGCTGGGAGTGCGGTAGGAGCGGGGGAGACCTTCGGCTACGGTCACGGCAAATTCCTGTGCCGGCGGGCACAGTGCGAAGAATACGCCCGCCCTTCGCATTCCTCTGCGAAAGGTCGTAAGGATCCGCCGACGGACGCACTCTAGCGATACCTCCCCCGCTTCAGCGGGGGAGGTCGGCGCGCGGCAGCGCGGCGGGTGGGGGCCACTGCCGGAATACGCTCTACCGCCGGCGGTATCGCACCGCCAGCACGTCTTACTGGCGCACGGTCACCCCCATCGACCTCGCTACGCTCGGCCACTTCCCCCGCTGAAACGGGGGAAGGATAAATTTGCGGCAGCCCTGCCGTCTTGCAGAGGAATTCCTACGGCAGGAAAACGATCGCCCTACGCCGCGTCGCTTTCCCCGGCACCCTTTTCCGGCGTTTCGGTGGCATCTTCCTGCACCCCGGTCGCTTCTTCGGCCCCGTCCTCCGGCTCCGGCGGGGCCTCTTCCGGCGGTTTGCGGGCGACGCCGACCAGGGCCGGGCGCAGCAGCCGGTCGTGGATGACGTAACCGTCCTGCACGACCTGGGCGATCGCGCCGGGCGCCAGGTCGCCGGTCGGCACCTCGAACATCGCCTGGTGGCGGTTGTGGTCGAAGCGCTCGCCGGTCTCCGGCGTCACCTTCTTCACGCCGTGGCGCTCCAGGGCCTGCAGCATCTCCTGCAGCGTCATGTCCACGCCGGTGCGCAGGTTGAACAGGTTCTCGTCCTCCTCGCGCGCAACGTCCGGCACCGCCTCCAGGGCGCGGCCGAGATTGTCGGCGACGCTCAGGATGTCCCGCGCCAGGCCGGTCGCGCCGTATTTGCGGCTGTCCGACACGTCGCGGGCGGCGCGCTTGCGGGCGTTGTCGGCATCGGCCATGGCGCGCAGCGCGCGGTCCTTCAGCTCCGCGATCTCGATCTCCAGATCGACGATTCGCTGCTGCTCTTCGGTCAGCGCCGGGGCGACGATTTCGCCCTCTTCCGCAGCGGTTTCCGCCTCGCCCGGGTCTGTCTCGCCCGGGTCTGTCTCGCCCGAATCCATCTGGCCCGAATCCGTCCGGGCAGCAGCCGCTTCGGGGCTGTCGCCGGTCTCCGGGGCTTCGCTGTCGTTGGCCGGCTCGGGCGGGGCGGCTTCAGGCGCCGGCCGGCCGCCGGGATCGGCACTGCCGGTACCGTTGTCGCCGGTACCGTTTTCGCCGGCGCCGTTGTCGGCGGCCGCGGAGTCCCCGCCGGGATCGGTCTTGCGCGGATCGTCGGTCATATCGTGCAACTCGGTCATGCAACCCTGGGTACCGGCGGCGGCCGGCCTAGCCGATCAGCCGGCCGACGACGGTCGCCGTATAATCCACCATCGGAATGATCCGGGCATAGTTCATGCGCGTCGGTCCGATGACTCCGATCGCGCCGACCACCATTTCGTCCGCATTCTTGTAGGGCGAGATGATCAGCGAGCAACCGGCGTTGCGGAACAACTCGTTCTCCGCGCCGATGAAGATCCGGACGCCCTGGGCCTCGCTCGACAGGTCGAGCAGCCGCAACAGGGTCTCCTTTCTCTCCAGCGCCGAGAACAGCCGCCGCACCCGCTCCAGATCGTCAATCGCGGCAACGTCTTCAAGAAGCCTGGACTGGCCCCGGACAATTAGCGCACCCCGTTCGGCCGCCTGCCCTTCCGGTCCGGCCCAGACGGCAAGGCCGCGTCCAACGAGATCGCCCGTCAGGGCATCGAGTTGCGCCCGGTCGCGCGCCAGATCCGCCGTGACCGCGCCGCGCGCCTCGCCCAGCGTCCTGCCGACCAGCCGGGCGGTCAGGTAGTTCGACGCCTCGACCAAGGCGGACGACGGCATGCCGACCGGTACGTCGATGATCCGGTTCTCGATGACGCCGTTTTTCAGCACCATCACCACCAGCGCGCGGCCCGGGCCGAGGCTGACGAATTCGATATGTTGCAAAGCGCTTTCCGATTTCGGCGCGATCACCAGGCCGACCTGCTCGGACAGGCCGGCAAGCGACTGGCTGGCCTGGCGCAGCACCTGCTCCACGCTGCGGCCGTTGGCGGCGCACTGGGCCTCGATCCGTTCGCGCTCGTCCACGCTCAGGCGGCCGACTTCAAGCAGCCCGTCGACGAACATGCGCAGGCCGGCGTCCGTCGGCAGGCGGCCGGCCGAGGTGTGGCGGGCATAGAGCAGGCCGGCATCCTCAAGGTCCGCCATGACATTGCGGATGGTCGCGGGCGAGAGGTCGATATCGTCGAGGCGCGACAGGGTGCGGGAGCCGACGGCTTCGCCGGAGTTCATGTAGGTCTCGACGATGCGGCGCAGGATATCGCGCGCCCGGTCGTTGAGCGCCTGCACTGGCGAGTGGCCGCCTGCCTCTGCGGGCGGCGGCGGGACGGTGCTGCCTGTGTCGGGGGTCGTCATGGCGGTATCGCAGAGTCCGTTGCCACGGAACGCGGCGCCCAAGGGTACGGGGCGCAAGGGCGGCGAAGATTTAGGCATTCGCGGAAATCCGGTCAATCCGGCGTGCCGCCCGCAATGCGAATGCTGTGGCGTATGAGTATTGCCGGACTTCTGGAAAGGCATTATATGTCGTGTCATAGATATCGCAGCAATGAAGGCATTCTTGATGGCGCAACTGACTGTGCGCAATGTGAGCCGGGAAGTGGTTGGCGCACTCAAACAAAGAGCGGCAGCCAACGGGCGGTCTGCCGAAGCGGAGCACCGGGAAATTCTTCGGGCCTCTTTGCTCGGCACGGAAACGGACTTCGCTGCGCAGGCTGCAGCGCTGCGCAAACGGCTCCGCTCGTCGGTCGACAGCACGGACACGATCCGGGCAGACCGAGAGCGGGACACCGTGGCGTGACCGGCTATGTCGTCGACGCCAGCGTCGTGGTGAAATGGCTGGTGGACGAGGACTATTCGTGCGAAGCCGCAGGGCTTCTTAACGCGGGATCGACATTCGTCGCACCAGCACTGGTCTTCGCAGAAGCTGCCAACGCACTATGGGCAATGCGCCGGCGCGGCGATATCGAAGCGGGCGACCTGGCGGACGCGGTGGCGACCTTGCAGGCGATGCCGGTCTCGGTTCCCATTTCCATGCTTCAGCTTACCGCCGCGGCAGCGCGCCTCGCGGCCGATCTCGACCATCCGGTCTACGATTGCTTCTATCTCGCCCTGGCGATTCAGACGCAGTATCCCGTCGTGACCGCCGATATCCGCTTCGAAGACAAGGTGCGCGCCCACCCGTATCTGTCGGATCGGATTGTGCATGTGTCGAACGCCGTGACCGGGGCGGGAATTCGGCACTAGAGCGCCTGCCCCTGTCCTAACGCCTGAGGCTGCCTCCCAATGAATCTGTCAGAGAAACCGTCCGCGTATTCGTCCGGAACGTCCTCCGTCCGGCCGTCCGGCCGTGCGCGCGAGGCGATGCGCGAGGTGACCCTCGAACCCGGCTTTGCCGGCCATGCCGAAGGCTCCTGCCTGGTCCGGTTCGGCGGCACCCATGTGCTGTGCGCCGCCTCGGTGATCGGGCGGGTGCCGCCCTTCCTGCGCAACAGCGGGCGCGGTTGGGTGACCGCCGAATACGGTATGCTGCCGCGTTCGACCCACAGCCGCACCGACCGGGAAGCGGCGCGGGGCAAGCAGAGCGGCCGGACCCAGGAGATCCAGCGCCTGATCGGCCGCTCGCTGCGCGCGGTGACCGACCTGGAAGGCTTCGGCGAGCGCCAGATCACTGTGGACTGCGACGTGCTCCAGGCCGATGGCGGCACGCGCACGGCGGCGATCACAGGCGCCTGGGTCGCGCTCCACCAGGCCTTCGGGTGGCTGATCGAAAAAGGCGAGATCGACGAGACCCCGCTGACCGGCCAGGTCGCGGCGGTGTCGTGCGGCATCTACAAGGGCGAGACGGTGCTGGACCTCGACTATGCCGAGGACAGCGCCTGCCAGGCCGACGCCAATTTCGTGCTGTCCGGCGACGGCGGGCTGATCGAGGTCCAGGCGACGGCCGAGGACAGGCCGTTCGCCCAGAGCCAGTTCGACGCGCTGCTGGCGCTGGCGAAGCAGGGCGTTGGCGAACTGTGCGCTCTGCAGCGGGACGCCGTCGGCTAGCGGATGGCATGGCGCCGCCCCCGCCTTTCCCGATCGCCGGCGACCTCGTCATCGCCAGCCACAATGCCGGCAAGGTCCGGGAGATCGGCGAATTGCTCGCTCCGCTGGGCGTGACGGCGCGCGCGGCCGGCGCGCTCGGCCTGCCAGAGCCGGAGGAAACCGAGGAAAGCTTCGCCGGCAATGCCCTGCTCAAGGCCCGTGCGGCGGCCGGTGCTTCCCGACTGCCCGCGCTGGCCGACGATTCCGGTCTGGCGGTGCGCGCCCTGGGCGGCGATCCGGGCATTCATTCGGCGCGCTGGGCCGGGCCGCAGCGGGATTTCGGCCTGGCCATGGCAAAGGTCAACCGGGCGCTCGGCGATGCCGTGGACCGGAGCGCCGCCTTCGTTTGCGCGCTCGCGCTGGTGTCCCCGGATGGCGGCGAAGCGGTGTTCGAGGGCACGGTGACCGGGTGCCTGACCTGGCCGCCGCGCGGCGACCGCGGCTTCGGATACGATCCGATCTTCGTGCCCGACGGCCACGGGCGCACCTTCGGCGAAATGGAACCGGCGGCCAAGCACGCGATCAGCCACCGGGCGGACGCGTTCGCAAAGCTGCTGGCTGCGTGGCGCGCTGAGGCATGACGGCCCCATTGCCGCCGCCGCAGCAGCAACGAATCCCCCTCCCCTTGGGGGAGGGGTCAGGGGAGGGGTCGGCGGCCACCGTGACCTTGCCCGAATCCGGCGCTACGGCAATGTCTGCGGACCCCTCCCCCCAACCCCCTCCACCAAAGGGAGGGGGGGACTGCCCGGTTTCCCTCGCGGTCTATATCCACTGGCCGTTCTGCCTGTCGAAATGCCCCTATTGCGACTTCAACTCCCATGTCCGGGACTCCGTCGACACGGCGGCCTGGCAGGCGGCCTATCTGAACCGGATCCGCGCCACGGCGGCGCGCACCGGCTCGCGGCGCGCGACCAGCCTTTATTTCGGCGGCGGCACCCCCAGCCTGATGCCGCCGGAGACCGCGGGCGCCATCGTCGACGCGGTCGCCGCCGCCTGGTCGCTGGAGCGCGACGCCGAGATCACGCTGGAGGCCAATCCTGCGGCCGTCGACCGGGAGCGGTTCGCCGGCTTCGCCGCGGCGGGCGTGAACCGGGTCTCGATCGGCGTGCAGAGCTTGGACGACCGGGCCCTGCGTTTCCTCGGCCGGAACCATTCGGCTGCCGATGCGCGGCAGGCGCTCAGGCTGGCCCGCCGGTATTTCGACCGTTACAGCTTCGACCTGATCTACGCCCTGCCGGAGCAGACGGCGGCGAACTGGCGGCGGCAGCTTCGCGGCGCGCTGGCCGAGGCCGGCGACCACGTTTCGCTCTATCAGCTCACCGTCGAGCCGGGCACCGCCTTCCACGCGCTATGGACCCGCGGCGACCTCGCAACGCCCGGCGAAGATGCGGCGGGCGGCCTGTACGAGGCCACGCAAGACACGATGGATGCCGCCGGACTGCCGGCCTACGAGATTTCCAACCATGCCCGGCCCGGTGCCGAATCGCGCCACAATCTGACCTATTGGCGCTACGGCGACTATGCCGGCATCGGCCCCGGCGCCCATGGCCGGCTGACAGTCGGCGGCATGCGTCACGCCACCCGGCAGCACCGCGCGCCCGAAGTGTGGCTGGAGCGGGCGTCGCGGCCGGGCGACCCCCTGGCTGCTGAGCAGGGCTCCACGGTCGTTTCCGATGCCGAGGCCGTGATCGAGGCGGTCATGATGGGGCTGCGCACGGCGGAGGGCGTGCCCCTTGCCCGGCTCGCCGCGCTGGGCGGCGCCCCGGAAGGCATCGGCGCCGTCCTGGACCGAGGCGCCATCGCCCGCCTCGCCGCCGCCGGCCTTTTGGCGGACGATCCGGACCGGCTGCGCGCCACCGCGGCCGGCCGTCAGCGGCTCAACGCCGTGCTGGCTGAGATACTGCGGTGATCGGTTGGGCGTCGAGAGACACTGGAATGGTACTTCTTTGTCGAAATCCGGTGTTTCGGCTGGCTGTTCAGAAGCAGTGCCGAAGGTGCGCGGCGGTTCGTCGGGTGGCTGGGGCGCCGAGTATTGGTTGGCAAGGGAAATTCAAACGGTCTTGGGTAATTCGGAATGGTGAAATTTCATAAAGGCTGCAAAGCGACCGCGGGCATCTATGGAAGCGAGTGGAATTGAGCCATCACAACATATTGTTGAAACCACGAGGATGACGAAAGTCGGCAAAGGTGCCATCAGGCAAGGTCGCGATTCTTTCCTCACACGCGCTTGTGCCACCTCATCGCCATCCTCCGAAAGCGACTCGAAATCGACACCGATCTCTACAGAACGCTACAGCTCCTGTCCGTCATGCCGTTCGAAAATATTCCCCTGAAACAAGCAGTTGAGGCCACGCAATACAGAAACCAATCCCACCGCCACGATAACCAATTGAATCTGTTCGCGTTTTAGCCGGACATTCCTGACATTTCATGACACGTCGTGACGGCCGCAGGCGGCTACCGCCCGCGCTGGCCCAGGTCGCGCAGCCAGTGGTCGGCGAGGACGCAGGCCATCATGGCCTCGCCGATCGGCACGGCGCGGATACCGACGCAGGGATCGTGCCGCCCTTTGGTGATCGCAGCGGTGTCCTCGCCGTCGATCGTGACCGTGGGCCGCGGCCGGGGCAGGGACGAGGTCGGCTTGACGGCGAAGCGCACGACCAGCGGCTCGCCGTTGGTGATGCCGCCCAGCGTGCCGCCGGCCCGGTTGCTGTCGAACACCATGGCGCCGTCTTCCATATGCATGGTGTCGTGGGCGTCCTCGCCCGGAAGCTCCACGCCGGCGAAACCGTCGCCGATCTCGACCGCCTTGACCGCGTTGATCGACATCATCGCCTTGGCGAGGTCGGCGTCCATCTTGTCGTAGACCGGCTCGCCCAGGCCGGGCGGGACGCCCTCGCCGTGAATTTCCAGCACCGCGCCGGCCGAGGAGCCGGCCTTGCGCGCCGCCGTCAGAAAGCTCTCCCACCGCGGCACGGTCGCCGCGTCCGGGCACCAGAAGGGGTTGTCGCCGACGGTCTCCCAGTCCCAGCGCTCGCGGTCGACTTCCAGGGCCCCCATCTTCACCATCGCGCCGCGGATGCGGAAGGCGTCGCCCCAGGCCGCTTTCAGGACCTGCCGGGCGACTGCGCCGGCGGCGACCCGCATGGCGGTCTCGCGCGCCGAGGCGCGGCCGCTGCCGCGATAGTCGCGGATGCCGTATTTCTTCCAGTAGGTGAAATCCGCGTGGCCCGGCCGAAACAGGTCCTTGATCTCGGAATAATCCCGCGGCCTCTGGTCGACATTCTCGATGATCAGGGAGATCGGCGTGCCGGTGGTCAGCCCCTCGAAGGTGCCGGAGAGGATGCGCACCCGGTCCGGCTCCTTGCGTTGGGTGACGAATTTCGACTGCCCTGGCCGGCGCTTGTCGAGCCAGGGCTGGATATCGTCTTCGGTCAGCGGCAGGCGCGGCGGCACGCCATCGACCACACCGCCGATCGCGAGCCCGTGGCTCTCGCCCCAGGTGGTGAACCGGAACGCCGTGCCGAAGGTGTTGCCGGGCATGGTCAGCCCGTTCCGCGCGCTTCGGCGATCAGGTCGGGCGCGTCGATCGCCTTCATACCGACGACGTGATAGCCGCAGTCGACATGGTGGACCTCGCCGGTCACGCCGGTCGACAGGCCCGACAGCAGATAGAGGCCGGCGCCGCCGACCTCGCCGGTCGTCACGTTGCGGCGCAGGGGCGCGTTATCCGCGTTCCATTTCAGGATATAGCGGAAATCGCCGATGCCCGAGGCCGCCAGCGTCTTGATCGGCCCGGCCGAAATGGCGTTGACCCGGATTCCCCGGTCGCCCAGGTCGACGGCGAGGTACTTGACACTCGCCTCGAGCGCCGCCTTGGCCACGCCCATCACGTTGTAGTGCGGCATGACCCGCTCGGCGCCGTAATAGGTCAGCGTCAGCAGGCTGCCGCCGTCGTTCATCATCGCCGCGGCGCGGCGGCAGACATCGGTGAAGGAATAGCAGGAGACCAGCATCGAGCGGACGAAGTTGTCCTTCGACGTGTTGAGATACTTGCCCTTCAGTTCTTCCTTGTCGGCATAGGCGATGGCGTGGACGACGAAATCGAGGCGGCCCCAGGCCCGTTCCAGCGCCGCGAACGTCTCATCGAGCGACGCATCCTCGGTTACGTCGCAGGGCAGGACGTGCGATGCGTCGACGCTTTCTGCCAGCGGGCGGACGCGCTTCTCCAGCGCTTCGCCCTGGAAGGTGAAGGCCAGTTCCGCGCCCTGGTCCGCGATCGCGCGCGCAATGCCCCAGGCGATCGACCGGTCGTTGGCGACGCCCATGACGAGGCCGCGTTTGCCGGCCATCAGTCCCGCTTGTGCGGTCATGTATCGGTTTCGTCCGTGCTGCCGAAAAGGCGGGTGCATCCTACACCGCGCGCCCGGGCGGTCAATTGGATGGGTCAATCGGAGGGCCGTCAATGACGCGACAAGTCGGGCGAAGCGCAGTATGGTCGCGACACAGTCCTGCCGGGGAGAAGGAAGCGCACCGGGCATGTCGGAAGCCGACCGCCAGATCGACGTCCGGGAGCGTTCCGCGCTGCGCACGGTCCGGCGCGCCGGCGATTTCTGCGCCTATCTCTGCCTGCGCTTCTGGAAGGACCATAATTTCAGCGCGGCGGCCTCGCTCAGCTACACCACGCTGCTGGCGATCGTGCCGCTGGCCGCCATCGGCTTCTCGATTCTGGCGGCCTTTCCGGTATTCGACCGAATCCGCGCCGACCTGCTGTCCTTCATCCTGGAGATCTTCCTGCCGCAGAATGTCGAGGCGGTGCGCGGCCAGTTCGATATGTTCCTGCGCAACACGCGGGAGCTGACCGCCGTCGGCACAGTCGCGCTGGCAGTCACGGCGGTCATCCTGCTCGATACGGTCGATACCTGGTTCAACCGGATCTGGCGCCAGCCCGAGGTCCGGCCGCTGGTCCAGCGCATGACCATGTATTGGGCGGTCCTCACGGTCACGCCCCTGCTCGCCGGCGGCAGCATCGCGATCTCCACCTATCTGTTCGCCCAGGCCAATCTGGGTGTGGCCGAGGGCAGCTGGATCCAGAGCACCGCCGTCAGCTGGCTGCCGCCGCTGCTGCTGTTCGTTTCTTTCGCCGTGGCCTACATGGTCATTCCCTACCGCAAGGTCCGGCTCGGTTACGCCGCGCTCGGCGCGCTCGTTGCGCTGCTGCTCTACGACGGGCTGAAGTGGGCCTTCACCCTCTATTTCCGCGCCTTCCCGTCCTACGAGACCCTGTACGGCGCGCTGTCCTATATCCCGCTGCTTCTGGTCTGGATGTATCTGGTGTGGTGTGCCGTCCTGTTCGGGGCGCAGACCGCCGCCGCGCTCCCCGAATGGCTCGCCCTGCAGAAGCACGGCGCGCCCGGCGAAAGCCGCACGACCCGGCGGCTCGCGCAGGCAATGGTGATCCTGCACGGTCTGTACCGGGCCGGCGAAACCGGGCGGCCGGTCGATACCGAGACGCTTCTGGATCCGCTGCCCGATTCCGCCGAACTGCTGGAGCCGCTGCTCGAGCAGCTCGAGGCGCTGCACTACATTGCCCGCTCAAACGAGGATGCCTGGCTCCTGTCGCGCGATCCGGCCGCGCTGACCGTCTACGAGATCGCCCGCGACCTGGGAATCACCATTCGGCCCGGGCTGGGCGGGCTGGAGGAAGAGGCGGGCTGGACGGACCGGCTGGATCTCCTGATCGCGCGGTCGGAAACGGCGCAACAGGCTGCGCTGAACCTGTCCCTGCGCGATCTGTTCGGCGCCGGCGGGACCGGCGGGCCGAGCGAACTCTCGAAACCGGAAGGGCCCGCCTGACCGGCCCTGGGGACCGGCCCTGGGGACCGGCCGGCCAGCGCGGCGACCGCGCCCGGTCAGGTGGTGGCAACCGACCAGGGGCGCCCCTTCGTCCGGCACCGGCGGCCGCTTACGCTTTCCGTCCTGCCATCGGAGAGTTCCACCGTTTCGGTGAAATTGCGGCAGCGCCAGACCCTGCCGCGGCGGTCCTTCAACCGGTACGGCGGCGAGGTCGGTGTGACGAACCCGCGATTGCCGGAACGCTTGTTGCGCCAGCCATGCCGCCTGCCCGTCCTGCCCCGCTCCATCGCTTCCTGGGCGTTCGAATCCGCCATCTCGCGGTCCTTGCGGTCGAGCGCGGCGCCGATCCGGCTGCCGATAAAGCCGCCCACCAGTCCGCCGATCGCTGCGCCGGCCAGGCGGCCGCTCGTGTCGCCCTTGCGGGCCATGGCCGCTCCGGCGAGTCCGCCGATCACGGCGCCGCCCGCCGCCCCGGCCATTTCCTTGTTCGCCGTACAGCCCGAAAGGACGAGGGCTGCGCTCAAACCAACGGCCAGAAACGTGTTGCGCACCGTTCGATCTCCCGTTTTCGAAACGAATCCGGCAGGCTGCGCGAACCGCACGGCATCCGCGGTCCGCGGCCTGTTTGATTTGCTGTACGCAGGAAGCGCCGATACCCGTCGCCGGAAAACACGCGGGAAGCCGACCATCGGCTACCGCGGCGTTCCTCGGGCTTTCCCGCCGGTATCGCCGGCGGTGCGGATCGGCCTATAGTATCCGCCATGAGCATCGAACCGACCGACGAACCGATCGACCTGTTCCACGCCTGGTTTGCCGAAGCGGGAGAATCGGAGCCGAACGACGCCAACGCGATGGCGCTGGCGACCGTCGGCGCCGACGGAATGCCGTCGGTCCGGATGGTACTGCTGAAAGGCGCGGATGCCGCCGGCTTCGTCTTCTACACCAATTTCGAGAGCCGCAAGGGCGCCGAACTGCTCGCCCATCCCCAGGCGGCGCTGTGCTTCCACTGGAAGTCGCTGCGCCGCCAGGTGCGCGTCGAAGGGACGGTCGAGACCGTGAGCGAGGCCGAAGCCGATGCCTATTTCGCCAGCCGCGCCAGGGGCAGCCAGATCGGCGCCTGGGCCTCGCAGCAATCGCGGCCGATGGCGGGAAAGGCCGAGCTGCTGAAACGGGTCGGCGTCTTCACCGCAAAATTCGCCGTCGGCAAGGTCGATCGTCCGCCGCACTGGAGCGGATTCCGGCTGGTTCCGCGCTGTTTCGAATTCTGGAAAGACGGCCAGTTCCGCCTGCACGACCGCCTTGTATACCGCCGCCGGGGCGCGGGATGGCGTACGGAAACGCTCTATCCCTGAGGGCGCTCCGGATCGGACCGGGTCAGCCTTCCTTCTCCGGCTTCTCGACGTGTTCCATCACTTCGTCGAGGTCGGATTCGTCCTCGCCCAGATCCGATGCATCCTCAAGAACGTCATCGTCCTCGTCCGCGTCGCTGTCGACCTCTTCGAGATCGTCCGGCAGCGCAACATCGTCGTCCGGCGCTTTACCGTCGCCGGCCGGCTTTTCCGGGGCCTTTTCCTTGGGTTCTTCCTGCGGCGCCGGCTTGCGGCTGCGCCCGCGAATCAGGTCTTCCGGATTAAACGTTGCACCGCAATAGGGGCACACGGCCGGCACTTTCGAGAGATCGTAGAATTTACCGCTGCACGAAGGGCAGGCACGTTTCTGTCCGAGGTCGGCGTCAGCCAAGGCAGGTCTCCGGATCGTGGCGAAATATCTGCACGAATTCTTTGGGCGGGGGCGCCTGGCGGCGGCAACCTGCGCCATGCGAAATTCTGGTGAGGCGGCTATGTGGTAGAGAGGCGCCTGTCGTCAAGACCCGAATTGCCCGTCCAGGGCGGTCCGGCCGTTTCCATTGACCAGCCGAACGTCCAACCGCAACTCCTGCCGAACCTTCGCTCCATCGCCAAAAAATGCCCGCTGCCACGCCAGAAAAATCCGACAATTCGGTTCGATCCGCCATCGCGCGCCGCGCCGGGCGCCTCGACGGCGTTGCATCGGCGCCCGGCGACAAGTCGATCTCGCACCGCGCCCTGATGCTCGGCGCGCTCGCCGTCGGCCGGACCCGCGTGACCGGCCTGCTGGAAGGCGCCGACGTACTGGCCACCGCCGACGCCTTGCGCCGCCTGGGCGTGCCGGTGACGCGGCAGCCGGACGGCGACTGGACGATCGACGGCGTCGGCGTTGGCGGGCTGGCTGCGCCGGATTCGGTTCTGGACATGGGCAACGCGGGCACCGCGGCACGGCTGCTGCTCGGCATTCTGGCGAGCCAGGATCTGCGCGCAGTGATAACCGGCGACGCCTCGCTGTGCCGGCGGCCGATGGCGCGGGTGACCGATCCGCTGTCGCAGATGGGCGCGCGTTTCGACTGCGCCGCCGGCGACAGGTTACCGTTGACTGTCTGGGGCGCACGAGCGCCGGTTCCGATCGTGTACGCCCTGCCCGTCGTCTCGGCCCAGGTCAAGTCGGCGGTGCTGTTCGCAGGGCTCAATACGATGGGCGAGACTTCGGTGATCGAAGTCTCGCCGACGCGCGACCATACAATGCGCATGATGCGCCATTTCGGCTGCACGGTATCCTCCGCACGCGGAAGAGCCGGGATGCGCGTCACGGTCCGCGGTTGGCAGGAATATTCCGCGGCCGATCTCTCTGTGCCGGCCGATCCCTCTTCGGCGGCTTTCCCGCTGGTTGCGGCCCTGCTGGCCGGCAGTGGCGCCGTGACCGTTCGCGGCGTCTGCCTCAATCCGCTGCGCACTGGCCTGTACGATACCCTCGCCGAGATGGGCGCGGGCCTTTCAATCGAGAACCGGCGGGAGGTCTCCGGCGAGCCGGTCGGCGATCTGGTCGCGGAGGCCGGCGCCCTGAACGCCGTTGCGGTGCCGGCGGCGCGCGCAGCCTCGATGATCGACGAATATCCGGTCCTCGCGGCCGCGGCGGCCGTCGCAAATGGCACCACACGGTTCGAGGGGATCGGCGAACTGCGGGTCAAGGAAAGCGATCGCCTGTCTGCCATTGCCGGCGGACTCGCCCGGTGCGGCGTGCCGGTGCGCAGCGGCGATGACTGGATGGAGATCGACGGCTCAGGCGGGCGGCCGGTCGCCGGCACCGGCCCGGACAATCCGGTCGCCACGTTGCACGACCATCGCATTGCCATGAGCTTCCTGGTTCTCGGCTGCGCCAGCAGGGATGGCGTTGCCGTGAACGATACGGCTATGATCGGCACCAGCTTTCCCGGCTTCGTCCCGCTGATGCAGTCCCTCGGCGCGCCGATCGAAGCGCTGACCGACCCGACAGACAAACCGCCTGGAGAACGAGCATGAGCACCGTTACGGCCATCCGCCCCGCCGGCGACATCCGCGGCCGGGTGTCCGACGAGGAATGGGCGGTCCGCGTCGACCTCGCCGCGGCCTACCGCCTGGTCGCCCATTACGGATGGGACGATCTGATCTACACCCATATTTCCGCCCGGGTGCCCGGCCCGGAACATCATTTCCTGATCAACCCCTACGGGATGATGTTCGAGGAAATCACCGCGTCCAGCCTGATCAAGATCGACATGGACGGCGAACTCGTCATGGAGAGCGGCTACGGCGTCAACAAGGCCGGCTTCACCATCCACAGCGCGGTCCACGAAGCGCGGGAGGACGCGCACTGCGTCATCCATTTGCATACGCTCGACGGCACGGCGGTATCGACTGACAGCCGCGGCCTGCTGCCGCTCAACCAGACCGCCCTGCTGATCCGCGACCTGATCGCCTGGCACGAATACGAAGGCGTTGCGGTCGACCTCGACGAACGGCCGCGCCTGCAACACGATCTGGGCGACCGGAACTATATGCTGCTGTGGAACCACGGCACGCTGACCTGCGGCGCAACCGTCGCCGAAGCGTTCCAGCGCATGTATTTCCTGGAGCGCGCCTGTTCGATGCAGGTGCGGACGCTTTCGACCGGCGCCGAGATTCACCCTCCGGGCGACGGGATTGTCGAAAGGACCGCACGCCAGGGGGACAATGAAGCGTATTTTGCGATGCTCTCGAACACGATGGCCTGGCCGGCCCTGCTGCGCATGCTCGACCGGCGCGACCCGTCCTTCCGGGAATAGGGGAAGACGGCTACGCCGCCTGGCCGCTGTAACGGTTCCATAGAGAGGTTCGGTCCCGAACCGGGAATAGGCTCATGGGCGTTATCACCAATGTGATCCTGCCGCTCGCGCTGGCGCTGATCATGTTCGCCATGGGGCTCGGCCTGACCGGGCGCGATTTCGCCCGGGTGTTCGCCCAGCCGAAGGATTTTCTCGCCGGTGCCGGGCTGCAGCTGTTCGCGCTGCCGGCCGCCGCCTTCCTTCTGGCGTCGGTCTGGCCGATGGCTGCAATCCTGGCGGTCGGTCTGATGATCCTGGCGTCCTGCCCGGGCGGGACGACGTCTAACCTGATGACCCTGATGGCCCGGGGCGACGTTGCGCTCTCGATCTCGCTCACCGCAGTGGTCAGTGTGCTCGCCGTCGTGACCGTGCCGCTCATCGTCGGCAACAGCCTCACCCATTTCATGGGACAGGACGCGCCGCCCCTGCCGGTGCTTGAGACCGTTCTGAAGATCACCGCCATCGTCGTGGTGCCGACGGCGCTCGGCATGCTGGTGCGCCGGCTGGCGCCCGCTTTCGCGCAGCGGGCCGGCGACCACACGCGACCGTTGTCGACGGCGGTCTTCCTTATCGTGGTGATCGCCGCGCTGATCTCGTCGCGCGAGGATATCCTGCCCTTCTTCGCCCAGGCCGGTGCGGTCTGCCTGGTCTTCAACCTGCTGATGCTGGCGATCGCCCACGGTGTCGCGACCGGCCTGCGCCTGAGAAGGCCGCAGCGCATTGCCGTTACCATCGAATGCGGCTTCCAGAATGCGACCCTGGGCATCGTCGTTGGTACAACCCTGCTCGGCGATGTCCGCTTCGCCATCCCGAGCGCCGTTTACGGTCTCATCATGCTGTTTACCGGCCTGGGTTACAGCTTCCTGGTTGCACGCCGGAGCGCGGCCGGTGCCGCCGGGCAGGACCGGCCCGGACCTTGACGGCCGAGCCGACGGGTCGCGCGCCGGAAAATCCCGCTAGGTCGCTCGGCGCGGCGGCAGACGCCCTGCTGCGCGACCATGCGGTGTTCCGCCTGGTCTTCAACCGGTTCCATCGCGTGTCGCCGCGCCTGTACCGCTCTGGCCAGCCGACGCCGGCCCAACTGCGCCGCTGGACCCGCAGCCACGGGCTCAAGACGGTGATCAATCTGCGCGGCCGGCATTCCTTTGCCACCTACGGCCAGGAAACCGCCGTCTGCCGGGAGCTCGGTCTCGCCCACATCGATTTCCGCCTCGATTCCCGCGGCGCGCCGCCGAAGGACCGGCTGTTGCGGCTGCTCGATATGGCGGACGGACTGGAATATCCGGTTCTCGCCCATTGCAAGACCGGAGCGGACCGGGCCGGCCTGTTCGCAGCCGCCTTCCTGCACGGCGTGGAAGGTCAGCCGGTCGGGCTGGCGCAACGGCAGCTCAGCCTGCGCTACGGGCATTTCCGCCAGGCCAAGACCGGCATTCTGGATTTCTTCTTCGACCGGTATGTCCGGGATGCGGGCGGGCAGGGCTTCCGCCGCTGGATCGAGGAAGACTACGATCCCGCCGCCCTGAAGGCCGACTTCATGAGCAGGTGGTGGGCGACCGTCCTGGTCGACCGGGTTCTGCGCCGGGAATAGGCCCGCGGGATCGGGCGGGAAGAGCCGGCCCGATGGCTGCGTTCCTCCGACCGGCGGTCTCCGCCGTGGCTCCGCCTCGGGTTGCCGCATTGCTTGCCGGCTTTCGCCGCACCACTTTCCGGCCATGCCTGACGCCTCCGCCGCTCCGGCCGCCGTTCCGGACGATACCGTGCCTGCCGTCCGGGTCCGCGGCCTGGCCAAGACCTATCGCGGATCGAAGAATTTTCCCCCCAGCGAAGCGCTGAAGGGGATCGATCTCGATATTCCCAGGGGGTCCGTCTTCGGGCTGCTCGGGCCGAACGGGGCCGGCAAATCGACGCTCATCAACATCCTGGCGGGTCTGGTCAACAAGACCGCCGGAACGGCCTCGATCTGGGGCATCGATATCGACCGGCACCCGCGCCGGTCGCGCGCCGCCATCGGCGTGGTGCCGCAGGAACTGAACATCGACGCCTTCTTCACGCCGCGCGAGCTGCTGGATTTCCAGGCCGGGCTCTACGGGGTGCCGGCGCGCGAGCGGATCACCGAGGAATTGCTCGCAGCCGTCCAGCTGGGCGACAAGGCGGAGAACTATTCCCGGACCCTGTCCGGCGGCATGCGGCGGAGGCTGATGGTCGCCAAGGCGATGGTCCACAAGCCCCCGGTGCTGGTGCTCGACGAACCGACTGCAGGCGTGGATGTCGAACTGCGTCAGCAGCTGTGGGGCCAGATCCGGGCGCTGAACCGGTCGGGCACGACCGTCCTGCTGACCACCCATTATCTCGCGGAAGCGCAGGAACTGTGCGACCGGATCGCCTTTATCAATCATGGAGAAGTCATCGCCTGCGATACCACCGGGGCGCTGCTGGAGCGGGTGGACCGCAAGGAAGTCACGTTCCTGCTCGGCGAGCGGCTGAGCGAACTGCCGGCGGGGCTGGCGCACTATACTGCCGAACTCATCCCGCCGCGCCGGCTGGTCATCCGCTACCGCCCGAGCCGGACGCGGTTTCGCGACCTCATCAACGACGTGCGCGAGAACGGCCTCACCATCGTCGACCTGTCGACCCACGAAAGCGACCTCGAAGATCTGTTCCTGCAACTGACTGCGGCGCCTTCGGAAGACGCCGCTGGCGAAACCGTACAGGAACGGCCGGGCTGAAGGGGGCGCCCCGCCGGTTACGCGCTCCAGCCGGTACCGCAGACCTTGCCGAAATGGCGGCCTTCGGGGAAGGCACGCAGGGCGTCGGCGACATCCTCGAAGGCGAAAGCGTGCGCGTCGTCCACCGCCGGCCGGGTGGCGAAATGGGCCATCGCCCGGTTCATTGCCTCGAACATGGACCGGCTGCCGACCGTGACGCCCTGGAGGCGGACATTCTGGGTCACGACCGGGCCGAGATTGAGCGTGCCCGCCGCGCCCGCCAGCACACCGATCAGGCTGACCGTGCCGCCCGGACGGACCGCGCGGAGCGATTGTTCGAGCGTGCCGCCGCCGCCGACCTCGACGATATGGTCGACGCCGCGGCCCAGCGCTGCCCGCGCCGCCTTCCCCCAGTCCGGCGTTTCGCGGTAGTTGATCAGGTGGTCGGCGCCCAGCGCCTTCGCCTTGTCCAGCTTGGCGTCGCTCGACGACGTGGCGACGACTTCCGCCCCGTGCATCCTGGCGAATTGCAGGGCGAACAGCGAAACGCCGCCGGTTCCCTGCACCAGGACGGCGTCGCCGGCCTTGACCTGCCCTTGCTCGACCACGGCGTTCCAGGCGGTCACGGCGGCGCAGGGCAGCGTCGCCGCCTCGACCGCCGTCATGTGCGCCGGCGCCTTCACGACACCGCTCTCCGCCACCAGCATCTTCTCCTGCACCGTGCCGTCGTTCGGGCCGCCCAGCGTGCCGCCCCAGCATTCTTCCCGGAACGTGCCGTCGATCCAGTTCTGGCCGAAAATCGGGCAGACCAGATCGCCCAGCGCGACCCGGCCGACGCCTTCGCCGACGGCTTCGACCGTGCCCGCGCCGTCCGAAAGCGGCACCAGCGGCAGCTCGCCCGAGCGCCGGCCGTAGCCGCGGTTGACCATGACGGTATCGCGGTAATTGATCGACACCGCCTGCATCCGCACGACGATCTCGCCCGGGCCGGGCACCGGATCCGGCCGCTCGGCCAGCCGGATATTGTCGAGGCCCCAGTCCCCTTCGATCTGCATTACGCGCATGGCGGCTGTCTCCCGGTTCGGAAATTCGGTCGGAGCCGGACCTTAGCGGCTGAACGTATCCGGTCAACCGGCCGGCACGGCGAAACTCCCCGGCCCCTTCCCCGGCAAAACTCTTTGCCCGCATCGGCCTGCTCTGCTATCGCCCCGCCTCATGGTCGCGCGTGTTAAAACGATTGCATTCAACGGCATCGACGTGCTGGACATCGACGTCCAGGTGCAGATCAGCAGCGGCATGGTCGCCTATAAAATCGTCGGGCTGCCGGACAAAGCCGTGGGCGAATCCCAGGAGCGGGTGCGCAGCGCGCTGACCGCTCTCGGCCTCGCCCTGCCGGCCAAGCGGATTACGGTTAACCTGGCGCCGGCCGATGTGCTCAAGGAAGGCAGCCATTTCGACCTGCCGATCGCCGTCGGCATGCTGATGGCGATGGGCGCCGTGCCGGCCGATGCGCTGGACGGCTACACCGTGGTCGGCGAACTGGCGCTGGACGGCCAGATCGCCCCGGTCGCGGGCGTGCTGCCGGCGGCCATGGCGGCGGTTGGCGAGGGAAGGCGCGGCATCGTCTGCCCGGCAGCCTGCGGCGGCGAGGCCGCCTGGGCCGGCGACCTCGATGTCCTGGCGCCGCGCTCGCTGATCGCCCTGGTCAACCATTTCAAGGGCACCCAGGTGCTGAGCCCGCCGGAGCCGGCGCTCGCCGACGACGAGAGCCGCTATCCCGATCTGGCCGATATCAAGGGGCAGGAGACCGCCAAGCGCGCCCTCGAAATCGCGGCGGCGGGCGGACATAACCTGCTGATGATCGGCCCGCCCGGCTCCGGCAAATCGATGCTGGCGGCCCGCCTGCCCGGCATCCTGCCGCCGCTCGACGCCGCCGAGGCGCTCGAAGTCAGCATGATCCACTCGGTCGCCGGCATGCTGGAGAACGGCCGCATCACGCGGCGCCGGCCGTTCCGCGATCCGCACCATTCGGCCTCGCTGCCGGCCCTGGTCGGCGGCGGCCTGCGCGCCAGGCCCGGCGAGGTCTCGCTCGCCCATCTCGGCGTGCTGTTTCTCGACGAGTTGCCGGAGTTCAACCGGCAGACCCTGGAAGCGCTGCGCCAGCCCGTCGAATCCGGGCGGGCTGTGGTCGCGCGCGCCAACCATCATGTGACCTATCCGGCGCGCTTCCAGCTGGTCGCCGCGATGAACCCGTGCCGCTGCGGCCATCTGGACGATCCGGCGCTCGCCTGTTCGCGTGCGCCGCGCTGCGCCCGGGAATACCAGACCCGGATTTCCGGCCCGATGTTCGACCGGATCGACCTCCATGTCGACGTGCCGGCAGTCAGCGCGGCCGATCTGTCCCTGCCGCCGCCGCGCGAGGGCAGTACTGACGTGGCCCGGCGGATCGCCGCGGCGCGCGCAACCCAGAAAGCGCGTTATACCGGACAGGGCATCCGCACCAATGCGGAGGCCGATGGCGACCTGCTGGAAGAGGCCGCCGCCCTCGACGCGAGCGGCCGCACGCTGCTCACCGAGGCGGCGGAAAAGCTGCGGCTCAGCGCCCGCGGCTATCACCGGGTCCTGCGCGTCGCGCGGACCCTCGCGGACATGGACGGGAACTATGGCGACGGGGCGGATGGCGCCGGCGCGAAAGGGGGCGCCGCCCCCGTCGGCCGCCTGCACATCGCCGAGGCCCTGAGCTACCGCCGGATCGCACCCGGCGCGGGATAGGGCGGCGGATAAGACGCAACGGGCGACGTTACGGTCCGCATGCGTCGTGGAACGATGATTTGTCATGATTCAACGCGGACCGGGGGCGGGACGGGCCGGTGCGCCCCACGCCTGCACACCCCGACGGTGGCGGAAGCCGGCGGGAGACCGTCTTGAAGGGCTTGTCTCCCTGCGCCTGCCCGCGGCATGTTCGGTCCGGCGCATCGTGCGCTCGAAATCGCGAGGACAGCCGCCATGAACATCGCCACGCTGCCGGCCGGTCGGTCGGGCCATCGCCCCGACGGCATATCCGAAGAGGAATGGGACGTGCGGGTCCAGCTCGCCGCCTGCTACCGGCTGATCGACCATTTCGGCATGACCGACCTGATCTACAACCACATCACGGCGCGGGTGCCGGGGCCGGATCATCATTTCCTGATCAACCCGTTCGGCCCGCACTATTCCGAGATCACGGCCTCGAGCCTGGTCAAGGTCGACCTGGACGGCACGCCGGTCGACGATCCGCCTGACAGTCCCGGGACGCGGATCAACCCGGCGGGCTATGTCATCCACGCCTGCATCCATCGCGCCCGGCCCGACCTGCACGCCGTGATCCACACCCACACGCGGGCCGGCATCGCGGTCTCCTGCCTTGAGGAAGGCCTGATCCCGATGGAGCAGAACGGCTACCAGTTCCTCGGCCGCATCGCCTATCACGACTACGAGGGCATCGCGCTCGACGCGGACGAGCAGGCGCGGCTGCTCGCCGACCTGGGCGATTGCGACGCAATGATCCTGCGTAACCACGGCCTGCTCGCCTGCGGGGTGAAGATCAGCCAGGCCTTCCGGCGCATCTACTATCTGGAGATGGCCTGCAAGATTCAGCTCGACGTCATGGCGAGCGGCACCCTGCGCCAGCCGTCGGCCGCCGTGCAGCAGCACACTGCCGCCCAATGGCACGACGGCACCGCCGGCAACGGCGGCGCGAACGACGAAACGCTGGAATGGCCGGCGCTGATGCGCCTGATGGAGCGCAAGGATGCGGGGTATCGGACGTGAGGGGTGCTTTCCGATTGTGGCTCCAGCCGGAATTGAATGGAGCTGCCCCATGACCGACCTCATCATCCGCCCCGCCGCACCTGACGACCGGAAGCGCTGGGAGCCGCTGTTCCGGGGGTATGGCGACTTCTACAACGTCCCCATGACCGCCGAGTCGCTGGAGACGGTGTGGGGCTGGATCCACGATCCGGGCCATGTCGTCGAGGCGCTGGTGGCGGAGCAGGGCGGCGCGCTGGTCGGGCTCGCCCATTATCGCGCCATGCCGAGCCCCTTGCGCGGCATCGAGATCGGCTTCCTGGACGACCTGTTCGTCGACCCGGCGGCGCGTGGCGCGAAGGTCGGCGAGAAGCTGCTGGCGCGGCTGAACGAAATCTCCGCAGCGCGCGGCTGGAACAAGATCCGCTGGATCACCGGCGACGACAACTATCGCGCCCGCACCCTCTACGACCGGGTCTCCGTCAAGACCGCCTGGAACCTGTACGAGATGACGCCGTAGCGCGCCTGCCCGGTGCGCCGGGCGGGGCGCACCAAATTGCAATTCCGCCCGACAACCCTCTCTTGCCACCCCGGACGAAGCATAGCGACGATCCGGGGTCCAGGGCCATTGACCGAAGCCCTGCCTGTGGCTCCGGACCCCAGCTCTCCCGTTGGTCGGCCGGGGTGACAATTCAGGTTTTGAACGGGGATTTCGAACGCTCACCCGGCCAAATTTGAAGCGGACTCGCCACCGCGCATTGTGCGCGGTTGCCTTGCCCGGCCCGTCGCGCTAATCCCGCCGCGTCATTTGCAGGCAGGGCGTGTTCGCGTCCCGGACGCACATACCGGACGCCGGACGCCCCGTCCGTTTGCACAGTCCCTCCACACCGCGGGGTTTCCCATGGCTCGAAACAAGATCGCCCTGATCGGCGCCGGCCAGATCGGCGGCACGCTGGCCCTGCTCGCCGGCCTCAAGGAACTGGGCGATGTCGTGCTGTTCGACATCGTCGAAGGCGTGCCGGAGGGCAAGGCGCTGGACCTCGCCCAGGCCTCGCCGGTCGAGGGCTTCGACGCCAGCCTGACCGGCGCGTCGGACTATGCGCCGATCGCCGGGGCCGACGTCGTCATCGTGACTGCCGGCGTGCCGCGCAAGCCGGGCATGAGCCGCGACGACCTGATCGGCACCAATGCCAAGGTCATGAAGGCGGTCGGCGCCGGCATCCGCGAACATGCGCCGGATGCCTTCGTCATCTGCATCACCAACCCGCTCGACGCCATGGTCTGGGCATTGCGCGAGCATTGCGGCCTGCCCCACAACCGGGTCGTCGGCATGGCCGGCGTACTCGACAGCGCGCGCTTCCGCTATTTCCTGGCCGAGGAAATGAACGTCTCGGTGGAGGACGTCACCGCCTTCGTCCTCGGCGGCCACGGCGACACCATGGTGCCCGCGGTGCGCTATTCCACCGTCGCCGGCGTGCCGCTGCCCGACCTGGTGAAGATGGGCTGGCTGAGCCAGGAGCGGCTCGATACCATCGTCCAGCGCACCCGCGACGGCGGCGCCGAGATCGTCGGCCTGCTCAAGACCAGTTCGGCCTTCTATGCGCCCGCCGCCTCTGCGATCTCGATGGCCGAGAGCTATCTCCGGGACAAGAAGCGGGTGCTGCCCTGCGCCGCCTACCTGAATGGCGAATACGGCCATTCCGGCCTTTATGTCGGTGTGCCGGTGGTGATCGGCGCCGGCGGCGTCGAGCGGATCATGGAGATCGAACTCGACGACGGGGAACGCGCCGGATTCGAGAAATCGGTCAGCGCCGTGAAGGCCCTGATCGAGGCCACCCGGCCCCTGATGTAACCGCGGCCCCGGCCCGAAAACGCCCTCTATTTCCCTGCAGGGGAGCCAGTATGAACATCCACGAATATCAGGCCAAGGAACTGATGCGCCGCTACGGCATTGCGGTGCCGGACGGCGGCGTCGCCTGGACACCGGACGAGGCGGCCCAGCAGGCCGGGAAGACGGGCGGCCCGGTCTGGGTCGTGAAATCCCAGATCCATGCCGGCGGCCGCGGCGCCGGCCGCTTCAAAAACGATCCCGGCGGCAAGGGCGGCGTGCGGGTCGTGAAATCGGTCGAGGACGTGCGCGCGAATGCCGACGCCATGCTCGGCCAGGTGCTGGTGACCAAGCAGACCGGGCCGGAGGGCAAGGAGGTCAAGCGCCTCTATATCGAGGACGGCTGCGACATCGCCCGGGAGCTGTATCTCTCCGTCCTGCTCGACCGGGCGACCAGCCGCGTCACCGTGATGGCGTCGACCGAAGGCGGCATGGACATCGAGCAGGTCGCCGAGGAGACGCCGGAGAAGATCATCCGCGTCGCCATCGACCCGGCGACCGGCATCCAGGCCCATCATTGCCGGACGGTCGCCTTCGGCCTGGGCCTTGAGGGCGACCAGGTGAAATCGGCGACCCGGTTCCTGACCGCGATGTACAAGGCCTTCACCGAGCTCGACGCCAGCCTGGTCGAGATCAACCCGCTGGTCGTGACCGGCGCCGGCGAGGTGATCGCGCTGGACGCCAAGATGAACTTCGACGACAACGCGCTCTACCGCCAACCGGACGTCGCCGAACTGCGCGACGAGGACGAGGAAGACCCGGCCGAGCTCGAGGCGGCAAGGCACGACCTCAACTATGTCAAGCTGGACGGCACCATCGGCTGCATGGTGAACGGCGCCGGCCTCGCCATGGGCACGATGGACATCATCAAGCTCTATGGCGCCGAGCCGGCCAATTTCCTCGATGTCGGCGGCGGCGCGACCCGGGAGCGGGTCACCACCGCGTTCAAGATAATCCTCAGCGACCCCAATGTCGAAGGCATCCTGGTCAACATATTCGGCGGCATCATGCGCTGCGACGTGATCGCCGAAGGCGTGGTCGCGGCGGCCCGGGAAGTCAGCCTGCACGTCCCGCTGGTCGTGCGCCTGGCCGGCACCAATGTCGATCTGGGCAAGAAGATCCTGGCCGACTCCGGCCTGCCGATCACCTCGGCGGACGATCTGGCCGACGCGGCGGAGAAAGTCGTGCAAGCCGTGAAGGAGGCGGCATAGCCATGGCGGTACTGGTCGACGAGAACACCAGGGTGATCTGCCAGGGCTTCACCGGCAGCCAGGGCACCTTCCATTCCGAACAGGCGATCGCCTACGGCACGCAGATGGTCGGCGGCGTCACGCCCGGCAAGGGCGGCGCAACCCACCTCGACCTGCCGGTCTTCGACACGGTCGGCGAGGCCGTCGCGCAGACCGGCGCGAACGCCAGCGCCATCTATGTGCCGCCGCCCTTCGCGGCCGACGCGATCCTCGAGGCCATCGACGCCGGCGTGGCCCTGGTCGTGTGCATCACCGAGGGCATCCCGGTGCTCGACATGGTGAGGGTCAAGCGCGCGCTGCAGAACTCGGGGACCCGGCTGATCGGGCCGAACTGCCCCGGCGTCATCACGCCGGACGCCTGCAAGATCGGCATCATGCCCGGCCACATCCACAAGCGCGGCCGGATCGGCGTGGTCTCGCGCTCCGGCACGCTGACCTACGAGGCGGTCGCCCAGACCACGGCGACCGGCCTGGGGCAATCCACCTGCATCGGCATCGGCGGCGATCCGGTCAACGGGACGAACTTCATCGACTGCCTGGAGATGTTCCTGGCCGACGACGAGACCGAAGGCATCGTGATGATCGGCGAGATCGGCGGCACGGCCGAAGAAGAAGCGGCGGAATTTTACAAGGCATCGGGCACGTCCAAACCGATTACCGGCTTCATCGCCGGCCTCACCGCGCCGCCCGGCCGCCGCATGGGCCATGCCGGCGCGATCATCGCCGGCGGCAAGGGCACGGCGGGCGACAAGATCGAGGCGATGAAGCGCGCGGGTTTCCACGTCGCCGATTCGCCGGCGGCGATCGGCGACACCATGCTCGCTGCGATGCAAGGCTGAGCGCAGGTTCGCCTTGCTGTCGCGGAAAGGTTACGGCAGTTCCCGGTGACAAGAGCCTCCGGGATGCCTACTGTAAATCGTTAGTGTTCAGCGGTGTCCGGCGCGGGCCGGGCCCTGCGGCCGCAACAGCAAGCAAGCCGGACCCATGACACACTCGGCGCGGGACTTCGAGGCGTCCTCCTACCTCACCGGGGCCAACGCGCCCTTCATCATCGACCTGTACGAACGTTACCTTGCCGACCCGCGTTCGGTCGCCGACGACTGGCGCGATTTTTTCGGCGATCTTGACGACAGCGCCCAGGCGGCGCTGGCCGACCTGTCCGGACCGGACTGGGCGCCCCGGGCGACCCGGGTGGTCGGCAACGGGGGAGCGGTCGGCAGCGACGGGACGCCAGTCCGGCCGGCAGATGCGCCGTCGATCCCCGCAACCCCGGCGACGGACGCCGAAATTCGCGAAGCCACGCGGGATTCGATCCGGGCCCTGATCCTGATCCGCAGCTACCGGGTGCGCGGCCACCTGCTCGCGCAGCTCGATCCGCTCGGCATCGAACAGCGCGAAGACCATCCCGAGCTGGATTACGAGACCTACGGCTTCACGCCGCGCGACCTCGACCGGCGCATCTTCATCAGCAACTATCTCGGCCTCGGCGAGACCGCGACGCTGCGCGAGATCGTGGCCCGATGCAAGGCGACCTATGCCGGTACGATCGGCGTGGAATTCATGCACATCCAGGACCCGGACCAGAAGACCTGGCTGCAGGCGCGCATCGAGGCGATCGAGAACCGCACCGAATTCACCACCATGGGCAAGAAGGCCATTCTCGGCAGCCTGGTCCAGGCCGAGATTTTCGAGCGGTTCCTGGACAAGAAATACACCGGCACCAAGCGTTTCGGCCTGGACGGCGCCGAGGCGACCGTCCCGGCGCTCGAACAGATCATCAAGCGCGGCGGCCAGCTCGGCGTCGAGGAAATCATCGTCGGCATGCCCCACCGCGGCCGGCTCAACGTACTCGCCAACATGATGGGCAAGCCCTACCAGGCGATCTTCTCGGAATTCCAGGGCAATGCCGCCAACCCGGAGGACGTCCAGGGCTCGGGCGACGTCAAATACCATCTCGGCACGTCGTCGGACCGGGATTTCGACGGCAACCCCGTCCATCTCTCGCTCACCGCCAACCCGTCCCATCTGGAGGCGGTCAACCCGGTCGTCTCCGGCAAGGTGCGCGCCAAGCAGACCCAGCGCGCCGCCAAGGGCGCCAGGTTGCGCAGCGCCCGCCGCCAGGTCATGGGCCTGCTGCTGCACGGCGATGCCGCCTTCTCCGGCCAGGGCGTGGTGGCGGAGACGCTCGACCTCGCCGACCTCAACGGCTACCGCACCGGCGGCACGATCCATTTCATCGTCAACAACCAGATCGGCTTCACCACCAATCCGGTACACAGCCGCTCCGGCCCCTACTGCACCGAGTTCGCCAAGATCGTGCAGGCGCCGATCTTCCATGTGAACGGCGACGATCCGGAAGCGGTCGTCCATGTCGCCCGCATCGCCATGGAGTTCCGCGACGCCTTCCAGACCGATGTTGTGATCGACATGTTCTGCTACCGGCGGCACGGCCATAACGAGGGCGACGAGCCGGCCTTCACCCAGCCGCTGATGTACCGCACGATCGCGCGCCACGAATCGGTGCGCGAAATCTACAGCCGGAAGCTGGTCGACGAGGGCATCCTGACCAACCGGGAAGCCGAGGCGATCGTCGGCGAATTCGAGCAGCGGCTGGAGGAAGATTTCGAGGCGGCCGGCGGCTACAAGCCCAACAAGGCGGACTGGCTGGAAGGCGCCTGGACCGGCGTGGAGCCGACGCGCGGCGAATATATCCGCGGCGATACCGCCGTTGACGAGGGGCAGCTGCGCCGGATCGGCCGCAAGCTGAGCGACGTGCCGGACGACTTCAACCTGAACCGCAAGGTTGCCCGGCAGCTGGACGCCCGCAAGAAGGTTATCGACAGCGGCGAAGGCGTCGACTGGGCGCTCGCCGAGGCGCTGGCTTTCGGTTCGCTGCTGGTCGAGGGCACGCCGGTGCGCCTGTCGGGCCAGGACAGCGGCCGGGGCACCTTCTCTCACCGCCATGCCGTGCTGGTCGACCAGGAGACCGAGGCCAAATACCTGCCGCTGCAGAACCTGTCGCCGGACCAGGCGTTGTTCGAGGTCATCGATTCGCCGCTTGCCGAAATGTCGGTGCTCGGCTTCGAATACGGCTATGCGCTCGCCGAGCCCAACGCGCTGATCCTGTGGGAGGCCCAGTTCGGCGATTTCGCCAACGGCGCCCAGATCATCATCGACCAGTTCATCGCCTCGGGCGAATCGAAGTGGCTGCGCCTGTGCGGCCTGGTGATGCTGCTGCCCCACGGTTACGAGGGCCAGGGGCCGGAACATTCCTCAGCCCGGCTGGAGCGCTATCTGCAACTGTGCGCCGAAGAGAATATGCAGGTGGTGAACTGCACCTCGCCGGCGAACTATTTCCACGCCCTGCGCCGCCAGGTTCGGCGCAAGACCCGCAAGCCGCTCATCGTGATGTCGCCGAAATCGCTGCTGCGGCACAAGTCGGCAGTCTCGAAGCTGGCCGAGTTCACGACCGGCAATTCCTTCCACCGGCTGTTGTGGGACGATTCCGCCCTCGGCCCGGACGAGGGAATCGCACGTGTCATCCTCTGCTCCGGCAAGGTCTATTTCGATCTGGCCGCGGAGCGCGACCGGCGCGGCCTGAACGACCGCATCTACATCCTGCGCATGGAGCAGCTTTACCCCTTCCCGGCGAAGCCGCTGGCCGAGGAGTTGTCGCGCTTCAAGCAGGCCGAGGTCGTCTGGTGCCAGGAGGAGCCGGAAAATGCCGGCGCCTGGTTCTTCGTCGACCGGCGCATCGAGGCGACGATGCAGGAGATCGGCATGAAGCACGCCCGGCCCCGCTATGTCGGCCGGCCGGAAGCGGCCTCGCCGGCGACCGGCCTCAACGCCCGCCATGTCGCCGAGCAGAAACGCCTGGTCGACGAAGCGCTGGCGCTCGACGGCTGAACGCACAGAAACCGCAAGACCGACCTTCCGGACCCCCGCTATGACCATTGAGATCAAGGTGCCCACGCTCGGCGAATCGGTGACGGAGGCCGAGGTCGCCAAATGGTTCAAACAGGTGGGCGACGCCGTCGAGGCCGACGAGGCGCTCGTCGAGCTGGAGACCGACAAGGTCACGCTGGAAGTGAACGCGCCGGCCGCCGGCGTTCTGGCCGAAATTCTCGCGCCCGAGGGCGCCGAGGTCGAAGTCGGCGCGATTCTTGGCCGGATCGGCGAGGCCGGGGCGGCGGTCGCACCCGCGGCGGCGGCAGCAACGCCGGCCGCAGCGGCGCGGAAACCGGAGCCCGAGCCGGCGCCCGAACCCGAGCCGGTTGCCGCGCCGCCGCTCAGCCCGGCCGTGCGCAAGCTGGTCGCCGAACACAATCTCGACCCGGCGGACATCGAAGGCACCGGCAAGGACGGCCGCCTGCTCAAGGCCGATGTCGAGGCTCACCTGGCGGCGCAGGCCGCCGCGGTCGAGCAGGCCGCCGCGGCGGAACCCGAACCGGCGCCGGCCGCGCCCGAACCTGCATCGGCGCCCGCCGCCCCGAAACCCGCTCCGAAACCGGCGCCCGCGCTGCCGCGTGCCGACGACGAACGGGAAGTGCGGGTACGCATGTCCCGCCTGCGTCGGCGCATCGCCGAGCGGCTGAAGGAGGCCCAGAACAGCGCGGCGATGCTGACGACCTTCAACGATGTCGACATGAGCGCGATTCTCGACCTGCGCAAACGCTATCGCGACAGTTTCGAGAAGCGGCACGGCGTGCGCCTCGGATTCATGTCCTTCTTCGTCAAAGCCAGTATCGAGGCGCTGAAGGAGATCCCGGCGGTCAATGCCGAGATCGACGGCGACGACATCGTCTACAAGAATTACTACGACATCGGCGTCGCCGTCGGCACGGAACAGGGCCTGGTCGTCCCGGTCCTGCGCGACGCCGACGGCCTGTCCTTCGCCGGGATCGAACGGACGATCGGCGAACTCGGCCTCAAGGCGCGCGACGGCGCCCTCTCGATGGCCGAGCTGACCGGCGGCACCTTCACCATCTCCAACGGCGGGGTCTACGGCTCGATGCTGTCCACGCCGATCCTCAACCCGCCGCAATCCGGCATTCTCGGCATGCACCGGATCGAGCAGCGCCCGGTCGCCCGCGACGGCCAAGTCGTCATCCGCCCGATGATGTATCTCGCGCTCAGCTACGACCACCGCATCGTCGACGGCCGCGAAGCCGTAACCTTCCTCGTCAAGGTCAAGGAAGGCCTGGAAGACCCGGAACGGTTGCTGATCGGGGTGTAGGCGAAGCCCCTACCCCGCCGCCTTCTCCATGCCGCGCAGGACGGCGTCGCCCATTTCGGCGGTGTCGACGCGCTGGGTGTTGGCCTGGGCCAGGTCGCCGGTGCGCAGGCCGTCGGCGAGGACGCCGGCGACCGCGGCTTCCAGCATGTCGGCCTCTTCGCCCAGGTCGAAGGAATAGCGCAGCGCCATCGCGAAGCTGAGGATGCTGGCGAGCGGGTTGGCGACGCCCTGGCCGGCGATATCCGGCGCCGAGCCGTGCACCGGCTCGTAGAGCGCGTGGCGCTTGCCGGTCGCCGGGTCTTCCGCGCCGAGCGAGGCCGAGGGCAGCATGCCGAGCGAGCCGGTCAGCATGGCCGCGACGTCCGACAGCATGTCGCCGAACAGGTTGTCGGTCACGATCACGTCGAACTGCTTGGGCGCGCGCACCAGCTGCATGGCACAGTTGTCCGACAGGATGTGCCGCAAATCGACATCGCTGAATTCGCTCTCATGGATCGCCGTCACCTCCTCGCGCCACAGCACGCCGGTGTGCATGACGTTCGACTTCTCCGAGGAATGCACCAGGTTGCGCCGCTTGCGCGCCAGCTCGAAGGCAACGCGGGCGATGCGGTGGATTTCCGGCGTCGTGTAGAGCTGGGTGTCGACGCCCTTGCGGCTGCCGTCGGCCAGGGTCTCGATGCCGCGCGGCTCGCCGAAATAGACGCCGCCGGTGAGCTCGCGCACGATCACGATGTCCAGCCCGGACACCAGATCGGCCTTGAGCGAGGAGGCTTCGGCCAGCGCCTCGAAGCAGAGCGCCGGGCGCAGGTTGGCGAACAGGTCGAGTTCCTTGCGCAGGCGCAGCAGGCCCTGCTCCGGCTTGAGGTGGAAGGGGTTGGCGTCCCATTTCGGGCCGCCGACCGCGCCGAACATCACGGCGTCGCTGGCCTTCGCCTTGGCCATGACCGCATCGGGCATTGCCGTACCCTCGGCATCGAGCGCCGCACCGCCGCAGATGCCGTCGTCGAGGTCGAAATTCACCGCCCGCTCCCGGCCGAACCAGTCGGCGACCCGGACGACCTGGTCCATCACCTCGGGGCCGATGCCGTCGCCCGGCAGGATGAGAAGGGATTTGTTGCTGCTCATGGTGACCTTCCGGGGGAGTGCCTTTCAGGGAAGCCTGTTGCGCCGGCCGGCAGCCGGAAAGACGTCATGCCAGGCAGGATCGTTCGCCCGGCAGCCGATAGCGCCGGCCGGGCACGACTTCAAGGCGCGAATGGCGCCAGCAAACCGGGCTGGAAATTCGAAGAAAGTCTGGAGCGGGAGACGAGATTTGAACTCGCGACCCTCACGTTGGCAACGTGATGCTCTACCTCTGAGCTACTCCCGCGCAGACTATGGCGGCGACCGCCCGGAACGTCGCGGTCTGCCGTGAAGCCGCGGACTATACGCCCGCCCCCCAATTTGACAAGGGCGATTGACAAGGGCTGGCATCGCGGCTGCGTCACAGTTAGATAGGCCCCTCCGGAATTCAAGCCGGGCGACCGCCCGCCGCCGCCGACGAATTGCAACCTGCCATGCCCGCCACCGAACAGGATCTCTACGCCCGCCTTGAGGCCCTCGGGATTGCCTGGACGACCGTCGAGCACCCGCCGCTCTACACGGTCGCCGACAGCAAGGCGTTGCGTGGCGAACTGCCGGGCGGGCATGTCAAAAACCTGTTCCTGCGCGACAAGAACAAGACGCTCTGGCTGATCGTGGCGGAGGAGGACCGTACGGTCGATCTCAAATCGTTCCGCAAGCGCATCGGCGCCCGCGGGTCGCTGTCCTTCGGCAGCCCGGACCTGCTGATGGAGGTGCTGGGGGTGACGCCCGGGGCCGTCACGCCCTTCGGACTGATCAACGATACCGGTTGCCGGGTCACGGTGATCCTCGACGAAGGCCTGATGGCGCACCGGCTGGTCAACGTCCACCCCCTGCGCAACGACGCGACGACGACGATCGCGAGCGCCGGCCTGCTGGCCTTCATCCGCGATTGCGGCCACGATCCGCAGATCATGGACCTGGAAGAACCGGCGGGCTGAGGCCGCCGCTTCCCCGCGCGCTTCCATCCCCTTGCCCGGCGCCGCGCCGTCCGCCATGTAAGGCGCGACGCGAGCGGGTGAGGGTGCAGGGGATTTCATGGATATGCTGATCGGCGAAGGCGGCGCGGCGGGCGCCGATATCGTCAAGGACTCGGACACGGCCAATTTCGCCGCCGACGTGATCCAGGCGTCGCAGGAGACGCCGGTGATCGTCGATTTCTGGGCGCCGTGGTGCGGCCCGTGCAAGCAGCTTGGCCCGGCCCTGGAGAAGGCGGTCAAGGAGCAGAAGGGCAAGGTCCGCCTGGTCAAGATCGACATCGACAAGAACCAGGCGCTGGCCGGCCAGTTGCGGGTCCAGTCGATCCCCGCCGTCTTCGCCTTTGCCGGCGGCCGGCCCGTCGACGGCTTCGTCGGCGCCCAGCCGGAAAGCCAGCTCCGACAGTTCGTCGAACGGCTGGCGGCGGCCGCGCCCGGCGGGGCGCAGCAGGACGATCCGGTGATCGAACAGATGCTCGCAGAGGCCAAAGCCACGCTCGAGCAGGGTGACGCCGGCACCGCGGCGGGCCTGTATTCCCGCATTCTCGAACTCGACGGCGCGTGCGCCGCGGCGCTGGTCGGCCTGGCGCGCGCGGCGATCGCGCTTGGCCAGCCGGACCAGGCGCGCCAGATGCTCGACCAGCTGCCCGAGGAGATGGCGAAGGATTCCGATGTTGTGGCCGCCCGCGCAGCGCTCGCCCTGATCGACGACCTCGGCGAGACCGGCGACCCGGAGGCGCTGCGGGCGAAGGTCGACGCCGATTCCGGCGACCTGCAGACGCGTTACGATCTGGCCTGCGCGCTCTACGCCCGCGGGCAGGCGGAGGAGGCGATACAGGCGCTCATCGAGAGCATCCGGCGCGACCGGGAATGGGAGGACGGCAAGGCGCGCAAGCTGCTGCTGAAAATCTTCGACGCGCTCGGGCCGGGCCACCCGCTGACCCAGAAGGGCCGGCGGGGCCTGTCGTCCGTGCTGTTCTCCTAGGCCGAAGCCCGGGCTGAAGACCGATGCCGAACGCCGATATCCTGCCGAACGAAAACCCCGCGCCCGACGGCAGCGGCAACGCGAAGATCGTCTATTTCCTGTATCTCGGCGCCATCGTCTTCGGCGTGCTCGCCATCGCCGGCGTCATCATCGCCTACGTCAGCCGCAAGGACGCGGCGGAATGGACCGCCGACCACTACCGCTTCCAGATCCGGACCTTCTGGATCGGCCTGCTCTACAGCGCGATCGGCGTGGCGACCGTGTTCATTTTCGTCGGCTGGCTGATCCTGCTGGCCGCCCTGATCTGGTGGATCGTCCGCACCGTCAAAGGCCTGCAATATCTCGGGCAGTCGGTACCGTATCCGAAGGTCGAGAGCTGGTTGTGGTGAGGCGGGCGGCTGCGCGCCCTGCCGCTACGCGCCTTCAGCACGGACCACACGTTCCCTGAACCACTGCGCCAGTGCCTCATAGTCCATATCCCCGGCGGCGACAGCTACAATGGTTTCGGCGATGGCCATGTCGTCCTCGACGAGTTCATAACCGCTTCGTTGCAGCATCAGCTCCACAAGATAGAGCGATGTCCGCTTGTTTCCGTCGGCGAAACCGTGATTGGTCGCGACGCCATGTACCAACGCGGCCGCCTTTTCGTGAATGTACCGATGATATCCGTGATAGGGGCGGGCCAGCGCCGACCGGATTGAGTTCTCATTCAGTATCCCGGTGGCAGCCCCATCGCGCAGTGCTTCGTCGTGGCCGCGTAAGGCGTCGGGCCATGTTACCCGGTAGTGCCGCTTACCGATTGGCCAATACCTCCATGGCTTTCCGCCGTTTGATCGACGTCTCCTTGATGATGCGTTCGGAGGTCGGACTGACGCGTTGCACAGATCGGCCCGCCGATTTGGCTCCCGATCCGTTTTCTTTGGCCTTCGGTTTTTTTGGATGAATTGGCATTACATGTACCTCCGCGACAGGATCGACGGCGATCCTTAGCGCCAGCATATTGAGGGGTGCTCCACTCGGCGGCGAAGCAAAAACTAAGGAGGCTCTCCCGCGCTGTAAAGAACGGCACGCGCAAGGATTTTCCCAACCGCCCCGCTAAAGCAGACGCCTCAGCGCATCCAGGGTTTCGTCGGGGCGTTCGACCATCATCATGTGGCCGCAGTCGGCGATGGTCTCGACCATCGCGCCGTCGATCGCCTCGATCAGCGGCCGGGCGTTCCTCGGCGGAGTCATCTTGTCCCGGTCGCCGAGCACGAACAGCGCCGGGCAGGCGATTTTCGCCGCCGCGGCCGCCGCGCCCTTGTAGGCGTTGGACGCGGCGAGGTCGGTGCCGACCACGGCGTCCCGGCCGCGCTCCAGCAGGCGCAGGCCGCCGCCGGTCATCCAGGTTCCCGGCGCCTTGTGCCCGCCGATATGGGCCTTGCGGTCGAAACCCCAGGAGGTGATGAGGTCGTAGGCGTGGCGGTCGCCCTCCAGGCCCGCGGCCAGCAACTCCGGATGCACCGGCATGGTCTCGGCAACGCCGCAGAGCGCAATGGCGCTCACCCGGTCGGGATAGGCGGCGGCGGTTTCGAGCGCCAGCGCCGCGCCCATCGAATGGCCGACGAGCGCCGCCTTTTCGACTCCGGCCGCGTCCAGCAGCGCGGCGACCCAGCCGGCCTGGGCTTCGATGCTGTCGAGCGCCGGGCCGTCGGACTTGCCGTGCCCCGGCAGGTCGACAGCGAGCACGCTGCGCCCGTGCCAGGCGAAATAGCGGGTCTGCAACATCCAGACCGTGCGGTCCATGCCGCTGCCGTGCAGGAAGACGACCGGGTTCCGGGCCAGGTCGAAATCCCGCCCGCCGGTCGAGCCGTAGACGCGCTTGCCGTTGACGGTGAGTTCCATGGTCCGCGCCCCCTAAGCCGCCCGGCTCTTCTGCGACGCCCTGAGCGCCGCCGCCAGATCGTCGATCAGGTCGTCCGGGTCCTCCATGCCGACCGACAGGCGCACCAGGTCCTCGCCGACGCCGGCGGCCGCGAGCGCCGCGGCATCCATCTGCTGGTGGGTCGTGCTCGCCGGATGGATGACGAGCGACTTGGCGTCGCCGACATTAGCGAGATGGGAGAACAGGCCGAGCCGTTCGATGAAGCGGCGGCCGGCCTCGCGCCCGCCCTTGATGCCGAAGCTGAAGATCGCGCCGCAGCCTTTCGGCAACAGGCGTTTCGCCAGCTCGTGGTCCGGATGGGATGGCAGCTCGGGGTAGCTCACCCAGTCGACGTCCGGGCTCGCATCGAGAAAGGCAACGATCTTGCGCGTGTTCTCGACATGGCGCGCCATACGCACCGGCAGCGATTCGACACCCTGGAGCAGGTAGAAGGCGCTGGCCGGCGCCATGGCGGCGCCGAAGTCGCGCAGGCCCTCGGCCCGGGCGCGCATGATAAAGGCGGCGGGGCCGAACTCGTCGGCGAAGTCGAGGCCGTGATAGCCGGCATAGGGCTCGGTCATGGTCGGGAAGCGGCCGGAAGCTTCCCAGTCGAAGGTGCCGCCGTCGATAATCGCGCCGCCTATGGCCACGCCGTGCCCACCGAGGAACTTGGTCACCGAATGCATGACGATGTCGGCGCCGTGGTCGAACGGCCGGAACAGCCAGGGCGTCGCGAAGGTGCTGTCGATCATCACCGGGATGCCGTGCCGGTGAGCGATTTCCGAAATTACCGGCAGGTCCATGACCTCAAGGCCCGGATTGCCCAGGGTCTCGCCGAAGACCAGCCGGGTTTCGGGCCGGATCGCCGCCTCGAAGGCCGCGGGATCGCGCGGATCGACGAAGGTCGTGGATATGCCGAAGCGCGGCAGCGTATGGGTGAACAGGTTGTGGGTGCCGCCGTAGATCGAGCCGGAGGACACGATATGCCCGCCCTGCCCCATCAGGGTCGCGACGGCCAGATGGATCGCCGCCATGCCGCTGGCGGTGCAGATCGCGCCGACACCGCCTTCCAGCGCCGCCAGCCTTTCCTCCAGGACCGCCACCGTCGGATTCGAAATGCGCGAATAGATGTGGCCGGCCCGCTCCAGGTTGAACAGCGAGGCGGCGTGTTCGACATCCGGGAACATGTAGGAGGTCGTCTGGTAGATCGGCACCGCCCGGGCGCCGGTCAGCGGGTCCGGATGCTGGCCGGCATGCAGGCTGAGCGTATCGAACTTGAGGAACTTGGGATCGAGCATGGCGCGCTCCGCAATCGGGATGCGGTGCCTTCCCATGTGCGGCAGGACCGGTCAAGCGTCGGGGGCTGGTCAAGCCTCGGACGGCGAGGCGTCCCCTATGGTCTCTCCGCCAGCGCTGGAGTCCAGGGTGCCAATCGGTGTGGGACGCATGGAGGGATGCGAGCCTGCGACACCTTGTTGCGAGTCACTCGCAAAATTTCCGTTGCGCCGCTCGATTGCCGGTGGCATTCATTGCGAATGATTATCAATAGCGCTTCGAAGTCTGGACGGACGGCGCGGCTCACGGTCCGCCTCGTACTTGTCGGCGGCGTTGCTGTCGCTGGAATCGCGGCGCTGGCCCTGTCGGGCACGGCCGGTCCAAGGGACGTCAACATCTACTCCTACCGCCAGGCGGTGCTGATGAAACCGCTGCTCGACCGGTTCCGGGAAAAGACCGGCATCGAGGCGCGTGTCGTCTATCTCAAGAAAGGCATGATCGCGCGGCTCACGGCGGAAGGGGCGGCCAGCCCGGCGGACGTGATCCTGACGGTGGATGCCTCCCGGCTGATCCGCCTCGATCGGATGGGTGCGTTCCAGCCTGTCGACTCTGCAGCGCTTACAGCGGCCGTCCCGGCAAAACTTCGCCACCCCAAGGGCCACTGGTTCGGCCTCACGGTGCGCGGCCGGCCGATCTATTACAACCCGGCAAAGGTCAAGCCGTCGGAGCTGTCGACCTACGAGGCGCTGGCCGACGGCAAGTGGAAGGGCCGCATCTGCATCCGCTCTTCGTCGAACGTCTATAACCAGTCGCTGATCGCTTCGATCATCGCGGCGAACGGAGTCGAGAGGGCGCAGGCCTGGGCCAATGGCCTCGTGAAAAACTTCGCCCGCAAGCCGGCCGGCGGCGACCGCGACCAGATCCGCGCAGTCGCGGTCGGCGAATGCGACATCGCCATCGCCAACACCTATTATTTTGCCGGCCTTGCCAAATCGAAGAAAGCGCGCGACCGCAGGGCCGCTGCCGCCGTCCGGCTGTTCTGGCCGAACCAGGATGGCCCCGGTTCCGCCGGCCGGGGCGCTCACGTCAACATCTCCGGCGCCGGCGTTGCCAAGCATTCGAAGAACCGGGCCAACGCCGTCAAGCTGATCGAGTTCCTGGCGAGCCGGGAGGCGCAGGAAATCTACGCCCGCATCGTTAACGAATACCCGGTGCGCAAGGATGTCCAGCCGGGCAAGATCGCCGCCGATTTCGGCGAGTTCAGGGCCGATTCGCTGCCGCTGTCAGAGCTGGCCAAATACCAGAAGGAAGCGGTCCGCATTGCCGATCGCGCCGGCTGGCGCTAGAGGCGCCTGCGCAGGCCGCCAGATGCGTGCCGGCTATTTCCGCACCGGCACGGCAATCCCGAACCGGCGCAGGGTGCCTTCGAGGGTCGGCTTGCCGAGGCGGATGCGGTCGTCGTTCAGCAGGTAGGAGAAGGAAAAGCCGAGCCCGAGGATCAGGACGCCGATGAGGAAGCAGTAGATGACCGCGCGGTCGGGATACTGGTCCTTGATATAGCCGACATAGACCGGGCCGAAGATGCCGGCTGCCGCCCAGGCCGTGAGCAGCGCGCCGTAGATGACCGACATGCGCCTGGCGCCGAAAACGTCGAGCACGAAGGATGGCATGGTCGCGAAGCCGCCGCCGAAACACAGCAGCACATAGCAGACCAGGGCGGAAAACACCCACGGGTCGCTCTCGGTCATCAGGATGCCGAACACGATCATCTGGCTGCCCAGCAAAATCCGGAAAACCCGCACCCGGCCGATCCGGTCCGACAGCAGGCCCCAGAACAGCCGCCCGGCGCCGTTGCACAGCGAACTGACCGCGATCAGGGTAGCGCCGTATTGCGCCAGCACCTCCGGCTCGACGGTCGGTTCGGCCAGCCCCCAGACATCCTGGAGCAGGGACGACTGGAAGCTGATGACGGAAATTCCCGCGGCGATGTTGAAGAAGAAGACCAGCCACATGATTGCGAATTCGCGCGAACGAAGACATTGCCGGACCGAGCCCGTTTCCTCTTCTTCCACGGCAGTCGGGTGCACACCGGCAGCCGTCACCCTGTAGCCGGCCGGCGGATCGTGCAGCAGGAAGCTGGACGGCAGCAGAATTGCGGCGAACAGGACTCCGAGCCAGATGAAGACGGACGGCAGGTTGCCCTCGGTGGCCAGAATGAGAATGGGCGCCAGCACCTTGCTCAACAGGAACGCGCCGACGCCGAAGCCCATGACGACGATGCCGGTCGCCAGCCCCTTGCGGTCTGGAAACCATTTCGCCGCCGTCGCCACCGGGGTGACATAGCCGAGGCCGATCCCCGCACCGCCGATCACGCCGTAGCCCAGGTAGAACAGGGGCAGATAATCGATCTGCAGGGCGAAGCCGCCGATGACATAGCCGCCGGAGAACAACAGGCTGCCGATGATCGCGAGCTTGCGCGGGCCGAGCCGGGGCAGAACCGCACCGGCCCAGGCCGCCGAACAGCCGAGCGAGAAAATGGTCACGCTGAAGGCGATCGCGGTTTCGGTGTACGACCAGTCGTGCTGCCGGACGAGCAGCGTCTGGAAGAAGCTCCACGCATAGACGGTGCCGAGGCAAATCTGCAGCACCGTGCAGAGCAGGAGCGTCATGGCGCGGGGTAACGACATGGCAGGTTCGGCGCTGTCTGCCGGCCGTCGGAATCAGGCCTTGGCCGCCGGGGATGGCCGCGCGGGATCGGGAAGATCGCCCGTTCCGGAAAAATACTGGAACAGGCGGGCGAGCTGTCCGACTTCGTCATCGCGGATCAGGACGCCGTTTTCCTCAACGCCCGATTGTTCGCGTGCCAGTTCCACGGCGTAGGCAAGCAGATTTGCAATCGGCCGCGCCGCGAGGTTCACCAGCCAGATCGCCGCGATAATGCCGATCACGAAGATGGACGAGAACAGATAGACCTGCTGGCCGATCGCCCGCTGGATCTTCAAGGCGACCAGCCCGGTATCCATGCCGATGTAAACCTTGCCGGCGACGCCGGCGAGAATCGGGCTGCTGACCTCGACGAAATCTCCCATGCCCGGCAGGTTGCGCCGCACCGACGCCGCACCGTGCCCCTCGCCCCGCAGGATTTCCTCGGGGATGCCGGGCACGAAGGTATGGGCGAGATACTCGCCGTTATCGTTGATGATATAGATGTAGCTGATGCCCTGGATCTCGACGAACTGGTCGATCAGGGACTGGAGCGCCGACAGGTCGCGGTTCAGGATAATGTCGACGCTGGAGTCGGCGATGGTCTTGGCGATGCCCTTGGCGTTGGACTCGTATTCCTCCGTCAACTGGGAATCGACGGTGTAGATCGCCAGCATCGAGGTCGAGATGCCGATCAGGCCGAAGAGCATGAAGATGCCGAACAGCGTTTTCTGAAAAAGTTTTTGTATCTTCATATCGCTAGAACCTGCCTTTCCAGTCGTGCAGGGGAACGAACCGGCCGCCGTCGACGACAGTGTAGTAGACACGGTCGAGGCCTTGCCGGCGATCGGCGGAAAAGGAGACCGGGACGCCGACGCCGAGATCGAAGTCGCTGACCGAGAACACGGCATTTTCCAACTTGCTGCGTTCCGGACTGTCGCCCATGCGCCGCAGAATCTCGACCATCAGTTTCGCATCGAGAAAGCCCTCGAGGCTGACGAAACTGTGGGCGAAGGGCGTGTAGGGTTCCTTGAGCAGTTCCTTCGGCGGCTGCGGATCGTAGCGCTGCATCAGTTCGCGATACTCGCGGACGGCCGGGATCGAAGCGTCCTCGTAGCTCGGAACGACCTGCGAATTGACCAGAAGCTCGGAATAGCGCCGCGGCGCCTCCTGCGACTCGGCAATCAGCTTGAGCAGGTTCTCGCTGCCGACGAAGGAAAGATTGGCAATCGGCACGCGCAGGCCGTTATCGACGGCGTCGCGCAGGAAGGCGGCGCAGGCGGCATACGCGCCGATGCAGATTACCGCATCGGCCTTCGCGTTCTTGAGGATCTGGGCCTGCCGGCGCATCGCGCCGGTGAACTTGCTGCCGCGCCGGTAGGTCGCCTCGCCGACGATCCGCAGGTCGTATTTCCTGAGCGCGCGCCGCACGCCCGCCCAGCCGCTGCGGCCGTAGGCGTCGGCCTGGTAGAACATGCCGATGCGCTTGCGGCCGACGGAAACGAAATTGTCGACCAGCCCTTCGGTCTCCTGCCGGTAGGAGGCGCGCAGGTTGAACGCGAATTCCCCGTAGGGCGGCTGACGCTGGGGCTGGGCGCCGGTGAAGGGAAAGAAGAGGAAGGTCTTTTCGTCCTGGAACTTCTTCAGCAGCGGCAATACCCGCGTCACGGTCGGCGTGCCGACATAGCCGAACAGGGCGAACACCCGATCCTTCAGGATCAGCTTGACGGTGTTTTCGACCGAAGGGTTCGGCTGATAGCCATCGTCGTAGGTTCTCAGGACGATCTTGCGCCCGCCGACGCCGCCGGCCCGGTTGACATGGGAGAAATAGGCCGCGGCGCCGCGATAGAGCTCGATGCCGAGTCCGCGCGACGGACCCGAAAACGCCGCCGACATGCCGAGGACGATTTCCGTATCCGTAAAGCCCACCGCGTTACCCGTGGCGGCGCTGGACGGCGACCATGGCAGCACGAGGCATCCGCCGGCGCCGGCGCCGAGCACCGATCTCCTCGTTATCCGCCTCATGGTGTCCTCTGCATGTCGCCGCGGTCCTCGATTGCCGATCCGGTCCCGGTCGTCAATCGGAGTGCGTTAACCGATTTGCGATCTCTCAAGTCGCCATTTCTTCCGCGGGAACGACTTTTAGCAGATTCTTGCGCCGATGTTGAGCCATCGCTTGCATTTTCGCACGCACCGCAACCTTTCCGACTTCGGCACAGCCCGGCGAGCGTCCGGCCTGCGGTTCCAATCCGGCGGCGGCATGCTCAATTTATGAGTGCAACATTGACCTGGTATTTCGATACACGATCTTTATGCCGGCCAGCGACCGGGAGCGCGACGATCCCCGGTACCGCTTTACCGTAGCCTCCCGGCCGGCAAAAATGCAGGAGGCCGCCGGCAACCTGCCGTTTCGAACACGCAATTCAGGAAAAGCGAATGACCGCCCAGCCGATCGCCCCTGCCCTCTTCGACTTCCTGCGCGAGCTCAAGGCCAACAACGAGCGGCCCTGGTTCGAGGCGAACAAGGCGCGCTACCTGAGCGAGGTGCGCGATCCCATGCTCGATTTCATCGCTGCCTTCGCCGAACCGCTGGCGCAGATCAGTCCCCATTTCCGCGCCGATCCGCGGGCCAGCGGCGGCTCGCTGTTCCGCATCTACCGGGATACCCGCTTCTCGAAGAACAAGACGCCCTACAAGACCAACGTCGGCGCCCATTTCCGCCACGAAGCCGGCCGGGACGCCCACGCGCCCGGCTTCTATCTCCATCTGGAGCCCGGCGCCTGCTTCGCCGGCTGCGGCGTCTGGCATCCGGACGGGCCGACGCTCGCCGGCATCCGGGATGCGATCGTCGAGCGGACGGACGAATGGCGGCGCATTACGACTGCTGCCGATTTTGTCGGCACGTTCGAGCTGACCGGCGAGTCCCTCAAGCGGCCGCCGCGCGGCTACGACCCGGACCACCCGCTGATCGACAATCTCAAGCGCAAGTCCTTCGTCGCCGTCACCCGCTTCTCCGAAACCGAAGCGTGCGAAGCCGATTTCCCCGAGCGCTTCGCCGCCATCGCCCGGACCGGCTCCGCCTTCATGGCCTTCCTGGCCCGCGCGGTCGGCGTGCCGTTTTAGAGCATGTCCGAACCAGGTTGAACTGCCGACGAGGCGGGCGCGGTCCAGAACCGGCAAGCCCGCCCCACGGATTCCCCTGCGAAACGGCCCCGCCCAGTGCTGGATATCCTTCCCCCGCTTCAGCGGGGGAAGTGGCCCCGGATTTAGTCCGGGGTCGATGGGGGTGTCCGTCCCGCGGCCCGGCCGCCCCGTTGCCGCGATACGGCCTGTGACCGTGCGTCTCCCGGCGCCGGCCCCCACCCGGCGCGCCGTGCGGCGCGCCACCCTCCCCCGCTGAAGCGGGGGAGGTATAGGAAAGCGCGTCCCGTGCCCGCAGCCATTCGCAGAGAGATTCCATCGCGGGAAAGTCTCCCGACTCTGAATGGTCCGGCCTTGCCGCCGCCCGGTCGGATTCAACTCACTAAATTGTGAAATAGAGTACTCTGGTATACAGAGTATATTTGCATTATGTCCTCCGGCATCGGAAGACCCGGCCGACGGAGGACGCCATGACCGTGACGAAGGACGACGCCGCTTCGGCGCTGCGCGATATCGACAAGGCGGAACGGCACAGCCTCACGCTGTTTCAGTACACGGCGGGCAGCCCCTACCTGCGGCTCTGGGGCGCCATGTGGATCGCCGCCGGCGCGGTCTCGGCGCTCTCGCCCGAAAACACCGGCATCGGATGGGCCGTCGCCGACGCGGTCGGGCTCGCCGGCACCGCCTGGCTTGCCGTCGTCCAGTCCCGCCGCTACGGCAAGGATAGCGGCCGGACCGGAACATACCGCTTTCTCGGCACCGCCGTCGTCCTGGCGGCCTTCATTACGTTGACGCTGGCGGTGTTCGCCCCGGTATCCGGTGTCGAAATACAGACCTTCATCGTCCTGCTGGTTGCGGCGGCCTACGCCTTTGTCGGCTGCTGGTTCGGGCTGCGCTTCGCAGTCGTCGGCGCGGCGCTCGCGGGGCTTGCCGTCGGCGCCTTGTATTATGCGCCGGCCCACGCGGCCTACATCGTGCCGCTCCTGGGCGGCGGCGCGCTCATTCTGGCCGGCCTGTGGATGCGGTGGGCCCGATGAGCGGCGCCGATGTGAGCGGCACGGGCATGAGCGGTCCCGACGAGATCGTCCACCAGTCGACACGCCTCAGGGTCCTGTCGGCGCTCAACGCCCTGCCGCGCCGGGAAATGCTGGAATTCGTCCGGCTCAAGGCGATCACCGGCGCCACCGATGGTAACCTCGGCGCGCATCTGACGACGCTGGAGAAGGCCGGCTACGTGAAGATCGTCAAGGATTTCGCCGGCAAGAAGCCGCGGACCCGCGCCGGCATCACGGGCGCCGGGCGGCGCGCCTTCCAGGACCATGTCGCCTATCTGCGCGGGATTCTGGAAGGCGACGGCGCCGACGCCTGAAGCATCGAGTAACCGGAGGAAAGACAATGACCGCCATCCGCAGCCTGTTCGCCGCCGCCCTCGCCCTGTTGTGCCTGGCCGGCCCGGTTGCGCCGGCCGGCGCGGCTTCGCCGGTCGTGCCGCTGGTGAGCCACCATCAATACTGGGACCATCAGTGGTTCGTCTGGCTGCCGCGCCATCCGGTGTACGAAAGCGTCGAGGTCATGTCCGTCGATACTACCGGCAGCCCCTATCGCGCCGTGTGGGTCTTTTTCACCGAACGCCGAGGCGCCAAGCGCCAGCTCCACTTCCTCGACGACCGGCGGATTGTCGACACCTTCCCCGGGAGCCATTACAGGCCGATCGCCTACCGGCGGTCCGGCGCGCGGGGCAAGGGGCAGAGCGTCCGGGTGGCGCTGGAAGGCGTGGACGGCGCGCCCATCGAGATCGCCGTCGACCTGGACGACCGGCCGTTGACCCGGTTCGGCGCCGGCCTGACCGACCAGTCGGGACACTCGGCCGACAGGTTGTTTCTCCTGTTCCATCGCGACCGCAACGCCCCGGCGCGCAGCAACGAAATACGGATCGGCGGGCGCGACTATTCCTTCCGCCCCGGCGACGACCCGGCCGGCACGCACCGTTTCAGGGCGGCCTACAGCGCCGACATCCAGGTTGCGCTCATTCCGTTCGGGCGCTGGTCTTTCGTCCGGCGGAACGGGCGGCTGAGCGCTTCGGTAGACGGGCTGCCTTTCTCATTCGCAGCAGGGGCGCGGCAGGGCGGCATGCGACTCGCCGCATCGTTGCCCGGTTTCCGCAGCCGAATTGCCGTCGATCTGGATGCCGACGGTGGGTTCGCAGGCTACCGGCACAATGCGGCGGGTCACCGGCTGGCCTTCGGTCTCGACGCCGCATTGCCGCTTGCTGCCGACGCGCCGCGGGCTGCGCGCCGGTTCACCGTTTCCATGAACCCGCAAAAACCGGTCGCGCGCGGCGAGGTGATCTCGACGCCGGCGCCGGGCGGCCGCCGCCTGACCTGGCGATTTGCTTCGCCGCAATGGGCGGCGGCTTATCCGTTCGAATCGGTGATAGAGCCGAACGCCCGCGGGCACACCCTGACGATCCGCTCGCTGCGCAAGTAGAGGGGACGGCCCCGCACGGATTCGGCAGAGGCAGTTTCATTCCCGCCGCTCAGGAATAGCGCTCCAATACCCGGTCGCGGATGCCGGCCGGCACGAGAATGCGAAACAGCCGCGCGATCCAGGTCGGCCGGGTCACATAGTAGCGCGCCTTCGGCTTCGGGCTTTCGAGCGCGTGGATCAGCTTCGCGGTCACCGCCTCCGGGCCGAGCTCGCCCGGGTCCCGGCGCGGCTCCGGATCGTACAGGCGCGGTTCGAGTACGGTCTCGTAGAAGTCGCGCCAGGCGCTGTTCTCCCGGTCGATCCATTTCTCGTAGTGCGGGCGCGATTTCTCGCGGATCGAGGTGCGGATCGGGCCGGGCAGGATGAGCGAAACCTCGATGGGCGTGCCGCGCAGCTCCAGCCGGAGCGTGTCGGTCAGCCCTTCCATGGCGTGCTTGGTCGCCGTGTAGGCGCCGCGGAAGCGCAGATAGGCGAAACCGAGCACCGAGGAGCAGTTGACGATGCGGCCCTGCCCCCTCGCCCGCATGGCGCGGATCGCCCGGCGCGCAAGTTCGTGGGGCCCGAACAGGTTGGCCCGGAAGATCGCCTCCAGCGCCTCGTAGCTGAAATCCTCCGCCGCGCCGGGCATGGCATAGGCGCCGTTGTTGAACAGCGCATCGAGCGCGCCGTCGCAGCGGTCGAGCGCCTCCGCCATCGCCGCGTCGATCGAGGCCGGATCGCTGTAGTCGAGACGAAAGCTCTCCAGCCCCTCGCCGCGCAGCGCGGCGCAATCCGCTTCCTGCCGGCAGGTCGCAAAGACCCGCCAGCCGCGGCTGTGCAACGTCCTGGCGGCGTCGAGGCCGATGCCGGAGGA
>LXNI01000408.1_pt1 | contig 50836 bp, 43 predicted proteins | sample 809091 | NCBI WGS metagenome assembly LXNI01 (sample SAMN04870527, study PRJNA318959) | sponge metagenome | biome: 01000161; feature: marine sponge reef; material: water | host: Sarcotragus foetidus | place: Greece: Milos, Mediterranean Sea | collected 2013-05-29 | depth 5-7 m
CATCGCGTCACTGGGTAAGTACTCAAATAATGTTGGCGGTGGTTCGCCTTCGCTACGACCTGAAAGATATCGCGAGTAGTTCTCGATTCCATTGCAGTATCCGAGCTCTCTGATCATTTCAAGATCGAACCTTGTACGCTGCTCAATCCGCTGCGCTTCAATTAACAGTTCATTCTCTTTGAAGTAATCGCGTCGCTGAAGCATTTCTTCTTCAATATCACCGACCACGTTCTCAATGGTTTCCGCGGGTGTGACATAGTGCGTTTTTGGAAATACTGTGAAGCGTGCTACGTTTTCGCTCACGTGACCCGATAGTGGGTCGAACACTTTGATTGACTCGATGACATCATCAAACAACTCAACGCGGATTGCGTCTCGTTCTGACTCCGCTGGATAAATGTCAATAACGTCGCCGAGTACACGATAAGTACCTCGCGTGAACGCCGCTTGATTACGCGTGTACTGAAGTTCCGCAAGGCGGTCGATGATGATGCGTTGATCGATTCGATCGCCTCGATCTAGATGAAGGATCATCTCGTGATACGACGTCGGATCCCCCAATCCGTAGATCGCGGACACGGAAGCAACGATGACGGTATCTTTACGCTGAAGCAGTGCTTTCGTAGCTGAAAGACGCATCTGCTCAATGTGTGCGTTGACCGTCGCTTCTTTCTCGATATACGTGTCAGATACCGGTACGTAAGCCTCGGGTTGGTAGTAGTCGTAATATGAAACGAAGTACTCAACGGCGTTTTTCGGGAAAAACTCCTTGAATTCACCGTACAGTTGTGCTGCGAGCGTTTTATTTGGCGCCATCACGATCGTTGGACGCTGTAGCTCTTGAATGACATTTGCCATCGTGAAGGTCTTTCCAGAACCCGTGACACCAAGCAGCGTTTGATGGTTCATTCCACCATTGATACCATCAACTAACTCGCTAATAGCCTCGGGTTGGTCTCCAGCCGGCGCGAAATCCGTCGTTAGTTCGAATACGAACTCACTTCTGCTCGGTCGCGTTGCGCATTGAGGACTAGATGATTCTTGTATCGTGCCTACCCCAGTATCGATCACGTAAGAGTCGTTTGTATAGCTTCCCGGTCGGGAGTCGTGGCATCTCGTCGATGAAATCGATGGTTCGTGGAACCATGTAATTCGCGAGCTTCTCTCGCGCGAATTCGATCAACTCGTCCTTGAGGTCGTCACTTTCATCGACGGCTTCAACGACTTGTATGACTGCCTTCACCTCTTCTCCGAAGTCTTCATTCGGAACTCCGAACACAGCTACATCCATAACTGTCGGATGAAGAATAAGCGCGTTTTCAATTTCTTGCGGGTAGATATTTACCCCTCCTGAGACAATCATGAAGGATTTTCGGTCGGTTAGGTATAGGTATCCGTCCTCATCGAGATAACCCACATCTCCCAATGCGCTCCAATTCGGATGATCGGGGTGGCGTGCTTCGCGAGTTTTCTCTGGCGCATTGTGGTACGAATACGTCATTCGTTCCTGTTCAAAGTACACGATCCCGGCTTCACCAGTCGGTAGCTCAATCCCATCTTCATCACAGATGTGGATTTCACCGGACGCGGCTTTGCCTACAGAACCCGGATGTTTGAGCCAATCCTCACTACCAATACGAGTCGACCCGTTCCCTTCCGTTCCGGCGTAGTACTCCTCGACAATCGGACCCCACCATTCGATCATGCGTCGTTTGACATCCACTGGACACGGCGCAGCTGCGTGAATCGCAACTGCGTGTGACGAAAGGTCATGGCGCATACGCTCTTCATCGGTCAGCTTGAGCATCCGTACGAACATTGTTGGTACCCATTGACTATGCGTGACGCCAAATTGCTCAATGCATCGCAACGCATCAAGCGCATCAAAACGAGGCATCACGACAACGGTACCCCCTTGCCGCTGAATATTGGTCGTGAAGGCGAACGGAGCGGAGTGGTACAGCGGGGCTGGTGATAGGTAAATCGTGTCTTTATCGAATCCGTATGGACCCGACGGTGCTCCGTCAGGATCAGGCAACTGCGTAAGTTGCAGTTCTGGCAATGGACGGACGATGCCTTTCGGTCGACCTGTGGTACCAGAACTGTAGAGCATCGCGCCGCCAATCCATTGTTCTGAAAGCGGCGTGTTAGGCATTGACTCAATCGCGGCTTCGTAGCTTTCCCAACCATTAATTTCGCCACCAACCATCAATCGATTTTCACAACCTGGAATCAAAAGGGCGAGTGCTTCCGCGACTTCAGTCATCTGAATTGACGAAACCAGTGATTTCGATGCGCTATCCTCGACGATATAGGCGACTTCCTCGGCCGTGAGATAGCGATTTATCGTCGTTATGTAAAGACCCGATCGAAGCGCAGCCCATACGACCTCGAAAAAGCTTAAATCGTTCTCCATAAATACAGCGACGTGATCACCACGTCGTAGGCCTCGCTCGTACAACAATTGCGAGTATTGGTTCGAACGTGCGTCTAGCTGAGCATACGTAATTTCTTCGTGTGTAGACGTTAATATCGCTGCGACTTTATCAGGGTAACTTGCTGCCCAATAGCCAAGGTGCATCCATATTCCCTAGTTGCCTTGAATACGAATAGCATAAGCAAGCCCCTAAAGCGAAAATATCGCACCGATGTGATTGCGTTATAGAGACGTTACGTTACAGTCCGCTGCGTCACGACGTTTTCACGAGAGACATCCTGTCAGGAACGGAGATTGAGTCATCGAGCGTTTATTTGAAGACTTGCTTGTCATCGATGCCGCAACTTTTCTAGCTGGGCCAGGCGCTGCAACCGTACTCGGTGACTTCGGCGCAACGGTTATCAAAGTCGAGCCGCCCAATGGCGACCGCTATCGCACGCTCAAAGGTGCATACGACGTCGATTACAACTGGTTACTCACATCTCGAAACAAAAAGAGTATCGCGATTGACTTAAAACGCGAAGAAGGAGTCCGGCTTGTTCACGAGCTTGTCGAGAACGCAGACATCTTCGTGACGAATTTCATCGGCGACCACATCGTACGCTATCAATACGAATATGAACGTCTCTCGGCGATCAACCCTCGCCTGATCTATGCTCACGTTACAGGTTTTGGCACGAAAGGTCCTGATGTAACGCGACGCTCATTTGATGCGACGGCGTGGTGGGCTAGATCGGGACTTATGGAATTCGTACGCGATAAGGACGTTAAACCAGTAACGTCAGCACCTGGGATGGGTGATCATGCGACTTCAATGTCCCTTTTCAGCGCGATTGCGTGTGCACTCTACAAGCGCGAACGAACGGGCGAAGGCTCGTACGTGTCAACCTCGCTTCTAGCGAACGGTGTCTGGTCGAACGGGATGGCATTGCAAGGCGTCATCGCAGGGATGGATATCGGTGCGAGAAAACAGGCCACTGGATTACGCAATCCGTTTAGTTCAGTTTATGAAACAAAGGACAACGCGTTTGTGTTGTTTTCGATTGTGAATGCAACGAGAGAATGGCCGTTGGTCGCGCGTGCCTTGGATCGCGAAGAGTGGTTGGACGATCCAAGATTCAGCTCACTAAGCGAACTCATCGCTCACCGTTACGAACTGATTGACATGGCGCAAGAACGTATTCGCGAACTTACTCTCGAGGAACTATTACCGAAACTGGTCGAGCACGAGATAACACACAGCCACGTTAAACCTATGTCTGAGGTCACCAATGACCAGCAAGTACTGGAGAATGACATCGTGGTGAGTGCGGAACCCGAGAGTCACGATTACCCATACACGGTTATGTCGCCTATCGCAATTGCGGAAGAAGAGAAGGTTAAGCCTCGTCGCGCACCAGACGTCGGCGCGGACAGCATTGAAGTCTTATCAACTCATTTGGGTCGTTCGCAGGACCAGATCGACTCATTAATCGACAACGGCGTGGTCTTCACCGAGCAACAACCCTTCTAAGGTTAACACTAATTTCATGCAATTCGGCGTCCTACAGTTCTTCTCTTGGCCAAATCGTCGAGGCGAGTTGTCCACGGTGTATGAGCGCGCATTAGACCGAGTCAGAATCATGGATCAGACAGGATTCGACGCGGTATGGCTCGCCGAACATCATTTCTCAACGTACAGCGTATGCCCGTCAGTCCATGTGATGGCAGCGCATGTTGCTGGAATTACGAAAAATTTGCGCATTGGCACCGCAGTTAGTTTGGCCGCGTTCTACCATCCGCTACGATTAGCCGAAGAAGTTGCACTTCTAGATCACTTGACGCAAGGGCGTATCAATTGGGGCGCTGGTCGCGGCTTCGACCGGAAGGAAATGGAGGTCTTCGGCGTAGATCTCGAAGACTCGCGGGAACAATTCCAGGAACACGTTGAGATCGTGTTGGAAGCGTGGCAAAGCGACAAACTTAACTATGAAGGTCGATTCAATTGTTTCCGTGACGTCGAAGTGTTACCGAAACCTCTGCAACAACCCATGCCGTTCTGGGTTGCTGCGGGTTCTCCTGACGCCATGAAATGGGCAGCAGAAAAAGGCTTCGCCATACTCATGGATCCGCATGCTTCGTGTGAAGAACTTGGCGCGAAGTACCAGCTCTACCAAGATACCTTAAGAGCTCATAAACATAGCTCAAATCAAGTAACACCGATGGCTCGATTGCTCGCCATCGCTGATCACGACGAGCAAGCGGAACAAATCGCCAGGAATGGAAGCCAATGGATGTTTGGCAGCTACTTCAATCAGAATCGTCGAGGCTCGAACGAAGCGCAAACCGCTGAGGATCGAATCAGTGACTACGTTGCCAACACCGTAATTTGGGGTACGCCTGAGAGGGTCGCCGACCGACTGCTTGAACTTGAAGAGACAATTTCGCTTCACTATCTTCTCGCGGCTCCGCTGAGTCACGCATCCTTCGTGAAGTTTGTTGACGAAGTAATGCCTAGATTGGCCTAAGGCACTTAAGAGGAACCGATCAAATGCCAATTGACCCGGCAAAACACATTGACGAGATTAATGAAAAAGGCTTCAGCATCGCGGAGGGAATCATTGATCCGGAACTTTGCGATCGAATAAAGGCAGAAATAAGTCGTCTTGAAAACGTTGAGCCACCTGCGATCGTGCAGAACGAATTCACCGGTTACAAGACACTGCGCTACTTCGATCTGCTAAACGAAGATGCAGTTTGGCAGCAAGTCGCCATTCACCCGCCCGTACTAGACGTTATCCGAGGTGTGTTAGGTTCAGATTGCCTACTATCCACGATGGGGACTGCGGTGATCGATCCAGGAGAAACAACTCAGAGAATCCACTGCGACGATTCACTTTACGGCATTGCACGTCCGCACAAGCACCTCGTGTGCAACACCATGTGGGCGCTCTCCGACTTCACCGAGGAGAACGGTGCAACCCGCTTAGTGCCATATAGTCACAAGCTCGATCACTACCCCGACTATCAATTAAGCCGCGGAGCACGGCAGAAAATTGATCCTACCGGTGCTGATCAAGACTTCGAGTGCATTCAGGCTGAAATGCCTGCAGGAAGCGTGTGCTTCGTCGTAGGTACCTGCTATCACGGTGGTGGCGCGAACGTCAGCAACCAGCGCCGTTGGGCACTTACGATCAACTATTGCGCTGGCTCACAACGCCAACAGGAAAACTTGATGCTGGCACATTCTCGCTCCAAACTGGCTTCATTCCCCGCTGACCTACAGGACATCCTCGGGTTGAAGACCAGCTCGTTCGGCGTCGGTCATATCAACGCGGGTGATCCAAGAGCTATCCTCAGACAATGTGATTGACGGGCTTCAATCCGTCGCTATTGTTGGCGGGGGAATAGGCGGCTTAACTACCGCCTTATCGCTTGCGAACGTCGGGATTCACTCTGTTGTTCTTGAACGGAATTTGAGCGAGGTTGATGTTGGAGCTGGCATCCAACTATCGCCGAACGCGACACGCATATTCGACCAGCTCGGGCTGGGGAGAGACCTTGCTGAAATCGGTCGCACGCCGTCGACGATGGAATGGCTTGACGGTGAAACAGATCAACGAATTGCGAGTTTCCCGGTAAGCTCATATGTCAATGCAAAGTTCGATGCGCCTTATCTTCAGCTTTATCGACCTGACCTGATCCGAACCCTTGAGCGCGCGTGCTCAATTGACGAAAGAATTGAATTACGCAAAGGGGTAGCAGTCGAAGGTCTGAGACTACACGCTGATTCTGTCGTCATAGAAACGGCTACTGGTGACATCCGCGCAGATCTTTGTGTCGGTGCAGATGGAACCAATTCCACCGTCAGACGAAACTTGAGTAGTTCATTCGATTACGGTCGGTTTGCCGGTTTCGCGTACCGTGCCACGATACCACTAGCGCAACTAAACAACGCATTTGCTCAAAACTTGACCAGGCTTTGGTTGAACACGCGTTTTCACGTGGTGACGTACCCCGTAGGTGCAGAACCAGTCCTAAATTGCGTTTTTGTAGTCGAATCCGATGATGCAGATATCCCCGAAGACATGCATCGTCAGAAATCCTCTAGAAAAAATCTGACCAAGACAATCAATTCACCGAGCGTGCTCCTAGGGACGCTGTTAGAACGGGTGTCTGAAGACTCCCTGTATCGTTGGCCGCTCTTTCAATTCCCTCCAGTCCGAGTGCATCAGCTAGGCGAATACCCACTTGCACTAGTCGGTGATGCTTGGCATACCACTCTGCCCTTCGCTGGCCAGGGTGCAGCGCTCGCGATCGAGGACGCGATCACATTGGCGAGGAGTTTGTCGGAGCTTCGATTAGGCACACTTGCAAGTCGTCTATCAATATTTGAAACCGTGCGAATCCCTCGAGTTAACCAAGTCCAGAAGATTTCGGCGCGAAACCGAACCGTCTACCATCTTGGAAATCCGGTGCTGAGAATGCTCAGGAATTGGGGAGCGCAATTCGCCTACAGACGGACTACACAGCGTCTATTTGGCTACGAGAATATGTAATATAACTCATTGATAATAAAGTATTTCTAATATGTCGTTTTGGCTCGGTGTACCGCCGACAATTCGTTCGAGCTACCAGGTCGACTCGTCGGATTGCGAAAATTAACCTACTTTAACCCGATGACTGACTATGAACGTTCATGTGGACCTGTGTATTGTGCCAATAGGTGTAGGTGTGTCGGTGTCTCGTTACATTGTCGCGTGCCAAGACATACTCGACGAATTTGAGCTTTCTCACACGCTTCACGCGTATGGTACGAATATTGAAGGCGAATACGATGCAGTATTCAGCGTAATTAAGGCTTGCCATGAGAAAATCCACGCGATGGGTGCACCCCGCATATCAACATCGATCAAATTAGGGACGAGAGTTGATCGGCAACAATCGTTGAAGGAGAAAGTTGAGAGCGTTGAATCAAAAAGGTAATACTCGCACCTGAACTTACACGTACCAAATTCATCTAACAACGTGCCGTAATCACCCGAGTCAACACGATTGAAGAGCATTAAAGAATGACCACTAAATTAACGTATTTCCGTCGATTTAAACTGCAGTTGATTCGCGTTGTAGCCGGACTTGTATTTGCACTGGCCTGCGCATCTGTATTCGCCCATATTCCGGTACTCATGGAGGGTGAGCGACCCTCGCTCGCGCCGGTCTTGGAGGGCATGAAAGACGCAGTAGTAAATATCAGCGTGACCACCCGTCAGGGTTACACCATCACTTGGTTCGATGAGTGGGGTCAATTGAATCCTCGACGATCGGAGCGTAATGTACAGGCTGCGGGTTCAGGCGTGATTATTGATGCTAAACGCGGGTTAGTCGTAACTAACAATCACGTCATCAGCCAAGCTCAGCGTGTGGTCATAACACTCCAGGATCGCCGAACGTTCGATGCTGAATTCCTAGGTAACGATCCAACCACCGACATCGCCTTATTAAAGATCGATGCAGAGAATCTAACCGAACTCGCTTTAGCCGACTCTGATGAATTGCGCGTCGGTGACTTCGTCATTGCGATTGGAAATCCGTTTGGACTCGGGCAAACAGTCACTTCTGGGATCGTAAGTGCGCTCGGTCGAAATCAGGTTGGCATCGTAAATACAGAAGACTTTATTCAGACGGACGCGTCAATCAATCCCGGCAACTCCGGTGGTGCGTTAATAGACATTGAAGGTAATCTGATCGGCATCAACACTGCAATCCTGAGCCCGTCAGGCGCTAGTAGTGGTATAGGCTTTGCAATTCCATCCAACATGGTGAAGGCTATCAGCGAACAACTGATTGAATACGGCGACATCAGCCGCGGTATGTTTGGAATTGAATATCAACCCGTCACGAAGGAATTCAAGGACTTACTCGATTTGCCAACAATCAAGGGGGTTGTTGTCACCAAAGTAATCGCCGGTTCAGGCGCTGACAAAGCGGGAATGCGGATTGACGACGTCATTACTGAAGTAGACGGCAAGGAAATCGAGAACTCACAAGACTTGATCACAAAAATCGCGTTGCTCCGAGTCGGGCAGGAATTCGATCTCACCGTGTTCCGCAACGGCGATGAAATCCAAGTTCAAGGCAACGTCCAGGAATATCAGAGAGGGAACGAGTTACTGTCAGGCGTATATGTTGACGACATTCCCGCGAGCCATCCACACTATGGTCGAATCCGTGGTGTCGTCGTGTCGGCGGTGGACACTCGACTCAGTCAAACTCGCTTGCTGGTCGGCGACATCATTCTTGAGATCAACCGAACTAATGTCTCCCGTCTTTCTGACTTGAACTCAATAGACCTTACAAGTAGACCCATGATCTTACTGGTCTTGCGCGGAACACAGTATTTTCGACTTCCCATTCGCTAACCACTTCGTGAACTCTGACTATGACAAATGATCTGCAATCGCGACAGCGGGAACTGAAACACCAGATCGTACTTGGCTATCAACTCTTTGCTGAGCTTGGCTGGGGTGATCTAGGCGACGGTCACATTAGTGGTCGTGATCCTGCTAATCCTAGTACCTTGTGGTTGCTCGATTCAAACACACCGTTTAAACACGCGAGTGAATCAAATCTTGTCCGTCTTGATGCGGATGGCAAGGTTGTCGAGGGCGTCGGTACTACCAACTGGCCAGCGTTCTACATTCACTACCCGATCCTAGCTCGTCGCCAAGATATCAACAGCGTCGCGCATACCCATACACAGTATGGGACGCCATTCGCCGCCGAAGTTCGTAAGTTCGACGCGATCACACAAGAAGCGTGTATCTTCATTGACGATCACGACGTCTTCGATGACGAGGAAGTTCAAGTTCAGGATACCGACTGCGGCTTCCGCATCGCGGAAACCCTTGGACGCAATCGCGGATTAATCTTGCGCAACCATGGCTTGCTCGCGGTCGGCAAGACACCAAAGGAATCCGTGGTCTGGTTCATCATGATGGAACGAGTCGCCGAAGCCCATATCAAGGCTCGCCAGCCACAAACGATTTCACACAACGCTGCTCTGTATGCGAAAGCTGATCTTGCGACGGATCAGCAGGTGGAACACTCGTTCAAGAATCTGGTCGCGCATCACCTAGAGTAACCACACTCTCTTACTCGTGAATGTGCTTGGTTAAATTAGGTGCCGAGTACTAGATTGTTCGTATATGGCGTCGTTTGATTTCAAAGAACTAGATTCATCGTTCGTCTGCGTCCACGGTTCGCTCGATTTCGATGACCGTCCCGAAGGATTAGGGGTTCGCAGGTTACCAAAGTGGACGCGATCGCAAGTTCCCCAAGGTCTCGACGTGATGGCACGCATGCCGTCTGGAGTTCGTATCCAACTTTTCACCAACGCTAGCGAAATCGCTATCGAAGCACTAACAACAACGTTTCGATTCGAAGACGGCAAACCCGCGAGCGTACCGTTCCAGTTACAGATCGGGGACACTCTCTATACGCAATTCATGTCTCGAGGTCACTACATCAAGCCGGATGAGTCGTCACCTAATGGATTCGAGCTAGTTCGAGGCGAACCCGAAGTTATCAGTTTCAGCGACCTACCCAATGGTGAGAAGTATTGCGAGATATGGTTGCCGCACAACGCCTATGTCACGCTTCGAAGACTAGAAATCAACGATTCTGCGTCATTGCTTCCATTACCCACCGAATCGCGAAAGCGATGGATCCACTACGGCAGTTCCATAAGTCACTGCATGGAAGCGAAGCTCCCATCAGAAACTTGGCCTGCAGTTGCAGCTCGGCGCGCAGGTCTATCTCTGATGAGTTTTGGTGTCGGTGGTCAATGCCACCTTGATCAATTTGTCGCAAGAACCATTCGCGAACAAGACTGCGACTTCATTAGCATGAAGATTGGCATCAACATCATCAACATGGATTCGATGAAAGAGCGTGTATTCACACCAGCGATGCATGGCTTTCTCGATACGATTAGGGAAAAACAACCGCGAACCCCTATTCTTGTGATCTCACCAATCTACTGCCCCAGCGCTGAGACGCATCCCGGTCCAACGATTCCTGACGGAAACGGTAAATTTCGGACAAACGAGACTAATCTCAATACCGGTTCGATGACATTGACGCGCGTGCGCGAGATTTTGAGGGATGTTGTCGAGCGTCGACGCGCAGAAGGAGATGTAAATATCGATTACTTTAATGGACTTGAGCTCTTTGCCGAACCAGATCGTGTCGACTTACCTGATGACCTACACCCCAACCCTGCGGGATATATCCGAATGGGTGATAGGTTCTACGAGAAATACCTAGAGAAATTCGTGCCTCAGCTCTAGCTCGGAGCTACTTCAAAAAGCAAGACGCGTCACTCTCGACCGATTCGTCCTACTCGTCTGCGGCTACTGATCTCGTGAAAGCTGGATGTCTCGCTGTCAAATGCAGTTTGCTACTTCGATCGTAACCACCGAACCAGCGCTTTATTCGGATCTGCAATTTCGTCAATTGAGGTGTAGTAATAGTCATGCCAGTTCTCTTCTGGAAACGCCGTAAACAACATTAGGTTCAGCGGATAGTCTTCACTGTCAGTACTTCTTCGAAAGTCATCTCTGAACAAAAACACCGCTTTCTTCAGCGCGATTGCCATACCCAGCTCGATCATCACGCCTTCGTCCGGCGGGCACCCATTGACTACAGCGAATGTACCATCTGAGTTACGCACATCCGCATAGTCCGCCTGACCCACACGATAAGCCCAACCTTCTCTTGAAAAATCGATTTGGTTATTTCGTTCAAACGGTTCCCACACATCAACACCAAGACGCGTTAACTCTTCGACTAACCTCGGTAGTGGACCAAATTTCTCTAACTTGCTAAACCCATAGTCATTAGCAAGATACAACGATTTTTGAGTACTCATGTCCCTAGTTTCAGCTCGTGTACCGCATGATCGTGTATTGTCTAATTCCGCGTCCGTAAATCCAACAAGGCATAAGCGATGAGATTTGGTGCTCAGTTAGTTAATTACTTCACGACGTGGGAAGCAACGTTACCAACGATTAAAGCGGTAGAAGCCGGGCGCTTCAATAGTTTGTGGTGGTCAGACCATTTTTTGCCGCCCGTAGGTGGAAACATGGAGCACGGCGGCGCTCTTGAAGGATGGTCATTAATTACCGCCGCTGCGGCAATTACGTCACGAGTCGAGCTCGGCTTGTTGGTAAGCGGGAATACGTATCGAAACCCTGGTTTGCTAGCCAAGATGGCGACGACTGTTGACGAAATCTCAGGCGGACGTTACATTCTGGGATTCGGGGCGGCATGGTTTAAGCGCGAACATGAAGCGTACGGATGGGAATTTCCAGGATTGAAAGAACGCTGTGATCGGCTCGAGGAAGCAGCTGAACTGATTCGGAAGCTGTTTACGTCATCCGAACCCGTTACCTATCACGGGAAGTACTACTCACTCGACAACGCACCTCTCTCGCCTAGTTGCACGACTCAGCCGAACACCCCGATCTTAATTGGCGGAAACGGCGAAAAACGTACATTACTGACCTGTGCCAAATATGCTGACGTATGCAACATTGACTTTAACAATCCGGGGTCACCGGAAATCTTCAAACACAAGATCCGCGTCCTCGAACAGCACTGTGAGTCAATCGGACGTGACCCTGCCGAAATTCGCAAGACAGTATTGATCCCTATGCGCGTCGAAGATGATGAAACACGAGGGGAGGAATTACGTCGGCCACGACCTTGGACGCTGACCGGCACGACATCCTACATTGCCGATTTAATTCAGCAATACATTGATGCTGGTGCTGAGGAAGTTATGTTCGCAGGTATACCAACACGGGCAGAGTACTACCAACGGATTGATGAGGAAATTCTGGCGCAATTCGATTAATTAGAAGGTCGTCTCTAAGTTAAATGCCCATTTTCTTCGCCTGAACGCACGTCTTGTTCTGACATGCCTAGCCAATCAGCGAGGACGCTCACGTTGTCCTCGCCGAGCGTCCGGGAACGCTCGTAGGTATCGCAAGGCGTTTTCTCAAAATAGATAGGAAGTCGATCAGCAAACGTGACGCCTAAGCCCGGGTGAGGTTCGTCCATGAGCCTAATAAACTCATGCACCTTGAGCTGTGGATCGGATTCCGCGAGGTCAATCCCCGTCTGCACACTACCAGCAGGTACGCCCTTCTCCTGCAGCGCGTACATGAGCGTCGTCCCGTCCTTCTCTTTTGTCCATGAATTGATGTGAACATCAAGCGCCTCAGCATTTTCGCAACGAGCGTCCATCGTTTTGAACGCCTCGCCTCCGCACCAATCGGGATTACCCATCACATGACAAAGTGCTTGCCATTCGTCTTCGTCCCGGCATACGATCGCTAACCATCTCTCATCCAATATGTCGTCCCCTTCTGGCCGACACGCGTAGCAACCATGTGGCGCGAATTTGTCGTACGCCGGTCGGTTACCGCATGGTTGCGCCACCTTTCCGTTCGCAAAGTAATCCAGCAAGCTCACGCCAATCATGGCAGTACCGACTTCGAATTGGGCAAGATCGATTCGCTGACCTTTCCCTGTCTGACGCCGCGCTTCGATTGCTGACAAGATCGCGACAGCGGCATGCAAACCAGCTTGATGGTCGTTGTACGAAAAGCCGACGCCAATCGGACCTCCATCAGGTACGCCTGTGGTATGCGTTAATCCTGCTAGTGCATGAATTGTGGGAGCATACGTCACGAAATCACTCCAAGGACCGCCGGCACCCATCCCTGACATCTGCACGTAAATAACCTGATCGTTAGTCTTGCTAACTTCGTCAAATCCGATTCCCCAACGGTCCAAAATCCCAAACGAGAAGTTATCAATCACGACATCCGCCTGAGTTGCTAACGATCTCGCGATGTCCTTTCCTTCGTCATCGCTCATGTTCAAGGCTAAGGCGCGCTTGTTGCGGTTCCAGATTGCGTAGTAAGGTGAATTTGGAGCGTTGTTCGCGGCCGCACGCGTCTTTGTATTTACCTTGACGACGTCGGCTCCCATATCCGCAAGTAGACGCGTACAGAACGGTCCGGCAAGGACGTGCGTGAAATCAAGAATTCGGATTCCGGTTAAAGGTCTCACGTTACGCCTCCCAGCCGATCTCTTCAAGCACGCTGGAACCATTCGTTTCGAGCCACTCGGACTCGACGACACTACCTGGCGTGTCAGAAAATTGAAATGGCACACCGGGACTTGGCAGAGTTCGATCTCCTAACCGCAACGAATCCCACCATGATCGAGCTTCAAGTTGCGGATTTTTAGCAACATCGGCCACGGTCTGCACCCAACCATATGGTGCGTGGCGCTCTTGTGCCTTACGGAAGAGTTCTTCTGAATCCTCGGTAGCTACCCACTCTCGCAATACCTCCATTAAGCGCGCGAAATACTGCCTGCGGTTTTCCAGTTCTTCATATTTCGGATCCAACAGATCTTGAAACGCACCTTCTTCAACTAACCACGCTAATTGAGCTTCCATATTCGGTGTCGGTGTCACCATCATCTCTCCGTTTTTGGTAGGCATCACGACGTAAAGATTGGTCCAATGTAAGCTACCGCGACGTTCAAGTGCGGGTGCACGCGCGTTTGGGAATTGTTCGTGATGGAAGTACCACATGAAGACGTGCTCAAGGGAGGATGCGATGCATTCGTGCACGGGTACTTCAATACGTTGACCTTCACCCGATTCTCGCGCATGGTTCAGACCGGCCAACGCGGCGGTGGCTGCATACGCACCTGAAATCATGAAGTTCAATTCACCGAATAACTTCAACGGTGGCGTGTAGTGATCACCGGTGATTCCTGAGGATCCTCCGAGCGCGCTAGCAACGAGATCCGGAGCCTTAAAGTCGCGCCATGGTCCAGTAGACCCAAATGGCGAGACATCGACAACAACCAGCTTTGGATTTCTTGAACGTGCCGCATCTAAGTTGACTTTTTCGGCAAGAACGTTCTCTTTGCCAACAAAGCACAAATCCGCACACCCTAAAAGTGCGTTCAGTTCATATAGTGACGCAGAGGAGTTCTCATCGACGGTGAAGTGTCGTCGGCTCGACGCAAAAAACGTGTACCACAATGAATCGCTACTGTTGTCGTCAAACGGTCCACGTTGACGAAGTAAATCACCGGCGGATATTTCCGGTCGCACGGTATCGGCGCCCATATCGGCAAGTAACTTGACACCATAGATGGATTTGTCGTCTGAGAGATCAACAATGCGTGTCTGTTGCAGTGCAGTTCTGCTGTTAGGCATGGATTCCTCGAATCTCCAATTAATACTATTTTGCGAATTCGTCTTCTTAGGAATCGCAGCACATGCTCAACGCAATACCACTAGGTCAACGATGTGGCTTGAAAGTTTCGGAGCTGTGTTTAGGGACGATGAATTTCGGTCAACCTGGCCGTGGACACCAAGGCGACTGGACGTTAGGGATTGACGACGCGAGACCGATCTTTGAGAAAGCACTTGAGAATGGTCTGTTTTATTTCGACTGTGCTGACGTCTACGGATTAGGTGCTTGCGAAGAGGTCGTTGGTGCGCTACTGAAGGAGCTAGCACGCCGCGAGGAGTACGTCCTTGCAACGAAAGTTGCGATGCCCATGGGTCGCGGCGCAAACTTCAGTGGGTTGTCGCGAAAGCACATCCTTGAAGGTGTTGACGCTAGTTTGAAGCGACTTGGACATGATTACGTCGATCACTTGGTGATCCATCGACACCCACATGGGGTTGCGGCGAATCCAGATATACCGATCGAAGAAACCATGGAAGCGTTAAACGATGTCGTCAAAGCCGGCAAAGTTCTATATCTAGGTGGTTCTTCTATGTGGGCGTGGCAGTTTGCTGAGCTACAACATGTCGCAGCACAAAACGGTTGGGTGCAGTTCGTGTCGATGCAGAACCACTACAACTTAATCTACCGCGAAGAGGAGCGAGAGATGAACCCGTATTGTGCCAGTACGGGTGTTGCAATAACACCTTGGTCTCCTCTTGCGCGCGGTATCTTGGCCGGCAGTTATCGCGGCAGTTTTGAAACAGGATCGACAGCACGTTCATCAGGTCGTGATCGCGCTCGAACAGAGAGTTTGTACCGCGGAGATGCAGACTTTGAGATTGCTGATCGGGTCATCGAGCTAGCGAACCGATTAGGAAAGAAGCCTGCACAGATTGCGATTGCCTGGCTCATGAATAAGACCGAGATCACCGCACCGATTGTCGGCGTATCGCGAGTTGAGCAGCTTGACGAACTGATAGAAGCGGCATCGATCGATCTATCCGACGATGACAATGCATTTCTAGAGGAACTCTATCGGCCGGTCGACAATCTGTTGTCGCTCGGTACGTCATGACGGTATGGTCGTTGTGTTAGCAATCGCTAAATGGCGCAATCAAGAATCGAGACCTAACGCTTCGCCAGAACATGCGTCTTCTTACCCGCCATCCACTGTGTATTTACAAGTAATAGGAGGTGGTTAGTGGTTTATTCAGCCGGGACACGCACTGGACGCTGATTAATTAGTCCCTAAGTGACGCTGCGCTCGGAGGCAATTTCATTGGCTATACGCTTAAATTCGGCCCGCATGAAGTATTTTTCTTGTTCTCCAAGGTTTCGGCCGAGCTCTTGACGGCACATCGCCATGACGCCTTTGTCAAACATCGACGGCACGCCGTATTGACCTTCTTGCCAATACGTTAAGCATGAGCTCAATTCATCGTCGTTGAGTTCTGCAACGAAGATCTCAACGTATTCCGTAATCTCTGTCTGAGCAATTTCGTCAACCTCATCGGGTGACGCGCTATTGAAATTTCCGCCAAAACGATTACCTAATTGACTCTCTCCCGGATTCGCGCCCGCTTGGAAACGCGGGGCGGCGAACTTAGCCCGGAAGTTGGACTTTGGCGCTGTCGCCTCCAAGCCACGTTCAACGAATTGTTGATTGACGATGCGCATGAATTCATCTCGCATCACTTTCCGTTCATCCGGCGTGAGATTTCGTTGCATTCCTTCTCGACACGCGGCTAATACGCTCTTATCGTGCGTCGTCGGGACATCGCGACGACCAACGCTCCAATATTGAACGCAAGCTCGGATCTGAGGATCAAGCATCTTCTCAACATAGTCTCTAACAAACGGCGAAATAAGCTCGGTGTCAACGGCAACCGACGCGAACTCCTCTCCTTCGACCGCGAAGTCCTCAAACCCTTCATCCTCGGCCCATTCAGAAACTGCTATTTCATCTTCCTGCGCTACGGAGGATCGCTCAATCGTCGCGTCTTCCTGGTCCTCCTGATCATCTTCAGTTTCAAAGGACTGAGGGAGGTCGTACTCTTGAGGATCGAGAATCCGATCTTGATCTTCGCGAACTCGACCAACGTTAGGAAGCAGAAAGCGGGTGAGACCATCAGTAGTCCAAGACGAAAAGGTGTCTACTTTCGCGCGTAAATCAAGCGTAAGATAGAGTTCACGTCGCTGAATCTCGACGAAATGAACATGGATACCCTTTGCTTGTACGTCATCGATCAGGTCGTCAAATTCAACACTTTCACTGACGATTAGAGCGTCGCTTATCGCTGCGTTATTGGTAAGGCTCTGAATATCGTCACTAATTCGATCACGAGCCGCAATCGCTAGTGAGTTTTCGTCCGTCTCATGTGAAAAAGTGCGGAGTTTTATGCCGTTCTTCGCCAAAATGACCCGACGACGATATTCAACGTGCTCTGCTTCAGCTTCGCACTCATACCAATAGATTCTGAGAATTCGCGAATCCGGAACGAGACGCTCCACCAACGACACGACCGCGTTCTTAAATGCCAATACGTTGAATCGGTGGGGAACGATCTTTGGCACGCCCTCTCGTACGAGAGTTTTGACACCAGATCGTAGTAAATAGCGACCGTCTATGAAAACGCCGATATGATCACTCAAGCTTAAAGCCCTCGCAAAACTTTATCTGTAATAAAGCTGGCTCTAGATAAACCAGACGTACTTATCTTTTAAATTAGGAATCGCTTTGATTATAGGAGTTTTTTATATAGCGTGGCTCTGTTTTCGGCGGCCAGGCTGGGCACCAATCCAAGTATGAGGTTCATCCATCCAAACAGTGAGTTTCGCGTACATAGCGTCATATTGCTTCCTCCGAAAACTGAAGAAAACCGGAATACGGAAAATACACGCCGGAAAGTAGGTCAATATGAGCGTCTATATGCTGAGATTCGCAGCGAACATCTCGACAATGTTTGATAAACCCAATGAGCTGGCTCGACTTGAACATGCTTCTGAACTTGGATTTCAGTTCGTCGAGTGGCTTTTCCCCTACACCTACGATCGACGCGAAATCGCCACGCGACTCGACGACCTAAATGTCGAACTCGTGCTAGTTAACACAGCGTTGGGTAACCCCAATAACGGTGATCGCGGGATTGGTGCTTTGCCGGGACGCGAGGACGAATTTAAGGCTGCGATGACGCAAGCGATCGAATACGCTGAAACTCTCCAGATTCCAATGATCCACGTCATGGCTGGACAATGTGCCAACCGAGAAGCTCGCAGTGAACACATCGAGACTTTTGTTCGCAACTTAAGTTGGGCTACTCAACAATTAGATGGCATGGATACACGATTGCTCATCGAGCCTTTGAATCATGTTGACAACCCGAACTATCTCATTAGCACTTCAAACGAAGCACTAGAAGTCATAGATTTAGTCGATGCCAACGTCGGTCTGCAGTTTGATTTCTATCATCTTCAGATCATGGAAGGAAATTTGGGTCAATCCTTGAGAAATAACTTCGACCAAATTGCGCACGTTCAATTCTCTAGTGTTCCAGGTCGCCACGAACCTCAATTTGGAGAAGTGAACTGCGATTACTTATTTGAATTGCTAGAAAGCCTCTCCTATGAGGGCTTTATTGGTTGCGAATACCGACCTAAATCAAGCGTCGAAGCTGGACTCTCGTGGGCCAAACCGTTTGGCATCGGTGTGCGGAATACGTGAAAGTCGGATTAGCTTGACGACAAAGGGCGAATTCTGAAATCATTCTCGCCTGTCACGTCTCTACCTCGCATTAGAAACAGGGAACGCTGCTGAGTTAACGCGCTACCACCCATTTTCATCTCGATATCCCGACGATAAATGGAGGTAGTAGGCATAAACCTCAACGTCATACCGCGACGTGGCTTGTCTGATTGATTAGGTTCAGATGCGTGCATCAGATATACGTCGTGTAGCGAAATTTGACCCTTCTCTAGTTCGATACTAGCGGCTTTATCTTGATTGAACGCATCTTCATCCAATTCGAGCGGCAGTGCCAATCCTTTGGCGTTATTTACGTGGTGTGACTTGAGCTCCCGCCGTTGATGTGAGCCCGGGATTACCTGCAAACACCCATTCTCACTGTTCGAGTCATCGACTGCGATCCAAACCGAACACGTGGCCAACGGCCGGATCGGCCAGTACTCACCATCCTGATGCCACGGCGTACGGCTGCCGACCTTTGCCGGTTTTGCGAAGAAGCTTGAGTTCCATAGTGCAATATCAGGCCCGAGTATCTGCTCCACCATATCAAGCAAGGCGTCATCCCGGGCGTAATCGAGAAAGCTGACGTCGTAACTAAGTAAGGTCGGACAGTAATCTGTGAACTGCGGGTGACTCTGCACGAGCCTCGCATGGTTCTCGCGTATTTCGTCAACCTTCGCATCCGGTAAGCGAAAGTCAGGAACAACAAACCCGTCCTCATGGTAACGTCGGAGTTCTGTTTCGGTAAGCATGAGCGACTCAAAGACTCTAATAAACTGCGGCGGAATGTAGGAACTTGAACCCAGCAGGATCCATCACGAGGCGATGCGTTCCGCCAGCTGCATTCGCATCATAGTTGCCATAACCTGCGTCGCCATCCCACATTGCGATACGTGTGCCGTCGCTGTTTTTCGCTAAGTGTGTCTCGTAATAGCGCGGTTCTAATCGACTGAAATGCTCAATGGCTTGAGCGCTTGGACTGTATTTGGATAAATGGTAGAGCGTCACCCAAGTTGGTGGAGCTAAATCGATCTCTTCTCGTGCGTGGCGCTGCAATGCCTCGGCAGGCGTGATCCACGCGTGTTCCTTAATCTCACCACCATCTACTTCGACGTTGTCATTTTCCTTAGGCGCGTGAGCAATGAAGAACCATGTCGCGAACCGCACTGGTGTACTTGCGGGTGGTGTCCAATGCGCGAACCAATGAAACGCGTCGCCCTCAAGCGACATGTTCGCTTCTTCGCTCGTTTCTCGTACAGCAGCATTTCGTGCAGCCTGTTCGAGATCGTCAGGCGCTCCGTAGTCCTCGTCGTCAATACGACCACCTGGGAACACCCAAAGTCCACCGAAGGCGATCTTTGAGTTCTTCTTGAGCATCAATACTTCTGCAACGCCATTCCGATCTCGAAGCAGCGCCACAGTGGCAGCTGGAACAGCGGCGGTCGTCGCCTCTCGCTTTTCGATATCGCCGTAGATGTCATTACGATGCTTGGATCGTTCGGTCATTTTTAAGCCGTGGGTTTCCCTACTCGATTGGCGGCATTGTAGATACCCCATTTCACGACATTTTCCCCCACTTCTCTCTCACATGTGGGCATAATTTTTGAAATCGGTCTCGGAGAGACTTGCATGAAATCCAGAGCCTGCGAACTACTTGGAATCGAATTTCCTCTCTTTGCATTTAGTCACTGCCGCGATGTAGTTGCGGAAGTCAGTGCCGCTGGTGGCTTCGGCGTTTTAGGCGCTGTAGGTCATACGCCTAAGTCGCTTGACATAGAGTTGAGTTGGATTGATGAACATTGCGACGGCAAACCGTACGGCGTCGATCTTCTCGTTCCCACTAGCATGGACAGTAAAGAAGCCGGATTGAACCGACAGGAACTCGAAGATCGAATTCCATTCGACCACAAAAGATACGTGGAAGAGCTACTTGCACGGCACAACATTGATACACGTGATCTGTGGGATGACGTGATACATGAAGGCGTTGGCGACAACATGCGAAAAGTTGGTGCCGATGCCGTACTTGAAGCTGCGTTTAGTCACCCCGTTAAGATGGTGGTCAACGCGCTCGGTGTACCACCCGACTTTATGATCGAACGTGCCCGTGCGAATGATGTGGTGGTCGGCGCCCTAGCTGGGGCAAGAGAGCACGCTATCAAACACGCAGATGCTGGGATTGATCTTGTCATCGTTGCAGGTACTGAAGCCGGTGGACACTGCGGCGAGGTCTCGACCATGGTTTTAGTGCCAGAGGTCATCGAAGAAATCCGAGATTCAGGAATGGTGGTGCTAGCGGCTGGAGGCATCGTGACCGGACGACAAATGGCTGCTTGCATGGCGATGGGAGCTGACGGCGTTTGGACTGGTTCCGTCTGGCTCACTACTGCGGAAGCGGAGACGCTCCCGGTCGTCAAGGAGAAGATGCTGGTCGCGAATTCCCGTCAAACGGTTCGTTCTCGGAGTCGTACCGGGAAGTACACGCGCCAACTGCGGAGCGCATGGACCGACGCGTGGCAAGCTGAAGAAAGCCCCGATCCATTACCTATGCCGTTACAGGGTGTCGTCGCGAATGCAGCCTTTCGAAAAATCAATCAGCTCGCGCAAGGAGATCACGAAGGCGCGAAACAATTGGTGAATTACTTTGTTGGCCAGGGCGTCGGCCTAATGAACGAAGCAAAGAGTGTTCGCACGGTAGTCTACGAATTCATGGAAGACTACGCCGCGGCCACAGATCGCCTTGTCGGCATGACGGAGGAATGAGTGACTTGACCAATCGTACGAAGTTCGCCATTGCCGCTAATGGAGGTTCTGCTTAGGGTACGCCAACCATTTCTGTTTCACCGAACACGATGTCCATGCGCGACGCATCGACAAATTTCTCCATGCCGTCCGCACGCATCAGCGACTGGCATTTCTGCCAATCTCCTTCGGAATGGAAGTACAGTTCTGCCATGCCTGCATAGAGGGCTTGCTCAGGATAAATACTGTGGCTGACGACATATCGAAAACCATTGGCCTCATTCATCCACGCTCGTATATTCGGTACGTGAACGTCTAACCAGTGTTTGTAGAACTGCACGAAATCGGTTCCTTCTTGAGCTGGCACAAGATAGTTCACACGAAAGAAGCCCGATCGAGTCGTGGGATACGGGTCGTTCAACGTGAGTGGATCAATCCTCAGATGTTCCGAACCATCAATGACGACGTATTCGCGAGTCGCCCAGGAAGAGTACGGTTCTGCTTTCTGTTGAAAAGTGTCGGTTGGCTCACGTCCATGATTCGCCTCAACCGGTCGTTGCGCCTCAGCAAACCATAGCTGTGCCATACCATCCCAGCTCATTTCGGTCTTATTCGATGAGCTAAAGAGTTGTGCAATATAGCGTGACGCAGCATCCCTGCCTGCATCTAAAGCTCTCTTCTGAGATTCAATAACCGCGGGCATGTGGTTCTTGTACCACTGCATGATCAGTTCATCTCGTGAGACGTTCTCCCGCCGCTTTATGAGGAAGATCATCTTCGTTCTAGGATTTGCTTCTACACTCATGGCGTTCGCCTCAAACTATTCGGGACTTCTGCATTGAACCATCGAGTTTAAAGGTAGCGCTACTCGCGAGACTCCATCACGTGCCTAACCCAGTACTTGTCGCGAGCCTTCTCAAACGATTTTCTTGATATCTTGCCTTCGTCAACAAGCTTCTCCAACCGATCAAGTCTGTCCAGCAATATCGCGTCTTGACTTTCATGTTTTGAGCCTTCGTGCCGTCCGACATTTAGCGGCGATCTATCTGGTAAGCCATAGCTAGCTTCACGATACGCTACCCGCCGATTCACGCGTCTAATTTCTTGGAACAATATTTCGATCATGATTAGCGTCGCAAAGTACGCAAGACTCCAATAAAGACCAACATCCAGGTAAACGACATACACAACGAGTGCGACGTTCGGCAGTTGGACAAGAATGATGAGCAGCGCAAGTAACGTCCGTCGTAGTCGAGTCGTCGATTGCCCCTGGCTCTCGTCATCGTTTTGGAGCCGAAGAACCCAACCTATTCTGTCGACTTCGCTCGCAACATAGCGGAACACTTGAGATAGAGCAAGTAAACCTAATGCAAGCACGCTTGTCTGCCAACCATGCAATACCAGCGTCGTTACAACGACAGCAACGAACAGAGCAACAACACATATATACAGAGTGCCCTTCCAGAGGCGTCGTAACTTAATTAGGTACGGGTTTTCGAGTTCGGTGTCGCTCACGCCTTTATCCTCCGCATGACAGAATATAAGCCTAGCCGTATCACGTTACGCCATTGACTAAATTCATTCAGGCGTGATTAGACTACAACATCACGTCTGCGTCATCCTTAGTCAGCGACGGTTTATTGAAGTCTCAATTTCTCGATTCGCCATCGTTTCTCAGCTGGAAGTCAGTATGCAACAAATAAAGCTCGAATACGAAACATTCACCGAAATGGAGATGCTTTCTCGAGCGAGGACATACCAAGCACATATGGTGCGTCGTAGAACCGTAAGAGACTTCGATGTACGCCCAATTCCAAGTGAGGTGCTTGACCATGCGCTTCGCGTTGCGGTGTCGGCACCAAGTGGTGCGAACCGCCAGCCATGGCGATTCGTCGTCGTCGAAAACCAAGAAACAAAGGCACGAATACGTGAGGCTGCTGAGAAAGAAGAACAAGAGTTCTACGAATCGCGAGCACCTGATGAATGGTTAGACGCACTAGAGCCGCTAGGCACCGACGCGAATAAACCCTTCTTGACAGAGGCGCCGGTCTTGATCGCGATTTTTCTCGAACGATTCGGTATCGATAGCCACGGCAATAGAGTCAAAAACTATTACATGCCTGAATCGGTAGGCATAGCAACTGGATTTCTGATTTCTGCACTGCATCACGCCGGATTAGCGACCTTGACGCATACCCCGAGTCCCATGCGCTTTCTGAATCAAATTCTGGACAGACCCGCTCGCGAACGACCTTATCTCTTGCTCGTCGTTGGGTATCCGAAACCAAATGCAATGGTTCCCGCCATAGAACGCCTTCCTTTCGATACGGTCGTCACTAAAGTGTGATCGGGGCAATCAAACTTGCTGCGCGCGTGCAATCCGTTTAAGCTGAGTAATCAGGTTTTTTTAGGTCCTCGCTAAATAAGCCAGTCGTCCCACATATTGGTAGGAGACGGGGCAGGATCCTCGCGAATATGTCGAGTGTCAACCCACCACTGTTGCTTCGTACCTGGTCCAAAGTCCTCATCATCGTAGAGCGTGTAGCCGCTTTTCTGAAAATCACATGGAATGACATAACGGATACGCGATTCGCTAGTTTCAGCTGAATAGTTGACACCTGCAGAATGAATCAATCGCGGGTGCCAAAACACCACGTCGCCAGCCTTACCGACGAATTCCACAGGGTCGGTATCGTGCAGTATGCACTTAAATTCCGCGTCGAATTCGTGCTTTATTCGATGATTGAAATGAGCGCCCTGACGAGAAGCCCAAAAACGATGTAATCGAACATGTGATCGTGGCCAAACTGTGAATCCGCCAGTGCGCGGAGGTATGTCATCAACCAATACCATGGCACTTAACTGTGCCGCTGAGTGATCTACATGTGGCCCTAATTTCACCTCAGCTGATGGCGATTTTGGTAGGACAAGATATATGCCTCTGACGCGTTCACTCGGTTCTACGCAGTCACCCAAAAACTGCTCTACTAACGCCCGTACGCACCAGTGGTTCGCGGAAACTTCAAGAATGGTAGGCTCCCTGCCATATCGATGCGGAGATCGCAACTTCCAACCGGTGTGTTGCAGTACTCCAAGTGTTCGTGCGACGTTTACTGGCCAACGTTTGTGCGGCTCATCTATCCATGTAGACGGGTCGTCACGACACATCACGCCATCTGGAACCGTTTCCCAAACATAGTCGACAATTCGCTTAAACTCATCTGCCGCCTGTACAAGCCCAGGCTTGACGATGTATCCCTCGCGTTTGAAATACTCGGCTTCTTCCACTGAAAGTCGCAAAGCCTTGGTTTTCGAGCATTCCGGTTGGTACGGAATGGGTTGCCGTCGCATGTTAATTCCGATGGATTCGCTTTGATACTCAGTCACTGACGCGGAGTCACGCTCGTTAACGAATTACAGCTATCATATCGCGCCTTCAGTGTATTGTGACCAACAAATCTCGATGCCTCGTTTCGACGACATACTCGGGTTAGAGGAACTTGGCAACGACTGTTACCAAGGCGCTAAAAGCCCCGATCAGGCTGAACGCATGTTCGGCGGTTTTCTTATTGGACAAGCTTTGGCAGCATGTCAGCAAACGGTCAATCCAGACCGGGCGGTCCATTCACTACACTGTTACTTCCTTCGTCCTGGTGATACGACTCAGCAAGTTCAATACGACGTATCGAGGGTTCGCGATGGTCGAAGCTTCTCACACCGTCAAGTCGCCGCAACGCAGAACGGGAAAGAGATATTCCAATTAATCTGCTCTTACGCGATCGCGTCCGAAAGTCCGACATTTGTCGGTTGCCCGGCGCCTCATGTTCCAGCTCCAAGTGAAGTTGACTATACGTACACAGATTTCTGCCGGGACCAAATGCCCGATCCGGACTACATCCGCGACGTCAAAAATCGTCCTTTCGAGATCAAGTACATAAACCCGCCTACAGAATTTGAACCAAGCGAAGAAATCGAAAACCAACTGATGTGGATGCGACTGAACTGGGATCTATCAGAGGATCCGCACGTCCACGACGCCGGTATCGCGTACCTTTCCGATAGCACGCTGATCGACCATATCACATTACCTCACGGTAAACGATGGCAAGATTCAGATTTCGATGGCACGAGCCTAGATCACGCTATGTGGTTCCACCAAACTGTGCGCGCTGACGAATGGTTGCTATTCGATCAGAAAGTGGAATGGACTGGTGATAGTCGAGGCGTCGCGTCCGGTCGGATCTATACTGAGAGCGGTACACTGGTAGCAACGTGCATGCAAGAAGGACTGATGCGATTCTGATCTAATCCGAATCAGACGATCATTCTCACACAAGATCTGGGAACAAAAATCCTAAACAAATCAAATTGATATGAGGAAATCTTCATGAAATTAAGTGTAGGCGTTGGGCCGATGGGGCCAGCGGGTGGCGAGATGATCGTCGAACACGCTAAGTATGCTGAAAGCCTTGGATACGACACTATTTGGACTTCAGAGATTTACGGTTCTGATTGCTTCACTCCATTAGCGTGGATTGGCGCGAACACAGAAAAAATCAATCTCGGTACATCCATCATGCAGATCTCTGCACGATCACCCGCTAGCGCGACCATGCATGCGGTGACTCTGGATTACCTATCAAACGGACGGATGAAGTTAGGCATCGGAGTTTCAGGACCTCAAGTCGTCGAAGGATGGTACGGACAACCGTATCCCAAGCCGCTTGCACGGACACGTGAATGGATCTCAATCTTCCGCAGTATTGTGTCCCGAGAAGGACCTGTCTCCTTTGACGGTGACCACTATCAATTGCCCTTAAATGGGGGAACCGGTCTTGGCAAGCCATTGAAGCTCATATTGCACCCGATTCGTGAAGAGATTCCCTTGTATCTTGGTGCAGAAGGACCTAAGAACGTCGCTCTTGGAGCTGAACTCTGTGACGGATGGATCCCCATGTTCCTTTCGCCATATCGTATGGACCTTCTCTACGGCGAGTCGTTGAAACAGAAACGCTCTGATTTTGACATCTCTGCGCCCGTCACTGTTATCGTGACAGATGACATTCAAAGCGCGATCGATTCTGTGAAACAGAACGTAGGTTTCTATATCGGCGGAATGGGCGCTAAGAGTTTCAACGTGCACAAAGACCACATCTCAAGGATGGGATTCGAAGAGGAAGCGAATCACGTTCAGGATCTGTTCATGAACGGCCGACGTGATGAAGCGATCTCGGCGGTACCGGACGAACTTTGTGACGAAATCGCTCTACTCGGCCCCAAGGAACGCATCCGAGAGCGACTCTCAGCATGGCGCGATAGTCCAGTCACGACGATCAACGTCGGGTCAGGCAACCGTGAAACGCTTGAGTTTATGGCCGAAGAGTTGCTTTAGCGAAGCTGAGAAAATGGCGCGGACGGCTAGTTCGCCGCGCCATTTACTACCCGATCGCTACTTCTAATTCAATTCACACGGTAATTTATTGCACCGAAAAGTCTAATATTCTGTAGTCATATCAATACGTTAAGGACATATCCTCAACGCTATCTAATCGAACTCTGCAGCTTCCCCAGTCATTGGCACGAACCTAACCGGCAAGATCACCCGACGACTGAGCTCGGACTCACTGACTTTTTCCACTAGCACCAACTCTTGATATCCGTCGTAGTCCCCAATCGGCAGCACCATTTTGCCGCCGATTTCTAACTGCGAAACCAGATCAGGCGGTAGTTTCGGAGCGACCGCCGTCACCATGATGTTGTCGAATGGAGCTTTTTCCGGCCAGCCAAACCAACCATCTCCCACACGCACCGACGCGTTCTCATAGCCTAGAGAAGTCAATCGTTGTTCGGCCTCCTTAGCCAACGGTTCAACGATTTCGATCGTGTAAACGTGTGCTACCAACTCAGCAAGAATCGCAGCCTGATATCCTGAACCAGTGCCAATCTCTAGGACGTTATCCGTCGGTTTGACCTGAAGAACATGCGTCATTAAGGCCACGATAGAAGGTTGTGAAATCGTCTGCCCATGGCCTATCTCCAACGGTTGATTGGCAAACGCAAAACGGCGTTGCTCTTCAGGGACGAATTCCGAACGATCAACTCGTCGAAGCGCTTCGATGACTGCCGGATCGATCGTTGATACACCGGTGTAGTCAACACTGAATCGCGCCATAGACGCTATAGCCTGCAACATCTCCTCGGTTCTACTCAGTTCAGCACTGTCACATGCACATATGGCGAGTGATATTGAGACTGCGAAGAGTGGTGCAGTACGCATTGGTACTACCAGCTATTGCGTAGTTCACGCAGCTTGAGGAATACTTCCTTCGGCGAAGGTTCGTCCGAAAGATCTGAAAATGATTCTCGTAGTGTTGCAATGACGCTTGGGCTATGGAGTCGAAAGAACGTATTGATCTTTGCTTCTTGATCTAGATCCGTGACAAGACTATCGGAAGGATCGTGCGAACCTTCAATTTCGTCGAGTAATACCCGAGCATCTTGATTGTCGGGCTCTCTATTCAGCGTGAATTGGAGGTTGTTTTCAAGGTAATCGTGACCTGGATAGATCTGAGTGTTCTTAGGTAGTTTCGCCAACTGTGAAACAAACGTGTCGTAGAGTTCCTCTGGATGTCCGCCACCATGGCAGTTTCCCGCGCCGGCATTGAAGAGCGTATCACCTGAAAAGAGCGCTGGACGGTCGGTATGAGAGAGAAGACACACATGACTCATCGTGTGACCAGGCGTATCCAATGCTTCAAGTTCAACACTCTTGCCTACCTTGACGACGTCACCTGCACGAAGTCCAACATCCATTCCTGCGATCTTCGATGACGCACCGTAGTGAGCAAGCAACTTAGCACCAGTGGCATCGATGACTGCCTGATTGCCACCTGTATGGTCACCGTGTTCGTGGGTATTTACAACCTGCGTGATCTGCCAACCGCGAGTCTTTGCAGCGTTTAAACACTTCTCGTGATCAAGCGGGTCAACGGCAAGTGCTTCGCCAGTCTCGGCACACGCGATCAAGTAATTGAAATTCCGAAAGGCGTTTCCAGTCCAGATCTGTTCGACCAGCACGATTTACTCCATACTCAAAGTTGGTCAACGCCGCAGCTATCTTCTCGCGAAAATTTGTAGGGATTCGCGTTACCAGCAACGTCTCTGCCAAAGAATAGCAGAGTCGAGCATGTACACGATGTCGATTTGCCGTTAACACGCTTAGCTCCAAAACCATTAAGCGTCGTTGGTAGAATAAAAGTCGCGCTGCTAGAGCCAGTTGATCTTGGATCGCCTTCATTAATTCAAGGCGTGGTTAATCGCGGCAAGTATGCGCGGACTCCCACGAGTGGCATCGGAATGAACCATGAGCAAGCTACCTGAATCTGTATTAATCGTTGACGACACGATGCGTGAAGGCTTACAGATTGAAAGCCCTGACATCCCCGTCTCGGAGAAACTCCGCTTATTGAACGCAATAAGCGAGATGGGCGCAAAAACGATCTCAATCGGCTCCTTTGCACATCCAAAGTGGACACCATCAATGGCATGCGTTGATGAAATTGCCGAACAGTTCGAACCCAAGCCCGGTATCAAGTACACCGCCGCAGTTTTCAATCGACGAGGATTTGAAAGAGCGGATGCATACTATCCGAAAATCGATGTGCGTGGCCGCAGTTTCGGCTCACATGTTGAGTTGTGTGACACGTTTGCGCGGCGAAACTACAACCGAACGAAGGGAGAGCAAATGGCTGGCGTAGCCGGTGCCGTCGAGAACGCACGAAAAGCGGGCGCTGAGCACGGCTCAGTGGCACTTGGGAACCCGTTCGGTTCTAACTTTGAAGGACCATTCTCGCTTGACCAACGCATGGAGCTACTCGATTTCATGGTTGCGCAATGGCACAACGGTGGGTTGAAGGTCAAACGCGTCTCATTCCTGGACGCAATGGGGTGGAATATGCCCCATACAACTGCCGAGTTTATCCAGGCAATTCGCGACAAGTACCCCGATATCGAAGATTTCCACATGCATCTACACAACACTCGCGGTGCGACGATCGCAAGTTACTACGAAGCGTTGACCTTGGGGGCTCGCGAGTTCGACACATCGTTAGGTGGCATGGGTGGTTGCCCATACTGCGGCAACGGTCGCGCCGCGGGGCATGTCCCAACAGAGGATATGGTGCACCTCTGCCATCAGATGGGAATCGAAACAGGATACGACCTTGACAAGGTCATTGCCGCAGCGAGTATTGCTGAAGAGGTCGTCGGGCACGCCCTTTGGGGACATGTCTCTAAGTCTGGTCCGCTACCATCAGCGCAAGAGGTTTATCCAGCCGATATGCCATTCGTAGAGACACTCGATGAAGCAGCTCACTTCCGTAACGGCCCATCAGTCTATGAAGGACAAATATCCCCCTGGCGCGAAGGCGACGCGCTGACACGACCTAGTGCATCGTAGAGCGGCTTCGAATTGAAGCTATACCACTGTAAACGGGCGCGCTCTATGCGCCCGCTCTGGACATTGGAAGAAATGGGACTTGAGTATGAGCTCGAGTCCTTGCCTTTTCCGCCGCGATACCTGGCGCGTGAATATCTTGAAGTTAATCCTTTGGGAACTGTACCGTGCCTTGTAGACGGTGAAGTCAGCATGACCGAATCCGCTGGGATTTGCCAATACCTTGTCGAAAAATATGGACCAACTGATCTGGGATTGAGCGCGGATCACCCCGATTACTCGCAATACCTCAATTGGTTGCATCGCAGTGATGCAACGCTCACCTTTCCACAGACACTAGTACTCAGATATACCCAGCTTGAACCGGAAGAGAAACGCAACCCGCAAGTCGCAAGCGATTACCGGAAGTGGTTCGTGGGTCGAATGCGAAGCGTCGAAAGCGCATTGGCAGACCGAGAATACCTCGTCGCAAACCGATTCACGATTGCGGACATATGTATCACATATGCACTTGTACTCGCAGATTCGCTCGAAATTGAAGAAGCGTTTACTTCCAACGTCCAACCATACTGGCAGCGTATGAAAGAACGCCCAGCGTTTCAACGCGCATACGATCTGTAACCAAGGAGACTCAATGGCGATCCTCACATCCTCGCTTGATACGCGGTCAACCGCATTTTCCGATAACCGAGAGCAAATGCTCGAGAAACTTGCGTATCTCGACGAGCAGTACGTTGAAGCTGCCAAAGGTGGCGGCAAGGAAGCCATGGATCGATTGGCATCCCGCGGGAAAATGCCGATCAGAGAACGGATTGCATGGGTATTAGATCGAGATTCACCCTTTCTTGAAGTCAGTCCGTTGGCTGCATGGCGTTCTCACTACGCGGTCGGCTCCGGCTTTGTCGTCGGAATCGGCGTTATCGAGGACGTTGAATGCGTGATCCTTGGTCACGATCCTTCGGTACGTGCAGGTGCATTCAATAGTTTCAACTCGAAGAAACTCATGCGTGGTTTGGAGATCGCGCGTGAGAACCGTATGCCTTACGTTCAGTTCGTCGAATCTGCCGGGGCGGATTTACGCGGCGGCGGTGGTGGAGGCGGCGGCGGTCGAAGTGGTGAACCAGTCGATCCTAAACAAGCACTAATAAACAGCATGCTAGGCGAAACCGGGCATTTCGCTGAATCCGGACGTCTGTTTTACGAGATCATCGAGCTTTCGAAGATGCGGATTCCAACAGTCTCTGTCGTTTTCGGTGCATCGACCGCCGGTGGTGCTTATCAACCGGGTATGAGTGACTACAACATCTTCGTCAAGAACCAAGCCATGGTAGCGCTCGGTAGCCCGCCTTTGGTCAAGATGGCAACCGGAGAAGACGCGGATCCGGAGAAGCTCGGTGGCGCAGACATGCATACGGCGATCTCCGGTCTCGGTGACTATATCGCGGCCGACGAAATGGATGGTATTCGCCTGTGTCGTGAAGTGCTGCGTCACTTGAATTGGCGTAAACAGGGGCCGGGACCTTCACTTCCAGATGATCCACCGGTGCATGACCCGGAAGAACTGCTCGGAATCGTCAACGAAGATTTGACCATTCCGTTCGACATTCGAGAAGTCATCGCGCGGGTTGTTGATGGCTCTCGCTTCGAGGAATTCAAGCCACGATATGGACCCACCTTAGTTACAGGTTGGGCTTCCGTCCATGGTTATCCAGTCGGAATCCTTGGAAACAATGGTCCACTGTTATCACAATCATCCGAAAAAGCGTCTCAGTTCATCCAACTTTGTAATCAGATTGATGTGCCGTTGCTATTCCTCCACAACATTACAGGATTCATAGTCGGATCAGATTTTGAAGCCGACGGGATTACGAAAAACGGATCAAAGATGATCAACGCGGTCACAAACTCGACCGTTCCACACATCACGGTTATCGTCGGAGCGTCCTACGGCGCCGGAAATTACGGAATGAGCGGACGTGCGTACGGAACGCGATTTACGTACACCTGGCCGACCGCGAAAATCGCCGTCATGGGTCCAAAACAACAGGCAGGTGTTATGACCATCGTTCAACGTTCCGCTGCGGAGCGACGCGGTCTGGAATTTGATGAAGATGCAAACGATCAACGTGTAGCGTCCGTTGAAATGTCTCTTGAAGAGCGATCCAAAGGGCTTTTCGCGAGTTCACGGGTGACTGATGATGGCATGATCGATCCTCGGGATACGCGCGATGTGATTGGATTTTCACTGTCAGCCTGCCATAACAAAGAAGTTAAAGGTACGAAGGAGTTCGGCACATGGCGAATGTAGCGATCAAACCCATAACACGTATCTTGGTTGCGAACCGAGGAGAGATCGCGTGCCGGGTGTTTCGAACCGCCAAGGACATGGGGATCTCAACGGTCGCGATCTATGCTGACGGTGATGCCGACGCACCTTTCGTACGTGATGCCGACATGGCCATCGCGCTTCACGGTACAACCTCGGCACAAACCTATTTAGACATCGACAAGGTTCTGGCGGCCTGTAAATCATCACAGGCCGATGCAGTTCATCCAGGATACGGCTTCCTTTCAGAAAACGCGCAATTCGCTGAAGCCGTTGAAGCCATGGGGATTACGTGGATCGGTCCGCCTGTCAATGCAATCAAGCAAATGGGAGACAAGCTTGCGGCGAAGGCGCTGATGACAGAAGCGAACGTCCCAACCCTTCCTGCGCAAGAAATCGGGAATGGCACAAATCTCGCGAAAGCCGCTGAGGAAATCGGATATCCCGTCCTCGTTAAAGCTTCAGCAGGAGGTGGCGGTCGAGGCATGCGAATCGTTAAAGACGCTACCGAATTAGATGACGCGGTAGCAGGCGCGCGTCGTGAAGCCGGCGCGTCGTTTGGTGACGACACCATATTCTTTGAGCGTTGGTTGACGTCGTCTCGACACGTGGAGATGCAGATCATGGGGGATTTGCACGGCAACGCGGTTCACATGTTTGAGCGCGAGTGCTCCATTCAACGTCGACACCAGAAAATCATCGAAGAAGCACCTTCTTCTGCCGTTTCCGAGGACCTCCGCGAACGAATGGGGTCAGCCGCACTCTCAGCAGCTACGCAACTTGGCTACTCATCAGCCGGTACCGTGGAATTCTTGGTCAGTGGTGATGAGTTTTGGTTTCTTGAGGTCAATACTCGACTTCAAGTTGAGCATCCAGTGACCGAGGAAATCACAGGTATCGATTTGGTTCGGGAGCAGATTCGGATAGCGGAAGGTGAACCGCTCGGGTACTCACAGTCGGACTTACAGATAAACGGACATTCCATCGAAGCACGTGTATACGCAGAGAATCCGGTAAACAACTTCTTACCCTCACCCGGAACCATTGACGTTTGGGAGCCATCGTCGCGCGTACGTGTCGATTCCGGCGTGGAGTCTGGTAGTGAAGTCAGCGTCTATTTCGATCCTTTGATCGCAAAAGTGATCAGCCATGCTCCAACACGACGAGAAGCCGCTGCGAAGCTAGCGCGTGGATTGGAGACCACTCAACTCCACGGCATCGCCAACAATCGCGATTTCCTCGTTGCAGTTTTACGCACACCAGAGTTCCTAGCGGGTGACACGACCACTGACTTCATCGAGCGTGTGGACCCAGCCCGATCGCGACAGGCAACTGAAGACGAGTTTGTTGACCTAACGATCGCTGTTTCGCTGTTCTCGCAACATCAACGGCGCGAGGAAACTCGGGTATTGACATACATTCAGTCAGGATGGCGCAACTCACTGATGCCGCCTGAACGCGTACGGTATGCATACGGTGATTCAGTACTTGAGGTCGAATACCGTTCTCAACGCGATGCGAACTTCACGTTTGACGTCAACGGGACCTCCTTGAATGCGCTTGTGAGGCACGTAACGGACAATTCGATCGATGTCGTGATCGATGGACGTCGCATGAAATTCCAAGTGCGAGCGAACGGTACCGTATGGCAAACGCACGGACCTGCAGGTGATCTGCAAATTGAGGAATTACCTCGCTTCGTCATCCCGGACGAATCAGAGCTTTCCGGAGGGTTGATCGCGCCGATGCCTGGTAAAGTTCTGGCGACCGCCGTGGCCGAAGGCGAAGATGTTGAAGCGGGTCAGTTGTTAGTCGTATTGGAAGCGATGAAGATGGAACACCGCATCGTCGCACCAGCCGCGGGCACCATTACAAAGATACATATCGAAGTAGGCGAGCAAGTCGAGAAAGACGTCGTCCTGGTCGATTTAGAAGAAGCCGAGACGTAACGAGGAGAAGAACGATGGCAGGCACCGAAGCCACGCTATACGACGTTAATAAGGGAGCGGCGTGGATCACGCTGAATCGTCCAGAGAACCGCAACGCGCTATCAGCCGTATTGGTAAGCGAGTTGTATGAGCATCTCGGTGAGGCAAACGACGATCCTAACGTAAGGTGTGTTGTGATCACCGGTACGGATCCGGCGTTCTGTGCTGGAGCGGATTTAAAGAGTCCACCTGGCGGCTCGATTGAGGGGCGTCGTTCCGTTCCTTATCCTGACGTACTCACGCGAATTCAGGACAGTGACAAACCGGTCATCGCTGCCGTTAATGGCGCGGCGTTTGCAGGCGGACTCGGATTAGTGGGAGCTGCGGACATCGTAGTCGCGCGCGAAGATGTCCAGTTCAGTTTTTCCGAAGTACGAATCGGTGTGATTCCTGCAGTGATTTCAGTGGTATGTATTCCCAAACTTGGCACCCATCATGCGATGAAGCTCTTTCTTACCGGCGAGCGTTTCACTGGTGCACAAGCAGTAGAAATGGGATTTGCACATCGTGCGGTCCCCGCAGACCAGCTCCGCGACGCAGTTCAGGAAGAGATTGACATGATCAATCAGGGCGGACCAAATGCTGTTGTCGAATGTAAGAAACTCGTGAGAGCGGTACCCAACTGGGACCGTGAAAAAGCGTTCGCCAAGACCGCTGAATGGAGCGGTCGTATGTTTCGCTCGGACGAAGGCGCCGAAGGCATGGCGGCGTTTCGGGAGAAGCGCAAGGCGTCTTGGATTCCGCAAGACTAGCCGGGCAACTCATACACCACTAGATCTATCACGACCACCCTAAAAAAACGGAGCGTCCTGTAACAGAACGCTCCGATCTTAGGTAGGGTGCTAGTTAGTCAAACGCCGGGAAAATCTCTTCGTTTAGCTCGGCGTAGATATCAGGTCGCTGCAGGATCGACTGTAGCATGAATTCTTCTGAACCGGCGTCAATGTAGTCCGCGCAACGATCGATGACGTATTGTGGCGAACCAATCATCAAATGATCGCGACCACCGCGGAGTTGCTTAGCCTTTTCCTCGTCGCGTTCGATTCGCATTGGCACGTGCGCAGACATTTTGATCTCAGCAGGATCTCTTCCGACCGACTCGCAATGCTTGTGGAGCACTTCTTTCTTATGTCGAATGTCATTAGGACTTACTCCGACTAAGTTACTTATGTCAGCGTATTTAGCTGCAGTACGTAATGTGCGCTTCTCGCCGTTACCACCTACCATGATTGGAATCGGATTCTGTACGCCTTTGGGCGCGAATGGCGCCGATTTCAGCTTGTAATACTTACCGTTATAGTCGAACATTCCATCATTGGTAAACAGCTTTTTAGCCAGTTCACACGCCTCTTCCAGACGGTCCGAGCGCTCTCGCATCGGAGGGAATTCCCAGCCGTAGGCTTCGTGCTCGCGGACATTCCATCCCGCGCCGATGCAGTACTGAGCGCGACCGTTCGAAATGACGTCCATGGTCGCGACCATCTTCGCCATCAACGCTGGATTTCGATAGGTATTACCCGCAACCAACACACCTAATTTAAGACGTGTCGTCACAGCTGCTGCGGCAGCCATCAATGTGATACCCTCTAACGTGTCGATCGTATCGGACTCTCTAACTTCGGCAGTATGGCTCCATGGTGGCACGAAGTGATCGTAAAAATAGACACTCTCCCACCTGCCCTCTTCCATAGTATTGAGGACAGCGACGATTTCTTTCCAGGATGTAGCCTGGTTATACAATTGTGATGAAAACACGGTTTTCTCCTTGCGAACGACTAAAAAGAATAATCGATAGAGATTTTCGGAGTTTGAATGAAATCAAAAATCTGCGATAGGCTCGGTATTGAATTCCCGCTCGTCGCTTTTACACACTGTCGCGACGTTGTCGTCGAAGTTTCGAAAGCAGGTGGCATGGGCGTCCTTGGCGCCGCAGGGCATAGCGCGGAATCTTTGGACTTTGAACTGAGCTGGATCGACGAGCGAGTTGAGGGCAAACCTTACGGCGTCGACCTAATCGCGCCCACAAGCATCGCGATCACCGATGACACTACACCCAAAGAAACGCTCGGTATGGTTCCCGAAGAACACCGCGATTTCGCGCGTGGCATTCTTGCCCAACACAATATCGACACGCGAGACCTGTATCAAGGACAGGTTGGCGGAGGTGGCGGATTTCTTACGAAAGGTCGGGCCAACAACATCATTGACGTTGCTTTTTCACACCCGATCAAACTCATCGCGAACGCGCTTGGCGTCCCTCCTCGCTACATGATTGAAATGAGCAAGGAACGGAACGTTATCGCAGCAGCTTTGGTAGGTGCAAAGGAACATGCTGTCAAGCAGGTCGAAGCGGGCGTCGAAGTTTTGGTCGTCGCTGGTACTGAAGCTGGTGGTCATTGCGGCGAGGTTTCGACCATGGTGCTAGTACCTGAAGTCGCTGAAGCTGTAAAAGACTCAGGCGCTGCGATTCTCGCGGCTGGCGGAATCGTGACGGGCCGCCAAATGGCGGCAGCGATGGCGATGGGTGCGGATGGCGCGTGGACCGGTTCGGTGTGGCTTACAACGATTGAAGCAGAGACTTCGCAAGTAATCAAAGAGAAGTACGTTCAAGCAAGCTCGCGCCAAACCGTTCGCTCGAAGTACCGTACCGGCAAATATTCTCGGCAGTTGAGGTCTCCCTGGACCGACGCTTGGGAATCAGAGGAGGCTCCTGAACCACTTCCCATGCCACTTCAATCCTTGGTATCTGAAGCGCCATTGGCACGGGTGACCAAGTTGGCGGAAGGCGGTCATGAAGGCGCACGCCATTTGGCAACGTCATTTGTCGGGCAAGGCGTGGGACTGATGAACTCAATTCAATCTACGCGCGATGTCGTCTTTGAGTTTATGGAAGACTATCTCAACGCGACGGAGCGATTGAAGAGCACCGTCGAGGATTAAGTCAACTTCGAGTGACCATTTTTTAAGTTAAGCACTATAGACTTACGACGCGGCGGGATTCTCCCGCCGCGTTCAATTTATGAAGCTAGTGAGAACCCGGTAAATTAATCGCCGGATTACGTCCAAAGAATCCTACGGGATGGAGTGTAAACCCGGTGTATTCAACCGGCATGACTGGCCAATCTTCGGGTCGAGGAATGTGTGTCACGCCACAGGTGTGCCAAACCACAATATCGGTGTCCTCAATAGCGCGGTCAGCAGCCGTCCAATGCAAGATTCCATCGCCTTGACCTAAATGTGGGAAATCACCTGCTGCGCAAAGTTCCGATTCGTCGTAAGGTGTAACCCAAAGATTGTGCTTCGCAAATCCCGCGCGTTTGACCACCTGTGATTCGTCACGCGCAAACAGCGTAGGAACTGCATGCGGACTGAGTCGATAAGCAACTGGCTTTCCGAGTCGATTCTTACGATGATGGTTGACGATTTTCCAGGATCGAGCCTTCGAAGCATCCGCATTCCGCTTCGCGCTTGACTCGGACGTCAACAACGTTTCATGTGCCGCAAAGGCAGTTCCATCTGGATTTTGGTCGCTCAAGGGTTGTGACTCTGTATTTACCTCATAGACGCAGTTGCGCGGTCCGTCGAGCTCAAAGTCCAACCGAAAACAGAAAAGGTGTTGGTGTATGGGGGACGCGACATTAGGCGCGACGAGTGGCGCAAATTCAGGTCTCTCTTCGCCCTCGTCTACGGCTGACACACCGACGATGCCAGTCAACTTCACTTCCATTTGGATCGTGCCATCGAGGTACAAATACCAGTAAAACCCATACTCGTAATTACCGACCGTGTGAAACGTGCTGACGACTAACCGTCGTGACCGTCTTACTTCGGTATTTCGTGAATGACCGTTATGGTGCTTCCACAAGATACCGTAGTCTTCTTCGTGAATGCAGATCGCCCGTTCAACCATGCGGGCAGTACCATCTGGTTTGACGCAAACGTGGTTCAGGTAATGGATCTCACCGACACAGTCGCATCCAAGGGTTAGCGAATTCACACAATTTCCTATGCTCGCTTCCCCAGCATCCAGTACGTGCTTCCATCGATGCATGGGGTCCGTGTCTCCATATGGGACCACCATGTCCGATAGTGCTGCTCGATTCAGTATTGGTCGGAATTCACCGTCCTCCTCGTAGCCAAGTTCATGCAAGACTAGCCCGTTTACCGGATGAATACTCACTCGAAAGCTCCAGTTCTGCCAAGAGATCTGGTGTCCACAAACCTTAAACCCAGGACCATTCGGCTGAGAAATCCTTAGTTCGTTCGGAGCTTTCTGGAGTCTTTCGAATGCACTGTTTTCGTAGCGACCGCTTTCTTGCGGAACCGGAACGACACCGTGATCTTCAAGATACGCGATGCGACTTTCGGTCAAGTCAACATGAGCAATAAGTCCTTGGACTGGATGTGCGTAACCGTTATCAGTCGCATCATCTCTGACAAACGCGATGACGCGATTCGCGCGATGTCCCTTAGGGATCGCAGGATGCTGATAGCCTCCGGTAGGCCACGGGTCAAGTTGAACGTGCGTAACGTCGTCGACACCACGCTTTCGCATCGCCTCGAGCCATCCAGCGTCTGCTTTGGTAATCGCGACTGCACTCATGTAGTCCGCAAACCCGATAGGAGCGTGGCCATTCGTGATTCGGTCGACGACGACACTCTTCGTCGATAGATTAACAGTTGCTTGGAAGCCGCCATCTAGCTCCCCTTCTGCGGGGTGATCGAAACCATCAAACCGCAAAACCCGATCGATCGACTTCCCGTGTTCGTACTTACGTAACGCTTCTTTACTCGGTTCACTCAGACGAACAGAGCAGAATGCTGCTCTCTCGCCTAGTTTGGAATTCGCAAGACGACCGCCGGCTTCGACCTCTTCAAATGTTGGTGGATCCAAAGGATGCGCTACGTCCAACGAAGACGCGGTTTGATCGAGCATTTCAAATGACCTAGTTCAATAAATCCGTAGCAATCAAGCTGACTCGCTCAGCGAATTGTCAGAATGGCAATTGAAATTATCGGGTTATTAGTCGACAACCTATCCCTGTTCTCTATAGATCCAATTCCAATATGCTTGGTTGTGCGTCACGATACAGTGTCGTTTTCAATCGTACTCCGTACGTCAATTCTCGACTGCAACAGCATCGAGAATATGGTTTGATCGCGCCGCAACGAGCTTCGCTAATGGCTTCAGCAGCAAACCAGCCGCAGCCAGAAACATGAGGAACTCGAGAACCGAAACTATGAAATACAACGGAAAGCCACGTCCAGTTGCCTCAAGCGCAATGTCCATAGCCAAAACGCGCGAAGCAACCCAGATCATTAATGCCGCAAAGCACAGTTCCGCGAAAAGCGCGAGCACTGTGGCGGAACCACCATGTGCTTTCATTGACGTAAAAGACACTGCGTACGGGTAACGCGAAGACCACACGATTCCCAGTACAACACAACCCACGAAAATCATGCCCGACTGAAATCCCGTAGCGAGGAGATGCTGTATTGGGATCGGACTGAGCACGCCTGCAAGTACAAGCGTAAAGCAGCCAAGCAGGAAGAACAGAGCGAACAGCGCAAAGAATTTACCCAATAGCACATTTTTTAGGTCAAACCCAGCGAACAGAAAGAGCCGAAAACCAAGTCTGTCAAACGCAAACAAATTGCAGGCTAGTCCGGCTGGCGCGCCGATAAAAGCCATTGCTCCCATCAACACCAGTGGCAACATGCTAGGTTCGAATGCCACTGGGTAATGTAGCCAAAGCAACGGTATGAGTAACACCAGGAAGAGTGGCGACATCAAACCCATTTTGCCGTACGCTGAGCGTGTCCACCCCTTAATCGTGACCGTCGTGACCGCAAGAATCGGTGATCTCGCAATCATCGAACGGCTACTACGTTCTCGATTAACCGCGATTTGACGGGTTCGACCTACTCGTAGTTCTCGTCCATCACGATATCGTGCAAGAGTGCTTCGGTAGCTTCGTTTAAAACTCAATATCGCAAGGAGCAGAAGACCGATTGTCAGCAAGACTGTCTTCCACGGAAAGCTTGATTCCTCGGACGACCCGGTCAAAATCCACGCCTCCGACCAATGTTCAATTGATTCGGTCGAAGCTTCGTTTAAATCCTGTATCTGATCATTCAGGTTGTCACTGACGATCTCAGCCGCAATCTGCTCGAGCTGAGGTTGTTCTCGTCTCGAATCGCCTTGCTTCTGCTCATAGACAAGGTATAGATTCGGTACCTGTGCAAGTATGACGACGCCAAAAAATATCAAATACGCGAATGCCATCCGTTTCCGCTTGGTGACCATAGACTGCACTAGCCAGCTATGGAGTTGATGCAATAGCGCACCAACGCATAGCACAATCACAATCGACGTAGGAATAAGGACGACATTACCGGGATCGAGAACTAATGTGCATGCGATCGCAAAGCCTAAAAATGCCGGTAAAAAAAGAATGTTCGAAAACGACAACTGTGACAGCACAAAGTTAAGAGAAAACACAGTCTGAAATGGGATCGGTAGGTGCAGTAATCGCTCTAGTGGCAGTCCTTCATCCTGCTGCAAGTTGATCCACAGTCCCATGATGCGGACGTAGATAAAAAAAAGACTCGATATCCCCCACGCGATCACGATCACGCTGCGCGATAACGACGGCAGTATTACGACACCCAATCCGAGTGCGATTAGAAATGACAAGATGCACAGCGGGATCGCCAAGATAGTACCGATGACGCCTACCGCACGCAACAACGGTCCTTGTCTCTGCCAACGTCGTCGCCAGAGTTTCCAACGCAACCAAACCACACTGCTAAGGTAACTGTGTGAACTGTTAGTTTGACGACGGCTCATGCAGTACAGTCGTGATCGACGCTGAACTTCATCGCAGTAGCTAACTAGCTACTTCAGGACGATTGTCATTCAGCCAACTTAACTCTGACCTCATTTCGTCGGTCGAACCGACTAAGTCGAGAAAGACGTCCTCTAATCGCCGATCATTCAACGAATCCATACTGGCTTGAAATACGAGCTCTCCAGAGTCGATGATGCCTACGTCTGAACAAAGTGCCTCGACAATATCAAGTACGTGAGAAGTAAGGAACACCGTTGAACCACGAGCTACGAATCGACCAAGAATGTCGCGCATGACGCGCGAACCAACAGCATCGACACCCTCAAAGGGTTCGTCAAGGAATAACAGATCCGGGTCAGGTAGAAGAGCTGCGGCCAGAGCGAGTTTCTTACGCATGCCATGCGAATATTCAAGGACCAATTGTTTGGGGTCTGCGCCCAGTGCCAATACGGAGAGAATTTCCTCGATTCGATCTGTCAGCATCTCGTCATCAAGACGATACATTCTCGCAACAAACGTCAGGTATTCCGGACCGGTGAGTGTTTCGAATAGCGCAAGGTCCTCTGGAACCACACCTATGCGACGACGAACTGCCTGAGCACTCACGTTATTGGCGAGGTCTGATCCAAGTAACAGAATTCTGCCCTTGGTCGGCGCGAGCATACCAGTCAGCATCTTGATAGTCGTCGATTTCCCCGCCCCGTTTCGACCGAGAAACCCGAACATCGTGCCTTGTTTGACGCGCAGGCTTAGCTCGTGAACGGCGTTGAGGTCACCGAACGTCCGGCATAGCTCTTCTGTTTCGACTGCAAACTGTGATTCAGTTTCCATGTTCAACGCCATGACCAACGCTGTTATCGACTTCGAAATTGATTTCCCTAGCCAAATGACCCAAGACTCACCCTATTCACTCTTAATAAATTCGTTTGCGCAAACCATGCGAGCTGAACAAGATCGCTGGTTCGCGCCTATGCAGCCTGATCTTCCAGGATCATTTGACTACCCTTCTCTGCGATCATAATCGTCGGCGCGTTAGTGTTACCTGAAACAAGTGTCGGCATGATCGAAGCATCGATGACTCTTAGTGATTTCATGCCGCGTACCCGCAAGCGCTCATCAACTACAGCTTCGGAGTCCGTACCCATCTTACACGTGCCGATTGGGTGGAAGACCGTGCCACCGGTCTTTCGACAGAATTCCAGTAAATCATCATCCGATTCAAGTCCGTCGCCTGGATACATTTCGTGATCCACGTACTTTGCAAGTGCGTGTGTACGACCAAGTTCCCGGGCAATTTGCATTCCGCCGACCAATGCGCGACGATCTACTTCCTCGCTGAGGAAATTCGGTCGAATCGCCGGTCCCACGTCAGCAACGTTGCTTTTGATGTGAATCGAGCCTCGACTTTCCGGTCGCAACTGACACACATTGACGGTCATGCCAGGTTCGTCTTCGAGTTGTGCTCGTTTTGCACCTCTACGATAGCTGCCGTGTGCAAAGTGAAACTGAACGTCCGGGGTTTCAAGATCGTCACGAGTTTTCACGAATCCATGCGCAATACCTGCCGTATACGTCATCGCTCCGCGACGAGTGAGCAACCACTTTAACCCTTCGATGAGCATTGGAACACCACTAGTTTTCCCGTTTAGCGAGTCGCTGTCTTTGACGCGCCACGCTACCGCTGACGCATAGTGATCGCGATAGTTTTCACCTACGCCTGGTAGTTCGTGAACAAGCTCGATACCGTAGTCCTTTAGTAGATCAGCTTGCCCTACCCCAGAGAGTTCTAGGATCTGAGGAGACTGGACTGCTCCGGCACAAAGAATGACTTCTTTTCGGGCTCTTGCTTCTTGGACGCTACCTGATTTATCCAGAAAATGTACACCAGCTGCAGTCTTCGCATCAAATATGACAGATTGGCAAAGCGCGTTGGTTTCAATTGTGAGGTTTCCACGCCCACGAACCGGATCAAGGAACGCGCGTGCCGTACTGAATCTGCGCCCTCGCTTCTGGGTCACCTGATAGATTCCAAAACCATCCTGTTTGGCACCGTTGTAATCCGGATTGCGTTCGTGACCTAACTCAACACCGGCATCAATGTACGCATCGAGTAATCGATGGTTTTCAACCATATCGGCGACGTTAAGCTCGCCATCGGCGCCGCGATATTCATCCGAGCCACGCTCAAATGACTCGGATCTACGGAAGAACGGCAGTATCTCATCGTACGACCAGCCTTGATTGCCCATCTGCGACCAGAGGTCGTAGTCATGAGCTTGTCCTCGAACGTACAACATCCCGTTAATAGAGCTGGAGCCACCTAGGACCTTGCCTCTCGGAATCGGAATCTGTCGGTTGTTCGTGCCTTCTTCAGGTTCAGTTGAGAAACACCAGTTCACGCTAGGTCGATCGAGGAGATGCCAGAATCCTGCCGGAATATGAATCATCGGGTGCCAGTCGCGAGAGCCCGCTTCGAGTAGGAGTACGTTGTTATGGCTATCTCTGGATAGACGATTAGCGACCAGACAACCGGCAGAACCGGCACCAACAACAATATAGTCAAATTCCATGTTTGGCTCCACTAGGTACCGGATGCGGTAGCAATACTGCTAATCGCCTGATCCAGCGCGTGAGTAAACTCACCATCGCTCTGCGAGACACGAAGATATTCTGTCAAGGCGCGCGAAAAACTTGCGATTACTTTGTTGTTTTGCGCCAGGCGGCTGTTTGATACCTCTTGCGAATACCCACCGGAAAGAGCTGCCACGCGTAGAACACGTTGGTGATCACAAAATGCACTGTAGAAGCCCGCTTCTTCCGGCAAAGTTAACTTGAATACGACCGCCGTACCATCGTCTAAGCTCGCCAAGCCGTCATGGAGACTCTCACGTAGATTGGCTTCACATCCCGCTTTGTCTTCTACTTCTATGTCGATCTCAGGTTCCACGATTGGTATTAGTCCGTTGGAGATGATTTGCTTCGCCAGCTTGAACTGCTGCTCAACTACGGAACGAATACCCTGCTGACTGTTGGCTTTGATGACAGAACGCATTTTCGTACCGAACACACCGAGGCTTCGTGCTTCAGCGAGTCGCTCATCCAAGCCGTCTTCGAAAGGTTTCATGAACTGAACACCGTCAACTTCGTCTGCGAGACCTTTATCCACCTTCAAAAACGGCAGAATCCCCTTTTTCTCCCACAGGTATCGACTGCTCCGTAGACCTTCGACGTTGCGATGCATCGTGCCTTCAAACAGGATTGCGCCGAGAATTCGTGGTCTAGCAAACGACGAGTTCGTCATGATGCGAACACGCATAGCATGTACGAGGTCGAACATTGAATCCTCGCCCTCGTACGCATCGTTTGGGATACCATATCGCTCTAGTGCTTTCGGGGTGCTCCCACCGCTCTGATCTAGCGCCGCGATGAATCCCTCGCTATTTCTCATGAGCTCAATCTGGTTGTTAGTCACGTGTTTTTGGTCGAATTTCGAGGACATTCGCGATTTTACGGACGATCAGAACCAAGGAACTTGCACCGAGCGGTGAACCGTTTTACACACGCTCAGTAAGCACCACGTGGCATTGAGACAGAATTAACTGAGAGAAACTGACCTATGGCAATACCAAGAAACAGCGAAAGCAATATCACGAAGCTACTAGATAGAGGATTCGCTAGTCGTCTCAATAGTGAAGAATCTCCGCGACAGGGCGAACCTAGCCAACATGTCGTCATCGTGACGTGTATGGACACCAGAATCAATCCATATCGAATCTTCAATTTAGTCGAAGGCGACGTACATCTCTTACGTAATGCCGGAGGTGTCATTACCGATGATGTTGTACGTTCGATTCTGATTTCACAGCGACTGCTGAACACTACCGAGGTGTTGGTCGTTCAGCACACAAAGTGCGGTATGGCAATGTTTGCAGGAGACCAGTTCAAGGACGACGTGGAACGCGAAACGCAACAACGACCTAAATTTGAGATGGAAGACTTCACGGACGTGTACGAGAGTGTCAAATCCTCGGTTATTAAGTTGCATGCCAATCCGTATCTGATTCGCACGACACATGTTCGGGGATTCGTATACGACGTCGACCATGATCAACTTGAAGAGGTCGTCGTTGATCAGTAATCATTCGCTCTACGTTCGATAATTAAGCGTGGATAGAACCGAAAGCGATCCGAAGGCACGACAAACTAATTCCGATTTTTATTATTCTATATCAATGAGTTATTACTATCTTCTCGTGTAATCTGTTTTCGATAAAACTGCTATTACAGTGCTCAAGCAGCCTCATTCGAGCATACTCGGGTTATCTCCTTCGCCACGTCTGCAACAATTTCGTAGGAACGAAGACGCTTCTGAAAATCATAAATCTGGCAAACCACGATTAACTCATCCGCGTGCGTTTCGCTAATGAATTCTTGCATCCCATTTAAGACGACTTGCCGATCGCCCACGACGGATGCCGCGCGTGCGGTTCGAAGCACGTTTCGTGACGCTGGATCTAGCGTTGCCTCAAAGTCCTTTACAGGTGGCGGCAATTGACTAGGCCGTCCTGTGCGCATGCGCAAGAATGACTGAAGACCCGATGTACGCAAGTAATTGGCTTCCTCCATCGAATCCGCGGCGCACACGTTGTAACCGAGCATGACATATGGCCGATCAAGTTGCTCCGACGGGCGAAACTTCTCGCGATAAATCGAGACCGCTTCATTCATCATGGCAGGTGCAAAGTGAGAAGCAAATCCGAACGGAAGACCATACATTGCAGCGACCTGTGCGCCATAGAGACTAGAGCCCAAGATCCAAATAGGTACGTTTGTATTCATTCCTGGGATTGCATGTACTTTCTGGTTTTCCTGTCTCGGACCAAGAAAGAACTGCAGTTCTCGAATATCTTGCGGGAAACTGTCGACCGCGGAGTTCAAAGTACGTCGTAAGGCGTAGGCGGTTTGTTGATCCGTCCCAGGTGCGCGACCTAATCCTAAGTCGATTCGACCGGGATACAGCGATGCAAGCGTGCCAAATTGTTCCGCGATGACCAAAGGTGCGTGATTTGGCAACATGATGCCACCTGAACCTACCCGGATGTGGTTAGTTGCCGCAGCCACATGGCCTATGACAACCGCAGTCGCGCTACTAGCTATGCCTTGCATGTTGTGGTGTTCAGCAACCCAATAACGGGTGTAGCCAAGTCGTTCCACATGCTGAGCTAACGGAATCGTGTTCGCTAATGCCGTTCCTGCGTCACTACCTTGTACGATAGGAGCTAGGTCAAGCACGGAGAAACGTAATCGCGAGCTTGATTCGTCTGTCGCTAAAGGCGCAGTAACATCAATGTCCGTATCCGCCACTACAGAACGAGAGCTCCCAGAGTATCAGCCGCAATATTCTCCCGAGCCTGAAGGTGAGGAAAAACAAACAGCGGATCGGCGAAGCCATCACGAATCGAACGCATCCGTAGCGAGTTGATCGTGCCGGTCGGTACCCGGTGCACCTCAGTTGCTTGCATACGCTCAGCCATTCGTTTTACCGCCCACTCAGAATTAGAGCTCGCTAAAGCGCTATCAAACCAGTTCGCTACCAACTCTGGCTCCGATACACTCTCGGTCTCGACATAGAGTTCATAGCGTCTATTGATGGCGTCGCTGAGCATCAAGAACTGGTCAATCTCGCATCCATGTTCCGCGTTGAGTTTTTCGATCGCTCTGATCACGTCCGATTCCGCGAGACGCTCCCCATGAATGTTGGTAATACTCGAACCATTCTGAACGAATTCGAATGTCGGCGTGTTATGTACTCTACCTGTGACTCTGACGATCTGATCGGTTTGGAGCCGATACAACCCTGAACGTGTCGTGATCAGTACGTAGTACTCCTGTCCCACGACTAACTCATCTAGCAGTTTCAGCTGACCGAATCCAGCTTCCCAAGGTGATCGTTCAGCGAACTCATAAAAGTTGCGACGGAATGACAGAAGGCACGCGTTGGTCTTGGTATCAACGTTTATCGTGCCAAACGATGCGCTCGATTGGTAACCTAGCTCAAGTACCGGTGTTCCTGAAGGTAACTGCGTACGCAAGAATCTAACCGACGATCGACAGCTACCTGCTGTCCAGCAGATTACGCCTCTCAATTTCGGCCAGAAGTCACCAAACGCAAGCCGATTTTCCTGCTCTTTGAGAGTCCGTAGTTCTGATGCTCTTCTAGAGTTCGCGCGAATTAATCGCTTGCTGCGAATTTCACGTTGCACCCGCTCTGGAAGGGTACCGTTTTCGATCGCATCACAGATTTCGTCAAAGTTCTGGTGAATTACATCTAAAAGGTGTATGAAAGTCGCAGGATTAGCTGTAAGCATGCACGATACATTCGTTTCTGCCAGTGCTACGATCGCATGCGCGAGCGTTCTGGATTGAGAATCCTTGATAGCAGCTATTTCCGCGTTCGTTATACAACGGCGACGCATGAACGTTGGTAAGTTTCGATACACAAACCCTGCGGCGGTGCCTTGTGGTAAGCCTGTATTAGAGAAAGATCTCGGTTCGTCTTCGAGCATCGTGAAGACCTGATTTCTCCACAGGCCGTAACGTCGCAACCAGGCGTACGCGGTCAGTCGGACGTCTCGACGAGCATCTCGTAACGCATTTACCGTAAACGGGAACGCTTTGTGTCTCGTTGGATCTGCGTTGTGATTGAGGTAGACAAACTGGCGCTCACAGAGAAGATGCTTCCCCGAAGATTCCTGCAAACGCAACTCGCGCTGAATGCTGCTGTACGTACTTAACCCCACTTGCGACTGAAATTCACCGACATCTCGAATGAAGTTAAACCGGTGTGAGCGACCGAACTGCGAGTCCTTGTTGTCCCGCAAAATGCGTTTCAACAACACGATCTGAGTATGACGGGGTCGCTTCGCAAGATGGATGAAATGATGAAACGAATACACATCGAATAAGCCGTTAAGCATCCAATAGACCGCATACGCGAGCCAGTTGATCATGTGTGATGTACCAGATCGAGCGCGTTTGCGATGCGTCCGACGAACTTCAGGTACTTCGTCAGCGCCATTTGAGTAATGCCAAGAAAATGTGATCCTAGAACCGATCGCTCCATACGTGAATTATTGTGAGACTGGAACGGCGTGGCACAACAAAATCGATCTGGCTCATTTTTCTTCATTCCTGGATGTAGGTAGTAATACACTCTTAGCTAGTAGAGTCAACGACTCGAGCACGTCGCTGGCATCTGCTGTGGAACACGAGAAAAAGAGCTCGTGTTCCGATTGTTTGCATCCGTGAACGACTTTCGACGCCCATCAGGATAATTTCGGTCGTTTGCTGTGCGGACCAGCAATTCGCTAATAAGGATATCTACATGCCCGATTGGTTTTCAATTGAAGGAAAGATTGCACTCGTGACCGGCGGTTCGCGCGGGATCGGCGAAATGATTGCTGCTGGTTTTCTACAGTATGGGGCGAAGGTCTACATCAGTTCACGCAAAGCAGATGTATGCGATGCGACCGCAGACAGGCTGCAGTCAACGTATGGCAGCACCTGTATCTCAATCCCTGCCGATCTCTCGGAACTCGAAGGCATCGAGTCTCTTGTCGCCGCGCTGAGCGAGCGCGAATCACAATTGGACATCCTGGTCAACAATGCCGGTTCGACGTGGGGAGCCCCAATCGATGAATTCCCCGAGGTCGGGTGGGACAAGGTAATGGATACCAACGTAAAAGGGATCTTTTTTATGGTGCAGAAATGCCTCCCTTTGTTAAGGAAGTCCGCGACTCAAGACGACCCCGCTCGAGTTATCAACATCGGATCTGTCGACGGGATTAAGACACCTGGTTTCGACAATTTCTCGTACGGTCCATCGAAGGCAGCCGTCCATCATCTAACGCGTCAAACAGCAGCTCATCTCGTGCGGGAAAACATCATCGTGAATGCAATCGCACCTGGTCCTTTTCCATCCTGGATGCTAAGTGCTGGCGTTGGGTTTGGCGGCCAAGTCGAAGGCGCGGATTGGGAGTCCGTCGGGCGCAACAACCCGCGGAAGCGTGTTGGTACGATGGAGGATATTGCAGGTCTCGCAATCTTTCTTAGCTCGCGCGCCGGTGCCTATACAGTCGGTGAAACCATCACTTGCGATGGCGGATCGGTAGCTGTTTCATGACCATCCTCCTAAGTAACGATGCAAGAACGACTTAATCAGAGCCTTTCTACTCACCTGCACAATCGTGGCGGTTCGATCGCGCATGTAACCCGTAAACCCTCGCCTCCTTTGATTCGCTAGGTACACCACGATTAGGTTCGACGACTACGCGCTCGATCCCAAGTTCTTCGACGAGTTTCTGCAACCCGATCGACGACCGCGCGATTACGCACAAACTTTGTACAACGCGCTCGCCGAGATGCCCCCGGAGCGTATGGCGACTATTCAAGAGCGTGTCACGCGATCGTTTACGAATGAAGGCATTTCGTTCACCCTTTACGATGAAGATGAAGCAACCGAGCGCATCATTCCAATTGATGCCATACCTCGCATCGTGCCACAGAATGAGTGGCTAACGATCGAAGCAGGCTTGAAGCAGCGATTAACGGCGCTGAACCGATTCTTGCACGATGTCTACCATGACGCTCGGATCATTAAGGACGGTGTCATTCCAGTCGACATCGTAAAGAGCTGTCCCCAATATCGATTAGAAATGCACCGCGTCAGGACGCCAAATGACATCTATGTTGGGATCTGTGGCACCGACATAGTCAGAACGAACGACGGTTATCGCGTTCTTGAAGACAACCTGCGCGTTCCTTCCGGAGTTTCTTACATGATCGCGAATCGGCGCGCGGTGAAATCCAATATGCCGCGAACGTTTCGTCAGAATCGGGTCATGGAGATTGAACACTATGGACGCTACCTCTTTGAGACTCTGCGAGATCTAACGTGGACACAAGTAAGTGAACCGTCAATCGCGTTACTCACGCCTGGGGTATTCAATTCAGCGTTCTACGAGCACGTTTTTCTAGCGCATGAGATTGGTGCAGCGCTTGTTGAAGGCCAGGACCTTGTCGTTAACGACGGGTTTGTATACATGAGGACGACGGGCGGTCTCAAGAAAGTAGACGTCATTTACCGTCGCGTCGATGACGATTTCATCGATCCATTGGTGTTCCGTAGGGACTCAGCGCTAGGCGTACCTGGGCTCATGCACGCCTTTAAACTCGGCAACGTTTCGCTCGTCAACGCACCTGGCACCGGTGTCGCGGACGACAAGAGTGTATACGTTTACGTGCCGGACATGATCCGCTACTACCTTAGTGAAGAACCGATACTAGAAAACGTAAAAACGTACTTGTGTCGTCGGAAGGAGGATCTCGAATACACGCTAGATAACCTGGACAGCCTTGTGGTCAAGACGGTTGGCGGCTCAGGTGGCTATGGGATGCTGATCGGTCCGCAAGCGACGCACGAGGAGCGTGATTCGTATGCGCGCGGTATCCGCGCAAATCCTGCGAATTTCATCGCTCAACCGCTGTTGCAACTATCGCATTCGCCCTGCTGGATCGACGGCGCCTTACGACCGCGATGCGTTGATCTCCGTCCGTTCATCCTACAGGGAACCGAAACGAAGATTGTGAGCGGTGCATTTTGTCGCGTCGCCCTACCCGAAGGTAGTTACGTGGTCAATTCCAGTCAAGGTGGCGGCGGAAAAGATGTTTGGGTTGTTCGAGACTAACCAATGCTAGCTCGAAGCGCTGAGTGTCTTTATTGGATAGGCCGGTACCTGGAGCGGACCGAGCATTTGTGTCAATTACTCGGCGTTCAAATTGGCGCTTTAATCGACCGGCCTGTGCGTGAATTGACGTTCGGCTGGCATCGGATATACAAGCATTTGCACGAGACACCTCCTTCTGCAAGACAGGAGGACGAATTCACTTTCTCAGACGACGAAACCCTCGCGGATGCGTTCACACTCACCG